>JABEBX010024306.1_pt1 | contig 25755 bp, 24 predicted proteins | sample 7245971 | NCBI WGS metagenome assembly JABEBX01 (sample SAMN14506365, study PRJNA622280) | hot springs metagenome | biome: hot spring [ENVO:00000051]|acidic hot spring [ENVO:00002120]; feature: spring [ENVO:00000027]|sediment [ENVO:00002007]; material: sediment environment [ENVO:01001048]... | reverse complement strand
CTTGACAGGAGCATAACGAACATACGGGACACAGGCATATTCAAAGAATATGAGGCCAGGATGCTATTTGAAGACTATTCCAGGGAAACAAGCATACTGGCGAGATACGTGGAGGAACCTAAATCGTACATAGATTTTATAAGCAGTCAGGAATCTTTGAAACAGAAAGCTTGATTCAAGGGTCTCACTGATGCAAAGATATCTAATTTATATTCCAAAAGATGTGGTTCCGGACGATATCAAAAAATTCAGCTGCATAGATCGGCCAATATTCAGGTACAGAACCAGGGACATAGAACTTGATATACATACTAGAAACGATGCATGCATAGACGAGATATTAAAAAGCATAAGCGTTAAGGAAGTTGAGGAATTTGACGCAGAAAAGCTTCAGGAATCCCTGGCAACACGTGATAAGGAAGATATAATGCGCAGCGTATCCGCACTTTTTTCAGATGAAAAATACTGGGAAGCCCACGAAGTTATGGAAAGCCTATGGAAACATTCAAAAGGGGATGAAAGGAAGTTTTATCGCGGTCTGATACTTTTATCAGCTTCAATGGTGCACTACCAGATGCTCTCGTTTGATAAAGCTATAGAAATGTTTAACAGTGCTGTAAAAATGCTTTCCTCTATTGAAGGCATAAATATCACGATACCACATAGCTTTGTTTATCCTGTTAAGTTTCCTGTTTTATGATCATGTGTTTAACATACATTATGAGACGCGATTTATTTGACATGTATCATGCGAACCCGTCATTTTAGATGCCGTTATGCACCCTATTTAAAAGGATTTTTATGCATAATGCAGCAGGTCTTCCAGGATAATGATTCATAGAAATATAGAATCAAAATGGATTTTTCTTTAAAAGGGAAATGTAACTATCAAGATAGCTTAAAGTCCATTCAATATAGAGGCGCTCCAAAAGCGATGATGAAAACCAGTGAAGATGAAAGAGGCCTTAAAGCGCATATAAGAAGCATATACAAGATGATAGCTTCCAAAAGGATATTCTGAAATGGTTAACGAATTCAATAACCCGATCATATGCGTACGTATCCAAGGGCTTCCCTGACAATAGCTTCACTCAGCTTTTTCATATATATTACATTAGTTTCTTTTATTTTGCCGGAGAAGCGATCATCCTCCTCAAGAGACATGAGTTCATTCACAGCATTTTCCAGATGGTAATGAGAAAGAAATAGCATAATGGCTCTTCTGTCTCCATTGTTGCACTTTTCCTTAGGGTCATACCAGCCCTCTTCTGTGAATTTCAGGCGTTTTTCCTTGAATTCATCAAGTTTTATTTCGCTGTCTGAAATTCCTGAATAAAGTGTGTCCAGTATATCAATAAACTCTCTTATCTCATTTATTCTCAGCCCTTCAGCAATTGCCAGCCCAAGAAAAGATTCAGATGCCTCAACTTCATTTCTGGCCCTGAAGTAAGGATGGTTGAATGGCAGATAATCATCCACTATACTGCAGTACTCCTTATTTTCATTTTCCATATATTCCAATACATACTGTAAATAAAGCTTTTTTTTATACTGCTAAGCTAAATCATGTATCTCTTTTTTTTACAAATCTTATTTAAGGTGGTTTCGGATATATAAATCATGTCCGAAAGACCTTCATGGGATGAGTATTTCATGAGAATGGCTTATCTTGCAGCTTCCAGAACAACCTGCACGCGGAGGAAAGTAGGAGCTGTTATAGTCAAGGATAAAAATGTTCTTGCAACCGGCTATAACGGCCCGCCATCAAACGCTGCCCATTGTGATGTGACGGGCTGCATACGGGAAGATTTAAAGATTCCATCCGGCGAAAGGCACGAGCTCTGTCGTGGCCTGCATGCTGAACAGAACGCCATCATTCAGGCGGCCGTGCACGGAGTGAGTATAAAGGATTCGGTTATTTACGTTACCACACATCCATGCGTTGTATGTTCCAAGATGATAATGAACGCACAGATGAAGGAAATAATTTATGCTGAGGGTTATCCCGATGAACTTGCCGAGCTCATGCTTCTCGAAAGCGATCTGAAGGTGAGAAAATTCTCCCTGCCTGAACGTGAAGTTAAGGCCATGATAGGAGAGTTTTATGTTCTTGAGGGTGAGGATTGAATCCGGGAAAGATAAATAAATTCTAATGAAAAGTATCGTTCGTAATCATTTTATCCATCTTTCATAAGAATAAAACCAGCTTTTGATAACTTTTAAAGCATCCTTACAATATTCGGCCATGGTTACAAAAACTATAATAGTAAATATGAAAAACTATGCCGAATCAACAGGAAAGAAGTTTGATACGATAATGTCCGCAATGAAGCCACATACGAATGAATACCGGAAGATCGTATCACCGTCATTTCTTGATCTTTATAAGGAAAAATCATATGCTGGTTTTGAGTTCTTTGCACAGCATGTTGATGAATATGATCGCGGCCCATACACCGGAAAAATTATAATGGAAAATCTTTTGGAAAACGGTATTCGCGGTTCTTTGCTGAATCATTCAGAAAACAGGGTATCTCAGGAGAAAATAAGGAAAATACTTGAAAAGGCCAGAGAAAAAGATTTTGAGATAGTCCTCTGCGTTGAGACCCTGGATGAAGCCAGGAATTATGTTAAATACGAACCCGAGTACCTTGCATATGAGCCTAAGGACCTGATAGGAGGGAACATATCAGTTTCAACATCTAAACCGGAAATGATTTCTGACATTGTGAAAATATCTGAAGGTTTTTCATCAAAAGTTCTGGTCGGAGCTGGAATTAAGAATGGGGAAGATGTTGAAAAAGCATTAAAACTGGGAGCTGCTGGCATATTGATATCCTCAGGCGTAGTAAAGGCAACGGATCCGGATAGAGCGTTAAATTCATTAATGAAGTAAAAATAGGGTTTACAAATGCCTAAAGATGATGAGGAGCCTCTTGTAAATATTCCGGAATTCAGCGAGAGAGATTTCATATACAATGAAAAGGAAAGAGCTAAATCAATAGTCATAGTCTTTGTAATAGCAGCTCTTGTGGGAATAGTTTCAGGTTACCTGCAGCTTATAGGCTACTGGTATTTTTCAATACTGCTTATTATAGTTGTATTGCTTTTCTCTGAACACATACTTTCAGCTCTAAAGGTAAAGTTTTCAAGGAAGGCTACACACAGGATTCTTCTGGTGGGGGAACTGTTTCTGACATGGCTGGTGTTCTGGATTCTCATATTAAACCCGCCATTGACTCATGTCTCAGGTCCGGAGATTTCAGGGTTCCAGATATACCAAAACGGTACATGGACAACACCATCCGTCTCTTCAAGCAGGTCTTCTGTTCCATTTGGTACGACAGATTCATTCCGTACATACATGTTCGCTTATTCCGGTATATCGTCATATTCCGTCATCTATTCCTTAAATAGTGGACCATACACGCCAATATCATCGCATCTAAGCAATAATTATCTTTACTTCAATATATCAGCCGCTTCCAACAATGACATCGGAAACGTAATCGTGATGGGAAGTACATTATACCACGGATCAAATCTCACTTCAACTATTACATACGACCTCAGCTTTTCTGTGCCGCCCTCATAACTTTTATATTTTTGAGGGACATACGGGAAATAAGCAGGTGTGGTGTAGCCTGGTAGCACGAGAGCCTTCCAAGCTTTCGACTCGGGTCCAAATCCCGACACCTGCATCTTTATAAAAATCTGGTATTTTGAGATGTCAGATCAGTATTCTGTGAAATCAGTACTGACAAGAGACGCCGTACATTTATAATATAATAATTTAATTATATAACACTAAATCATTTAGATTACAGGGCATAAAAACACTTATTAGGGGGCTATTATCTATTTATTTAAGGATGTGAACATGGCAGAAGACATCAACAGGAACAATGCATGCATGCTGATTGATGGAGAAACGCAGATATGTATCGATCCCTCTGAACCTGTTTTGAGGGTACTGGGCAAAAAATATTCCATTCTCCTGATAAGTGTAATCGGTAATGAAAATACAAGAAGAAATTTCAATGACATAAGAAAATCCATTCCTGAATCCAGCAACTCAATTATCTCACGGAGGATAAGAGACCTTATTTCCACTGGCATAATTAAAAAGGCCAGTGAAAATGGGATAGTTACATACGCTCTCACTGATTTCGGATACGAATTAAGAAAAAAGCTGATCCCGATCCTCCGGTTTATAGAAATGAAGACAAGGTAAAAATTTCATTGTATTGCAAGTATTGTGCCGTATCCTATAAGGCGCCATCTGTTCATTATTCTGCGCCCGATGGCGATACGCATGCCTTCAATGGCAGCAACAGGATATTTCAGGGTAAGCTCTATCTCATCACTTTTAACCGTGTTTACGAGTCCGACAGTATTGGCTGTTGCAACAGTGAACATGAGTGTTTCTTTTGGCTTTACAAGATCCACATTCATCTCCTTATCTGATCCGACAACACGCTTAAGCAGGTTCGATTGTATTCTCAGGTAAAATGTCATATCCGGAACCTTGCCGACGGCACCAGCTATCCTTCCGGTGAATGCATCCCCCTTTGTAAGGAATGGATCAAGTCTTGTACCAACAGCAGCAAGCCCCCCGGTTCTTATTTTCTCATATGAATTTTTACCGGCCATAAGGCTCATTATTTCTGTGGTTACATTTTCCCACACAGATTTGTTGCCCTTTGTTACCTGGATGCCGGGAACAATTTCTATTTCATCGTCAACAGAAAATTCACCCCTAACAAGCGATCCTCCAATAACACCGCCTTTCAGGCTTTCTATGTCAGATCCGGGTTTATTTACGTCAAATGATCTTGCCACGTACATTAACGGATCGGCGTTCAGGCTGAAATCAGGATCCGGTATGTACTTCTCTATGGCCCCAAGAAGCACGTCTATGTTCGTGTTATGATAAGCGCTAACGGGTATAACAGGTGCATTTTCCGCTATTGTTCCTGCAACAAAATTCTTTATCTCTTTATAACTTTCAACTGCCCTCTCTTTTGTAACAAGGTCTATCTTATTCTGCACAATTATTATTTTTTTTATGCCCATTATCTCAAGCGCAGTCATATGCTCCCTTGTCTGTGGCTGCGGGCAGTGTTCATTCGCTGCTATGACAAGAAGGGCCCCGTTCATTATTGCCGATCCGGAGAGCATGGTAGCCATAAGGGTTTCATGCCCGGGTGCGTCAACAAATGAAATCACGCGCTCAAGCTTGCAGTTTCCGTTATCCGTATGACTATAGTATTCATTGCCCTGCTCGTCTGTACATTTATATACGGGAGTATCTGCATAACCAAGCTTTATTGATATCCCTCTTTTAATTTCCTCGGAATGAGTATCAGTCTTGGTACCGGTCAGGGCAAGAGTCAACGTACTTTTCCCGTGGTCAACGTGACCTACCATTCCTATGTTTACAGATGGCTGTGGCAACATGAATTTACTCAGCTTCCTTTTTTTCTTCAGCAATTGGATTAGGGCCGTACTGCGTGACCATCAGGTTTATCTGTGTAATGTCGTTGCTGATTATCGATCCTCTGACGGTTATCCTTTTCTTTATCCCGTTCTTCCCCCTGTATCCCTTTCTGTACGTTATGAGTATCTGTTTCTTTCCCTGCATCGGAAGGTCCGATCTCATGGGAAAGCCATCAGCAGAGCTTCCACCTGTTATTTTAAGTTTGTATCCTACAAGATCGAAAAAAACACCGTCTATCTCTTCACCTACTTTTCTTCCCACAAGTGATCCTACACGTTCAACTGGAATCTCTTTTTTGTAAGTTTTCCCGCTTTTTGGATCAGCAATTATCGCAATGGAATTTGGCATATGTCACCTTTAACGTGATAACAACTTCCTTTATAATCATGTTGCCTTTCCGGTGATTCATAAAAATTGCCTCAGATTAATATAATTATGATTGCATCCAAAATTTCCTATGTTTCGAATCAAAATGATTTATTCGGATTCAATTGTGAAATTAATTTATGAGGATGCAATACGTATTCGATGATAGTACTTGGGCTGGAAGGCACAGCGCATACAATTAGCTGCGGGATAGTGGACGAAAACAGGATACTGTCGAATGTATCTTCCATGTATGTGCCGGATCACGGCGGGATACATCCGAGGGAAGCGGCCGTACATCACGCCGAAAATGTTGCATCCATAATAAAGAAGAGTCTGGATGCTTCCGGCGTTTCCCCCTCTGACATAGATGTCATCGCCTTTTCCATGGGGCCGGGCCTGGGGCCTTCCCTCAGGGTCACTGCAACTGCTGCAAGAACGTTATCACTTAAGCTGAAGAAACCGATTCTCGGCGTAAACCACCCGCTCGGCCATATAGAGATAGGCAGGAGGGTCACAGGAGCATCAGACCCCATAATGCTTTATGTATCCGGCGGAAATACGCAGGTCATTGCCCATATAAACGGCAGGTATCACGTTCTTGGTGAAACTCTGGATATAGGGATAGGAAATATGCTTGATAAGTTCGCGCGCCTCTCCGGCATAAGTTTCCCTGGCGGCCCTAAAATTGAGGCCATGGCTGAAAAAGGAAAGGATCTCCTGGATCTGCCGTATTCCGTTAAAGGCATGGACACATCATTTTCCGGCATACTTACGGCTGCAAAACGATACATGGAGATCGGCAGGGACATAAACGATATATGCTACAGCATACAGGAAACGGCCTTTTCAATGCTCATAGAGGTCATTGAAAGGGCTCTTTATGTATCAGGAAAATCTGAAATACTTCTGGCCGGCGGGGTGGCACTGAACAACCGGCTGAGAAAGATGGTTTCTGAGATGGCAGATGCAAATGGCGTTAAGGCCTATCTTACGGATAAGGAATACTGCATGGATAACGGTGCGATGATAGCGCAGGCTGCCATGCTTATGTACGGGAGCGGATCAAGGATGCGTATCAGCGAAACGGGGATAAACCAGAGATACAGGATAGACGAGGTTCCGGCGCCATGGATCGATGACGTGGATGGAAACCCTTATAAAAACAGGGGAGCAGAATCCTCAATTTCTGAATCCGAATTTTATGGGAGAAAAGCCATAGTAAAATCCAGAATAATAAAAACTTATAGAAACCCGGAACTGGATGAAAGGATAAGATATGAAAGGATGAAAAATGAATTCTACCTTCTCAGAAAAATAAGGGAAACCGGCGTTGATACCCCTGTAGTTTATGATTTTGACAGAAATTCCATGTCACTGACAATGCAAAAGATCAGTGGAATAACGTTAAAGGAGTTTCTTAAGGAAAATGTCAAGTACGATCAGATCATGAAAAAAATAGCAAAAAGTGTGTGCCTTATGCACGGGAACGGAATAACGCATGGTGATCTGGGCGTCAATAACATAATGGTGTCCGGAGAGAAAGTCTATATGATTGATCCGAGTATGGGAAAATCAGATTCTGAAGTGGAGGACCTTGCAGTGGATATATATATGTTCCTTCAGTCCATAAAAAACCTTTCAATCAATGATGATGGAATCGCTGAAGCATTCATGGAGGAATACTCTAAATGCTACAGGGGATACGGCGATGTAAAAAACAGGATGCAGGAGATAGATGCGAGGCACAGGTATGTTTAAATTTGTAACAAGCAACAGGCATAAGTTTGAAGAAGTAAGCGAAATAGCGAAGAAGTTCTCCGTTACCGTGAAGTGGGTGGAGCTTAAATACGAAGAGATACAGGAGGATACAACCGATAAGATCTCATACGACAGCTGCAGGAAACTGGTCGGGAAGGTTGATCCACCGTTCTTCATCGATGATTCCGGGCTTTATATCGAATCGCTCGGGGGATTTCCCGGCCCGTATTCCTCATACGTGAGCAAAACCATAGGCAATCAGGGGATACTGAAGCTTGTTCCGGAAAATAGAAAGGCCTTCTTTGAAACAGTTGTATCATTCTTTGATGGTTTTCGTATAATCCAGTTCAGGGGAACTGTGAACGGATCCATTTCCAAAATGCCAGGGGGATCTGGCGGATTCGGTTTTGATCCAATATTCATCCCCGAAAATTCTGAAAGAACCTTCGCCGAGATGAGTACGGAAGAAAAGAATATGATATCACACAGGAACCTGGCATTTTCAGCGCTTTTCAAATACATAGAATCAATCAGGCATGAGTAGAAGCATTTAATTTTCCCTGGAAACAGGCCAGTATTCTCTTTTTTGATCTGAAATATGAAATTTTTATATGGTAATTTTATAATATATTAGCTTTATCATATATAAAATATTCAGGTGCGAATGAATTTTTTTAATTACTTTTTTAAAGTAATTATAATTAATTAACATAATATTTTGTCGAAATGCATATCAGATTTTTGTTATAATAAACGGTGTATGAATAAAGACAAAAGGCATATAAATGGATTCGTTATCTCATGCAGATGAGCGAATTCGATGCAATAGTAATAGGCGCTGGACCAGCTGGTTCTTCAGCGGCCATAAGGCTGGCCCAGAATAAACTCAATGTACTTCTTGTGGAACGCGGGGATCCTCCAGGAACAAAGAATGTTTCGGGCGCGATTCTATGGGGTGATGATCTTTCAAAAGTTGTTCCTGACTGGGAACGCAGTGCTCCGATAGAAAGATACGTGTCGAGAAAGGAAATTGCCTTCCTGACTGAAAAGTCAAAGATATCAATAGGATTTAATTCCGAAGATCTTTTCGAAAAAAAATCCGGAAAGATCATAGTCAGGGGTAAATTCGACCAGTGGCTTGCAAAGAAGGCAAAGGATGCTGGGGCTATGCTGCTTACTGGTATTACAGTTGACAGGCTTGCAATGAAGGATGGGAAGGTCATCGGCGTTGTCCAGGATGACGATGTCATAACAGCTGATGCAGTGATTGTAGCTGAAGGGGCAAACCCACGTGTTCTCATAAATTCTGGATTGAGAAAAAAACTGGCAGATCACGATGTTGCCCTGGGAATGAAGGAAACAATAAAGCTTCCTGAGGATGTGATCAACGAAAGATTCAATTTATCATCAAAAGAGGGTTTTGCTTCGGAATACGTTATCGGGTTTCTGGATGGCGGGGTACAGGGTGGAGGATTCCTTTACACGAACAAGGATACCATTTCACTCGGTGCGGTAACCTCTCTTGATTACCTGAGGAAGAATGGCAATGTCCATTCGTACGACATAATGGAAAAATTCGAAGAACACCCGTACATAAAGAACCTGATAAAAGATGGTATTGTACAGGAATACAGTGCGCACCTGATACCAGAATCCGGTCTTGCTGGTGTCCCAAAGCTTTACGGCGACGGGTATCTAGTTGTGGGAGAAGCCGGTTCGCTTGCCTTCAGCAATGGGATGATGCTTCAGGGAATAAACTATGCGATAGCATCTGGAATGATGGCTGCAGACACAGTAGTTGAAAACAAGGGAAATATGTCCGCCCAGGCTCTCTCTTCATACGAGGCAAAACTCAGGAACAGCTATGTTCTAGGTGATCTGTATACGTTCAAGGGGATTCAGAATGTTATATGGAACCCTTTCATACAGCATCTGCTTCCAGGCATAATTGAGAAAGTCTTCATGCAAATGTTTGAGGAGAGCGGAAATCCAAAGAAGCATATTACCGAAATACTGAAACAGTCTGTGAAAGAAAGCGATACATCCTCGAAGGACCTCCTTCTTAATGGATACCGCTTGATGAGGAAAATGTAAGGGTGATGATGTTGAAGATAGAAGATAAGCTGGCATTGTTGAATTACAATACGGACAAGTCCTATGAACACATAACTATTGATCCAGATATTTGTGCAAAATGCCCGGATCACTTCTGTGTTTTTGCCTGCCCGGCTAACTGCTACACGCTGATAAACGGAAAACTTAACTTCAAGTACGAAGATTGTGTTGAATGCGGTACCTGCGATATAGCATGCTCCCACGGAAGCGTCAAATGGACATTGCCAAAGGGAGATCATGGTGTCGTATACAAATTCGGGTGATAAAAAATGGTTAATATGGTTGTTATGATGAAACAGGTGCCTGACAGCAGCGAAGTTGAGGTTGATCCTGTAAAGATGACGCTTAACAGGACGAAGGCGAGGAATATTGTTAACCCGCCTGATCTGAACGCACTGGAAATGGCACTTAAGATTAAGGATAAGGTTGGAGGGACAATAACCGTCATATCAATGGGACCTGCAATGGCGGATTCTGCAATTCTTGAATGCATGGCGAGGGGCGCTGACAGGGGCATCCTGATTTCTGACAGGGCGTTTGCGGGTGCGGATACATATCCTACCGGCCTGACGCTTGCTGCCACAATTGAAAGGATAGGGAACGTGGATATGGTGTTTGCCGGCGATGAAACAACAGATTCGAGCACGGGCCACGTCGGTCCCGGGGTTGCCGAATTCCTCGGATGGGAACAGGCAACATACACGAAGGACGTGCAGTACGAGAACGGCTACGTTATAGCAACTCGCGAACTCGAGGATGGCGATGAGATTGTCAAAATAAAGGCGCCAGCACTTGTCACGGTAATACTGAACGCCAATGTCCCCCGTTACCAGAAGCTCAGGAAAAAGATAGATGCCATGAAAAAAGGCGTCGAGGTATGGGGCATCAAGGAAGTCAACCTTGACCCGAACTGGGTTGGCCTTCGCGGGTCCCCTACGATCGTAAGATCTATGAAGGGAATAAAGGAAATAGAAAGGGGAAAGAAAGTCATAAAGATTGAGGAGATCCCTTCGATGGTTGACGAACTTGTAGCAAAGGGGATACTTAAATTTGGTGATGCGAAATGACAGGTTTGATAAATGCAGTTCCGGTTGCAAATAAAGACGATTACAAGAATGTGGGCGTTTACCTTGAGCACAAGGGGGAGGAGATCAAGAGATCTTCGCTTGAGATGATAGGAATCGGAAGGCAGCTGGCCGACAAGGTCCATGAGAAGCTCATATGTGTGATAACAGGGGATAAGGTTGACAGGCTCGCAAAGGATGCCGGAGAATACGGATGCGACATAGTACTGGCCGCAGAGGCCCCGGAATTCAAGGATGTCCTGACTCTGCCAATAGCCGAGGTAGTGGGGAAATATATAGAAGAATACAAGCCGAATATATTCCTTCTTTCAGCCACAAGAAACGGCAGGGATCTTGCTTCAAGGATTGCCATAAGGGCAAGGACAGGAATAACGGCAGACTGCACTGTTATTGACGTTGACGAAAGCAGGATACTTCTGGCAAACCGCCCGACATACGGTGAAAGCACACTTGCAGAAATACTGTGCAAGAACCACAGGCCCCAGATGGCAACGGCCAGGCCCGGGATATTCAAGCCTACGGAAAGGGACAGCACACGCAAATATGATATAAAGAAGGAAAAGATAAAGGTGAATCCTGCATCCATAAAGAAGGAGATCGTTAAATTCATCCCGAGGCCCAGCACTGATCTGACATCTGCAAAGATCGTCGTCTCAGGTGGTCTCGGGCTCGGGCAGCCGGATGGACTGAAGCTGATTGAGGATCTGGCAAAGGAGCTCAATGGCGCAGTTGGCGCATCAAGGCCCATAGTTGACCTTGGATGGATATCAAGGGATCACCAGGTCGGCCAGACAGGGCAGTCCGTCAGTCCGGATTTATATGTTGCAGTTGGAATATCGGGGAAGCCGCAACACACATCGGGCATAAAGTTTTCAAAATTCATAGTGACGGTGAATGTCGATCCGAACGCTGAAATCACAAAATTCTCTGATTATATAATAACGGAGGATTACAGGAAGGCGATTCCGGCATTAATAGACGCCATAAAAGAAGCAAAAGCGGGAAAGAAGGCCGTTCAGACAGCCTGATTCACATTTCTTTCCTCTATCTCTTTTTTAAGCATTTTTATAAATTCATCCTCAGAAAGTGTTTTCTGTTTTCCGTTCCTCAGCCTTACAGATACAGATGAAGTTTCCATTTCGCGTTTTCCCACGACAAGTATGTAGGAAGGCCTGGAATCGTGTATGATCTTTATCTTCTTGCTTACCGTTTCCTGTGAAATGTCAAGCATGCTCCTTATCCCGTTTTTCAGGAGATCGTCATTGATCCTTGATGCGTAGTCGTTGAATGCTTCACTTATTGGTATCACATAGGCCTGTATAGGCGAAAGCCAGGTTGGAAGCTTTCCGGCGAAGTGCTCGAGAAGGATTGCCATGAACCTTTCATAGCTCCCGTATATGGCCCTGTGGATCATAACTATCCTTTCCTCAGAATTATCGCTGGAAATATAGTTCAGGTTGAAGTTTATCGGCATGAAGAAGTCAAGCTGTATTGTGGAAAGCTGCCACATCCTTCCAAGCGCATCCTTTACATGGACGTCAACTTTAGGGCCGTAAAACGCAGCCTCGCCCGGATATTCCTTATACTTGATATCCAGCTTGTCAAGGGCGTCCCTCAGCTGTTCTGTTGCCCTGTCCCATATTGAATAGTCCGGCTTCAGATCATGCGAATGGCATCTGGGGCATTCTATATCGGTTCCACGCATACCCTCAATCCTGTAGCCGCAACTGTTGCATACGTAGCTTATAAGGTAATTCTCCGGATGTTCTTTGTCTATTACGCTCAGATCAAATGCTGTTTCTATCCCGCCAAAAACTGTCTGGAATATTTCGTTGACCATCCTGAGAAGTGATTCTATCTCCTCCGTTATCTGGTCTATGCGAAGGAACTCATGGCCATCGTCCTGCGTGAATGCCCTGGGCCTGGTCAGTCCACCAACTTCGCCGGATTTCTCATACCTGTACACGGTGCCCGGCTCCGAATATTTCACAGGCAGATCGCGGTAGCTGTATTTTCTCCTGGCGAATATCGCTATGTGGCCCGGACAGTTCATGGGCTTTATACCGTAACTGTCCCCGTCGGGAAGCGTAAAAAGATACATGTTCGGCTTGTACTTTGCATAGTGGCCTGACTGCTTCCATATGGTGTCCCTGAATACATGGGGAGTCCACACATCCTGCCAGCCGTTTTTGCCGTTAACATAATCCATGTACTTCAGCAGCTCCTTCCTTATTACCTGCCCCCTGGGTGTGTAAAGCGGAAAGCCGGGCGCCCATTCAGAATTGAACAGCGCCAGATCCATCTCCGACAGGATTTTCCTGTGGTCCCTGTTCTTTGCCTCTTCCAGGTTTTTCATGTACTCGTCCAGCATCTTCTCGTTCGGGAATGCGGTTCCGTATATCCTGACAAGTGTTTTCGATTCATCGTATTTGTAAACTGCGCTTGCTATTGACAGGAGCTTGAATGCCCTGATATAGCCCGTGCTCGGAACATGCGGGCCGAGGCACAGATCCACGAAATTCCCCTGCCTGTACAGGGTGCTGCTGCCACTGCTTATGTTTTCTTCTATGATCCTGATCTTGTAGCTGTTATAGGAGAAGATGTGCATCAGCTCCTCCTTCGAGTGGAATTCCCTGACAATAGGCACATCCTCCTTCACAATGCGCTTCATCTCTTCCTCTATCCTGGCAAGATCCTCCTCACCTACCGGTTTCATGTCAAAATCGTAGTAGAAGCCGTTTTCAACAACAGGACCGGTATTCGGGAGAGCTGCCGTATACAGATTCGTGACGGCGTTTGCCAGCAGATGTGCCGCTGAATGCCTGAGGACAGCGATTCCATCATCAGAATCTATTCGTACTGGAAAAACATCCTCGTCTTTCTCTGCTATGTCACTCAAATCCTTCAGGCGATCCATGGATCTGACCGCAACAATATCCCTTGAATGTATAACATCCGAATAACGCTGGCCTTTTGTCACGTGAACAGGTTTATCATTCATATAGGGGTTAAATGCAAAGAATATAAAAACATAACACAAAGATTCCAGGAATTTTTTGTCACGTATTTTGAGGAGTGAGATCCGGCATGGCAGGCAAAACATTGCATAAATGCATGTTTCCTGAAGTTCCGGCGTTATGATGCGGGATCAGAGGTAATCATTCCTGTTCCGTTCCATGAATGCCCTGAAACTTTCGCGCCCGGATACCATAGCCGCCCTTATGTCATACTGGTTCTTTTCAATAATGCTTACGTCCGGCTTCTCATCCGGTTCAGAAACGAATTCTACCCCCCTCTGCATTGCGATGCTCCTGTACGGCCCCCTCCTGGTACGGTCAAGCCACAGCAGGCTCCTTTCCGTCATAGTTACCCTTGAATTTTCAGACAGCCTTAGGGCATCGTCATAATACCTGTATATGTTTGAATCTATCAGTATATGGCCCTCCGGTACTATCTCCGGATAAACGGTGTCCGGGTAGCAGTAAAGGCCGTCCCCTCCGTATTCTTTTTCCGGAACAAATTCTATGCCAAGGCGGTTGATCATATGATCGTAATATGAAAGCAATGCCTTGAATTCATTTTTCTTGAATTCGTCAAAGATATCCAGGATCTGGCCGCCTATCTTTTCCCGCCTGTCGTAAACGGTTACATGGAGACCGGACTTTGCCGCTGTTATTGCCGCCTCAAGGCCTTTTATTCCGGCGCCGGCTATCACAATATCACCTGTAAAATGATCATTTTTATTTTCGTGCAGTTCAAAGCCGGTGTCTGGATTAACCGTGCACCTGACCTCCCCGTATGAAAGGTCACGGCATGCCTGGTTGCACCTTATGCAGGGCCTGACCAGCTGCGGGTCGATCTCAATTTTTTTAACAAGGTACGGATCGGCAAGCAGGCCTCTGCCTATTGACACAAAATCCGATCCCTGCAGAACTTTTTCGATATCATCCAGATTCGTAACGGAACCGGCAACCATCGTCGTAAGGTTCGGTTTCTGCGGCAACCGGTCGAAAATGTGCGTTTTTGGGCTGTAAAAGGATGCAGACGATCCGGGTGGCGCAAACCTTCCGGCTGAAAAATGGACGTAATCGATCTTCTTCAGGGAACTTGCTATCATAAGCCCGTAACTGGCATCATATCCATTCAGATCATCTTCATACAGGCTCAGCCTTATTCCGACCGGAATAGTAACCTTGTCCCTGATTTCATTGATTATTTCCTGGGCCAGGCGCATTCTGCCTTCAAAATTTCCACCGTATTCATCACCCCTCCTGTTGAGAGCCGGAGAGAAAAACTCCTGCAGCAGGTACCCATGCGCTCCATGAAGTTCAATGCCGTCAAAATTGGCCAGCTGCGCAAACTGTGCGGCCCTCACGAAGGAGGATTTCACGGCATCTATGTCAAACGGAGTCATCTCATCCGGCCGGTATCCCCCGTAGTCGATTGATGAAGGGGCTATGCGATGGCTGCCTTCACCCGATATCAGCGCCTTTCCGCCAGCATGAACAAGCTGGATGAATACCTTCGATCCATGAAGGTGTATACGATCGGTAAGCCTCCTGAATTTCGGGATGAAATCGAAATTGTAGGATCCCGCTTCATTCCTGGATCCGCGGGAATAAAGGCTGTCTATGTACACGTATTCGGTCAGGATCATGCCGACACCTCCCATGGCACGCCTCTCAAGGTATGCAATATAATTGTCATTTATGCTGCCATCAGGATTTGCGAGATTTGAGATCATCGGCGCCATTACTATCCTGTTCTTTATCGATACATTTCCTATCTTTCCAGGCTGATTGAATTTCATAACATCACTCAATTAACTCATTGTTAATAAAATTTGGATTCAAAGAAATGTGTGCATATCTCCAATCGTTTATATATAGATACGCTTGTGTTCCTGAAAAATATTTCCAGCATACAATATCCGCTGTATCGCACATATACTGAATTTTTCATGTTCAGGGGCCATTCGCTTCCCCGGTCTTTTCGGCCCTGGCATAATAGCACTTTTCATTCACCGGGCATCTTTCACATTCCGGTTTTTTCCTGCAGTAATCCTTTGAAATCTGGACGATCATGGCATGAAAATTTTTTAGCTTCTGGACATGTAAAAGTTCCTTTTTTGCGTTTTCCCCCAGATTCTTTTCATCCATGACGCCGGCATATCTCGAGAGAAAGCGTATGGTGTATTTATCGACAACAAATACGGGAAAATTCAGTGCATAAAGAAGGATGGAATCCCTCGTTTCCGGGCCTATGCCGTTCATGGATGAAAGGAAGGAATATGCGTCATCCTGATCTTTCATATTATCCAGATTCCCGTATTTTTCAATTATGGAGGATGCAAGGTTTTTCAGCCTTATCGCCTTCTGGTTGTGGAATCCTGAGCTCCTGATTATATCAGAAAGTTTTTCAGTGCCGGTATTTTCAATATCATTCATTGTGAAAATGCCATTTTCCTTCATGCTTTTCAGTGCCATTTCAACATTTTTCCAGCCTGTATTCTGGGTGAGTATGGCACCCACAACTACCTCTTCGGCAGTTTCAGCAGGCCACCAGCCAAGATCCCCGTATACCCGGAAGAGATCATCATAAATCTGTTCAAACGTAAGGGCTTTAAAACAATGCAACTTAAATTTTTTGCGTTCAGCCATTCATAACGCGCTATAAACGTTGCAATACAGGAAATAACGGGCAAAAAGTAAAAACTCATTCATATTTTAACGTCTATCACACATTTGTTTGATCCTTCGGTGAAGCTCTCCCGTATCTTGAAATCCGTATTCAGGGACTGAACAACCAGATCCCTGCCGAGGGATTGGCATATGATCTTACTGTTTGTCTTCGCAAGATCATAGAATATACAGTTATGCCTCGCTATCTCAACGTGATCATCATAGATATCCATCGTTGCGTTGTAACCGAGAACATTCAGCATAGATACATACTCTTTAAGTTTCTCTATCTTTCCCCTCCGGTCAAGGGTGCTGAGTTCGGGTGATTCCCATCCGGTCTCCGATATTATCCTGAATGCCACATTTTCCAGCATCTCATTTAATTTTGATGAACCCACTGTTTTTTCAACCTCCCCGATGAACAATTTTGAAAACTCTATGTATTTTTTTGGAAAAAGGGACAGGCCCTTTTCAGTGATCTCATAGTACTTTTTAGGCCGCCCCATTCCGGATCCCTGAAAATAGGATGTAACGTAACCCTTCATCTGCAGCGTCTCCATGTGCTCCTTCACTGCAGTCTTGTTGATGGAAAGTATTGATGAAAGATCCTCCATGCTCCTGCTGGATATGCTCAGGCTTTCAAGTATCCTGGACTTGACATTTCCTAGAATATCGTCATATATCATTGGATACACATGCCAAATGATTATTTAAATTTAGTCAATTTAAACATTAAAAAGTGTTTAAATAGTTTAATGTTATTAAGAAGTTGATATACCATGATACTGGAAATAAAAAACCTTTCCGCTTCAGTTGAAGGGAATGAAATACTGCATAATGTCAATCTTACTGTGAAGGGCGGTGAAATACATGCGCTTATGGGCCCTAACGGCGCCGGAAAAAGCACGCTTGGAAATGTGCTCGTCGGGCACCCGGACTACAGGGTTACCGGTGGAAGCATAACCCTTGACGGAAAGGACATAACCTATGCCATGCCTGAAGAGAGAGCAAGGGCTGGCCTGTTCCTGGGATTCCAGAACCCGGTGACGGTGGAAGGCGTAAGAATTTCCACATTCCTGAGGATAGCTTACACGAGTACGCATCCCGGTGAAAAGATAACAATATCGCAGTTCAATGCAAAGGTGAAGGAGATAATGAAAGTGGTCGGGCTTGACCAGAACTTCATATCCCGTTCAATAAACGACGGCTTTTCAGGTGGGGAAAGAAAAAGGCTGGAAATACTCCAGATGATAATACTGAAGCCGAAGATGATAATTCTCGATGAAATTGATTCCGGCCTCGATGTTGATGCCCTCAAGATGGTGGCGGAACAGATTAAGGAATACTTCAGCAGTGAGGTTGGATTCTTAATAATAACCCATTACCAGCGGATTCTGAAAGATATAGAGCCCAATTTTGTGCACGTTCTGGTAAAGGGTACCGTTGCCCTCAACGGGAACAGGGATCTATCAAACAAGATAGAGGATGAGGGTTATGACTGGCTAAAGGAGGTGTCGTGATGGAAATAACGGGTGGAAATAAGGATGAAGAGATAGAAAAGCTGATGGAAGAACTCAAGGGAAAGAATACGCCAGATTACGAATTTCATGACAATGTGAAGCCTGTGTATTCAACAGGAAGAGGCCTGAACAAACAGGTAGTCGAAGAGATATCAGATATCAAGAAGGAGCCTGACTGGATGAGGCGCTTCAGGCTGAAGGCGCTTGAAATATTCAATGCCAAGCCTGTACCAACATGGGGCCCGGATCTTTCAGGCATAGACTGGGACAGCATAAGCTATTATAACAGGCCTGATGAAAGGACCACAAATAACTGGGACGAGGTCCCGTCCGAGATAAAGGATACGTTCGATAAGCTCGGCATACCGCAGATGGAGCAGAAATACCTGGCAGGATCTGTTGCACAGTACGACAGCGAAGGCATATACCATAACCTGAAGAAGGAATGGGAAGATAAGGGCGTCGTTTTCATGGATCTGGATTCTGCGGTACAGCAGCATCCCGACCTTGTAAAAGAATACCTGTGCAAGGCTGTACCTCCGAGCGACAACAAATTCGCGGCACTGAATGCAGCAGTCTGGAGCGGCGGTTCATTCCTGTACGTTCCCAGGGGCGTGCAGATCGATCTTCCACTCCAGACATATTTCAGGATAAATGGCGAGGAAAGCGGCCAGTTTGAGCATACAATAGTCGTCCTGGATGAGGGCGCCAAGGCACATTACATAGAGGGCTGCACGGCTCCCAAGTACGATAAGGATTCGTTGCACAGCGCCATAGTCGAATACTATGTCATGAAGAATGCATCCGGTCGTTACACAAGCGTACAGAACTGGTCAAACAGCGTTTACAACATGCCAACGAAGAGGGCATGGGTTGAGGAAAACGGCAAGATGGAATGGGTCGGCGGGTCACTCGGATCAAAGCTTACGATGATATACCCGTCATCATACCTGAGGGGCAGGAACGCCTCAACGTCAAACCTGACAATAGCGCTTGCAGGGCCCGGAACAATAAAGGATACCGGCGCAAAGGCAATACACATGGCCCCGAATACAACTTCAAAGATAGTGTCAAAAAGCGTCAGCATGGGAGATGGCAAATCAATATACCGCGGCCTTGTCAGGGTGAACAAGGACGCAATAAATGCAAGGAGCCATGTCCAGTGCGATGCACTGCTCATAAACGACGATTCTGTTTCGTATACGCTTCCGCATGACGAGATATATGAACCAACGGCAAAGTTCATGCACGAGGCCACCGTCGGAAAGATAGGGACGGAGGAGCTCACGTACCTGAGATCAAGGGGCCTTTCAGAGGACGAAGCAAGTTCAATGATAGTACTCGGATTCCTTGACGACGTTATGAAGGAGATACCGATGGAATTTGCAGTCGAAATGAACAGGCTGGTAAAGCTTGAAATGAGTAAACTGGGTGCAGTAGGATGATCGAGCAGATAAATGAAAAGATAAATTCTGATCTGAATGATGAGCTTCACGAGTACAGGCAGGACAACTTCATACAGTTCATGAGGCACCCTCCACAGGCTTACAAGGACAGCCCCACGCGTGCAAGGTATGTAGAGTTCACCGAAGACGACATACAGAAGATGGTTCTTGGTGGAGTAAGGGAGAAACCATCTTTCAATCCGGGAAAGGAAGCCGATATATCAGTCATTGACGGTGAAATTCACGTGAACAACAATCACGGAATAATCGTAAAGTCAATGAAGGAAGCTGAAAAAGAGAACTTCAGCATGCTTCAGAAGTTTACTGACATTGAGTACTCGGATGATCGAATAGAGTACCTTATAAATGCAGGATGGCAGAACGGCCTCTTCATCTATGTTCCGGAAAAGAAGGATATCCGGCTGGGCCTGGAAAATATTTCCAATGCCGGGTACTCATTTTCCTCAAAGGATGTCATCGTTGTTGGAGATGATTCAAACGTGGATATCCAGTGCAGTGATACCAGCTTCGGTGAAGGCAATGGCATCCAGGGAAGAAACATATACATATTCGCAGGGAAAAGATCGAAGGTAAATTATTCAAGAATACAGGACAAGTCGGTTAATGTGCGTGGAGCAACATTCATGAAGGTGCATATGGATGATTTCTCTGAAGCCACCGTTTTTCATGTGGATCACGGCATGGGCAGGTCAATACTGTCGACCGAATCTTACCAGTACGGTACCGGAACGAAGTATGAGGTCAGGGGCGCAAGCTTCACTGACGGCGATCAGCAGGCCGACATAAGGGACAGCACTGTGCAGATCGGCACGGGAACGGTATCGAACATCATTATCAGGGGAATCGTCAAGGGTAAAAGCTTAACAATGCAGCGCGGGAATATAGACCTGAGAGAAGAATCAAAAAAGTCCCAGGGTTACTACGATACCAGGATACTGCTTCTTTCAAAGGAGGCATATGCAAATACAAAGCCGGCCCTGTTGATAAACAACAATGATACAAAATCCAAGCATGCATCAGCAATAAGCGATATCGATGAGGAAAGCATTTTCTATCTTGGATCAAGGGGAATAGGCAGGGAAACCGCAAAATCGATGATAGTGAGCGGATTCGTTGAAAGTGTCATGGAAAATTCTGATGAAAGGATGAAAAACGCTGTGCTTAAATTCTCAAACCTCAGCGAAGGGTTGTACTGAAAACTCTTCAAAAAACATATTTTTTAAGTTTCAGGTCCATTATATCTTCATGTGTGAAGGATTCTACGGATGATAATCCCAACCTTATTTTTTCGTTTTTTATAAAATGGAGAAAACGCCACAGTTATATTTCGCAGCCACAAAAGCAGCAAGTTCAGGTAATATTAACGGGTAATTTGAGGCATGCCACTTCAGGATACCGGTAAGCACGCTCTGGAGTTCCGCCAGTCATTCCACGAAAAGTGCGGTAAAAGATGCCGGGTAATTCCTGGCCATTTCCAGGAGAACCCTGAAGTCCACCCTTTTCTGCTTTGATGAATCCCTTTCCCTGACTGTTACGGTACCGTCATCCCTGGTCTGGTAATCCACCGTTATGCAGAAAGACGTGCCTATCTCATCCTGCCTTGCGTATCTGCGCCCTATGGTCCCGCTTTCATCATAGAATATAAACGGGTCTATGGCTTTCAGTGCAGTGAACATATCTCTTGCCGTGGAATCCAGGCCATCCTTTCTCTGGAGCGGAAATACGGCAAAATGCACCGGAGATATCTCCGGCCTTAATTTCAGGACTTTGTACCCATTTTCCCTCCTGTAATAGCAACCGTTCATGATGGAAAGAAATATTCTGTCAACTCCGTGGGATGGCTCAATAACGTGCGGAATGCTACCGTTTACAGACATATCCTGCCCGGATGCATCCCGGTGCCTTGAAAGATCGTAAGAATTCCTGTCGGATATCCCGACAATTTCTATCCATTCGCTGTCCATGAAAAATTCAAAATCCCATGTTTCAGACGAGTAGTGGGCTCTCTCCTCGGGAGAATGCTCCCTTGCCCTGATCGCTGCCGGATCCAGCCCGAGCGATGAAAGGAACATGAACGTCTTGTTTATGAAGTATGCCATTGCAGGGCTGTTTACAACGCCTGATGACAGCGCCTCAAAAGCGCTTATATTCAGGCTTTCCCCGTTGTTTCTCAACAGGTTCAGTGCCGGCCCGTTCTTTATGGAATCCGGCGAAAATGAATCGGCATTATCATAGAACACCTCAACCTCTGCCTGCGTGAATTCCCTCATCCTTATGAGCGCCTGACGGGGTGATATTTCATTCCTGAAACCCTTACCCACCTGGCAAACTATCAGGGGCAATACCGATCTTGAATAGTTTAAAAGGTTCTTAAAATTAACGAATATTCCCTGTGCAGTTTCAGGGCGGAGGTACAGGAACTCATTCTCGATCCTGAACATGAGGTTAAAGTTGTAGGAATTGTTCAGCGGCGAACCGCATTTCGGGCACTTTATGCGATACTTTAAAAGTATGCTGTCAGCCTGATCGGTGTTCTCGGCCATCTCCTTTATATCAAGATTCTTAAGGAGGCTTTCAAATTTATAGGCAGTCTTGCAGTTGCTGCATTTTACAGCTATATCAGAAAATTTTTCCAGGTGCCCGGATGCCCTGAAAACTTCCCCGGGGGATATTACGGGCGTATCCACGAATACTGCACCCTCGGCGGCATACGCTCTTTTCCATGCATTTATGATGTTATCCTTCATGACGGATCCAAGTGGCCCGTAATCATAGAAGCCGGAAGATCCACCGTATATGCTATAAGAAGGCCAGAAAAACCCCCTCCTTTTTGAAAGTTCAACAACATCCTCGAAGGTCATTGGAACACACTCAGCATCTCGATATCATAGAGCATCCCGATTATCTTCTTCGGATCATCCAGTACGGGTATCTGGTTGAAATTGTTCTGTATCATTATTGAAGCAGCCGTCTCAAGCTTATCATTTAAGTACACGATAGACGGATTCTTAACCATTACCTGTTCAGCACTTATGTCGGGAAGCTTTATATCGGCCCTTTCAACAACGTACCTGAACACGTTCCTGAGCCCTGTCCATGACCACGGATCTTCATCGTTGGCTATGCCCATCTCTGAAAGAACAGAATCAAATTTCAGATCAACGCGGTCAAATATATCCCTGTCGGTTATGAGGCCAACAAAGTCACCTTTTCCATCTATGACCGGAAATGAAAAAATATTCGACAGGTTCATCGTTATAAGTATGGGCATCAGTGGCGTCTTCTCCCATATGGGTATGCTTATATCCTTCATCACGTCCTTTATCCTTATGTTTCCGTGCTGTTCTTTTATGAGTTTCATGAAATTCTGCGGTGTCAGTATGCCTGTGACATAATTATTGCTGTCAACAACTGTCAGATGCCTCTTTTTCTGCTTAAGCATCTCTATGGCTGCAGTTTCCACATTTTCGTCCCCGCTTATGGGTTTTGATCTCCTCATAACCATAGCGGTCTGTACTTCATTCGGATTTGAAAAAATATCTCTTCTGCTTACGAAACCGGCATATTTGCCGTTAACATCTGTTATAGGTATGCCTGTTATGTTATTCCTGATAAGAACTTTAATGACTTCATTGATGGAACTCGGAACCTTGTATTTAACAGGATCTTTTGTCATAATCTCTGAAACTTTCATGGCATCAGTTTATTTCTAACATAGATAAAACCATTTTCATTGCCTTTTCAATATTTATAATCCCGTACCCTGAAAAATGTCAACTTAACAGGATAAAAACATGCCGTAGAACAGGAAAGGCTTCAGGTTAAAGACATCCTGACGGTACGTTCAGCAAAATTAATATGCCATCTATTCCATAGCATAATATGAAAACACTTGTCATACTCCCGGATTTCCTTCCTGTGGAAGAGATAGAAAAGAGCGCAAAGATGATAATGCCGGATCTCAGGGTCAGGTCAGATACAGAATTCGAAAAGGACGATTCTGAAATTCTTGTGGCCACAACATTCACAAAAGTTGATAAAAAACTTCTGGATAAATTCACGAATCTCCGTTTTGTGCAAATAGCAAGCACCGGTTACGACAACGTGGACCTTGAATACCTGAAGGAAAAGGGGATAATGCTTTCCAACATTCCTGTGGCCAACAAGGAAAGCGTGGCAGAGCATGTAATTTCCATGGTTCTGTCATTCCTGAAGGATCAGAAATTTCTGGACCAGGAAATCAGGTCTGGCAGATGGCCCCTTCTCACGAGATCATTCGACCTGATGGGGAAAACATTCGGGATAGTAGGTATGGGTGCAATAGGGAAGAGGCTTGCTGAAAGACTGATTCCATTTGGCGTGGGGATAGTCTATTACGATGAGGTACACCTGGATGAGGCGGATGAAGAAAGATTCGGCTGCACCTATCTTCCATTTGACGACCTGGTATCGAATTCCGATATAATTTCCGTACACCTGCCCCTGACGGAAAAGACAAGAAAGATATTCAATTCAAATGCATTTTCAAGAATGAAGGAAGGAACGATATTCATAAACACGTCACGGGGAGAAGTGGTTGATGAAAAGGCACTCATAAGGGCCATTAAGGATCGGGGAATAAGGGCCGGCATCGACGTTTTTGAAAGTGAGCCTCCGGATCCGGATTCTGAGATTTTCAGGCTGGACAATACGATATTTTCTCCGCATATAGCCGGCGTCACCATGGAGAGCCAGAACAGATTCCTGAAGGAAACCATCTCGAATGTCCTGAGATTCAACCAGGGAATAGATCCGCTTTACAGGGTGATATGAATGAAGGCGTCCGAGATTTTCCAGAGGGCAATTTCCGATATGAAACTCGGCCCGGTTTTTGGAAACCCGGGAACAACGGAACTTCCAATGCTCCGCTATGTCAAGGATTACATCCTGACGCTCCATGATTCTATATCCGTCGGAATGGCAGACGGCAGGTCCCAGATCCTTGGTTCGCCTTCCATCGTCAATCTTCACACACTGCCAGGCCTGGCAAATTCAATGGCTTTTATTTACACTGCCGCAGCGAATCATTCGCCGGTTATAATAACGGCAGGGCAGCAGGATTACAGGCATATCGTATACGATCCCTTACTTTCAGGCGATCTGACGGCTCTCGCCTCAAATGCAGTGAAGTACAGATACGAGATAAAGCAGGCATCGGACGTTGAGATTGCCATGAAAAGGGCATATGAAATTGCAATGACGCCTCCCAGGGGTCCGGTATTCCTTTCATTCCCCATGAACATTGTCGATGATGACGCCACATACACCGGTATGCATGTAAGAAAAACAGGCTACGGGCTGGTCGATCTGAATGACGTCAGGGAAATAGCCGGCAGAATCAATTCATCTAGGAATCCCGCCGTTGTATTCGGTTCAGAGATAGATGAATTCGATGCGTTCACAGAGGCTGAAAAGTTTGCTGAAAAGCTTGGCTGCCCTGTCTATACGGAACCGCTTGGATCAAGGGCCGGATTCGTAACGTCTTCGCCGGCATACGCAGGAGAACTGATGCCAGGCACAACGTTGATAAACATGGCGCTTATGGAATATGATCTCATAATATTCATAGGATCAGACATCACGCTTTACCCATATATACCGTCCCCCCTCCTTCCAGGAAAAGACCTGATTTTTGTGGGCTTAAATCTTTCCAGGAAGATTGGAGACAGCTACATGGCGAATCCAAAGACTTTTCTCTCCGAAATAACCGGGCTCGTGGAAAGGAAAGGCAATTTCAGGAGAAATGCAGACTTTTCGTTCAGGACCAGGGTTGCAAATGAAAAGAAGAATATGGGCATAAATTATGTGGCATACAGGATCAGGAAAACTTTTGAACATTACACGCTTGTTGACGAATCAATATCCAGTTCTGAGACCATGAGATCTGTTTTCGGATACGATCGTTCGGGATATTTCACAGCAAAAAGCGGGCAGCTTGGATGGGGGTTGCCGGCTTCGCTTGGCATAACGATGGAAAGGAAAAACACGATACTCGTTATAGGCGACGGTTCCATTATGTACACAATACAGGCGTTATGGACAGCAAAGAGGTACGGTATACCGCTTAAGATGATAGTGCTCAAAAATGGGGGATACGGCATCCTTAAGAGTTTTGCAACCAGCTATTACCCGGGACTGGAAAAGGCAGAGTTTCTTTCATTCGGGCTTGACCTGGAAAAAATAATAGGATCATTTGGCATAGAAACCAGGACGGCCGACAGG
>JABEBX010024193.1_pt1 | contig 25790 bp, 30 predicted proteins | sample 7245971 | NCBI WGS metagenome assembly JABEBX01 (sample SAMN14506365, study PRJNA622280) | hot springs metagenome | biome: hot spring [ENVO:00000051]|acidic hot spring [ENVO:00002120]; feature: spring [ENVO:00000027]|sediment [ENVO:00002007]; material: sediment environment [ENVO:01001048]... | reverse complement strand
AAACACAATAAAGGCGCCTGCAAACGGTCCTATAAAGAAACGAAGCAAAAGCGGTACAACAATAAGTATAAAGGCTGTTAGAATTGTTGATAATATGGCATTGCCAAATCCGGTAGTATCTTTGTTGACAATAAGTAAAGATGCAAAATACATTGGCAACGAAAGTATGACAATGCCAAGTATAAATGCTATTAGTATGATTATGATATTCGTCGATGCTGGTAGAAATTGCATAATATAAAACTTATTATTTTTTAGGAAAAAAACTAATATTGTATAACTATACTTATAATTATGAAAGTAGCTATAATAGGAGCAGGCACAGTCGGAAGATCTATAGCAGAAGGAATAAAATCAGATTTTAATGTGAGTATAAGTTCAGGTTCATTTGAAAAGTTATCGAAATGGAATAACAACAGATTTAAAATCTACGACAATAATGTTGAAAATGCAAAAAATGCAGATGTAATACTTCTCACTATAAAGCCAAATATCGCTGGAACTGTGATGAAAGAAATTAAGGAATATGCAGAGAATAAACTTGTAATATCATTTATGGCAGGAATAAAACTATCAAACATTCAGGATGCTTTGAAAGACTCAAAGGTTGCGAGGGCAATGCCAAGTATACCTATGCTGATACAAAAATCAGTTACAGCTTACAGCCATAATGGCCTTGGAAAAGATGATATGGATTTAATAGAGAAAATACTTCACGGTTTCGGATCAGCAATAGAAATTGATGAAAAATATATGGATGCAGTTACAGGATTAAGCGGGAGCGGACCGGCATTTGTATCTATCATGGCCGATTCAATGATAAGTGCAGGAATATTAATGGGCATACCAAAAGAGAAGGCAAGAGACCTTGCACTGGATACATTTACAAATACAATAGAACTTATGAAATCCATGAATATTTCACCCTCAGATCTCCGTGACGAGGTTATGACACCCGGCGGTACAACAATTGCGGGTATATATGAAATGGAAAAGGCAAATGCAAGGACAGCAATAATGAATGCTGTTCTCGGTTCCTACAACAGGGCAAAGGAGCTTGGAAAGGATAAATAAAATATTATAATTTATAATCTAGTTTATCTTTCAAGAAATGATATTAATTGCAGAAATTATAACACTCAACGATAAAATCATTCATTTCTATAATTTTATAAATAAATAAAGTATCTCAATTTATGGAAAGAGTTCTGGATGCAACAAGACTTATACCGGGAGGGGTGGCTACAAGAATTTTAAAAGATTTGGGATATGAAATAATAAAAATTGAAGATACAGATAAAGGAGATTATATGAGAACTTTATCTCCAAAAGCAAATGAATATCTAAATGCAGGAAAGAAAAGCATTTCTTTGAATTTAAAAAGCAATGAGGGACTTAAAATATTCTATGATTTAATAAAAATATCAAATGTATTTATAGAAAGCTTCCGGCCGGGTGTTGCAGAAAGGCTTAAAATCGGTTATGAAGAGCTGCATAAAATCAATCCGGAACTTGTATACTGTTCTATTTATGGCTATGGTGATAAAAACAATCTGCCCGGGCACGACATTAATTTTACAGCACATTCCGGAATAGATACTGTTCTTCCCGTGCAGATAGCCGATACAGGCTCGGCTTTATATGCAGATTTAATGATTGTTAACCATTTGCATAATAAAGACTCTTCACACATAATTATAAATATGTCAGAAGTTCCTGAAATATTTAATATATATTCAATGTTTACAGAAAAAAATGTTCTTAATGGCAATTATCCATGCTATTCCATATATAAAACAAAAGACGGTGTTATAGCTCTCGGATGCCTCGAGGATAAATTTTGGATTAATTTTGTTAAAGCAATTGGAAAGCCGGAGCTTGAAAAGAGCAACTTTAATTCGAATATAATGGAATTATTAAGAATTGAAATAGCAAAATACAGCACATATGAAATACTGGAAATGGGCAAAAGATTTAATTTTCCTGTAAGTATAGTAAGGGCAAAACATGAGGTAATTTCTGATTTAATAATAAACGGCCATGCACCTGTACTGGGAGAAAACACATTTGAAATATTAAAAAAATTAAATGATAAAATTGATGCAGATTATTTATTTAAAAATAAAATAATAAAATAATTTACATATCTTCCTGGCCAAATGCCATAATTAATAATATGAACCCTACAAAGGTAAAGAAGAAAGAAACCCAGCTTCCAAGCTGATGCGACCCTATTTCTGCATTATACCTCGGGAACATACTGTAATCAAGGAACGTCGGAATGGATATTATTAAAAATATTATTCCGGTTACCATCATATATTTCGAGCTTTTCTTCATTTTTTCAATCTTTTCTCTCATCATATTAAAGCCACCCCTATTACGGCAAATGTGAATATATAAAGCAATACAGGAGCAATTATCGTCCTTGTTGAAATTTTGCCATTTTTGGACCTGTTTCTCATTAATGACAGTACATATAATATTATAGAAACCACAACAAATATCAGTGTTATTATTAATAAACCAAGTTCGTAGTTGGCGAAATTCCCGAAAACAGGTGATACCATAGTTGACGGAACTTCATGGTACATTGCTCCTACCGGCTTTATGAGCACAGCATATAAAATAAACGGTACACTGCCAAATAGATACGCTATCATCGAATAATAATACAAATATAAAGATCTTTTATCCATTTTAAACCCTCGCTTTTATTGTTTTCTGCATGATTAAAAATATAATCGCTGCAAACAAGAACAAATTTATGACCAGCGTTACTGCCCACAGGCTTTCATACTTGAATGGATTTACCTGTGTGAAATACCACATGACAGGATCAACAACAACAAGCTGAATTATTCCTATTAAATAAATTATATTAGTTGTTTTCAATTAACTCACCATCCCTTTTTGCAAATCTCATGGCATAAACCGCTATAAACGAAATGAATGTTATTGACCACCACAGATACATTGTCATTAACCTCGTCTGTGAAAGACCGGGCTGGGAATATCCCCAGATAGTCATAACTGACAGGCCTATTAAAAGATATATTCCAAAAGCCGTTATCCATGGTCTTTCAAGGGCTCCTTTATTGTGGTACCTGTCTATAAATGGTAATATCAGAAGGAATATAACTATGGCTATAATCAGCGGAACTCCTCCCGTAGACAAACCATAACCTGCGACATCCATTAATTTGTATAGGGGTGTTATATACCAGTCAGGAACCGGAAATGTTCCATAGGCCAGTGAACCGTATGCGAGTGATAAATGCTGTGGAAATGCCGCTGAAAATAATAATATAACTCCAACCATCATTATTCCTGAAAAGACTGCGTATAATAAGTTTGTAGGAAACCACGGTATCATCTCTCCTTTTTTCGGTTTCTCACTGGCTAATCCGGATCTCTCAAACAGCATGAAATGTGCTGCAAATATTCCAAGCATTAATGTTGAAAATACTGCCACATGAAGCGCCAATAAATGGGAGAACATTGCCGTTGTTGTATAATTGCCGACAAGAATTGCTTCAAGCCAGTTTATAAACACTCCAGGAAGTATTCTACCAAGTACGCTCTTCTGCATGAACAGCATACCAATATGGACGGCTGCCATTGCAATAGCTGTATTTGCTAACATATATCCAAGTATTGCTGTGAGTATTGTGAGCAGGAATAAAAACACTCCCAAAATCCACTGAAGCCATCTCCACTTGCCTTTATACGAGCCCACGAACCACTGCCTCATCATATGAAAGTAAACAAGTCCTATCATTGCATATGCCATATAAAGATGCGATGTTAAAATTATCTGGCCAAATGGTACATCTGATATCATATACTGGGTTGATAAATATGGATCAACCTGGCTGTAATAAAAGAATAGAACTATTCCGCTGACGATCTGGTATATCAGTGCTGTCGCAACCCATGCGCCTGTCCACTCATCTATTTTATATCCACGCGTAGTTACGGACTTAAAACCTAATTTATAGGAACCTTCAGGAAGGTCTTTTTCCTCCTTCATGAGGTCAGTAATATTATAATTGTTTGTCTCTGCCTTTTCCATTTATCTCACCTAAAAACTGCCCTTCCAGTTCATATTATTCACATTTTCGTTGCTGACTACTGTTGTTTTGTAAAGAATTATATTTCCACTTTGTGTGTTAACATCCAGGCTTGATAGAGATGTATTGGTGTTAAGTGTTGTACCAACATAAGTTGAAAGCGCCGATGGAATAGTTTTAGACGACTGTACTATACTTGTGCCTCCTGTTAAATCCTCATTCTTTACCCCTGAACCGTAAGTTTCTCCATTTGGGAATGCAAGATGTGTCCTTATTACTGCATTTGAAGAATTTATTCCATATGCATATATGTAATTATTTGAATCTGTGGCCAGCATAATCTGCGGAAGAGAATGGTTCGCCGGGCTTGATGCCGGCCCATTGTTATAAAGATTTCTGCCTCCCCATACAGGATTGTACTGGCTTCCGTGGCACTTGCAGTAAATTAATCCATAGTTGGGCCACTGAGCAGGAGTTCCCGGTGCATTTAGTTTATAACCTAACAATTTTGATTCAAAAGGTATACTCTGCCCGGGCCGATAATCAAGAAATGGAGGTACACAGCCCAAATGCTGGCATATGCCGCTTAATGCTATAATAGAATAGTTATTTCCTGTACCATTGTAATTCTCCACATAGATAACACCGTTCATGGGTGCACTGGGACCCGGTGGTACAACACTATAACCACTCGAAGGCGATGTATTCGGTGTTGTAATTTTAACATTCTTTAAAGCCAGCAAAAAAGTCGGTTCATCCTGAAGCGGGTAGTTGAAAACAAGTATTGGGGTTGACGTGGATGTTGTACTTGCTGCTGCATACTCTATAACATCCGATGTTGTTATCCTGTTGCTCTGCGGGTCCTCCAAAACTGCCAGTGGAAAATTATCCATGACAGGAACACCGCGGTCGCTTGGAACAACATAGCGCTCTATGGAAAGGCCACCGACAAGAAGCGCAGCTATTGACAAGCCGGCTCCTTTAAGAAAAGCCCGTTTTTCAGGCTCTGGAATGTAGTTTTTATCTGTTGCCATAAAAGTTCATATTTTCAGTATGTAAATGTTTAATGAATTTGGTGAATATATTCAATAAATTGGAAAGCTATTTTTTTAACTCTTACTATTAACTATATGATGATATATGTTTGATTCGTATATGGATATCCTGATAATTGTCGTTGTTGCTCTTGTAATATTTGGAGGAACAAAAAAGATTCCGGAAATGGCAAGGAATCTTGGAAAGGCAACCGGCGAGTTTAAGAAAGGACAGATGGAAATTGAGAATGAATTAAAGAACGGTGGGGCTGCATCGCAGGTAAAAGAGGGACAGGTAAATTATATAAAAATCGCAGAGGACATGAATATAGACATAAAAGGAAAAACAATAGACCAGATAATCGGTGAAATTAATACAAAACTTGGTGCAAGTGCCAGTGCAGCTAAAGAAGAAGTTCCTGAAATAAAGCAAAATTAATATGGAAAATGAAATTATTAATTACCTGGTAAAATATTCCGATGAAATAAGATACAGACTTATCAGGATTTTAATGGTTTTTGGAATACTTTTTGGAATTTTTGTGATATTTAAAATAAAGTATATGACATTATTTAACTACCGTTTTCCCTTTATTTATCCGGATCCATTCGACAATATAGGTGCACAGACTTTATTTTTATTAAAGTCACATATTTTAACAAGCAATACAACACTGCTGGTATTAAAGCCTGTTGACGGCGTAATGGCAGATTTTTATACATGCATGGCCCTTGCACTTATTATTTCCATGCCTGTGATATTATATCATGTCTCCAAATTTATAGACCCGGCATTAAAAAGCAGTGAAAAAGAATTATTAAGGTCAATAATAATTCCTGCTTCCCTTTTATTCTTTGCAGGGGCTTTTGTAGGAATGTATTTCATAGCACCGGTTTTATTTAGAGTTTTTGCTGCCTTTGACGTAGGAGTCGGTGCAGATGTTACAATGGGAATTTCAAGCTTTGTTTCATTTATTTTCATGTATATAATAGCATTTGGTCTTTCATTCGAAATACCTGTTTTTATGGTTGGATTGAGCAGATTCGGGATTGTGAGTTCCGATACATGGAGAAAGAACTGGAGATATGCCGTCATTGGTTCTCTTGTCTATGGAATGATTTTCTCCCCGGGAGTAACAGGATTTACGATGGTTGTAATAGCAATACCCATGATAGCACTGTATTTCGCAGGCATACACTTTGCAGTAAGAGCAGAAAAGAAATTATCCGAGCAAGAAAATCCGTCAAACAACACTGACAGGAGTTAAACCTTTTATTACAATTTTTTTATTTAAACCGGATTTTATAATAACATTTTCCCTTTCCTTGTCTATTGAATAATAAACATCATGCTGGAGCTCTATTTTAACCGGTTTTTCAATTCTATAACTGTCTTTATATTTATAATTGTCCGATATTTCATAATCTATTTTTTTGATAAGCTGGCACATATTGTCCCCGCATGGTCCCTGCTCCAATTTAATAAATATTGTCAAAATTTTATTTCCAATAATATTTTCGACCTTTTCATCAATGTTTATTGATCCGTTGCCCAATTTAATTTCCATGATATATTATATTTCCTGCTTATATAAGATTTATTCGGGCACTATGCCTCTTTCTGAGATATATAAATATAAAAATGCAATCTTATATTATGATTTCACATAATTTAAACAGGAACGAGTCCAGGGTTCTAATGATGTTAAAGAAAAACTCATCACTTACTGTCAATGAAATAGCGAAAAGTTTGAATCTCAATAGAAATACTGTATCAAAAATAATCAAATTTCTCAATGAAAATTACATTAAAAATTATACTATATCATTGAAAGAAGATGAAAATAGCTCATACATTATTGCAGAAACTGAGAATATTGACTCAATTGATAAGAATAGCATTGTTGAATATTATAAACTTTCAAACGGAAAATATCTTGTAATAATAAACAGGAATTTTCCGGAAAACGGCATTAAATATTCAAGAATTGATTTTGCAATTGGCAGGTATATTAATTTCGATAGTATGGATATAGATTTGTACTGTGATTACTGCAACAATTTTATTGCCGGAGAACCTGTTGTGATTAAGGAAAAAAACAGAGATTACTATTTCTGCTGCCATACATGTGAACATGCATATTTAAGCAGGCAGAATGCTGAAAAAAATTAGATATCATTTGCATCATGCATAGTGATATTATATATAATAGCCGGTAATTTGTAACTATGGCAGTAGATCCAGTATGTGGAATGAAAGGTAAAAAGGAAATAGAAAGCGAATATAACGGTAAGAAGTATTATTTTTGCAGGGAAGAATGCAGGGAAGAATTTAATAAAAATCCTATAAAATACGTGAGATAAAATGGCGGTGGATCCAGTATGCGGTATGTATGTATCGGAGGATTCAAACTTTTACAGCGACAGAGATGGACAGAGATATTATTTCTGCTCGAAGGGATGCAAGGACAAATTTGACGAGCCGGACAGAGAAGCAGGAACACTAAGAAACAAATTAATTGTAGGATGGGTATTTTCGATACCAGTTATTGTATTGAATTATCTTTTAATTTCTCCATTCAAGGACTATATATTATTCATACTTGTATTGCCCGTACAGTTTTATTCCGGTCTGGAATTTTATAAAGGCGCATACGGTGCAGTAAAAAGCAGAATGGGGAATATGGATTTATTAATAACACTTGGAACGTTGACAGCATTCATATTTTCTGTATTTATAACATTTGACCCGTCTGTATTTCCGATTAAATATACATATTACGATGCGTCCGCCTTTATTATAACATTAATACTTACAGGGAGCTATATAGAAAGCATAACAAAAAAGAAGGCAAATTCGGCAGCAAACAGCCTGTTGTCATTGCTCCCTGACAAAGTACATTTATTCAATAACGGCGTAATAAAAGATATATCAATTGAAGAATTAAAAAAAGGGGATACAATAATGATAAGGCCGGGAGAAAACATTCCGGCAGACGGAATAGTTTCGGATGGAAAATCAGAGATAGATGAATCCTCAGTTACAGGCGAGAGCCTTCCGGTGACAAAGCAATTTAAAGATAATGTTATATCAGGAACAAAAAATATCAACGGCAATTTATTTATCACTGTTGAAAGAACCGGAAAGGATTCAACTGTAAATAAAATCTATTCATTGATACAGATGGCGTCAATGGGGCGGGCAAAAATACAGAAATTATCTGATGTATTCTCATCATATTTTGTACCTGTTGTTATAACAGCTGCACTGGGTTCATCGCTCTTCTGGTTCTTTTATTTAAGATCGGTCAACAATCCACTTTATTTAATAATATCAGTACTTGTTTTTGTTTCAGTTGTTGTCGTTGCATGCCCGTGTGCAATCGGCCTGGCTGCCCCAATAACACTATTGATTTCTTCCAATGAATCATCAAGAAATGGCATATTGATAAAAAATTCAAGTGCTATTGACCGGTTATCAAAAATCAATACTGTAGTCTTTGACAAGACAGGCACATTAACATCGCCGGAACCTGAAATTACAGAATTTTCATCGAAATATGATACAAAACTTGCATATTCACTTCTTTATTCCATGGAAATAAAGTCAAACCATCCGGTTGCAAGGGCAGTAATTTCATGGTTAAATAATAAGGAATATAATACATTAAAAATAGATGATTTTAAGGAAATACCGGGCTATGGAATAACAGGTAAATATGAAAATACAGGTGTGGAGGTAAGAAGGAATAATGACCATATTTCACTATTTTACGATAATGAGGAATATGCAGCTATGAATCTGAAATATGCGCTCAGGGAAGGCACAGTAAATGAAATTAAACTCCTTAATGAAAAAGGAATAAAAACTGTAATTGTAACCGGTGATTCGGAAAAAAATACCATTAATATAGCAAAGGAACTTGGAATAGGAGAATATTACTACGGTATTGCACCGGATGGAAAGTCTGAAATAGTAAAATCATTGCAGAAAAATGGAAATTACGTTATGTTTGTAGGGGACGGAATAAATGATACTGTTGCAATGAAAACAGCAGATGTGGGCGTGGCAATGTCATCAGGATCAGATATAGCAAAGGAGAGCGGCGATATAATACTTCTAAATAATAATTTAATAAATGTATTAAATGCTATAATAATTGGAAAATACACAATGAGCAAGATAAAGCAGAATATCGGCTGGGCTATTGGCTACAATTCAGCATTAATTCCTGTGGCTGCGGGAATTCTTGTTCCTTTACTTGGACTGGGAATTTATTATGTTCTCCCAATATTTGCAGCACTGGCTATGGGTTTCAGTTCTACAACAGTTGTATTGAATTCACTCAGGATGAGAAAACATATAAGAAAGGGTATTGCCGGCGCAGCAATATAGAAATGTTTTAATTTTTAATTCCATTATATATCTATGGAAGTTATAATAAAAGACATTAAAAATGGAGGAACAATTCCTGAGAGATATTCATGTGACGGCGATGATATATCACCTGAAATAACAATAACAGATGAGAATAATACCGGTTATTATATTGTGATTATGAACGACCCTGATGCACCATCAGGCCTTTTCACACACTGGATTTTATATAATATTAAGTCAGGCAATGTTAAAATTAATGAAAAACAAAAACATTCGAAAATAATAGATGCAGGTCTTCAGGGCATAAATGATTTCGGGAAAATAGGCTATGGAGGCCCATGCCCACCTTCCGGCACTCACAGATACTTTTTCAAATTGTACAGGATTGAACACACAATTGATGAAGATAAAATTAATGCAGAAAAAATATATAAAATTACTAAAAATTTAAAAGAAGAATTTTCTCTATACGCAAAATACACAAGAAAATAATTTTAATTTTTATATTTTTCAAGTGCATTTATTAATTTTGAATATGCTTCCGGGAAATCATTGCCCGTTATACAGACCCTTAAATATGGGCCATGAAGGCCAAAATACCTTGCAGGCAGTGCTATAATTCCATCTTTTGCCAGTTCCTCTGAAACTTCATCTGATGATTTTTCAGTATATTTGGAATAATCTACAAATGATACAGGTGTCTTTAACGGCTCCAAATTTTTATAGAATTTAAGATTCTTTCTTTTTTCCAGTAAAACTCTGTGGTTTTTATTAATAATTTCCCTGGCTTTATTTACATATAAATCATGGTCTTTCAGTATGTTATAGCCTATTGATGTATTTATTATTGAAACATCCTCAGTTATCAATCCTTTAAAACCCTCCAGTTGAACCGCATCATCCGGCCCGGGTGCGATGATATAACCGAGCCTTAAGTCGCCGCAGCCGTATAACTTTGTGAATGTATTGACAATAAAACCGTTTTCATAATCGTAATTATCCAGAGAGTCCACAAATTCAAGAAATGTTTCGTCTATAACAGAGACACTTGAATTCTTGCTTAAATTTGCCATAACTCCTGTCGGGTTATTCGGGTTGCTTGCAACAAAAACTTCATTTCCGGGTGAATATGCCATTGCTTCCGGTGTTTTAAAAATCATTTCATATTCAGGATAGTTGACATTAAATGATTTATATTTCTTTCTCAGGTAAAACAATACCATGGAGAATGCCTCTGTTGCACCGTGTGTTATAACAACCTGATTTTTGTTTACGTCATGCAATGATGCTATTTCATCCTTTAAAATTTCTGGATTTACAGTCTCATAATTTTTGAACATACCTTTTAAATCCACTATATCCGACATACCGCTGTGGCTTAATTCATATTTTCCGCTATGGTTATTTAGCCATGTAATAGTTTCGCATTCCATATACGATAATTATCACTTTCATATTTTACTTTTCCGTTAAAAACTATAATTAATTGTCAATAAAATTAAAATATAAAATTTAAAAATTATATTAACTTTACATATTAATATATTTTATAATATTGATATTAATATAAAAAACCTGTAAATATATTTATTTAATTATGAATTATGCAAATAAAGAATTACCTCATATTCGGTTCATTATCAGGTTTTATATCAGCAATATTTGAGGCAATAATGTTTTACCTTTTCGATTTTTCATTTAAACAACCTGCAGGATACCAGTTTACAGCTATAGGAATAAGGGTTCTTCACATAGGAGGAATCACCGGAGAAGTATCGGGACTGTTTCTCCATTTTCTTGTCGGTACAGTTGTTGCCTTTTTCGCATCAATCATAGCCTTTTATATAAAACCGCTGAACATAAAAAATTCAACAAAGGGTCTTTTTACCGGAATACTCGCCGGATTTTTAATATTAGTGTTGTTCAGCCTGCCTGTTAATATATTATTGCTTCATTTGGACGTATATGAAAATTATCATTTACTATCAACAGATTTCTATTATTCCATGCATGTCTTCTACGGCGCTGTTTGGGGAATATTTTTAGGATATTTTGTTAGGGCGGGAAAAAAGTAATTTTCCTGTTTTGAATTTTTATATGAAACAAAAAAATTACATTTTAGTGAAGTCAAATACAATTATAATCGAATAGATATATTTTTATTCTTCTTTTCAATTCCATGGCAATGGATATAGAAGAAAAGATAGCAGGGGAAATTACAATTTCAGATATGCCGGGAATAACAATAAGAAAATGGAGGGAGGAATTCGGAATATCTCAGATTGAGTTATCAAAATTTATGGACATTTCACCCTCTGTAATAAGTGATTATGAATCCGGAAGGAGAAAATCACCCGGTGCAGGTTCAATAAAAAAGATAGTCAATGCACTTATAAAAATAGATGAAAGCCATGGCGGACACATAATAAGAAGATATAACAGCGGTATACCTTCAGATGCATTGCTTGATATAAAGGATTATGACCATGATATAGACCTTCATTATATAATGACAAAAATCAACGGAACTTCCTGTTCTAAAGCAGATCTAAGAAGAAATATCAGAGGATATACAATGATTGATGGAATTAAAGCCATATTAAAATTTTCATATGCGGAATATACCAAATTATATGGCTGGTCAAGCCAGAGGATTATATTTATAACTGACGTTTCATTTGGAAGAAGCCCCATGATTGCAATAAGGGCACATCCATTAAAGCCTGCAGCCGTTGTTTATATAAAACCGGGTAACGTTGATGAACTTGCAGTAAAATTATCAGAAATTGAAAATATTCCATTAATAAAAACTGACATGGATTATCATACGATATCAGAGGTAATGAATAAATTAAGATGAAAAGACCTTGTCAAGATACCAGTCAACGTTGAATGGCATAATGTCATCAAGATTCTGGCCTGTGCCTATAAACAATATTGGCTTGTTTATCTGTGATGATATTGATATTATGGAACCTCCTCTGGCATCGGTATCAAGCTTTGTCAGGATAATTCCATCGTAGTTAATTTCTTTGGAGAAGGTATATGCCTGCTCTATTACATCCTGGCCGATCATTGCATCAAGAACTAAAAGCGTAATATCCGGTTTTGCGACACGCTTTATTTTTTTCATTTCATCAAGAAGATTTTTATTTGTCTGCATTCTTCCGGCGGAATCTATTATAACATAATCCATATCCCTTGCCTTTGCATGGCTTATTGCATCGAATGCAACTGCTGCCGGATCGCTTTTAAAATTATTTTTTATAATTTCAACCCCTGCATTTTTTGCAATTATATCCAGCTGGTCTATGGCACCGGCACGGAATGTATCCGATGCAGACAACACAACACTTTTTCCGTTTTTCTTCAAATAGTGGGCAAGTTTTCCTATTGTAGTTGTTTTCCCTGTTCCATTTATACCGAGAAATAATATAACAAAGGGTTTTTTCTGTACCTTCAATAAATCAAGAGAATTTTCATTATTTTTATTCACAAGTTCCCTTATAGCCTCTTTAAGCTGTTCCTGAACAGCATTATAATCAACTTTCCTTTTCAATTTTCCAAGCCTGATTTTTAATTGCTCTGTTATTTCCTCTGCAGCGTCGAAACTGACATCGGCTTCAAGCAAACTTTCCTCTATTTTATCTGCTATTTCATCTCTTTTAATCGTTATTTCCTGTGTTTCATTGCTGCTTGCTTTTTCCTCTTTTGAAAAAATTCCTGAAAACTTCTTTTTGAGCTTATCAAACATTATCTTCCTTCCTGCGATCTCTGTATTGAATAAACGAGTGCATCATAATTATTCTGTGCAGTTTCTCTCTGCTTTATTAAATTATTATATGTATCCTGTAAACTTTTTATATTATCATCCATTCTCTTTATTGTATCTTCTCTTTTTTCCTCTATGTATACACCTGAACCGGCGGGCACTATAATTTTATCTGTGTTCATAACAGCGTTTGCAAATAGTCCGGAGCCAATTGAAATTTTCACATCATCAGATTTTTTATAATCGGAATCCTTTAAAAAGGCAAGCGTTTCATTTGATTCCTGCAGTGTCTTTAAAAGTAAGCCGGTTCTGGAATTAATACTGTCTATCAAACTCTTCAAATACTCAAGCTGTTCCATTACTTCATTTTCATTTGCCATTTAATTACCTCCAAATATTTTTTTGCTGTCAATTAATGAATCTATAACTGGTATGGATTCGCTGGATAAATAATTTATTAAGGCACCGCCGCCTGTTGAAATATATCCCATTTCCTCTTTCAGTCCAAACTTATTTATTGCACTGATAGTATGCCCACCACCAACTATTTTATTTGCACTGCACTGTGCTATATAATCGAATATTTCTCTGGTACCGATAGAATATTCATTGATTTCATACATGCCCATCGGCCCATTTAAAAAGATGTTTTTAGCTTTATTAATTATTAATGAAAATTTAGCAACGCTCTTCATTCCTATATCTGCCAGAAGTTCATCTTCCGGGATTTTTTCTCCAATATTTATAGGTCTCTGGGAGGGATTCAAAATAAAATCTTCAGGCATGTGAATATGTTTCCCGTATTTATTTAATATATATTTACACTCTTCAATTAATTCTTTATAATTTTTGTTATTTTTAATTATAAAATTTTTATTTCTTTCACCGATTTCATAACCCGATGCCCAGAGGAAAATATTTCCTGCAACACCACCAAATACAATATCATCCACAATGTTTTTTTCCATAAAATTTTTTGAGACCCTTATCGCATCGGCTATTTTTGAGCCACCAAGAACTGCCAGTTTTGGCCTCAAATCGGATTGCCTGAAACTGTCTATATTTTTTATTTCTTTTTCCATTAACCTTCCTGCTATATTCGGTGCTGACTGTTTGAATCCTGTAAGTGTTGTCTGTGCCCTGTGTATTGTCGCAAAGGCATCTATAATATAATAATTGAAGAGCCCTGATAAAGATTTTACAATATGTGTATTCCTTACCGATTCATCATCAAACCTTATAGCAACCTCCTCACTGTAAAACCTCGAATTTTCAAGCATTATTATATCACCGTTTTTCATATTTTTTACCACATTTCTGACCTGTGAACCGAATAATGAATCTATAAATTGAATATCCCTTCCTGTTATTTTTGACAGTCGTTCTGAATGTGTTTTAAGACTTGTAAAGTCATTGTCCCCCGGTCTCCCCTGATGTGCCACTATAACAACTTTCGAGTTTTTTAACTCATCTATTGTTTTAATATAATACCTGAAACGTGTGTCATCAAGTATTTCACCGTTTAATGGATTTATAGGTGAATTAATATCTATACGCAAATAAACAGTTCTGTCATTGAAATCAAAATCATCCATGGTATAAAATGGAAGCGATGCCATGTAACTTAATTCATAAGTTATATAATATTATTTTTTTATTATATCAATATTTAAATTTAGATTCTTAAAAATGTTTTTATATTTTTTAATGTTATATCTATATGTATATACCGGATGAATTTAAAATTGATGATATAAATGTAATAAAGGATTTTATAATTAAAAATAATTTCGGAATACTTTTAAGCATATATAAGGACAGAATTTATAACACGCAGATACCATTGCTGCTGGATGAAAAAAATGAAAAATTCATTCTTTATGGCCATATGGCAAGGGCCAATATGCAGTGGTACTATGCAAAAAATAAGCCGGTTACCGTATTATTTACAGGACCGCACCATTATATATCTCCTGTATACTACAAAGATAAAGATTCGGTTCCAACATGGGATTACATGACTGCCAGGCTTGACGGAATCCTGGAATTAATGGATAATAATGAAACAAAAGAATTTTTATTAAAGTTATCAAATTATTTCGATAAGGAATGGGCAGGTGAGGAGAATTACAAGAGGCCTTACTATAATATAATGGTAAAACAGATCACTGCCTTTAAAATCAATGTTACAGATATAAAGGCTAAATTCAAATTAAGCCAGAACAGGCCGGAAGATATAAAGAATATAGCTGACAACCTTGAAAAAATTGACGACTCTGATGCAAAAGCCATAGCGGAACAAATGAAAAAATAACTATATATATTATTTTTTAATAACCAATCAGGGTTTGTGGGGTAGCCTGGTATCCTTCCAGCTTCGGGAGTTGGAAACTCCGGTCCAAATCCGGACAGACCCAATATATAATGTGTGTTATTACTGCCGGCACTTATAACATATCATAATATAGAATAGTGCTCTGACTTATGAATAATAAAATCTGATAGTAGGTACATTAATTAATTGTACCTAATTATTCTGAGTTAGTGTTTATATTTTATTTACATAGTTTCATCAACCATTTTATATGCATATTAATTATAGCATGATTATGTTGACTAAATATAACAAATTGCTGGCATATTTAAAATATTTAGATATTAAACCGGATGTGGATAATTCTATTTCCATGTTCATGATTCAGAATGTAGGATTTCTATTAAAAAGCATGAATCTTAATGTTGATTATAATTTCAAATTGTGGATGCATGGACCATATAGTACTGTTCTGGAACATGATTATTATAACAACATGGAAGACTTCAATAATTTAAACACAAATTATGAGTTAACCGATAAAGAGAAAGAAAAATTAGATTTATTCAGCGAAACAGTAGATAAGGATAAAAATATAATCGAGAACACGTCCATGATTATTATAATGGGTCTTCAATATAAATATGAAGAAGCAGTTATAGAAAAAATAAGTAAAATAAAAGCACATTTAACTAAAGCGGATATTCTTTCAGGAATAAACAAGGCGAGGAAATTATTATTCAAAGATGAATACTTAACACAGGGACTCATGGCTGAAATAAAAGCGTGGGATGAGATTGTTTGATATTTAAAAAATATAAAAAAATGAAATTTATTTAATTGAATTAAATGATAGCACCGGGCATGAACAGGATAACACAGGGTTGATAATATGAATTTCAGCCCTGGAATTTAAATTTAATCTCCTTTTACAATTCAGTCGGCCGATGAATCAGAAGATTCTGAAATTTGATATTTTATCAATGTTTTAGAGAAATAATCAATAATTTTATAATATCTATAAATTCATTTCAAATTAAGCAGCCATTTATATAATGGTTTAAAAATAATTTTTTCATCATTTTCTATTATTTCTCCCTCATAGTTCCATGTGATTATAAGTAAATTATTACATTTGAAATATTTAGCTGCTGCTAAAAGTCCGGATATTTCCCTGTTATTTATTTCCTTTAAATCCGATATATAAGTAACCTGGATCAATTCCATAATTTTAAATTCTTCATATAATAAAAAATCCACTTCTTTCCCATTAGTTTTTCCATATTCTTTCCAGTATGCAATACTAAAATTATTTTCCATACTTCTTTTATATAATTCCAGAAAAACAGTATTTTCCATTAATCTGGAAATAGACATTTCATTTTTTAATGAATTTATAATTCCGGGATCAATTACGTATATCTTTTTTTGATATGACATTTTTTTCTTTTCTGATCCGCTATATATTTGGAAACTAAAGAAGAAAAATATTTCCTCAGAATCATATAAAAATTCAAGTAATTTATTTTTGCTTATTTTATAACCTGCAGATTTAAATATATTATATATTTTTGAAATGCTAAAATATTTCGAATAAACTGATGAAAGATATTTCATAAATGCATTTAAAACATTAATTTCCGATATTCCAAAATGTTCCGCCATATCCATTGCAAAAATTGTATTATAATATGATGTTAATATCTTTAATTTTATTTTTTTATCTTTCTCCATTGCAACTTCCGGATAACCGCCATAGTTCAAAAATTGATTGAGTTCAGATAATATATATCCACTTTCATCAGTATAGGATACTAAATTTGAATATTCTATATTATTAAATTTTAAATACTCTTTGAAATTAAGTGGCATTATAATATATTCAAGATTCCTTCCCCTTAATGATGATGAGATTTCCCTGCTTAATAATTTAGAGGAAGATCCTGTCAAATAAATTTGGTATATTGATCTATCATAAATTCTTCTTATGTATTTTTCCCAGAATTTTATATTTTGTATTTCATCAAAAAATAAATAAATTTTTTTTGTTTTATCCGGATTTGCAAGTTCAAAAAATAGAGGTATTATATATTCAAGATCTGAGATATTTATATTGACCAATCTTTCATCCTCAAAATTTATGTACAATATATTTTTTCTGGGCTCTTTTTTCGTTAATTCTTTAATTATATAATATAAAAAATATGTTTTACCTGATCTTCTTGGCCCTATTATTGTTATAATTTTACTGGAATCTAAAGGTATGTCAATATCCCGCATTTTGACATCAGGAATATCATCTGTTAGCCATTCTGAGATGATTTTTCTAAATGCTAATTTAATATCATCCATATATATAAAATACAATGTAATATAAAATTGTTTTCTAATAAAACAATTTATTCAATATTTTGTTTTCTAATAAAACAAAATTAATAATAATATACTGATTTATTTTACTTCCTGTAAAATTCACTAAATTAACAATATAAATTTAAAAAATTAATTCTTATAATTCTATTTTATAAAATAACATAAATATTAAAAAAATCAAGTAATAAAATTAAATTGTTAAAACTGCGTCTCCTGCTTTATTGGCTTCTGCTATTACCTTTCCTCCTGGTATTATATCATCATAATAAATTAAATCCTCTTTTTCTACATTGTAATAAGCCATTGCAACAGGGCATGCTATTATTTTAACACCTGCAGCTTTAAGGTCATTGAGTTTTTTTGATATTATTAATGATCTTGGATCTTTTTTATCCAATGCCTGGATAGCACTTCCTATAAAGAGAAGTGTGGAGCTTTTTGCTCCCATTTTAGGTAGACCCATAGCCAATATTGTAGATTCGTCAATTCTTGTACTGTCGTTTTCCGATATTAAAACAAATAAATAATTGTCGTTTGCCATAATTAATAATTAATATAAACTATATACGTTTTTCTATTTATTGAAAGCGTCAATTCTTAGTTATATTTCTGCATTCAGATGTTGACGAAATGGTGAATATCATTCAGATACTGAATTCCTAAAATTCTACTGATACTTTTTGAGGAGTATCTTAAAATTAATCAGGGCATCGTTTAAAATTTGACACCTGAAATAGATTAAGACTGCACTTCAATGCATTGGAAGAGGTAGTTTATTATAATTATAAGAGAATGATTATACTATTATTGATTGAGCGCAGGTCTGTTTTAACACCTTCAATGGTATATACAGAAAATGGAGACAAATAAAATGAATAAGAAAAGTATACATTTGACTCTTTTTAGATTATCATCTTATATGTCAGGTGTTTTAAAAATCTTATTGCTTAATCGCCAGCAAAACTCTGTTATCCAGATATCTCCAGGGAGTAATCACTGATGAAAAACCTGCGTCTTTTAAAAATTGTATGTGCTTTTCCAGCGAAACATGCTGATCATGGTCACTACCGGGGTAAATTCTCCTGCGTTCCTCAAGTTCGGAATTAAAGTACTTTGTATTTTCAATATATTTCCACCACTGATCCCAGTCCATTGCACCGGTACTTTCAATATTCTTTTTTATTATTGAATTTCTTATATTTTCAAACATTTCTTTTAATGTAATATCCTCATTTTCCCGGTAAAAATGGTCTCCGTCCATAAATATACCATCTTTATCAAGAAGGCCATATATCAATTTATAAAGCCCGGATAATTTATTCTCAGGAATCCAGTGAAGTGCAGTGGTGCTTACAATGGCATCAAATTTTTTATTGCTTATATATTCAGACCAATTATCATTTATTAAATTTCCTCTGATAAAATCAATTTTTCCATTAAGATTTTGTCCCTTTGCAATTTTCAACAATACAGGGTCATAATCAATTGCAGTGATATATGAATTTTTTAAGGAATTTGAAATACGAAAGGCAAATGATCCCGGTCCGCATCCAAGGTCAAGTATCTTAATTTCATTTTTCTGTGAATATTTAATGATATCAATCATAAACTGAAATCTTTCTTCTCTCTTTTCAATCAATGCATTTTGCTGTTTTTCCCATTCATCAAGAACTTCAGTTAAATCAAGAGGCATTCTTTTGGATTTAAATAACCAATATAAATTTAATCTCCTAAAAATTTTTTAATCCGGTTCATACTTTACTTTATTTGTCCTGATATACTATGCCTTAATTTCCACGGAAGGTGTATAATTGTCCCTGGTTCATTGATATGGATGACCTGGTTTCCTCACAAAAAACTTATGATCTGACATATAAAAAATAATTAATAGAAGTCTATTTATACTTATATCTCATATAAATAACTATGGAAATAATAGCAATTCCTGTTACAAAAAATAAGGTTGATATGCCCGGAAAAGCATCTGAAGTTCATATATACGGAATATCTGAAAATAAGAGCGAATATTTAATTAAGGAATATAAAAATCCTTCAATAGAGATAAAAAATGATGGCGGATTGCCACTTTTAGAGTCATTAATAAGGGAAAATGTAAATATCGTAATAGTTCCGGGAATGGGCGGGCCCGGTATGAGATTTTTGAACAATAGAGTAAAGGTATATATTTCAGAGGGGAATGAAAAAGAAGTTATTAAAAATTATTTATCAGGCAGGCTTCAATTTACAGATAAGCCAACTATATTCGACTGTCCACAGGAATTATTCATAAAAGCTGATGAATATAAGAGTAAAAAATAACCTTATATTAAACGGGATTTTCTAAATTTTAAAGCAAAATTTCCATAATATTCTCTCAGTATTGTAATCTTATATATTCCATGATACTGATATTTATAATTATAAATTTTCTTATAATACCTCTTCACAATAATAGTTCTCATTTACATGTTTGAAATAACTAAAATTATTAAACGTATCTACATAAATTTGATTTCATTCATAATAATATCGAACGTGTGCAAAGAGATATATTAATATTATACATATAATAATATGGAAAAGAAAACTACAGTGGGTCCTAAGGGCCAAATAGTTATACCGAAAGATATCAGAGAGAAGGTCGGTATTAAGGAATATTCTGAGGTTATTGTAGAAGCTATAGGCGATTCCATTATAATAAAAAGATTAATACCCGAATTTGTTACTTATACGGATTATTATTGCACTATGTATTCAAAGAAGCTTAATGAAAATATAGATATGAAGAAAATTATAGAGAAACAATATGAAAGGAACCTTTTAGATTGACTATAATGTATTTTTATATCCTGTACTTTATAAAGACCTGAATGAATCCAAAAGAGCAAGAGAAATATGTTGTTGAGAAACTCCGGAAAAACAGATGCTATAAAGGTTGGAAAGAAGTTTATTAATTTTCAATTTCTTAAATTCATATCTGTTGATGATAAAACAATTTTAAGAAGACAGGAAATACCATTTAAAGCCACGTGATTCAATTCATCTTTCATGTGCTATTGATCGTAATATAAAGGTATTAATCAGTGATGATAGAGATTTTGATGGAATTAAAGAAATAAGAAGAATACATCTTAAAGAGTAGGATATCGAATTGAGTTTCTGTTTAAATATAACAGCATGTAAAATTGAATTTTATGGTAGAATATTTATTCATTAACAAAATAATGTTTTATGGAATACTATGACGTCATAACAATAGGAGCCGGAGGGGGTGCATATCCGGGAGCTTTCAGACTTGCAAAATCAGGAATGAAGGTATTAATGGTTGATGAAAAGGGTGTTCTGTCAGGAAACTGCCTTTCAGAGGGATGCGTTCCATCCAAGGCAATAATTGAAACAGTTCACAATTATAAAAGAATGAAAGATTTTTACGATTTTTCCATTGACTATAAAAAAATTATAAAAAGAAAAGATGATGTTCAGGCATACAGATATAAAAACCATGCAGAGGAATTAAAAAATTCCGGGGCTTTGCTTATAAAAGGAAAGGCTGTATTGATTGATGACCATACATTGCTGGTTAAAACGGAAACCGGCGAAACAAAATATAATTATAAATATTTAATAATTGCTTCAGGTTCATATACATACATGCCTCCAATACCGGGCATCGAATATGCTGTTACAAGCAAAGAATTTTATGAAATGGATCCGGAAGTTAAAAAAGTTCCAGATTCCATAGCAGTAATAGGCGGAGGCTATATAGGTGTTGAGACCGCATCATTTTTATCGCTGCTTGGAAGCAAAGTTCATCTCATCGAAAGGTCTGAAAGAATATTAATGGATATGGATAATGAGATAATTGAGAAGTTAATGCCATTACTTCCGGATATGACTGTACACCTCAATAATGAAGTTACAAAGATAGATAAAACAGGAAATAAATATGCAGTATATATAAAAGACTCCGATGGTGAAGAATATACATTAAATACTGACCTTGTAATGATGGCTGCAGGCAGAGAACCATTAATTCCGGACGGAATAGAAAAAACAGAGATTGAGTATTCCGGACACGGAATAAAAGTTGATTCAAGCATGAAGACAAATATAAAAAATATATATGCAACAGGTGATGTAAATGGCATTGCACCGCTGTTCCATGCTGCAAGGAGGCAGTCAATTGTTGCGGCAAATAATATACTTTCTAATGGCATATGTACGGATTACTTTGAACCCTCAAACGTACCGTTTACATTATATTCTGTACCCAATATGGCATTTGCCGGAATTCTTCCTCAGGAAGCCAAAAAGAAGGGAATTAACTATAAAAAAGCAGTTTACAAAATGAAATACGATACGCTTGCCGAGGTTTATAATGAAGAATACGGAGAAATTGATTTAATTTTTAATGATGAAATGAAAATTATAGGCGGATATGTTATCGGCAACGATGCCGGAAATATCATAAATGAAATAGCCATCGGAATAAAGAAAGGGCTGAGTGCAAGGGATTTTGCAGAAATGGCACATCAGCATCCCATGACATTTGAGGGTATTGATACAGCCGCAAGGGAACTGTATTAGTCACATAATTTTAATTTCTTTATTTATACAAACTACCTGTTCATTATAAATAAATTATGTTTAAATTAATATATGGAAATCTTTAAGCTTTATAGTCATTATACCTTTTATGGATTACGCCGTATACGTCAATAATTTGAAAAAAACATACGACGGAAAAAAATATGCAGTCGATGGAATATCATTTAATGTTATGCCGGGTCAGGTCTATGGTCTGCTTGGCAAGAATGGAGCAGGAAAATCAACAACAATAAAAATACTTTCAACTCTTATAAAGAAGACATCAGGTGATGTAAAAATTTTGGGGATGAACATAGACAATTCACTTGAAATTCGAAAGAGGATCGGAGTTGTCCAGCAGGATTTATCATTCGATTTTACAAGCGTTGAGAAGAATTTTATGATTTACGGTATGTTATGGAATGTGGATAAAAAAATACTGAAAGATAGAATGGAAGAATTGATAAACATATTCGGACTCGAAAATGAAAGGAAAAAGAACATACTTGATTTATCCGGTGGCCAGAAAAAGAGGGTACAGGTGGCAAGGGAATTTTTGCACGATATGGATTTATTATTTCTTGATGAACCGACTGTGGGAATGGATCCTATTGTAAGAAGAAAGCTCCTCGATTTTATTAAAAGCCGTGTAGAGAAAGGTTTAACAGTAATATTCACAACACATATAATGGAAGAAGCAGATTATTTATGCGATAAAATAGGAATTATAAACGATGGAAAAATAGTCAGGGAAGGTAATTCAGAGTACTTAAAGGACAATTTCGGTGGATACAAGACACTGAAAATTGAATGTGATGGAAATATAAATAATGACACTATAAATAAAATAAATTCACTTGGAATAAATATCACAGGAAAAGGAAAAGAAATTTTACTGACTTCCAAAAATATAGAGAAATTAATGCCGGAAACTTTCAAAATACTCGAAATGCAGGGGCTTTCGATTATAAAAATCAATATGGACCAGTCATCACTTGAAGATGTATTTTTTGAGGTAGTAAATTGAAAACACCTGATTTTTACAGACTAGCTGTAAGGAATTTTAAGATTAACAGTGATCCGGGAACAATAATGTTTATGCTCGGACTTCCGACACTTTACTTATTAGTTATGGGTGCCATGTACCAGTCTTTAATCCCATCTGTTTCATTTTCATCAACTTCTATCACATATACCGATTTTTTGATGCCTGGAATAATGGGCATGGAAGTAATGACAGCAGGCACTGTGGGTGGATCAATGTTATGGTCTGACAGGAGGTATTTTATGTTCGACCAGTTAATGGCAGGGCCATTCAGCAGAATTTCATATCTTCTGGGATTAATAACAGTCTCACTGGTATTTGCAGTTCTTGGAAATGCAATAATGCTTGGAATATTCTATGCATTTGTCGGAAAGCTTGCCTTTAATATTTCAGGAGTTTTATATGCAATATTAACGCTGTTTTTAGGTACAATGATTTTTACATCGATTTATCTTATTATTTCTATAAAAACCAAAAAGATGCAGACATATAATACTATAACAATTGTTTTGTTCTTTGTAATAGACTTCGCAAGTTCTGCATTTTATCCCATTACAGATGCAACACCTGAATCGCTTAGAATCCTTGCAAGCCTGAATCCTCTGACGTATATAACAGATATAACAAGAAATACTCTAATTTTTGATACAATGTCAGGTGTTTTTATAGATTTATTGATTCTTGGTATAGCAACATTTGTAATGCTTGGTATTGCATTAAAATTATACAGCGATGTTAAACCCGGAAGCTGAATTTTAATATTTTTTATTGTTACAATTAAATTAAAATCTCTTCTTTAAAAGCTGTTTAAATTGGTTAATTTTAAGTATAAAAATACATTCCTAATTTTTAATGGACAGTAAAAATAATGTAGTGGAAAATGGTTTTGAGGTCATAGGTGTAAATCCTGTCCCTGAAAAGGAAAGAACCATGTCTTCAAGAAAGATATTCATATTCTGGGCAATGGCAGGTTCATCAGCACTTACGCCTGTTATAGCCTCTGACTTTTATTCAATGGGATTGAAAAATTTATTGATAGCAATAATGATTGGCTTTTTAATAGGTTTAATTCCTGCAGGATTAATAGGAGAAATGGGCAGGCAGATACCTGTAACTTCTCTCGTTGTTGCAAGAAAAACCTTTGGCTACTGGACATCAAGTGTATATTCGGTAATATTTACATTATTAAATATTGGATTTTTTGGCCTGAATGATACAGTTGCAGCCGAAATTCTTAGTTCTGTTACAAAATCTCCAATTATTGCATGGTATATTATAGTTGGAATTGTACAGATATTACTGGTTTTATTCGGTGCAAAATGGCTGGAGTATTTCTTCCGTTACAGTGCACCGGTACTTTTAATAAGCTACGGACTCTTAACCTATTTTTTACTTACAACCTATAAAATAGATTTCAGTGCATTATTAAGGCCGACAGGTATATTTTCATGGGGAGATGCAATAAATTTTGTAATAGGATTTTCAATACTTGCATGGGCATATAAGATATCAACACAGACAAGGTTTGCAAAACCATATAAAAATGATGACAGCAAACTCAAAAAATTCGGATATTTCTTTTCCAGCCCTGCAGGGATAATATTACCATTATTTTTATTTGCAATCATAGGCTTTATAGGATTCAGTACAAATCCTGTTTCAGGAAGTGATGCATGGAACATAGCAGTATTAAAATTCCCGGCATTAAGCAGTATATATGGCATTATAATAGTTATAGCGGCACTTGGGGTATCACTTTCCATAATGCATACAAATGCAATGAATCTTTACCCTGCAACTGCAGATCTGTTAACATCAATACAATCATTTTTTAAGAGTAAAAAGAGAGAAAAACTGGCACAGCCACTGTCAACTATAATGCTGGGAATAGGCGGCACTCTTCTGGCTATTTTCGGAATATTGTCATATATATCAGGCTTTATTGACGTTCTTGCTTCTCTGATAATACCATTTGAATTTGTCCTTGTCTTTGACTGGTTTATGAATTTAAGATATAAAACAAAGATTAATGACTATTATAAAATTGACAGAAAAATATCCCATAACATAAAATTATACTCTTTAATTCCGGTAATTATCGGAACGGCTGTAGCAATAATTGGAATAGGACCCTATGATTATATTTTCAATTATTTCCCGCAGTCGCTTTTTGGCGGCATTATAGCATTGATACTTTACATTGTTATTTAT
>JABEBX010024305.1_pt1 | contig 25835 bp, 29 predicted proteins | sample 7245971 | NCBI WGS metagenome assembly JABEBX01 (sample SAMN14506365, study PRJNA622280) | hot springs metagenome | biome: hot spring [ENVO:00000051]|acidic hot spring [ENVO:00002120]; feature: spring [ENVO:00000027]|sediment [ENVO:00002007]; material: sediment environment [ENVO:01001048]... | reverse complement strand
CCGGACTATTCGTTAAAAGAACTGAAAGCGGAAACCCTTTCCGGGGAAGATGCTGAAAAAAGCGGGAAAACTTTTGATTTGCAGGAAGAAAATGGAATTGCAGGGAGTAAAAAATAGGGGGATTGTATGGAAACAAAAACAATAAATTGTGATTTGCTCATAATAGGCGGAGGAATGGCCGGATGCGGAGCCGCATATGAATCGAGATACTGGGGAAAAGATCTGAAGATTATCATAGTTGAAAAAGCCAATCCCGACAGGAGTGGTGCCGTTGCAATGGGCCTGTCTGCCATTAACACCTACATCGGGTCAAAATACGGCGAAAACACTCCTGAGGATTACGTCAGGTACATCCGCGGAGACTTGATGGGCATAATCCGTGAGGATCTTGTTTACGATATAGGCCGGCATGTTGACAACACCGTAGAAATGTTTGAGCAATGGGGGCTCCCGATAATAAAGGACGAAAAGACAGGGAGGTATGCGCGTGAAGGCAGATGGCAGATACTTATACATGGCGAGAGCTACAAGCCAATAGTTGCTGAAGCCGCCAGAAAGGCAGCCAGTGAGGTCATAGAGAGAGTCATGATCACGCATCTGCTTACCGATAAAAATGATCCGAATCGTGTTTCAGGCGCAGTTGGCTTCAATGTAAGAGACGGAACGTTTTATGTATTCAAGAGCAAGGCAGTTGTAATGGCTTCTGGAGGAGCCACACACATATTCCGCCCGAGGTCTGTTGGCGAGGCATGGGGAAGGACATGGTATTCGCCATGGAGTTCAGGATCAGCGTATGGGCTGCAGATAGACGCAGGAGTGAAAATGACGCAGATGGAGGTGAGGCTTGTTCCCACAAGATTCAAGGACGGATATGGCCCGGTGGGTGCATGGTTCCTTTACCTGAAATCATACGCAACAAACAGGTTCGGAGAGAAATACGAGGACAACAGGGAAGAACTCAGGAGGCAATACGGATCGTATGCAGATGTAAAGCCAATGCCAACATGCCTCAGGAATCATCTAATGATAGAGGAGCTCAAGAAGGGAAACGGGCCAATACTGATGCACACGGAGAAGGTCATGGATTCGAAGGAAAAGGAGGATGCAGGCTGGGAAGACTTTCTTGACATGACCGTAAGCCAGGCCCTTCTGTGGTCCGCCCAGGATCATGATCCAAAGGATGAGCCATATGAACTGATGCCAACGGAGCCATATGTAATGGGATCGCACGCCGTAAACGCCGGAGCATGGGTAAGCGGTCCTGAAGATATTTCGCCAGATGGATATAAATGGGGCTATAACAGGATGACGTCAATGACCGGTTTATTCGCAGCAGGAGACGCTGCAGGCGGCGCAGCACACAAATTTTCATCCGGATCGTTTACCGAAGGAAGAATTGCTGGAAAAAATGCGGTAAAATTCATAGGAGACCACAAAAAATACGAACCGGAAATAGACGAAAGCCACGTTGAGGATCTCAAGCAGCTGATATTCCAGCCCATGGATAATTACAGCATCGGCAGATCGCAGATCACCTACGGGACAGTATCCCCATACTACCTTTATCCCTCACAGGGACTGAAGAGAATGGAAAAAATAATGGATGAATATGCCGGAGGGATATCAACAATGTACTCCACAAACGCAGATATGCTTCAGAGAGGCCTCCATCTCCTTTCAATGCTCAAAGAGGATCTGGGCCTTCTGGGCGCGGAAGATCTGCACCAGCTCATGAGGGGATGGGAGCTGTACCACAGAGTCCTGACTTCAGAAGCGGTACTCAGGCACACACTATACAGGCAGGAAACAAGGTGGCCCGGCTATTACTACAGGGATGATTACCCGAAGATAGACGACAGGAACTGGGACGTGTTTGTCATATCCAGATATGACAGCAAGACCGGTGAATGGAACCTGGAATCAAAGCCAGTGATCAGGATTGTCAAATGATAGTCACCGTATGGAGATGAAAACTATGGAAGATGTTAAAGGATATTCAGGCAAGCTGATAAGGGAAAACGTATTGCAGGAAGGCCAGAGGAAAGATTACATTTCGGATCTTGTTGAGTTAAATATTGATGCACAGGCAACTCATGAAGTTATAGATATGGCCCTGGGCTTTCTCAGCCCCGTTGAAGGCTTCATGGGCTACAACGATGTACAATCGGTCGCAGAAAATATGGAACTTTCCGATGGCACGCTATGGTCTATACCGATAACCCTGAACATCAGGGAAGAAGATATAAAAAAGAATCATCTGAGCGAGGGCGACACAGTACTGTTGATGAACGATGGGAAGGCAGTGGCTGTGATGAAAATCGGCGAAATATTCAGCGTGGACAACAGGAAACTGTCGGAATCCATATACGGGACGGATAACACAAAACATCCTGGTGTAAAAAGAACGATGTCAAAACCTGAAAAATGCATCTCTGGAAAGATTACACTTGTAAGCAGGCCGATTTTTAATGAACCGTTCGACAGATTCTGGAAAACGCCAAGGGAACACGCCGATCTCTTTAAATCAAAGGGCTGGAAGCACATAGTGGCCCACCAGACCAGGAATGTGCCTCATACGGGCCATGAATGGCTCATGAAATATGCATGGTTCTCGGCAAATGAGGATCTGGGAGTGGACCCTGTCCAGACAGGTGTCCTTGTCAGTGCTGTTGTCGGGGAAAAGCGGTTGGGCGATTACATAGACGAGGCAATACTCCTCGGGCAGGCATCGCTGTCAGAAGCCGGGTATTTCAAGAAAGATGTACATGCAGTGTCGTTTATTTTATGGGACATGCGGTATGCAGGCCCGAGAGAAGCGATACACCACGCCATAATGAGGGCAAACCTGGGATGCACGCACCATATGTTTGGAAGGGATCATGCAGGGGTTGGTGACTTCTACAAACCGTATGATGCGCACCATTTGCTTCAACAGGTGAAGGACAAACTCCCGATCAAGCCGGTCTTTGTTCTTGAAAACTGGTTCTGTCCCGTGTGCGGAGAGATCACAAATGCAGCATTCTGCGGGCATGAATCGCAATCGGAAAGTTTCAGCGGGAGCCTCATAAGGAGCATACTCCTTGACGGTGTCAGGCCCACGAAACGCATCATGAGGCCTGAAGTATACGATGCTGTAATGACTAGTGCGAAGAAATATGGATTCGGTTCTCCATTCGTGACCGAACAGTACATGAATGGAAGATCCAGAATTTATGATTTTATGGACTTGAAGGTGAAAGCATGACAGATAATAATGGAAAGGAACTGAAAATTGAAATGTGGGTAGATGAAGATAGGATGGATCTGCTGAGAAAGGCCAAAATGGAAACGCTTGCCAAAGACAAGTTCGCCGGGATGAAGGTTGTGGACATTAGCTGCACCAGCGATCTGAAGGATAAATTGCTTCAGCTCTACCCATGCGCGAAATGTGACACATCAACGACCTGCACGGTAGAACTCCTTCCTAAGGAAGTAAAGGATCGCCTCTTCGGCCTTGTCGTTGATATGAGGTCCACTGGTTCTGAAGTGCTGGAAAAATTCCTGGAAGAAATTGAAACACCTCAGAAAATATAAATTTCAACCTATTATTTTTCATTTTTTATTGAATATTTCAGAAACCTTTACCGGTTTTCCATCCTTAAGCAAATAAACGTCTTCTTCATATTCCGCATTCAGTGCAAGATTCCTCTTTTCGCCCGCCGGTATTATGAAGAATGATTTTTTTTCATTCATTCCGTTCAGGACCAAACGGTACTTCTTTTCTACTGTACCATCAGAATCTTCATATCCGTACATGACAAATGATCCAGAATCAATAAAGATGCGTTTCTCGATTTTTCCAGATTTCGTCGTGGTTTCTTCCTCGTTCATGGAAGAAAGAATAGATATACAAATTTAAACATTGCTGGATCAGTAGGAAACCGTTTCAAACTTCCTGTCCTGGTTCTGCCTCTGTATCATCCAGTTTGGATACATTTCCCGTGTCTGTGAAATCTTGTCCAGCCTTTCAGCCTGTTCCTTCTTTAAGTTTATGTCGATCGATCCCAGGTTTTCTTCCAGCTGTTCCATGGTCTTTGCACCTATTATTGCTATTATGCCTTTTCCGGTAAGCCATGAAAGTGCTATCTGGGAAGGCTTGCTTCCCTGATCTTCAGCTATTATTTTCACTTCATCAATCACATCCCATCCTGTGTTCTCGTCAAAATACGGGAAAAAGAAGCCCCTGTCTCCCATTCTAGTTCCGGATGAAGGTTTTCCACCCTTTTCGTATTTTCCGGTCAATAGTCCTCCATGCAGTGGACTCCATGCAAGCAGGGACATGCTGGAATACCTGATAAAAGGCAGGACTTCATATTCAACGTCCCTGTTCAGGAGGCTGTAATTCATCTGTGCACTTTCGTATCTGGCGTATCCCCTCTCCTCTGCTTTTGCCTGCACAGTTGCAATCTGCCACGCAGAAAAATTTGAAATAGCTGGATAAAGGACTTTCCCCTGATCTACGAATGACTGCATTGTCTTCATGAATTCATCAATATTCCCGTTGTTGTCCCATCCGTGGTACTGCAGTATATCGATCCAGTCGGTCCTGAGCCTGTTCAGGCTCTGCCTTAATGATATATGCATATGGTGCCTGGAAAGGCCGGATTCGTTGATACCTTCACCCATCCTGCTTCTGACCTTTGTTGCTATCATTACCTGATCCCTGTATGGATGAATAGAATTCCCGAGCATTATCTCGGAATAACCGCTGTCATATACATCAGCCGTGTCATAAAGGTTTATTCCAGCATCATAGCTTTTTTTGACCATCTTATCGGACAATTCCTGTGTGACTCCGCCAAGCTTCCACAGATTTTTTTCTCCCAGCGTCATTGCTCCAAATGCGAGCACGGATGAAAATGCTCCAGTTTTTCCATACCTTATATATTTCATAGTATTCCAATTGGAACGTCATATATTACCATTTTTATTCATATACAAATAAAAATAAAATCAATTTTTCAGGCCGATCCGGCGATTATAAATTCCTCATGCAACGCATAAATTTTTTTCTGTGATGTACCGTGAGACCATTGATCTGGCACTTTCTATGGCCTTTTCAATATCGTTTCCAGCGATCATGCTCCTGATTTCAGCATCTCGAAGAACGGATTGCATTACCTTTTTTCTTTCCTCAAATGATAAATCGCTCTTTCTAAGCATGACACGGATGTTTCCCTGTACCAGGACCGACAGCGCATCGCTTTCAGTGACTATCTTCTTCACCCTGTCCCTTATTTCACAGGCAATGAGCGGGCTTTCCCCATGAGTGGAGACGCCGACTTCAATCGAACCCCTGTGAAGTACTGCAGGAAGGGAAAAATTGCTGTGGTTAAGATCATCTGAAACCCTTATCATTATATTCCTGGAAACGGCGTAATCAAAGATTTCCGTCAAATCATCTTTGTTAAAGGCATATGGAGAAACGAACATTATATTGGGCCTATGCTTTTCCAGCATTGGAACAAGTTCATGCAGATCCCTGAAATTCAAAAATCCGGAAGGATCATCCGGATTCCTGCCTTCCGTGCCTTCTTCCCTGATGTAGACATCGGAATTATTTCCCATTTCTATTGATCCTAAAATGCTGTAAAGATCATTTTCAGTCGATACAATCGCCATCTTAATTTTTTCCGCTGAAATTTCAAGCAGCGTATCACTCACCCTCTACATTTTTATTTATTATCACAGTGCAAAGATCCCCGCATGAAGCCGGCATTTCGCTTATTATTTTTTCAGCTGTGCCCCTGATTATTCTCTGCGTCTTTCTGGATACATCAAAAACGAGAGTAACCCTGGCCGTTGACTTCATTCCGCCCCTGATAAGCTCGCTTAAGTATGATGGGAGCGTGGAAATGCCCATGAGAACGATTATTGTATCCATTGACTCTGCAATTTTAATCCAATCAACACGTTTTTCGGTTTTGCTTCCTGTTTCGTGGCCGGTGACTATCGCCACAGATGAAGAGAAACGGCGATCTGTTATCACAGTTTTTGAAAGATCTGCTGCTGCTATGGCTGATGTTATTCCCGGTACTATTTCATAATCTATCCCGTGTTTTTCAAGAACTTCCATTTCCTCGCCTGTTCTGGCAAATATCATCGGATCGCCGCTCTTAAGCCGTAAGACATTCTGCCCTGATGATGCCCTGGAAACCATCACACTGCCTATTTCAGCTGGGGTCATGCCCCTCTCATGAACATCCATCCTTACTGGTATCCTTTCAGCAGTTCCTGGCAAAACAGACAGTATCTCATCGCTAACCAGGCTGTCGTAGACCGCTATCCTGGCATCCTCTATGAGATGAAGCGCCTTAATTGTCAGCAGGCACGGGTCTCCCGGCCCGGTGCCAATGAAAATTACCTTCCCAGGTTTAGAATCCATTTTCTATCACCATATGGATATTATCTGCGAAGATTCGGTTTCTATGGAGAATTTTGTTATTCCCCATATATCATCTATCATATCGTCGAGATCCTTTTTGTGCAATTTATGAAGTTCGGCGGCAAAATAGCAAACATACATTTTCAGAAGCCCGCTTTCTTTAGCTTCTTTAAGGAATTTCCTGAAATCCTGCCCTTCCTCATCCATCTTCCTGGAAGTGTCTGTAGTCTTTTTAACTACAGGATTCTTCAAGAAAGCCAGCGCGCCGTCCATCGTTATAAACATTATCACGTTGTCCCCCATTGATGTCCTCATCCCAGCCACGATGGCTGCGTACATCAGTGAGGAATACTCATTAGATCCAACTATTATTCCAGCATCCATTTTTTACACCTCCATTGCATATCCAACAAGATCCATCAGCCCTTTGTGTGTCATTTTGACCTTATGGTAATCGATCACAAAGGGAAATTGCGCTTTGTCAATTGCACATGGCGAGATCATGTAATCCGCCCCTGTCTTCCAGGCATTCCATACAGCCGGCCATCCGGCCCATGCCCGGAATTCATTCCAGTTCTTTTCATCTGCCAGCAGGCCTCCACCAGCTCCACAGCAGAAAGTCTCCTCCTTAACATACTCCGATTCTACAAAATTCTCAACTACGTTTTTCAGCAGGTTTCTCGGTTCGTTTATGAGATTGCCCCCCCTCGCGTAATTGCAGGGATCGTGGTACGTGTAGGTTCCGTCATTTTTGCTCTTGTCAAATTTCAGTTTTCCCTTCTCATAGGCATCCAGTGTAAACTGGTGTACATGCACCAGCCCGATACCCTTCTCATTCAACCTGTTTCTAACGTAGTTGTTTGCAGCCCTCCATCCATGTCCGCATTCTCCCCACACAACAGTTTTAACCTGCCTGGAAACAGCCTCTTCCACGACAACATCTCCAAGCTTTCTCATATAGTCTTCGGACAGAAAAAGCCCAAAATTCGCAGCTTCGGAAGCACTTGACGATATGGTATAATCCTTTCCGAGGGAAAACATGGTCTTGGCGTACCCTTTCAATGTATCGATATTGACTGAAAAATCGGCCGATGAAGGCACCAGCAGTATATCGCTCCTGGGCTTGTTCAGGGGTATTTCAATGCGTTTTCCGTTTTCCTCTTCCATCTCATCTGAAATAAAATCGAGCATTGATCTCATGGCCTTATCGTTTATTCCTATGTTGTTTCCGACTGAAATCGCTTCGTTCACGGTCGATGCCACATAATCCGGGACCAGGCCCATATCGGTCAAGATGCTCCTCACGCTTCTTGTGATTTCAGACTGGTCTATGCCAGCAGGGCAATAATAGGAGCAGCGCCTGCATTCAGTGCACTGGTAATAGTACGCATAGATTTTTTCCAGATCGACCTTATCTATTGACAGCTTACCCCGTCCCTTATACAGGTCCCTTGCGATTTCTGCCCTGCCAACCGGACTGTTGTTTATATCTCCTGTCGAGACAAACATCTGGCATTTGTCTATGCATATGCCACAGTGGGTGCAGCTTTCCATAAAATCTATGAAAGCCTTATTTTTTGAAATTTCCTTGAACGCATCCACAAAATAGGAGTTATCCTTTTTCTCTATGCCTATCTTGTTGAGAAGACCGTCACCGGCCTTTCTCATTGTGAATTTATTGCTCCATTCCATGGATTTTGAATTTTCCAGCCAGTCTCCGCCCTTCCCACTGGGGCTTTCAAGAATTATATTCCTAATATCAGGTTTTACCATCTTATCATCTCATAACGCTGTACATTGTCGGATTCGTAAAAAACGAAACCGGATGGAACAGCTTTGTAAACGGAAATATCAGTGCAAGTGTGCACCCGAGGAAGAAGTGTACATCAAATGCTATCTGTACCGGAACAAGGTCAGGCTTGAGCGTGAAGAGTGAATAGATGAACGGTGAAACTGTATTATAAGCAAATGTATCCGGTATGAGTATCCTCATGGTGAGACCTGAAATACCTATGACAACTATGTACAATATGAGTATATAGTCTAGGTAATTGCTGAGATAATTGAGGTATCTGTCAGAAAATCTCCTGTAGATGAGCAGAAGACCGCTGGCAACAAGTACAACTGCAAGAGTCGTTCCAACGTCCGTTGACAGAAGCTTGATCGTGGTGAATGGAATTCCCATAGCCACCAGGCGTGGTTCCAGAATAAGATCCAGATGTGCCGCAAGGATGATCCATAATGACCAGTGAAATGTCAGGGAAAGAGCCCTGGTCTTCGGATCCCTCTTCATGCTTGAAAAGAAAAGAATTCTTGAAAGCATATTTTTAAAAGCCTTCATGCGTGTTGTTTGCCCCGGGTAAACAAAGAGGTTTCTGAAGCCAAAGAATGTTCCATCCTTCCCTTTCCTGCTGAGGGTCCATCTTGCCAGTTTCACGATGGAAAACACGAGGAAAACAGTGATGGCAATATAAAAATACAGCAGCAGTAAAAAACCCACAATTTCCATCATATCATCCCATAAGTTTTTTGATCCGGGGCATCAGGGAATCATAATCTGTTTTATCATTTTTGAACATTACCCCTATGCATGCATAGGCCTCGCATACAAGCATGATAGAATAGTCCAGCCCGGTGAACCTGAGCTCCCTCAGGGGATGAATGCTGCATGGCATCATTCTTGAGGTTAAATCAAAAAGTGAAGATATAAATGAAAATGTGGAACCGCACATCATTGCCATAAGGTTTGCCTGTGAAGGCGTCATTATTGAGCTCCTGAATTTCAGGAGATGTCCACTCTGATCAAACTGCTCAACTTCAATAACGCCCTCCATTTTCATCAGTTCATCTATGTCTATATCCTTTGGATGCGGCCAGAATGTTATATTGTCACGGTCATCTGTCATGATCCACCCTCTTTCAGCTCATCGATTGCCCTCAGGTCAAGATCATCGATATTCTGGGGGAAGAACGGAATACCCGTCATTTTGAAGAAATTGTCCCATCCAATACGGTCTATCCACGTTGAAATTCTTTCTCCTTTCCTTGCATGATCTTTCCAGGTCTCAATGATTCTTACGATATACTTCACCGTCGTTGGATAGTATGGAGGCTCGTTTGGAAGATAAGGAATGACAACCCTGCCCAGTTTTGTGCCACCGTCTGATGCCGAAGCTTTTCCTCCTACTATTATCGCATGCCCGTCTGTTTTTTCAGGATGCTCAAATATTATGCCCTCGCAGGCCCCTACACAGAGACCGCATCCTATGCAGAGCTCGTTTCTTATCTTTATCGTCTTGGTGTTGTCAGGGCGATTTTCTATCTGTATGCATCCTACCGGGCAAACCATTGTTGTTCCAAGCAGATCGCAGTTTCTGGCATTCTCCGTCACTACCGGGACTTCAGTGTGTATTCCTATAACGCTTATATCAGTGAGAAAACCCCCGCCACAGGAGCTGGGGCATCCTGAAAAGCTTAAGCCGATCTTTGCGGGAAGATCCTTATCATTGAAGTATGGAAAGAGCGCGTTTCCAACGGCTTTTGCAATCGAAGGTGCATCAGTTGCAGCAAGGGCACAGTGGAAATACCCGGCACAGCTTGAAATGCTCCATAAATGGTTTCCCCAGCCTCCGGCAAAAAGGCCCAGTTTCTCTACTTCACCCTTTATTTCTCTTGCATTTTCAATGCTATTTGCGAAAAATTCAAGATTGTTGGCATTTGTAAACCTGAAAGATCCGCCCCCATATTTCCCTGCAATTGAGGAAAGTTGCCTCATCGTTTCAGTGCTGTAGCGTCCGTTTACAGGTGATGAAACCTTTATGGAATACATTTTGGTGCCATCTTTCCTAACGTGTTCAACTATACCCGATTCCACCATGCTGTGAGAAGCCAGTTCCCCTTTCATGTCCTTCATGAACTTCGGTACATATTCTGTATACGGTCTCATTGGTCCATCCATCAGTTACCACCTTCTTTCAGCTGGTTCATCATTTTTTCTTTCTCTTCCTCGGTAACCTTTATAAAAACATTTGATCTTGGATTCTTTATCTGATAACTTTCGGAATCCTCCTCTATAAGCCCGAGGAATTGCTTCCATCCGATCCTGTATATCATATCACCTACCCTTTCCTTCCTTGCTGCGTGATCCACATATGCATTGACTACCCTGTTGATTATATCAAAGACCTCCTCCTCTGTATACACTTTTTTCAAAAGTTTTCCGGTGAAGGGCCCCCTCTTTCCCCTCAACTTTCCTCCTGCATAAACCAGGAAGACTTTTTTGGATCCAGATCTTATCTTGCCTGAGCCGCTTCTTATGCATTTCATGCACTGGTTGCACTGATCATTCATTATTTTCAACTTTCCATTTTCGCTTCCGAGGGTTTCGGTAGGGCACATTGCCTTCAGTGAATTTATCTCCTCCTCCGAAAAATTGTTATCAACTATTTCAGGAGCCCCTTCCCAGGCGGCAACTACACCAATATCTGCCTTCTGTGTTGCTCTTGCGCAGTCCAGCGGGCAACCGCTAACCTTAAACTTCATCTTATGCGGGAATGTTGGATATTTTGCATAGTCATAGAAATTGTCATAGAAATCATCCCTCCACTTCGGTGGATCTGTGTTTGCATATTCGCACGCTATGGGGCCAACACATGTTGTGGAATTCCTGAAAGCATCTCCGGTTGAACCCACATCAAAGCCATCAGCCTTGAATTTTTCTATGAATTCGCGTATCTTTTCCTTTGGTATTCCAGGAATTTCTACGTTGTGGCTTGTGGTGACACCGTGAATCATTCCGACTCCGTATTTATCCGCGTAATCGCAGAGTTTGTCAATAAAGTCAGCTTTAACAAAGTTTCCGGACGGTATATATATCCTGACAACATTGGCATTTTCCCCAATATCATTTCTGCTCGTTACTCTCATCAGTATCCCTGTGGGAGCCCCTGGAACTGAAACGTATCCGCCGGTTGTCCACAGATCACGTTTTTCAGATAATGAAACGCCATAGAGCATGATCGGATACCGGGTCTTCTCTGTCTGTGTTACATGGCTTGGCCACGGTCCATCCTTAAGTTTTTCAAGGATTTCCTTTCCTCTCGTGATTTCATTGTCTGTCATTTTCCACCTTTGTAAGCTTTTAAAGTATAATCAGTAACTTCAGCGTATCCATCGTTTTTTGCGAATTCCGCGATCTTTGTGCTATCTTCTCCGTCAACGTTGACAGAAAAAATCGGAAGTTCCCCGTCTTTAAGGTCCATTATTTTGCATTTTGATATCGTATTTACGCAATTAGGGCAGATCTGGTCGCGGGTTGTAAGATATTTCAGCCTGTTTGCCCTTATTGGCTTCTTCAGGTCAGTTTCGCTGAATGAATCTATAATGAAACCGCATTTAGGGCACGTTGCATAAATCATTTATACGCACCCCGTTGGTTTTGGTGCTCCGGCCATGCGGCATGCTCCCTTTGCAGGGCCAGTAGGAAACAGATCATATATTTTTTTCAGCTGGAAACCTGTATCTTTAACAACCATCCTTATGGGCGGGCAGGTACCGTATGTTATAAAATAATTCCTCAGGAAGTGTATTACCTTCCAGTGTTCCTCTGTAAGTTTCTCTATGCCCTCGTCCCTGGAGATGGCCTCTGAAAAATCTTCGGACCAGTCGTTTGAATTGATGAGGAATCCATCTTCATCAACTGATATCTTCTTTATTTCACCAGATTTTGTTGTTATACTAACATATTCGTTTTCTGTCATTATATCTCACCATTTTCTTGTTGTTATTCGTTATGATAATTCAATAAATGTATATCAACATTTTCTTTTGTGCATAAACTAATTATTAAAGACGATATTCGTTAATATATATCAAAATTATTTCAAATTATAATATAATAAATTATAAATTATTGATATTATGATAGAAAGTTAATGAATGCACCTGATTTTGTAAAAATATTCTATATCGACGTTAATTACTTTTCAGCATAAATTTTGAAATGGATAAAATATTATTCATATATTATCATCAACGGGATCAAATCATAACAGGAAACAGCGATTGATGCTTTACCATGTACGGTAAAAGTGTATCCGCAAGTAACTGTTCCCGGATATGAAGAATCTGGCCGGTTTCTGCCGATAATCAGATAATGGGTGCTCTGATAAATTTTGATGTTAGGGAAAACACTTTGAACAGCCATAATGAACAGCCTCCTGTGTATGACTTATTTTTTCCACGATCCCTCACCCGGCTTGCTATACCCGGCATTATTGATTACTTCAGAAGCAGGCTGGTTTTTCTTCTTTACAAGTGAACTCAGGCCAGCTGCAATCAATATGACAAAACTTGCAAGGAGTGCAGCATGTATGCCAACCAGAAATTTTGTGGAAACACCTCCCTGAAGTTTTCTTGTTCCGAGAAAAACCTCAAATGCCACGTATCTGGGAACAGCCAGAGCAGCTATAGATATTGCTATAACGTAACTGAAAAGCGTTCCGATATTCGATAATGTCCTGAGGAGGCCGGATATCGACCCATAAAGTTCCCGCGGGGTACTCGACATTACGGCACTGTTATTGGAAGGCCAGAACATCGCTCCGCCAAACCCGGTTATGATAGATCCGATTATAACGATATACAGGGAACTATTTACCGACAGGAAGAGATAGACAAGTATACCGGCAGCCATAAGGAAAATTCCTGTACTTGCAATTATATGTGCGCCCAGCCTGTCTGAAAGTTTTCCCATCTTCGGGGCGAACAGGCTTGATACTATGTATCCCGGCACAAGGATGAGCGATGAATAAAGTGGTGTGAATCCCCTTATTCCCTGCAGATACATTATCAGGATAAAAAGGACAGAAAGATATCCAACGGCCTGTAAAGTGGCAGCAAGAAGAGAAAAAGAAAGGACCCTTTCCCTGAACGCCCTTAAAACTATAACAGGATCCCTTACGTGTTTTTCTACAAAAACAAATGGTATCAAAAGCGCTATCCCGATTCCAACCAGGGATATGTTAAACCCGGTAACCCCGTTTCCTGCAATCTCCACAGCCCCATACGAAACGAGTGAAAGAAGCAGGATGAGTATTCCTGTTCCGGTATAATCAATCTCCTTTACGGATTTTTTATTGTCTTTTATGTACCTAAGTGCGAATACAAATCCTATAAGGCCGACCGGAACATTGATATAGAATATGAATCTCCAACCGATAAATGTTGTTATTATTCCTCCAAGGACAATACCAAGCGCACCGCCGATAGTCCAGCCCATGCTTGTTATGCCGAACGCTTTTCCCCTCTCCTCCGGAGGAAAATAATCTGCAACTATGGCATTGCTGTTTCCCTGAATCAGTACCGCTCCAAAGCCCTGAAACGCCCTAGATCCGATAAGAAAGCCTATGTTTGGCGCAAAGCCGGACAGTGCGGATCCAGCAATAAAAACCAGGAAACCAATATTAAAGATGCGGCCCCTTCCAAATATATCACCAAGCCTCCCTAGTTGCGTCGTTAAAGCTGCGAGAACAAGCAGGTAGATCAATATGACCCAGATAGTATCAAGGAATGGAGCGTGAAGATCATCAGTAATTGTTGGCAGTGCAAGAATAACTATAGTTGTATCAATTGCAGACATCAGCATTCCGATTAAAACGCTTGCCAGTATGAGGGTTCTTTTCTCGACCATTACAATCACATCATGGGAGTCGGGTCACTCCAGCGAGGTCGGTTCACCCCAGCGCCAATTTCCAGAAGAAGGCTCTCATTGCTTTAATGCTGGTATCACTGGCAATTCGCATATTGTTCAATGATATATAATTTTACTGTGAATACTTTTATGAAAATTTGATGCGATCGATCTGTGCATAAAGGCCGTCTAAATGTTTTAAAAAGTTTATGTTTATACGGAATAAGCATAACCCGGTACATTGAAAACATGATCTGGCAAAAAGATTTAAACCTGAAATTTAATACAATCTATGAAGTTTTTAATTAGCGTCTATGATAAAAGTGGACTTGTAGAATTCCTGAATGATGTAAAGGAAAAAACAGACAGTATATATGCAACCCATGGGACCTATAATTTCCTCAAAGAAAATGGTTTCGAACCCCATGACACATCTGAAATAACCGGCTTTGAAGATCTTCTTGGCGGCAGGGTAAAAACACTCCATCCCGTTATCTACGCGGGCCTGCTGTACAGGGATATATATGATGGCGTTGATCCGAAATTCGATGCAGTAATTTCGAATCTTTATCCGTTTGCATCTTCCATAGGAAATGAAGATAAAATGATTGAAAACATAGATATAGGCGGTGTATCTTTAACACGCGCGGCAGCAAAAAATTACAGGAATGTGCTCGTGATGACCGATCCATCAGAGTATCCTGAGGCATCAAAAAGAATAAAAAATAACAGTATAGACACGAATTTCAGAAAGACCCTTTCAATGAGGGCATTTGCCAGGATGGCAGAATATGATGCAAATATATACAATGCATTTTCAGATTATTTTGGATATGATAAGGAATTTTTACTGGTTTCGGGCAGAAACGGAGAAAAATTGAGATACGGTGAGAACCCTGACCAGAAAGGTTACATCTATGCTGATGGATCTTCTAATGGAATAGCTAATGCGGAAAAACTTAATGGAAAAGAGCTTTCATATAACAATATACTTGATGCCAATTCCGCTTTTGAAACATCCCTGGAATTTGATGGCAATACTGCCGTTATAATAAAGCATAACAGCCCATGCGGAGTTTCCAGCAATCCCGGTATTGTGGCAGCTTTCAGGAACGCATGGAATGCAGATTCAGAATCTGCATATGGTTCTGTTGTTTCTATAAACACAGAAATTACGGAAGATCTCGCACGTGAGATGAAGCCCCTATTCATGGAAGTGCTTCTTGCACCGGAATATGACGCCGGGGCTCTTGATATCTTGAAGAAAAAAAAGAATCTCAGAATTCTTAAACTTCCATGGATTCCTGACAAAAACATGCGTGTAAAATCAATTTCAGGGGGATATCTGCTTCAGTCTCCCATGAATTCGAAACCTGAAAAACCCAGGCTGGTTACAAAAACTGCCGCAAGCGGTAAAATGATGGATGATCTATTATTTGCATGGACAGTTGTAGCCCATGCAAGAAGCAATGCCATTGTGCTGGCACACGATAAAACAACAACAGGCATAGGATCAGGACAGCCTTCAAGGGTGGAATCAGTGAAGATCGCAATAGATCGGGCAGGAGAAAAATCCGAAGGATCAGTACTGGCCTCGGATGCTTTTTTCCCGTTTTCTGACAGCGTGGAAATAGCCGGCAAGCATGGAATATCGGCAATTATCCAGCCGGGAGGTTCAATAAGGGATATGGAGGTCATAGAAAAATGCAATGAATACGGCATACCGATGTATTTCACTGATAAACGTGTATTCTTGCACTGAAAATCTATACGACCCGATTCCCTGTGATCTGTTGAAATGGAGAAATATAGAGGCGTGACGGAAATATATGCAGAATAAAACAAATAATATTAAACCGTGATAAAAACGGTTTTTCATGCTGTCTGTAAGGTTAAAATAGGATAATGGCATTATTTTAGGTAATGTACAAATAAAGGTCAGGTTTAATAATATAAAATGAAAAATGGAGAATATCATTTTCCCTTGAATACTGCCTTTCTCTTTTCCTGGAACGCCTTTATACCTTCTTTATGATCTTCAGTTTTGAAGGTTAACGCAAATTTTTCTTTTTCCATATCATACATACTGTCTCCGCCTGATTTCATAACATCTTTTATGTATCTTACCGATACTGGAGGCTTCTCGGAGAGTAAAAGCGCCAATTTTTTTGCTTCAGATAAATAATCATGGCTTACCATATTTACTATCCCGTGCTTGAGTGCATCATTTTCATCGATAACGGTCCCGGTCATTGCAAGATAAAGCCCATAAGATTCTCCTGCCAGTTTCTTGATTCTCTGGGTGCCTCCAAACCCCGGCATTATCCCAAGATTCACCTCAGGAAACCCATATTTTGTGTTCTCATCAGAAATTCTAAAATCGCACGCAAGTGCAAGCTCAAATCCCCCTCCAAGAGCGTATCCATGAATGGCAGCTATAACCGGCCTTTCATAGCTGGATATCTCATTAATATAAACGTGGCCAAGATCCGAGAAATGGTAAGCATCCCTATCGCTCATATCCAAAAAATCGTTTATATCGGCTCCGGCGGAAAAGGCTTTCTCGTTCCCCTTTATTATTATGATTTTTGAGGATCCGACCACGGCATCCCTGATCTCCTTGATGGTGTCTATATCAAGAGGGTTCAGCTTATTCTTTCTGTTCAGCGATATTGTCCGTGCGAATTCATTGTCCTCTATCTTTATATTTTCATATGTGCGACCTGTTTCCATTTTTATCTACCTGTTGTATAAGCCTTTTTTGAATTTAATCCTTTCATTGCCCTTCCCGTGAAGTCCTGCCAATATAATATATAGCCACATTAGACTATATAGAAAATCTTTAATTTTATTCTTTGCATTAAACGGAATGGAAGATCAGCAAAAGGGTATCTTGCAAGCTCTGGACGATGTTAATGCCAGCAAATTTCACCGAAAGGTGATGCTGACATCGGGGGTTGGTTTTTTTACTGATGCCTATGATCTATTCATAATTGGCATAGTGATAAGTATTCTTCCAATTGCAGGATGGAGTTCGCTCACTATATTTGAAACAGCCGTATTGAGCTCAACAGCCCTTTTATCGGCTATTATCGGGGCAGTTGTTTTTGGCAGGCTGATAGATAAATACGGAAGAAAGAAGATATACGGGACAGAACTTGCTTTGCTCATATTGGGCGCCATAGGTTCAGCTTTCCTTGTTCCGGTCAACGCCGTTTACGTCCTGGTTGCCTGGAGGTTTATCCTCGGTATTTGGCATTGCAGCATTTCCGGGATACTGGATTGCAACTTTTACCATTGATCGCATAGGCAGGAAACCGATACAGATGACAGGCTTTTTGGCAATGGCCATAGCTTTCGCAACTCTTGGTATATTCACTCAGCTTACCAGTGTCAAATATGTCTCAGAATTCCTCGTCGTGTATGGATTGAGCTATTTCTTTATAGAATTTGGCCCTAATGTCACTACATTCATCTATCCGCCTGAGGTATTTCCGGTCACAGCCAGGGGGTTCGGTACCGGCCTGTCTGCCGGAGGCGGAAAAACCGGGGCATTCATTGGAACATTTGCAAATGTGTTCATAATCGCCGTTCTTGGAGAAAACAGGCTTTTTCTTGTTCTGGCCGGGTTTTCGGCACTCGGTGCCCTGTTAACATTACTATTGCTTCCGGAACCAAAAAGAAAGAGTCTTGAAGAATCCTCTGGAGAAAATAGGTATCTGAGTAATAAAAATGCCAAAAACTAGCTTTTGCATAATTTTAGCTGTAAACAATTCTATAATGCTAAAATCTGATTTATTTCTTTTTTTTCAAACACTGCCGATAAATTAGCCCGAAAGAGTTATTAACAGTTTTTAAATAAACCTTTCAGTTCGTGATCAAATGGCTAATGGAAAATATGTTCCAGGGGATTTACTTATAAGCTACGTTGCAAATGAATTGAATAAGGAGAAGAAAATAAAGCCGCCTGAATGGGCTATTTATGTTAAAACAGGCATAACACATGAAAAACCTCCATTGCAGGAGGACTGGGTCTACATAAGGGCTGCATCCATGCTAAGAAAGATATATATAAAGGGTCCAATTGGGATATCCCAGTTAAGCAGTGAATACGGCGGTAAGGAGGACAACGGTTCCAAACGGTACCACGCTGAAAAAGGCAGCAGATCCATTATAAGGTATATATTCCACGAGCTAGAAACTGCAGGATATACAGAAAAGTCTCCAAAGGGCAGAATCCTTACATCTGCTGGCCAATCTCTGATCGATAAGGCATCGAAGGAGATAATAAAGAATCTGGCAGAAAAGAATCCTTTATATGAAAAATTCATATAAAGTGGTAGAAATGGACAACGATGATGAATTAGAAAATATAAGGAAAAGGAAATTAGAGGAAATGCAAAGAGAAGCAATGCAGAGGCAGATGACTGATGAACAACAACAGCAACAGCAGGAAATTGAAAGAGCTAAAAGACAACAAATACTCAGGCAAATACTGGATCCATCTGCCAGGGACAGATTAAACAATGTGAGGCTTGTTCGTCCCGATCTGGCTGAAAATGTTGAGAACCAGCTGATTCAACTGGCTTCAATGGGCAGAATAAATAAAGTGATAACCGAGAAGGATATAATAGATATACTCGGTAAATTTACAGAAAACCAGAGAGAAACTAGAATAGAGAGGAGAAATAAATGAGCAGAAACAAGGAATTGGGAAGAAAGATAAGGCTTATGAAACGCGTTAAACAGAACAGAAGGGTTCCCGGATGGGTAATGCTAAGGACAGCCAGACGCGTAACTCAGAATTCCCTCAGGAGAAACTGGAGACGTAGCAATTTAAAGCTGTAAGGTGAATATAAATGGCAGATGAAGATGTAACCCGGGAAGTTATCTTTAATGTACCCCTAAGGGCAGTTAAAGGATCTTCCAAAGCAAGAAGCGCCGATAGCGCGATATCGTATATCAAAGAGTTTGTCTCACATCATCTTAAGGTGAATGAAGACCGTATATGGATGGATCCCAAAGTTAGTGAAATTATATGGAAGAGGGGGAGGACCAAGCCGCCATCAAAAATTTCTGTAAAAGTTATAATGCTCGAAGAAGGCACTACGGAAATAATTGTACCGTAGATAAATTATATTTTCATAAAAAATGTGATATATAATCCGGTGATATTTTGTGATTAAAAAGGCCGTTGTGCTCAGAAGCAGTTTTATTGGTATATACGCCAAGGCATGGGACGATATCGCATTTATGACGAAAATGGCAGATGATAAAACAGTCTCTGAATTTTCTGAAATACTGGGTGCAGATGTCCACAGGATAATAATTGACAGTTCTTCCCTTATTGGAACCATGATCGCAATGAATTCGAATGGTATAATAGTGCCATACGCAGCAAATGAAAGTGATATAAAGGGGCTCGACAGCCGCAATGTACTTTATCTTAATGACAAAATAAATGCGATCGGCAACGACATAATAGCAAACGATCACGCTGCGATAATACACAAGGGTTTCAGCAGCAAGGTAAGGCAGGAAATAAGTGATGCACTTGGTGTGGAAACAATAAAAGCTTCAATAGGCAACATACTTACGGTCGGATCGGGGGGCATACTTACAAACAAGGGCATGCTTGTAAACCCCGAGACTGATGAGGATGAAATTGAATTCCTTTCAAATCTTTTCAAGGTACCTGTAAAATCAGGAACTGCCAATTTCGGAAGCATATACGTAGGAGCATGCATTGTGGCAAACTCCAAAGGAATACTCGTTGGAAGGGATACAACCCCTATAGAGATTGATAGAATCGATGACGTACTTTCATGATTGCTTTCATCGTGCAAATATAAGAGCCAGCACGAGAAGTGGCAGTACGAATATTATTATGTAAGAATAAGCCGAAAGATAGAAAACTCTCATCGCCCTATCAATATCATTGACGGAAGGCAAAAAGCCATCGTCATTTATTATGTAATACCCTTTCTTTTCCAGCCTGACATTTAAAGCCGAGGCAATGGCTGTAATCGGCCATCCCGCATTCACACTGTCCAGCCTGTGGACATAATCCCGGATTCTTATTTTTTTAACCCTGTAGTTAAGCACATCTGACGCAAATATAATAAAAAAGGATGAGACCCGGGCAGGTATATAATTTATGGCTGTATCAAAAATAGCAGTCCATCTGCCGAATTCAAAATTTTTCTTATCCTTGTACGCATACATGGAATCCAGAGTATTTATTACTCTGGCAATAAATGCGCCTATTATCCCGAAGAATATAAAGAAGAACAGGGGGGTCATGAAGCCATCTACCAATCCTTCCGAAATAGTTTCAATGGCGGCCGATGATATTTCATTCTCGTTAAGCTTATCTGTGTTTCTCCTGACAACCATTGATAAATATATCCTGGCTTCCATGATGTTTCCGGATTTAAGTGAACCGGATACCAGGCGTATATGCTCGCCCATGGCCGTCAATGAATATGTTGTTTTTAAAAGAATCATGGCAACAACAACATATATTATGATCACAAAACTTGACAGATAGAGGATAAAATAAAATATAACCGCTGATATTATTATCACGAAAACATCAAATAACAGGCCTCCAATTATTTTATTTTTAAACCTTCTGAAATAATTTTCTATGGACGATGATAACTTTCCAACATATACAACAGGATGCAGATAATTTCTAGGTTCTCCAAAAATTATATCTATAGCTATCGAACCAAGAAGTATTATTATTGTAAGTGCAAGCTCTCTCATCCAATTCCTCACATGCCTTTTATTCTATTGTTTGTAATCATTTGTATATCTTATATTTATCTGCGCTAATTATCAGGTCCTATTGAACACAGATTATCTTTAAAAATAGCCGGATATTACTTACATCAATTGATAGCAAACATATATAACTTAGCCTTTTGTTTCGGAAAGCGCATCATGACGCATCCATAAAAAAATTTATTTCAGTATGTATTCAATTATTTCTGACAGATCTGTATTTTCTTTGAATATTTGTGAAAATTTCGCTATATTGTCTTCAAGATACCTGTCCATAGGCCCGATTGCTTTGCCTGTCAGATATCCACTGAGCTCGGCATTTTCGAGAATGCCATGAACGTTTGTCCCGATTATGCTCCCGTCCTTCGATATTGCACCCTCTTTTCCTGATCCAGTAATGTTCAGCGGTTCTTCCCCCCTGTTAATGACAGTCCCGTAATGTATCTCGTATCCGCTGTATTTCGTACTTTTTATATGCGAGTTGTCCAGTGAATATTCAACTCTCCTTACGGTCTTGTTACTGCTGTATTCTGTATCAACATCAAGTAGATCAAGCCCTCTTAATATTTCCTTATTATCATTTATGAAGTGTCCCAGCATCTGGTATCCTCCACATATTCCGAGAATTTTTGATCCCCTCTTATGCGCCTCAGCTATGAGATCATCTATTCCATTTCTTCTGAGATACTTCAAATCCTCAGCTACATTTTTTGATCCTGGCAATATAACTAGTCCTGCATCCAGGATTTTTTTCCTGTTTCTTTCAGTGATATTTATGAATCCATTTCCTGATATATTGAGGATGTCAACATCGCTGTAATTCTCCATAAAGGGATATTTAATCACTGCCACATCTTCATTCAGGGATTGCTCTTTCAAATAGTCAAGTGAGTCCTCTCCCGGAATGTATCCATCATAGTATGGTATAATCCCTACAAGTTTTTTTCCTGTTATGCCCTCAATTTTCTTAACTCCGTCAACAAGAAGGCCTTTATCGCCCCTCATCCTGTTTATCATTATCCATCTCACAAGATCGCTGTCGGGCATCAATTTCAATGTTCCGTAGAGGGAGGCAAAAGCTCCCCCCCTTTCTATATCAGAAACGAGTAAGGCAGGAGTCTTGAATATTTTTGAAACGTATATATTAGCGTAATCCCTATCTAAAATGTTTATTTCAGCCGGGGATCCGGCACCTTCTGCAATAACAACATCATTATTCTCAGCGAGTTTTTTAAGTGAATATTTTATTATTTCGCCCCCCTCATTTTTAATAAATTCATAATACTCTGGGATTTCCATCTTTCCACGCGATTTTCCAAGGACAATTACCTGTGAGCTGATCCCGCCTTCGGGTTTCAACAGAACTGGATTCATGAGATTTAGCGGTTCTGTGCGGGCCGCATACGCCTGTACATATTGAGCCCTTGCAATTTCTGATCCGTCGGCTATGGCAACTGAATTCAGGGACATATTTACGGCCTTAAAAGGCGAGACCTTTATCCCCATATCGGAAATAATCCTGCAAAGAGCCATCGTTACTGTGGATTTCCCTGCGCCGGAAGAAGTCCCAAGAACCTGAATTATCTTCAATTTAATACCATGCCTCTCTCTTAATGCATTATTGAAATTAAACATTTATCGAAAAACTATCCACGATCTGTACAGTAATGGAAATTTCTACTTTTAATGGTTTTATGAATCTGTGCAACCAAAAAGAATGCCAGACATCTTTAAGATAATCCTGAAATGAAAGTAAATGGCAGCATAGGCAATTCATTTATGCGGGTTGTTCTTTCGGAATTCCCAAAGTTTTTCCCTTTCGAATGTACGGACATTTACAGTTTGAAGTTACTTCCTTTTTCCGTCACTGTACCTATGTTGCGTCCCGTCTTTTATTAAATCCAGGGTACTAATTCGTAATTATTTACAGGCGACCGGTGAAGGTACTCGAGTATTTTTGATTCTGCTTTCATTTATACTCAGGAGGAAATTCTGGTCCGGTCAGGGATCGATCAAAACCTCGTACTGGCATCAGAGGCTATCAACGGAAATTTAACGCTCTCGAAATATTGAAAAATATTTAAACAAGATATCAATAGGAAACATAATGGCATTAAATATCAATGAGCTTGAACAGAAGTGGATAAATTACTGGGATGAAAAAAATATATATGTTTTTAGGCCGGATCAGAGGGATCACGTTTATGCAATAGATACCCCTCCACCAACAGTATCAGGAAAAATGCATATGGGACATGCGTTCTCATATCCGCATATTGACTTTATAGCTAGATACAAACGGATGAGGGGATACAGTGTATTTTTTCCCTGGGGGTTTGACGATAACGGGCTTCCAACGGAGAGATATGTTGAAAAAGAGCTAAATATAAAGCCCTATAAGGACAATATCAGCTTTTTTGTGCAAAAATGCCGTGAGGTAAGCGAGGAGAGTGAAAAAACCCTTCTGTTAGACTGGAAAAGGCTTGGAATGAGCTGTTCATTCAATGATTATTATGTTACAAGTTCTCCTGAATCCATAAAGATTTCGCAGGCAATGTTTCTTGATCTGGTGTCAAAAAGCAGGGTATACAGGGACTCAGCTCCAGCCATAAGATGCCCTGTTTGCAAGACGGCAATATCACAGATAGAAATGAAGGATGTCATGATGCATTCCCTTCTGGTATACATAAACTTTAAGACGGATTCAGGGCAGATAACTATCGCAACCACGAGGCCGGAACTTCTTGGGGCCTGCGTAGCCCTTTTTGTTAACGGGAATGATGCAAGGTATTCCAGCTTCGTAGGGAAATATGCATATGTGCCAATATACGGAAAGAAGGTTCCGATATTATCTGACGATTCCATAGACAGGGATTTCGGGACCGGCGCTGAAATGGTTTGTACTTTCGGAGATCAGAATGATCTCGATCTCTGGCGTAAATATTCACTTCCGCTATCCATAACCATAGATCATGATGGAAAGATGAATGAAGCTTCCGGCCAGCTAAAGGGAATTACCATAAATGAGGCAAGGAAGAAAATAATTGAGATGCTGAAAGAAGGCGGATTCGTATCAAAGACAGAGGAAATAGATCATTCTGTAAATACCCACGAGAGATGCGGAACTCCTGTTGAAATATTCATAGAAAAACAGTGGTTTATAAAGTATCTGGACCTGAAGAGCGATTTCATAGAGAACGGGAGAAAAGTACGGTGGATACCGGAATATATGCGGACAAGATATGAGAACTGGGTCAACGGGCTCAAATGGGACTGGTGCATATCAAGACAGAGGTATTATGGAGTCCCATTTCCGGTCTGGTACTGTAAGAATTGCAATGAGACCATATACGCAGATAAGGATAGCCTGCCGGTAGATCCGAGAACAGACGGTACAAAAGTGGTCTGCCCGAAGTGCGGATCATCCGATGTTGAGCCGGAAAGGGATGTTATGGACACATGGGCTACATCATCAATCACGCCAAGGCTTACACTTCAGCGTAAGTCTCTGTTCCCGGAATATTATCCGGAAGATCTGAGGGGGCAGGGCCACGACATCATATCTTCCTGGGCATTCACAACTATTGCCAGATCAAAAATACATGACGATCAGATTCCATGGAATAATATTATGATAAGCGGCAACGTTTACGATATGTACGGAGAAAAGATGAGCAAGAGCAAGGGAAACATAGTGGACATATACTCTGTTGTCGACAAATATGGTGCGGATGCTCTGCGTTACTGGTCGTCTTCAGTGCTTCCCGGCGATGATATAAAGATAAAGGAACAGGACTTCATCCGGGGGAAAAGGACGGTCATTAAGCTTTACAATGCACAGAACCTCATAGATATACTGAAGGAAAATACAAAAATTCATCCTGTCGATAAGGTACTGGTACCTGAAAACCGCTGGATTCTGACAAAACTTTCCTTAACCGAAAAAGCGGTTACCGATTCAATGGAAAATTATGCTGTTTCCAGGGCTAAATCCACTCTTGACGATTTCTTCTGGAATGACTATTGCGACAATTATCTTGAAATGATAAAATATATAATCTCGGAATCCAGGAAAAATGGCAATACGGAAGCAGTTGAGGAAACCCTTTACGTTGCGTCAGAGGCTTTAATGGATATTATAAAGATGTACGCGCCTATAATGCCATTTATTACCGAAGAACTTTACCAGAAGATGGATTATCCTGAAAAAAAATTGAGCATACACGTGGATTCATGGCCGTCAATGAATGTTTCCTATGAAGAATCCGGTGATATTGATTATATTATATCCATAATTTCAAGGATAAGGTTGATAAAATCTGAAATGCACATCTCCATGGGAAAACCGATAGAATCAGTGTATATTTCAGGAAAATCGGACATTATAAAGAAATATGAAAATATCATCAGGGGAATGATGAAGGCAGAAAACATAAAAATAAAGGAATCCACTGAAATGGATGTGACAACGGCATAATTATAATATATTAATAATATTATAATTTATTACACAAAAATTATGGCCTGAATAAGTTCAGTGCATGAATCAATGAGCATATGCTGTCATCTTCATCATACTGCAACATTGAATTTTTAATGCCATCTACCCGCTTATTTGAACCGGCTTCACACCATCGATCAGTTCTCCAGCTTTAAGTTTCAGGTCTTAAAATATATTCAAGCGTTCCAGCGGGTTTACAATTCACAGATTCCCTGGAAATTTTCCCTGATAATCCGTGTTTTAATAATAGATCATTTCTCTCGCAGGAGAACATATCAAAAAGTATCAGGAATTGCTGATTACCCCCTGTTCTATTTTGCAGCAGAATCAAACAATAAACCTTTGTGAATTAAAAAAATTAATTAACCTTTCAGTGTTTATGTATAATGCATTACATAGTTATTACGGGAGGCGTTATTTCAGGCCTTGGC
>JABEBX010020537.1_pt1 | contig 25856 bp, 22 predicted proteins | sample 7245971 | NCBI WGS metagenome assembly JABEBX01 (sample SAMN14506365, study PRJNA622280) | hot springs metagenome | biome: hot spring [ENVO:00000051]|acidic hot spring [ENVO:00002120]; feature: spring [ENVO:00000027]|sediment [ENVO:00002007]; material: sediment environment [ENVO:01001048]... | reverse complement strand
GGCGCCGGCGCATCCGCGCCCGATACCTACGCAGTGGTCTACCCTCACTGGTACAGCCGCATCCTGTCCTCCGGCGACACCATCAGCCAGACGCGCGTGGAGCAGCTTACGCAGAACGAACTGAGCCAGCGCGGTCCCCAATATGCCGGCAACCCGATGATCGTGCAGTATTTTGAGCAGCAGGTGGGCCAGCAGCTCGTGCAACAGGCGGTGCTCTTGCAGGAGGCGCACAGGCTCGGCATCTACGCCACAAGCGAAGACGTGCTCCGTTATTTGCATACCGGCCCGACCGGCCAGGTGCTTTATCCCGACGGCAAGTTCATCGGCGAAGAGGCGTACCGGCAACTGATCGACGACCGCCTGCACGAGTCGGTCGACCAGTTTGAAGGCCAGATCAAGGACCAGATTGCGATTCAGCGCCTGCAGGCATTTGTCACGGCGGGGATTACGGTAAGCGACCAGGAGGTCCGCCAGATCTATCGCGACGCCAACATCAAGATCAAATTTGACTACGCGGTAATTTCGGCCGACGATCTGCGCAAGACCATCAATCCCTCCGACAGCGACCTTGAGGCGTTCTTTAAGAAAAATGCTGCGCGCTATGCCCAGGCTGTGCCAGAGACGCGCAAGATCACCTACTTTGCCTTCACGCAGGATCAGGTTCCCGGCGGCGTTCCTCAACCTACGCAGGCGCAGATCCAGCAGTATTACAACGACCATCTGAGCGACTACTCGGTTCCTGAGCAGTCCCGGTCGCGGCACATTCTGATCAGCGTTCCGGCAGGCGCCGACGCCAAGACCGACGCGGCGGCCAAGGCCAAGGCAGAGAGCGCGCTGCAGCAGCTCAAGGCCGGGGGGAGCTGGACCGCGCTGGCCAAAAAGTTCTCCGACGACCCGGGCAGCAAGGACCAGGGCGGCGAACTCGGGTTTGCGCAGCGCGGCAAGATGGTGCCAGCCTTCGACAACGCCATCTTCACGCAGAAGATCGGCGACATCGACATTGTAAGGACCAGCTACGGCTACCACATCGTGCAGGTGGAGGAACGGCAGCCCGCGCACACCAAGCAGTTGAGCGAGGTACAGCAGGACATCGTCGCCTCGCTTAAGCGCGAGGCCGCGGCCCAGGCAGCGTCACGCTACGCGCAGCAGTTAACCACCGAGGCAAACAGGGACGGACTCGCGAAGACTGCCGAGGCTCATCACCTTCAACTCATCACCTCCGATCCAGTCGCGCGCGATGGCGTCATTGCCGCACTGGCTGACAGCTCGCAGCTTCTCTCCAAGGCCTTTGAGGCCAAGCAGGGGGATCCGCCGCAGGCCGCATCGACCGGCGAGGGCTATGCCACCTTCCAGGTAACAGGCATCGTGCCCGCGCACGCGCCTTCGTTTGCCGACTGGAAGTCGCACGTGCTGGACGACTATCGCGAGGAGCAGTTGCCGGCCCTGCTGCACCAAAAGACCGACGACCTTGCGGCGAAGGCCAAGTCAATGAACGATCTTGCCAAGGCCGCCAAGGCCGTTGGCGCAACGATGAAGACCAGCGACCTGGTGGGCGAGAGCGGTCAGGTGCCCGACTTTGGCGAAGTCGGACAGGTGGCGCCGCAGCTCTTTGAGATGAGCGTGGGCGCCCTCAGCGGCCCCATCGACGCAGGCCGCACCGGCGTTGTGGTGAAGATTCTCGACCACCAGGAACCCACCGGCGACGAGATCGCGAAGAACTTCGATCAGACGCGGGAAGAAGTTCTCTCACAAAAGCGCAATAACGCCTTCAACGTCTTCTTCAGCGGCGTTTGGAACGACTACAAGAGACACAACCTGATCCGCATGAACCCCAAGGCGATGCAATCGCCGGGGATGTAAGCCGGCGGCGTATTAGCGCAACCCCTCCGCTGCAAAGGGCAGTCCCGTCGTCGGCCAGTGGTCCGGTTGCGCATTGACATTCGGCGCTACGCTCACGCCGCCGAACTTCGCCGGCGCCACCGTCACGTTCCAGCCATCGACGGCGATAAGCGGGTTCCCACCCTGGAAGTCCTCGTCGGCAGCTTCGATTGTGATGGTCTTCGTTTCGTCCGGAACCAGCGTCACATAGTTATCGCTATAAAAGACCGGCAGAACCCGCTCGCCCGATTTGCGGCGCAATTGCACGTGCGCCATCAGGGCGATGTTGCGCGTGGGATTGTACAGCGTGATTGCAATCTGCCGTCGTCCGTCGATCGTTCCTTCAAGCTCCTCCGCCTTTGCCGTGAGCGTGACCGTCGGCATTTGGTTCAACGCGGTCAGGTCGTCGGGACGATCCGGCGCCCCCTGCCAGTAGAAGTTGGTCGAGAGCGTCTCACCCGCGGCGTCGCGCAGCTCCAGCCGGATGAAATGCACAGGCGAAAGCTGGGCCGGGAAGTCGATGGCCCCGAGATTCGTGGCCATGTCGGGAGCGGCAGTGACCTTGATTTCGTGCTCGTAGGCGAGCGAGCCGTCGAGGTTATAGACGCTCACGTGCGCTACGGCATCGGCGACCGGTTCGGGTTTGTTGTTGATGACCTGCACCTGCCCGTTGGCCTCGTTCAACTGGATGTGCACCATCTCGGCGGCGTGCATCACGGCGAACAGCGAGGAGGTCGGCTCCAGGTCGTAGTGGTAGAGCTGCCAGACGAAGCTCGGCTGCGCGGGATCGCTCATCCACGTAATGACGGCCGTGGTGGGGTGGAAGAGCTGTGCGTTGCGGCCTTCGTACATGGCGCGGAAGGCCTCGTAGTTCATCAACTGCGCCTTGCGCGCAAAGTCAGCCAGGTTGGCGATCTTGCCGTAGCGCGCAGCCACGATGCCGGGGTAGAGATCGCCCTGTTGCGCGCCCTTGGCGAAGTCGTGCATGGCCCAGTCGTCGTTGATCGTCTCCCAGTCCTTTTTGGGCATCATGCCCTGGATGGATTCGAGCGTGGGCACGCTCATGCTGCCGGTTTCGGTTTTGAAGTAGTCGTCGGTGACTTTGTAAAACTCGCGCGGCGTGCGCCAGTGATAGGGGCCGTAAGAGCGTACACCGGCGCCGTCGGTCGAGCTGGGCTGGTAACGCCGCGTGGGCTCAAGCTCGGCAAGCACCGTGCGCAGAGCCGCGTCGATCGCCGGCGGCGGGTAGCCCTCGTTGCGCGCGCACCACAGCGCAATGGACGGGTGATTGCGGAAGCGCAGCACCTTGTCGCGCACGTTGGCCACGTAGGTGTCGAGGTCGGTGGGGTTCGGTCCGTCCGCTGGATTAGGCTGGAAGAACTCATCCCACACCAGGATGCCGTACTTGTCGCACAGCTCGTAGAAATCCTCGTCCGTGCTCTGGCCCACCCAGTTGCGGATCAGGTTCATGTGCGCGAGCTGATGCAAGTGAATCTCGGCATCAAGCCGCGCGCGCGGAATGCGCTTCATGGCTTCATCGAGTCCCCAGTCGCCGCCGCGAATGAAGATCGGTACGCCGTTCACTGAAATGGTCAGCGTATCGGTTCCCGGCACCGAATAGGTAATCTTGCGCACGCCGAAATCGACATCCTGCGTGTCGCTGGTGGAGCGGCGAATCCTGAATGCAAGATGCAGCCGGTACATCTCCTGCGCGCCGTAGCCGTTCGGCCACCACAGGCGCGGATGCTCGATGTGCAGGGCCGGCGTGGTCTTGTTGTCGAAGTCAATTTGCTGCGTGCTGTGCGGCGCCAGCTCTACCGTCCGCTCGAAGACGATGTGCTCGATTGTCCCCTGCACAACGCCGGTCTGCGACTGGTCGCTCACGTTTTCCAGCGTCACATGGACGGCAACGTCGGTCGAGTCCGTTCGCGGCAGCGGCAGGTCGGTCATTACCAACGGATTTTTGAGCACAACGGGGCCTGTCGCAGACAGATACACCTTCTGCCAGATGCCGGTATCGCGGTCGTGCACGGCGTTCAGCCAGTCCCAGCCGATGGTGGAAAGAAATGTGGGCCCGTCAATCGCCGTGATGCCGCCGTTCTTGCCCACGCCATTGCGCAGCGTGTGCTCGTGCGGCACGCCGGGATGCGGCTGCGGCGACACCAGCACCGCAACCACCGCCTGCCTGCCCGGCCTGACCTGCGCCGTGATGTCGAAGATGCCGCGAATGAAGGCGCCGCGGATCGGACCCACCTTCGCGCCGTTCACCCACACCTCGGCCGCGTAGTTGATCCCGTCAAAGTTCAGCCATACGTGATGCCTGCGGTAGGACCGCGGCACGCGGATCACGGTACGGTACCAATAGGACGTGTGACACAGGCTCTCGGGAATGATCTCGGGCCGGTCGTTCTCGCCGTAGAGCGGCTCGGGATAGACGCGATCGTTCACCAGCGAGGTCAGCACCGTACCCGGCACCGTGGCCGCGTACCAGCCGTGGGTATCAAAATCCTTCGTAGAAATCTCCGCGCCGGTTTGCGGCGTCTTGGCCACATCCTGCAGCTGCCAGCCGCTTTCCAGCGTGACGGATTGCGGAGCTGCGGCAGCCAATGCGAAGGAAGGGGGAAAAACTGCCAGGATAGAAACCTGCATCAACGTGCGGAAGAAGGAAGGGGGGTGGCGAAAGTTCAACGGAGTGCTCCCTGAATTTTCGATTGATTTAAAACCGCGCGCGGGGCGCGCCTACCAGTTTCTCAGATTGGACCGCTATGTGTCGTGCGGCTCATCCGTAATAATGACATCATGCAATTCCAGCGATCCTCCGGCATCCTTCTGCACACCAGTTCCCTGCCCTCACCCGGCGGTATCGGCGATCTCGGCCCGGCCGCGCACGAGTTTCTGGGCTTTCTCGCGCGCGCCAGACAGCACATCTGGCAGGTTCTGCCCCTCGGACCTACGGGATACGGCAACTCGCCCTACGCCGGGACTTCGGCCTTTGCCGGCAATCCCGCGCTCATCAGCCTGGAGACGCTGCGCGACTGGGGATGGATCGGCGCCGATCGCATCGCCGCGCTTCCCTCCAGTTCCGGCCCTGTCGATTTCGATCTCGTTGAGCGCGCGAAGTTCCCGCTGCTCCGCGAGGCGGCTGAAAACTTTCTTGACCGCGCGCAGAGCGCACCCGCGGAAGCCGGCCAGGAGGCAGACGAACAATGGGCGGACTTCGAATTGTTTTGCCGCGATCAGGCTTCGTGGCTTGAAGACTACGCGCTCTATGCCGTCCTGCGCCGCGTCTACTCGACCGGCGCCTGGACGGAATGGCCCGCGCCGCTGCGCCGCCGCGAACCGTGGGCGCTCGCCGAAGCAACGGCGCAGCACGCGCGCGAGTGCGCAATCGAGAAGGCGCTGCAGTTTGCCTTCTCCCGGCAGTGGGCCGCTCTGCAAACGGCTGCCAGGCAAGGCGGCATACGCATCCTGGGCGACGTGGCGATCTTCGTCAACATGGACTCGGCCGATGTGTGGGTTCACCCCAATCTCTTCGAACTCGACGAAGAGTTCAAGCCGATGCGCGTGGCGGGCGTGCCGCCCGACTACTTTTCCGAGACCGGCCAGCGCTGGGGCAATCCGCTCTATCGCTGGGATGTGCTTGCCGCGAGCGGCTTTCAATGGTGGATCGAGCGCATCCGGCGCTCCGTCGAGCTCTACGACATCGTGCGCCTCGACCACTTCCGCGGCTTCGAAGCCTACTGGGCGATTCCCGCCGAGGAAGAGACCGCCGTGAAAGGCGAGTGGGTCAAAGCACCGGGCCTCGAACTTTTTCGCGCGCTCGAATCCGCACTGGGATCTTTGCCGCTGGTTGCCGAAGATCTTGGCCTCATCACGCGAGAGGTCGACGCGCTGCGCCTCGACCTGGGCATGCCTGGCATGAAGGTTCTGCAGTTCGGCTTCAGTTCGAAGGGCGCACACACTCATCTGCCGCACCAGTTTGCGCCCGCCACCGTGGCCTACACCGGCACGCACGATAACGACACGACACAGGGCTGGTGGAAGGCGGCAAGCCAGGAGGAACAGGCGGCCGTGGAAGCCCTGGCCGGTCCGGTCCACAACCGGCCCGTATGGCCGCTGATCCGCGCATGCCAGGCAAGCGTGGCCCAAATCGCCATTGCGCCCGCACAGGATCTGCTCGAACTCGGCTCCGAGGCGCGCATGAATACTCCGGCTGTCGCGCACGGCAACTGGAGCTGGCGCGCGCCGCAAGGCTGCTGGACGGAGGAGCTAGCCGGCCGGCTGGCCGCCCTGGCGGAAGTGACCGACCGCGACAACGATCCATTTGAAATGGCCGCGTCAGGGTAGTCTACAAAGAGAACGATATGGCCACGCTCATCCCGCTCGGAGATGTATCGCGGCGCACGCGACGTTTTGCGCTGATGACGCTGCTGATCGTGCTCGCCAACGTATACGTATTCTTTCGCGAACTGATGGAGGGCAACCGCTTTGTGCGCCATTGGGCGGTGATTCCCATCCGCATCGAACATGGCCAGCATTGGATCACACTTGTCACCGGCACGTTTCTTCACGCGGGTTGGCTGCATATCGCCGGAAACATGATCTTCCTCTGGGCCTTCGGACCCGTCATCGAAGAGGCCATGGGCAAGATGCGTTATCTCGCCTTCTATCTCACGGGCGGCGTGGCGGCGATGCTGGCGCAGGTGGCCGGCAGCCCGGCCTCGCGCATTCCCTGCCTGGGCGCAAGCGGAGCCATCGCCGCCGTCATGGGCGCCTTCATCGTGCTCTTCCCGCATGATCGTATCCGCTCCCTGGTCTGGATCCTGATTCTTATACGCGTAACGTATATCCCCGCGGCGCTGCTGATCGGCGTCTGGTTTCTCTTTCAACTCCTGAATGTAGTGGGTTCGGTGGCGACGGTGCAGAGCGGCGGCGTGGCCTATCTCGCGCACGTCGGCGGCTTTCTGTTTGGCGTGGCCACGGCTCATTGGTGGACGCGGACGCGGCCATGGGCCGACTGAGCCTGCCTCGCCGCGCTACCTTGATGAATCGAGCACCGCAACTCCAGCCTCGGCGAACCGCGCTTCCATGGCGGCCACAGAGCCATGGAGATCGATGGCGCGGCAAGCATCGCGCAGAACCGCCGCCGCAAAGCCCAGCCGCCGCGCGTCGAGCGCCGAAAAGCCCACGCAGTAATCGTAGGCAAGCCCCGCCAGGAAGACCCGGTTGAGATTTCGCTCACGCAGATAGGCGGCCAGACCGGTCGGCGTGATGTGGTCGTTCTCAAAAAACGCGGAATAGGAGTCGATCTCTACCCGGAATCCCTTGCGCAGGATCAGTTCCGACTGCGGCAGTTTGAGCGCGGGATGAAAATCCGCGCCTGCCGTACCCTGCACGCAATGCGGCGGCCAAAGCGTCTGCGGGCCATAGGGAAGCTCAATGGTCTCGAACGGCTTCCGGCCCGGATGCGAGGCCGCAAAGGACGCGTGGCGGACCGGGTGCCAGTCCTGCGTGAGAAGAACGTGCTGAAAGCGCGATACCGCGCGAAGAATGGGCGCAATCACCTCGTCCCCGCGCGGCACAGCCAGCGATCCGCCGGGGCAGAAGTCATTTTGCACATCGGTGACGATCAGAACATCATTCGCATCGATTCGCATGGGATCTCCGGGCTTGGCGCCCGACGACAGATCTTGGCCGCCGGCGTGAACGGCTGTTCCGATTATGCCAGAAGCACGTCAACTCCATTTTTGCGAAGCATGGCAACGTACTCCGGCGCGAGCTGCGCGTCGGAGACGACAAGATGCGCGGCGGTGAGCGGGGCCACGGGAATCATGCCGCCGCGTCCGAACTTGGTGTGGTCGGCCACGATGATCACACGGCTCGCCACTTCGATCATCTTCTGCTCCGAGCCCACGACGAGCGTGTTGTTGTTGCTCCATCCAGCCTCGGTAACGCCGCCGATTCCCATGATGACGGTGTCGGCGCGAATGGCGCCAAGCATCTGCTCGCAAAAAGGCCCGAGCATGACGCGCGAGCGCGGGTCGAGATAGCCGCCGGTCAGCGTCAGTTCGATGTTGCGCAGAGACTCGATCCCCTCGGCAATGGGCAGCGAGTTGGTGACAATGTGCAGCGACTTCGAGGCCAGCTCTCGCGCCACCGCGGCCACGGTCGAGCCGCCATCGAGAATCACGGTCTGGCCATCCTCGACGAGACCCGCCGTGAGCTTGCCGATGCGGCTTTTCTCCTCACTCAGGCGCACGCTTTCCGCTGCGAAATCGAAGGCGCGGCTCGGCGAGGCCTGCACACTCACCGCGCCGCCGTAGACGCGCTTGAGCACGCCTTCCTGTTCAAGGATGTCGAGATCGCGGCGGACACTCGATTCAGATGCGTCGAGTTCGCGGCAAAGAGTCTCCGAGTCGATGAAGTCCCGGTTCTCAAGCATCTGGCGAATTCGCAGTTGCCGCTCTGCAGCCTTCATCGTCGATCCGTGTTACGCCTGCTCCTGCCGCTCCGTAGTCACTGCCCTACCGCATCGCTTCCATCACCGCATCCGTCACCGACTTCACGAGCGAGTCAAGATCGACACCCGGCGTCGCAGCCGCGCCCGGCGCGGGCCCGTCGCATGGCGTCGGTTCAACCGCGATCGAACTCGGCACCTCAAGGTCGGACAACTGGCACTCCTTCATGCGCGATGTGTCAAAGCGAATATCGGGCAGGCCCAGCTTCTTTTTGATGGCCAGCAGATCGGAGCCGCGCTCATCGGAGATGCGCGAGATCGGCGCGCCAAGCTGCGAGGCGATCAGCAGAGTCCAGCAGTAGGTCTCCAGCACCTCGGCGTACCACTCTGCATGCGTCACCGTGTCGGCCCAGCACACGATTCCATGATTCGAGAGCAGCACGGTGTTGTGTTGCTTCACGTAGGGCAGCACTGTCTCGGCGAAGGCCTTCGTGCCCGGCGTTTCGTAAGGGGAGACCGCAACCTTGCCGACAAAAACCTCGAACTCCGGAATGATGAGGTTGGGCGGCACACGGCCCGTAATGGCGTAGGCTGTCGCATGCGGTGGATGGCAGTGCACCACCGCCTTGGCCTCCGGCACCGCTTTGTAAATCTCCAGATGCAGCAGCAGCTCGCTCGTCCGCGGCTTCGAGCCGGCAATCTGCACGCCCTCCATATCTGTCATCCCGATCACCTCGGGCGTCAGATCGTATTTGCTCACCAGGGTCGGCGTGCAGAGCACTTCATTGGGTCCGATGCGATAAGAGATGTTTCCGCCGTTGCCATCGACGAACTGGCGCATCCAAAGCTTGCGGCCTACCGAGCAGATCTCTTTCTTGACGGCCTCGGCTTCAGGCGAGGTGAAGAGGCGGCGATTGACCGGGGAAGCGGGGGGCACCGAATTTTCCACTGCCGCCGCAGTTTGCACAGCCTGCGCGGAGACGGTGGCCGCGCCTTCCGTCACAAGCTTGATGCCGTGCTGCTGCAGAAAGTCGCGCGCCGAAGGCGTGACAATGCTGTTCGCCGCAATCACGATACTGCCGGCTCCCGCCGACAATGCGTCCTGCACATCACGCATGGCAATCAGCTTGCGCCCGCCAAGATCGATGCTCTTTTCTCCGCTTTTCACTTCTCCACCTCGGATAAAGTCTCTATTGCTTCACGTCTACCGCATCCACAATCAGCGCCAAGTATGCATCCACCGGAGCCTGCGCGGGCCAAAAGGGATTCGCGGCCTCGCGGCCTTCCGTGAAGGCCACCAGCTGGCCCGTAGCCGCGCCCAGTTCGTCGACCGCGATCAACGTCTTGCCGCCGCCCTGCCCGTTCTTCGCGCAAAGATTTTCCATCGTCACCGGCTCCACGATCTTGAGCGTGCGCCCGTGAAACGACTCGACAGCCGGCGTGAGGGTCACTTGACCGCGAACGATGCCAAGCCTCACGAGGCGCCTCCTGCCAAGGGCTGCTGCACCGCATCAACCAGGCCCACAACCACCAGGCGCGCCGGCGTGTTGTTGCCCAGCCTTTGGCGCGAGATATCGCCGTCGGTCGAAACCAGGACTGTCTCCCCCTGCGCCGCGCCCATCCAATCCACGACGACGATGGGTTCTTCCGCCGCGGTTCCGTCCGCTTCCAGCCGCCGCGCAACAAGAAACCGGCAGCCCTTTAAGGAGGGATGCTTTGCCGTTGCCACGACCGTGCCTGCAACCCGCGCCAGAAACATCGTCAGATAATCCTCAGCGCATTCCCAACCACAATCTGCCGTTCACGCGTGAATGTGAGCGGCGTCGTGATTCCTTCGCCCGTCGGCGTGGCGATGGTGTGGCTGAAGTAGCCCGGCCCGCCCACGCCCAGTGATGCCGGTGAGGCCGCGTTGTGAATGAACAATGTGGTGTTCATCGCCCTCGCCATCCGCGTCGCCGTCTCCAGATTGTTGGTGTGAATGATGGAGGTGTGCCCGTAGCCGTGCTCGGCACGCACCGCGGCGGCAATCGCCTCATCCACATTCTTCACGCGCACGATGGGCACGAACGGCATCATCTGCTCTTCCTGAACAAATGCATGTTCCTCGACGGTCTCGCCGAAGAGCAGATCAGTGCCGGCCGGCGCCTCGACGCCGGCGGCCTTCGCCAGCACGGCCACATCCTTGCCCACCAGATCCTTTTTCACGTGCGCGCGAGCGCAACCGCCGCCGTCGCCTTCAAACGTAAACGCGGCCTTGGTGAGCCGGTCGATCGCCGGCGCATTCAGCTGATAAGCTCCGGCGCGCTTCATGGCCGCGATAAACGCATCGGCCACCGACTCCACCACAAAAACTTCTTTCTCGCCGATGCACAGCAGGTTGTTATCGAAGGCCGCGCCATCGATGATGTCGCGCGCCGCGCGATCAAGATCCGCTGTCTCGTCCACCACCACGGGCGGATTTCCCGGTCCACCGGCGATCACGCGCTTGCCCGACATGGCCGCGGCCTTGGCCACCGCCGCGCCGCCCGTGCAGCAGAGCAACGCCACCTTGGGATGATGAAAGATCTGCTCGGCCGCCTCGATCGTCGGCTCCACGGTGGTCGTGAAGACATTGGCCACGCCCAGTTCGCGCTCGATCTGGCGATTCCACAACTGCAACGCATACTGCGCCACGCGCTTGCCCGAAGGATGCGGACCGAAGACCGCCGTGTTTCCCGCGGCAACAACATTGATGGCGTTCGAGGCCATGGTTGGCACCGAATGCGTGACCGGCAGCATCATGCCGACGACGCCCCAGGGCGCGTGCTCGATGATGCAGACGCCGGTGGTGGTGCTGCGCGCCTCGGTGTGCAGCGCCTCCACGCCGAGCACGAAGCGCATGTTCTGAAGCTTCAGAATCTTGTGATCGAGGCGGCCGACCTTGGTCTCTTCCAGTTCCATGCGGCCCAGCTCTTCACGCCGGTCGTTGCAGATGCCGCGCACGATGTCCACAATGCGCACGCGATCCTCGAGCGACATCGCCGCCACCTTCTTCTGCGCCTCGTAGGCCGCGTTCACCGCCTCGTCCACGGTGGCAAAGACGCCATCGCGCGCCTGAGTTACCTGCGCGGAGACGGACGCCGACGGCGCCGTCTGCATCTGCATGCGCAGCCGCGCCACCACTTCCTTTGCGATCTCTTGAATCACCTGCGGCGAAACTTGCTGTTGCGTCTGCATAGAAAAACTCCCCAAATCCCGTCTACGGCTTCGCGACGGCTACGCCGTTCACCTCGATCGTGTCCACAATGCCCACAATCACGGCATCGACCGGCGCGTCCTTGGTTGCCGGCGTCAGGCGCGCCGAGCTGCCCTGCGTAAACAGCACACACTCACCGACGCCGGCGCCCACGCCGTCCACCGCGACAACGGAGCTGCCCGAAATTTGCAGCTTGCCTTCCTTGCTGATGTACGGCTGGATCAGCAACAACTTCATACCGCGGAACTTTGCGATCTTCTGTGTGGAAACCACGCTGCCGATAACCTTCGCGATGAACATGGCGAACCTCTTCAAAGGGCTGTGCAGCCTCAGGGGCTAAAGTCCCATGCGTGCCGGGCCAACCCTTGCGGCACGGCTCAAGCCGCGCCCCCTCAGGACGCCCCGCCAGCCACACGAGCCGGCGGGGCGGAATCTCGCGCGCTACTTCGGCAGGATGGTTCCCAGCGAATCATGCGGACGCGCGATCACGTGCACACTCTGCACCTCGCCGGCCGCACGAGCCGCCGCCGCGCCCGCATCGACCGCGGCGCGCACCGAACCCACGTCTCCCGTGACATACACGGAGCAGAGACCGCTGCCCGCCTTGTTCCAGCTCATATACCTGACGCTCGCCGCCTTCAGCATGGCGTCCGTCGCCTGCACCAGGGCCACCAGGCCCTTGGTCTCGATCATCCCGATTGCTTCACTCGCCATTGCGATCCCCCTCTTCTGACGCCTACTTGAACATGCTCTCGACCAGCGCATCGTGAGGCCGCGGAATTACATGCGACGACACCAGCTCGCCCACCACCTTAACCGCGGCTGCGCCCGCGTCCACCGCCGCGCGCACGCTGCCCACGTCGCCGCGCACGATCACGGTCACATAGCCGCCGCCGATCGGCACCGTCTTTACCAGCTCCACGCTGGCGGCCTTCACCATGGCGTCGCTCGCTTCCACGATGCCCACCATGCCTCTGGTTTCAATCAATCCGATTGCCTGACTCATCGCTTCTCCTCGAAAAACAGCTTTTAGCTGTAGATGTCAGCTCGATGCTGCTGTATTGTCGTTTTGCCAACCCGTGAAGCGCCGGCCTTTCATCAGCGCCCGATCACCCACGACACCGCTCATCGCCAAGAGCTGTTTTTACTTCTTGGCCGCTTTGCTCTGTTGAACGAAAGACGGCAGCTCGTCGTGAGGCCGTGAGATGACCTGCACGCTCACCACCTCGCCGATTCTCGATGCCGCTTCCGCACCCGCATCGGTAGCGGCTTTGACGGCCGCCACGTCACCTTCCACGAAGGCCGTCACCAGACCCGAACCTACGGTCTGCCAGCCGGCGAACGATACGTTTGCCGATTTGAGCATGGCGTCGGTCGCCTCGAACAACGCGACCAATCCCTTTGTTTCAACCATTCCCAGCGCTTGTTTCATCGCTTCCTCTCTTGTTGCTTGGCGTTACTTCCCTGTTGCGACTTACTTAAAGATCTCCAGATCCCCGGTCAGATGCAGGCCGCAGGCATTGGCCTCGTCGGTGTCCATGTGTACGTTGAGCCGCGACGTTGGATCGATGCGTACGTGCACATTGTTGAATGTCACGCCCGCAGGCCCGCCCACACGCAGCTTCATCCTGTCGCCCTTCTTGACGCCGAAGTAAGCAGCCTCCCGCGGATTCATGTGCACATGGATGGCAGCGCGGATCACACCCTCTTTGAGTTCCACCACGCCTTTGGGCCCGACGATCACCGCGCCCGGCGTTCCCTTGATGTCGCCCGAGAGCCGGACCGGCAGATCATTGAAGCCCAGCATAATGGCGTCTGTAAAGGCCAGCTCCACCTGCGACTGCTTGCGCATCGGTCCCAGGATGCGCAGATTCGAGATGATGCGGCTGCGCGGCCCTACAATTGTCACCATCTCCTTGGCCGCAAAGTTGCCTTCCTGATAAAGCGGACGGTCGATGGTCAGCTCCGAGCCGGGGCCAAACAATACATCCATATCTTCACGGCATACATGCATGTGGCGTGACGAGGCCTGCACCACCAGCTCCGGCGCCTTGCCCCTGCTCTCGCGCCCCAGATACTCGAGCGCCACCTGACGCACAATACGTTCCACCGTCGCCCTGTCGATCACCGGATTCCCTGTACCTGCCATCATCAGTCCTTAGCGAAGTTAGCCGTGCAAGTTACTGCCGTATCATCTCCCCGGCCCTTAGCCCCTGCCTTTTCACGACTGCCACTGTCTCCCGCGCCACAATCGACTCTTCATTGGCAGGGATCACGAGAACTTTCACTGCGGAGCGTGGAGTGGAAATCGCGCCCTCGCCCCTCATGCTTTGGTTGGCCTTCCCATCGAGCTCGATGCCGAAGGCAGCCATCCCCTTCAGCACTCCGGCGCGGATCGCCGCGCTGTTCTCGCCGATGCCGCCCGAAAAGGTGATCACATCCAGGCCGCCCAGTTCCAGCATGAACGCGCCCACATAATGCCGGATGGAGCGCACAAACACGTCCAGCGCCAGGCGCGCCCGCGCGCTGCCTTTGGCCGAGGCCTCTTCCAAATCGCGCAAATCGCCGCCGGCGCCGCTGATCCCGGCCAAGCCCGACTGGCTGCCGAGCAGCTCCGCCATCGCATCAGGCCCCATGCCGAGTTTTTTCATCATGTACAGCACGGCGAATACATCGATATCGCCCACGCGGTTGTTCTGCGGCAGGCCCGACTGCGGCGAGGCGCCCATGCTCACGTCAATCGCCACGCCGTCGCGGAACGCCGCTACGCTCGCGCTGCCGCCGAGATGACAGGAGATGTGGCGCAGATCATTGCGCCCCAGAAACGCCTGCGTCCGCCCGCTGGCCGAGCGGTGGCTGGCGCCATGAAATCCATAGCGCCGGATGCCGTGTTTCGTGCGCCACTCATAGGGCACGGCGTAGGTCGTCGACGCTTCGTCCATGAACCGGTAAGGAAAAGGCTCCATGACCGCGACCAAGGGCACGCCGGGCAGTTCATGGCGGAAGGCCTTCATGGCGGCGATATAGGGGGGATTGTGCGCCGGGGCCAGGAAGACAAACTCCTCCATGGCGGCAAGAAACTTGTCATCAACGATCTGCGGGGTATTGAGAGGCCCCGCATGAACAGCCTTGAAGCCAACTGCCTCGATCTCGTCGAGGCTCGTGAGCGGCTTGCCCGGCCCGGCAATCTCACTCAGGCATCTCCTGATCGCGGCCAGGTAATCGACGCACTCGCCGCCCGGCTGGCCGATGCGCTCCACGCGGCCCTGCGCCAGCACGGTTTCTCCCGAAGCCGAGATCTCCTGCGCGTCGGTCTCCGGTAGTTCAAGCAACCGGTACTTGAACGAGGTGCTGCCGATATTGGGAATCAAGACCTTCATTTTTGGCTGTTCTTGATTGAAATTGAATGATACAATACACATGTCGTCAGAGTCAATCGTTAAATTTGGTGGTTTTTGAAGGATACTCCGAGCTATGACTCCACAAACGGGCATCTCCGGACCAACTTCCGCCAGGACTACCTCCTCGCTGGATCGTATCGAGGAGTTGGGGATTATCGGCGCCGGCGGCGGCGGCTTTCCCACGGCAGTGAAGTTCAAGGCCCAGGTTCCTCTTTTCATTGCCAATGCCGCCGAGTGCGAGCCCTTGCTGCACAAAGACAAGGAACTGCTCCACCACCACGCCGAACCATTCCTGCGCGGCATGACGATGGCGATGCAACTGGTGGGCGCGCGCGAGGGGGTCATCGGCATCAAGGAAAAGTACCAGGAGATCATTGCCGCGCTTGAGGCGAAGGTTCCAGCGAACATTCGCGTGGCGCCGCTGCCCGACTGCTACCCGGCCGGCGACGAATTTATTCTGGTGCACATGGTCACGGGCCGGGTGATTCCGCCCGGCGGCCTGCCCAAGGACGTGGGAGCAGCCGTCTCCAACGTGGAAACGCTGATGAACATTGGGCTGGACCGGCCGGTGACGCACAAATATCTGACCGTCGCCGGCGCGGTTGCCCATCCCGTAACGCTGCGCGTGCCCGTGGGCATCACGATCGGCGAAGTGATTGAGGCCGCGGGCGGCGCGACCGTTCCCGACTTCGGCGTTCTTCTGGGCGGAGTCATGATGGCCAGGCCCGCCGCCAATCTCGATGTACCCGTGACGAAGACGACGGGCGGCATCATCGTGCTGCCTGCCGAGCACGCGCTCATCCGCCGGCACAACGCGCCGTGGATGCACATCGCCAAGATCGGCCGGTCGGCATGCGATCAATGCCGGTTCTGCACCGAGTTCTGCCCGCGCTATCTGCTCGGCCATCCCATCGAGCCGCACATGGCGATGCGCTCGCTGGGATTCTCGCAACCGGGCGATCTGACCGTAGCCACGCTCTATTGCTGCGAGTGCAACCTGTGCACCATGTTCGCGTGCCCCGAGGATCTGGACCCGAAAAACGTCTGCGTGCAGGGCAAACCGATTGCGCGCGAGCGCGGACTGACGTGGAAAGGCACACCGGATTCTATCCAGCCTCATCCGATGGCTGAGTTCCGCCGCGTGCCCATGCGCAGGCTGATCGCCAAGCTCGGTCTGAGCGAGTTTGTGAATGAAGGCCCGCTCACCGAATACCACTTTGCCCCGCGCAAGGTGACGATTCCGCTCAAACAACATGCAGGCGCGCCCGCAGTTGCAGTGGTAAAGTGCGGCGACCACGTGCGTGTGGGCGACCTGCTGGCCGCCCCCGAGGCGGGCAAGATGGGCGCCCGCATTCATGCCAGCATCGACGGGCGAGTCACGGTGGGCAAGGACGCCGTGGTGATTGAAGCATGAAAAAACAGTAGCTAGTGATTGGCGGTTCGTGAGTGCGAACCACTCCCCAGGCAAAGGAGCCAAACGTGGCGACAGAGATGAACTCCATCGGACTGATCGAGCTTTCGAGCGTGGCAACCGGATTCGTCGTTGAAGACCGGATGCTGAAGGCGGGCTCGGTCCAACTGCTGCTGGCGCGCAGCATCTGCTCGGGCAAATTCCTCATCGTCGTCTCGGGCGACGTGACCAGCGTGCAGGCGGCGCTTGCCGCCGGCGCTGCGGCCGCCGGAGCCTCGCTGATCGAGCGGCGCCAGATTGCGCGCGTCCATCCGCAGGTGTTGCAGGCCATCTCACAGACTGTCGATATCCCGCCGAGCCAGTTAAAGTCGATTGGCGTGATTGAGACCTTCTCGGCAGCCAGCATCATTGAAGTGGCTGACGCCGCCGTGAAGTCCGCAGCCGTCACGCTGATGAAGGTGCATCTGGCCATGGCGCTGGGCGGCAAGGGCTTCGTGGTCATGGCAGGCGACGTAGCCAGCGTGCAGGCCGCCGTGGACGCAGGCTTAAAGGCCGCTGCCGAAGACGGCATGCTGGTGGGCAAGGGCGTGATTCCCGCGCCATCGCCGGAGCTGTTCAAAGAGTACATCTGAAGGACAGCGAACGGAGGATACGCCTGATTGGGGCGGCAAACGGCAGGCAGCCTGAAAAGCGCGGAGTTGGCGGCGACAGACCTGCCGCGCGAAGCGGCACATGCGTTTTACGCGCGACAGGTCGAGGACCCGCCCGGGTCTATTCCCTGCCCCCCTCCGGCTTCGGCTCTTCCGCAAAGAAGGCCTCGACATCCGCGATGTTCTGCGTCATGCGGTAGGGCGGGAGAGATTGAAGGAAGATCTGTCCGTAGCGCTGGGTGCGGACACGCGGGTCGAGCAGCACCAGCAGGCCGCGATCTTCGAGCGAGCGGATAAGGCGGCCGAATCCCTGCTTGAGCGTGAGCACCGCCTCGGGAACCTGGTAGTCGAAGAAGGGACGGCCTCCGGATTCCTCAATGGCCTTCATGCGCGCCTGGACGACAGGATCGGAGGGCACGGCGAAGGGCAGCCGGTCGATGATGACGCAACTGAGCGCCTCGCCCTGCACGTCGACGCCCTGCCAGAAGCTGGACGTGCCGAAGAGCACGGCGTTGGGCGTGGAGCGAAACTCTTCGAGGAGGGCTTTGCGCGGGGCCGTGCCGTGGAGGAGCATGGGGTAGCCGAGTACAGGCAGCAGCCGCTCGTAAAGCGCCCGCATCTGGCTGTAGCTGGTGAAGAGACAAAAGGCGCGGCCGCGGGTGATATGCAGAATGCATTCGATGGTTTTGGCCGCGGCCTCGGAAAATTCGGCGGCGCGCGGATCGGGCATCTGCGGCGGCAGATAAAGCAGCGCCTGGCGGTCATAGCGGAAGTGCGAGGGAACGACGAGTTCACGCGTGTCGTTGAGGCCGAGGCGGCGGCGCAGGTGCTCAAAACCGCCCTGCACGGTGAGCGTGGCCGACGTGAGGATGACTGTGGGTGTCCGGTCCCAGACGAGTTCGTTCAGGATGCTCGACACATCGATGGGCGTCGCTTGGAGAAAAGTGGTTCTCATGCCGCCGCGCGTGGCCGTTCTCCGGTCTTGACTCGCCGGCGCTCCGCGCCGCTCCAGCCAGAAGACCATGTTGTCGGCTTTGGCCTCAAGCAGGAAGGAGAGATCCGCGCGGAGCGCGGCGGCGCGGGCTTCGAGGCCGGCAGCCTCGTCGATTTCACTGAGGCGAGCGAGCTCTGCTTCCAGGAGCTTGAGCGTGGTGTTGACGCCGAGATACAGATCTCCGGAGGACTCAAGGAACTCCTCGCGGTTGGCAAAGGGATGCCGGCCGTCGCCCGCCTGCGGCAGAGCCGCAAAGAAGAGCCGCGCGCGCTCGCGCAACTGCTGCGTGAGGATATGCGCCTGCGAGGAGTCCTGCTTGCCGCGCAAAAGCATGTCGGCATCGCGGCCGAAGTCCTCGAAACGCACGTTGGAAAGCGAGCGGCCAAAGTAATTCGATGCCACCTCTTCGAGTTCGTGAGCCTCATCAAAGACAACGGCCGCGGCCTCCGGCAAAATGCCGGCGTCGGGCGCGCCAACGGCTGCAGCGCGCACGGCAGCATCGGCAAAGAAGAGGTGGTGGTTGACAATGATCAGGTCCGACTCCATGGCGCGGCGGCGCATCTCGGTGATGAAGCAGCGTCGGTAATCGGGGCACGAGGAGCCGAGGCAGGCTTCGGACCTCGCGTCGAGCTTGTGCCAGAGGGCGCTTGATTCAGGCAGGCCGGAGAGCTCTGCGCGATCTCCGGTTTCCGTCATCTTCTCCCACTCGGCGATCTGCTGGTACTCGTCGATCTCTTCGAGGCCAGTGAGGGCGGGCTGGTCGCGCAGGGCGTAGAGCTTGTGGCGGCAGAGGTAGTTGGCGCGGCCCTTCATGTAGCAGACGCGCAGCTCGCCCAGAAGGGTCTCGAGAAAAGGCACATCGCGGAAGAAGAGCTGATCCTGCAGGGCCTTGGTTCCCGTGGAGACGATAACGCGCTGGCCGGTGCGCAGCGCGGGCAGCAGATAAGCGAGGGTTTTGCCGGTGCCGGTGCCGGCTTCGACAATAAGATGACGCCGCTCGGCAAGAGATCGCTCGACAGCCTTGGCCATCTCGTACTGGCCGGGCCGGTACTCGTAGGGGAGCGGCGAACGGGCGAGGATGCCGCGGGGCGCGAAGAACTCGTGAAGGGTGGGCAGGGCGCGGGTTGAAGCATTCGAGGAGGGCATGGAGGACGCTGCATCCATGATAGAGAAGCGGGGGGCAAGAGAACGAGGGATTACGGGCCAGCGGGGCTGCGGGACGACGCGCGCCTCCGTCTCGATCGACTGCGCACTCTGACGCAGGCGCTTACGCACCTCGGCTGCCCGCTCTATCGCGGCGCGCCGGTTCGCCAACGCGTAGGTGTCAATGGATTGGAGACTCATGGCGGCCGGGTGAATGTGCATGTCGTCCTCCAACGGAACTGAAGGCACTTGAGACGCCGAACCATAAAGCTCGAAATAAGAAAACACTCATCTCCCGGCGAGCACACCGCGCATACGAAACCAGCCCCCATCGAATCTATCCCCGCTCACATACGATATGGGAACGTACACTAATAGAGGAGACTCCGCGCAACAAAACGCCCCGTGCAGGAGAAGAGATTGCCGACATATCGCAGATCGGTTGTGCCCACGAAGCGGGATGCCGCGCAGTTGCCGTTGGTGGCGATTGTGGGGCGGCCCAACGTGGGAAAAAGCACGCTCTTTAACCGGCTCACCGGAAGCCGCCGCTCGATCGTGGGCGATGAACCGGGGATCACGCGCGACCGCATCTATGGCGAGTATGAGTGGGCAGGGCGGCGCTATCGGCTGGTCGACACGGGCGGCATTGTGCCGGACGATCCGGAACTGATCGCCGCAGAGATCTTCCGCCAGGCCAGAGTGGCGCTGGAAGAGGCGGATGCGCTGGTGATGGTCGTGGATGTGCGCACGGAACTGACGCGGCCGGACTACGACCTGGCGAGGCTCTTGAAGCGCGGCGGCAAGCCTCTGTTTCTGGCCGCAAACAAAGTCGAGAGCGATGTGCTGGCCAGTGAGGCCGAGAACTTTCGGCGGCTGGGGATCGGCGATTTGTTTCCAGTGAGTTCAGAGCACGGACAGGGCATCGGCGAACTGCTGGATGCGATTGGAGAGCAAGTCGGCGCGTCAGCCCCACAGCAGGTCGGCAGCGACACCAAAAGCACCGAGGACAACGAGAAGCGCAGCACGCGGATCAGGACGCACGGCGAGTACGAGCAGCATGAGACTTCGGTGGCGATTATCGGGCGGCCGAATGTGGGCAAGTCGACGCTGCTGAACGCGCTCACCGGAACCTCGCGCGCGATTGTCTCGCCGATCGCCGGCACCACGCGCGACGCGGTGGACGAGGTGGTGGAGTTCGAGGGGCAGACGCTGCGTTTTGTCGATACCGCCGGCATCCGCCGCAAGGGCAAGACGAAGCTGATGGCTGAGAAGCTGAGCGTGGTGATGGCGCGGCGGCATCTGGAAGCCGCCGACGTGGCGCTCCTCATAATCGACGCCACTCAGGGCGTGACCGCGAGCGACGCGACCATCGGCGGCTACGCGCACGAGAGCGGGCGCAGCGTGATCGTCGTCGTGAACAAATGGGACGCGGTGACGACGGGCCGCACGGACGGCAAACCGCCCGCCGATCGCGAGATCTTCGAGCAGCAGTTGCGCCGGGCGCTCAAGTACCTCGACTACGCGCCGGCGGTTTTTCTTTCTGCTCTCGAAGCGGCGGATTTGAATCGCGAAGACGCGCGCAAAGCCATGGCGCGGTTGCTGCGCGAGGTGATTTCCGTGGCCCAGGAACGGCGCAAACGCGTGACGACGGGACAAATGAATCGTTTTCTGGAGCGGGTGGATTTTCAGCGCGCGCCTGTGCCGATGGCCAAACGTGTACGCATCTTTTATATGACGCAGGCGGCCGTGGCGCCGCCGACCTTTGTGCTCTTTACCGATCGCGGCGTGAAGCTGCATTTCGCGTTCGAGAGGTTCCTGGAGAACCAGATTCGGCTGGCGTTTGGATTCAAAGGAACGCCAATCTGGTTCAAGGTGAGAGAAAGACAGGAAACAGGAAGTAGAAAGTAGGCAGCGATGACTGCGCGGTCGAAATCGCGCGGTCATCGCTGCTCGGGCGCGGTTGGCGGCGGCAAATTGCCATTCGCACCGTCCAGCTGCCGGATGTGCAGGCTGGCCTCGGTTTCGGGAACCGTGCCGTCGTTGGCCTGCACCTCAGCGGGTCGGCCCTGGATGAGAATATGCTGCGCCACCGAGCCGCGCGCGGGAACGAGGAAGCGCTGCGTCACCGAGGTGTCGGCGTTGCGTACGATGACGGGAATTTCGGCGGCTGCGTAGCCGGAGTTGGAGAGGCTGACGGTGACGAGCCATCCGTTGGCAAGGGGAGTCTCCTCATCAGTATTGGTCGAATTCGATGTGCGCGCGGGCCGTTCCACAGAGGTAAAAAAAACTTTATCAATGGCGATGTCGGGAAGTCCCTTGTCGGCGTCGATCCAATCGGCAAAAAACCACGATAGATCGCGGCGCAGGCCAGCCTGTTCGAGGAGCTTTTCAAATGATCCCGGTCCCGACGTGGGTCCAAGTCCACGCGCCGCGTCCTGCGCGGGATCGTAGGCTCGCAGGGCGGCGGAGAGCGCGGCATCGCCGACAAGATCGCGCAACATCCAGAAGACGTAGGCGGCCTTGGTGCGGTAGTAGATGGGCGAGATGGCCTGGGCGAGCGGCTGCCCGGCGCTCTCGCCGGGACTGGAGGGCTCGATCAGCGCAAGCGCCGCGCGCCCCGATGCAAGCGATTCAAGCGCCTTTGCGCGGCCCTCCTGTTTTTCAAGCCATAACGTTCCCATGAAGTGTGCGACACCTTCACTCAACCAGGCGCGTGGCGACGACATCCACGCATGCGTAAGCGCGTGAGCCATGGCTCCCGTGAGGCGATCGCCCGGAAGCTGCCTGATGGGAATGACGAGCAGCGCGCCGGTTTCAAAGGGCGCATCCTGGGGATCGGGAGGATCGAGAACCGAAAGCTCAGAACGCGGCGCGTGGCCAAGCCAGTCGGCGAGGAATGGTGTGACCGTGGAAACCGCGGAGGACCATGCAGGTACGGCTGCGTCGTCGGCAGGCAATGTCCAGAGAGTGGTATTGGTGGCGTGGTGCTGGTTGCGCACGGCGACAAAGAGGCTGGGCGCTTCAAAGCCGAGCGTCTCGCTCTCCAGCGTGGCTGTAGCGATGCCGGGGATATCGCCGCCGCCGTTTTGCGGCTCCGTGATGGCGAGGGGTACGGAATGACCGTTGATGAGAGCGACTGTGGGCTTGTGATCGTGAGGAAACTCGACGGCGAGGTGCAGGAAGAAGTGCGCGCCGGCCATGCGCAGCTTGTGCTCGCCGATCTCATCGAAGACGCGCGACCCGTCGCCTAGAATCACAGGGACGGAGGATGCGGGGTACCAGACCACGTTGCCGAAGCCGCGCAGGCCGGTGAAGTCGGTGCCGATCTCGTCCCAGTCGGAATGCAGGGCCATGTCTTCAGGGGTTCCGAGAACGATGAGACGCTGCGCCGATTGCGGAATGGCGCCGGAGTAAGTGACGTCGAGTTGCAGCGAAGCGCCGGGCGCAAGCGGCGTGGAGAGATTGACAGCGGCCTCATGAAGCTGGCCGCTGTGGTCCGTGTCGGAGTTCAGGGTGGCGACAGTGTAGAGAGCGTCCCGGCCGGCGACGCGGATGCGCTCCCAGCGAAGTGACGAAGAGAGCTGGAGCGGGAGGTGCGCAAGCGGCGCTTTGCCGTCGTTGCGCACGGTAATCAGGGCGCGGACGGCGATCTCGTGCGTGGCGGGCCGAAGATGCACATCCATATTGAATTCGGTGAAGGTGACGGCTTTGCGTTCCGCGTCGCTTGCGACAGGCGCCTGGACAGCTTCGCCGCCAGGAGCTTTTACCTGCACGCCTGGGCCGACGGTGGTGGTGGTCACGCCGTTCTTGTCGGTCGAGCGCGAGAAGATGACCTGCCCGTGATGAGGCTGCTCCTGCGGAACCGCAGGCGTGGTTTGCGCCGCACCGGGAAGCGCGGCGAAGATCAACATGCCCGCGGGAATGAGATGGATGGCGCGCGAAAACTCCCACCCTTTCGCAGGGAACCCGAAACGTTGGGACACGAAGCTGGTTGCAATATCGAACAATCGATTTCTCATGAGCCGAGGCCTTTCTGCGCACTGTCAAAGCGTGAAGCAGATTTTTGGACAGGTGCCGTGGAGGTTCCGGAAGCAGCGCGGCGCTGGCGCGCGGCCTCGTAAAGAACCACGGCTCCCGCGGCGGAGACGTTGAGCGAGTTGACGCCGCCAGCCATGGGAATGCGCAGCAGATGGTCGCAGGCGCGGCGAACGAGGTCGTGCAAGCCGGCGCCTTCGCGGCCCAGCACGACAACAAGATTGCCGGTAAGGTCGAAGCGGTCGTAGTCGGTCCGGCCGCGTTCGTCCAGCCCGACGACCCAGAGGTTCCGGCGCTTGAGATCTTCAAGGGCGCGGACCAGATTCACGACGCGCGCGATGCGCAGATGCTCGGCTGCGCCGGCGCTGGCCTTGACGGCTGCTGGGCTCAAAGGCGCGGAGCGGCGCTCGGTGAGAACGACGCCGTCCGCGCCGGCGCCGTCGGCGACACGCAGCAACGCGCCCAGATTCTGCGGATCTTCGACGCCGTCAAGGGCGAGGATGAGCCGCGCAGCAGAGGGATTTCCGGCGGCCGGCTCGAAGAGATCTTCGAGGGTGAGCGCCTCCTGCGCGCGGACGAGCGCGACAACGCCCTGGTGCGCGGCCGTTCTGGCGGCGAGCGTCAACTGCCCGCGCGGTTGCTCGATCACGCGGACGTGAGCCTCGCGGCACTGAGCGACAAGGCGATCGAGACGCGCGTCGCGGCGCTCACGGGCCACGAGAACATGGTCGAAGCGGCGCTTTCCGGCTTTGAGGGCCTCCTCCACCGAATGCAGGCCGTAGAGAACTTCCATAAAGTTAGTTTACCGGCCGCCGCATTGGCTTTGGCCTGTTGACGGAGCGGCAAGCGCTCGCATTGAGTGGGAATCGAGGGCCGGCGCTCAATCGGTCAGTTCGCGAAAATCGCCCTTGGCGAAGCGATCACCGCGCTACGCGTCGCCGCGGTGTTTTGAGTCAACCTGGAGAGTGAGCGTCTGCTGTTTCTTATCGCGCAGAATTGTCACCTGCACCGGCTTGTCCCGATTGGCTCGCAAGGCGCGTGCCCAGTCAGCCGAGGTCGCCATGGAGTCGGCGCCCACCTTGAGAATCACGTCGAAGGCCCGCAATCCGGCGGCGGCCGCCTCGCTCTTTTGCGCAACCTGCTTCACCATCAAGCCGCCCTTGACACCCAGGTACTCGGCCATCTGCGAGGTGAGCGGCTCAACCAGAGCGCCTACGTCGAGCGTACTGGTAAAGAAAGGGACGTGAAATCTGCTTGATGGGACCGAGGTGTTGTCGCCGCTCACCATGCCCATCGCCGGAGTCGAGCCTGCGGAGCCGCCGAGTTTGGACGGCACAATGCTTTCAACATCCGCGCCGATCTTCGACCAGATGCTCTTTTCCATGGCTTTGCGGTCGGCCAGTTGTACTTCCAATGTTTGCACGCTGCCATCGCGGCTGATCTCGAGACTGATCCTGCGGCCCGGAGGAATCTGCCGCAACATGCGGCGCAACTGCTCGGCGCTGCGCACGCTCTGGCCGTCAAGCGCCAGCACCACATCATTCACCTTGAGGCCAATCTGGCCGGCGGGCGCATCGTGATCGATCAGGGTAATGAGAGCGCCGCGCGGTTCCTTCAATTTGAGCGCCTGCACCCTGCCGGCGTCGATGTCGGTGACATCGACGCCCAAATAGCCGGCAGGGCTGGCATGGGCGATGAGGGGATGGGAATTCGCGAGGAGAGACGTGAGCGACTGCGCCGGGGAACGCGCCATCTGCGGCGCAAGGAGGAAGCAGATGACCGAAACCAGCGAGGTGCAACCCAGGAAAGAATTGAGCGTGCGGTGCGGCCTCGAAAAGTGCTTCATCGGCATCTCCCCATGCGGTTGATCGTCCGGTCTGCGCTCATCAAGTCGGCGCAGTGGCCGGAAAGGCCGGCAGGCCTACTGAATCTCCGGTACCCGGCTCAAAACCTGCCGGGAGACATTTCTGATCCGGGGGTTGTCGTCGGAGTTGGAGACGGAATACAACACCTGGCGAACGCTCATATCAGCCTCGACCGGCTCCAACAGGCCAATGGCCGCCGCGCGGATCGAAGAATCGCTGTCGTTGAGCACAGCTTCAAGCACGGCATCGCGCACGCGGATGTCGTCGGCCACGTAAGGTTCCAAACCATCGAGCGCCTTCTGGCGCACCTTGGCGCTGCGGTCGTAGCGCAACGCCACCATAAGCGCCTCGCGGACCCCGGTCGACTTGCAACTGTGGCCGGCGCGGCACTCTGCCGCCAACAGGGCCACGGAGTCATTGCGCACGCCTGCCGGGGCATTCTGGGAGGCCAGCATCAGCAACTGACGAATCCGCGGATCGTCGAGCGAGCCCTCGATGTGGCGCGACACAATCTGGTTGTAGCTCACATCGACAAGATCGCTGTTCGGCTCCCGGGCAATGCTGGAGACGTTGGCCACATTCGCAAGCGCAGGGAGGGCCTCTGAGGGCTGCGTCTTGGCTGCCGCGGGGGCTGCAATCTGGGCGGTCGCCGCATGGGCCGCACGGTTTTGCGCGTATTCGTAGCCGCTCAGAACCCCGGCGCCCGCTCCTGCCACCAGCAGGAGCAGCGCCGCGGCCGGCGCGGCCTGAAGGGTCGCAAAGTTGCCCAGAATGCGTTCGCCGAGGC
>JABEBX010020513.1_pt1 | contig 25888 bp, 18 predicted proteins | sample 7245971 | NCBI WGS metagenome assembly JABEBX01 (sample SAMN14506365, study PRJNA622280) | hot springs metagenome | biome: hot spring [ENVO:00000051]|acidic hot spring [ENVO:00002120]; feature: spring [ENVO:00000027]|sediment [ENVO:00002007]; material: sediment environment [ENVO:01001048]... | reverse complement strand
GTGATGAAGGCCATTCTGGCCAAGAAGAAGGAAGAGGAAGAAGAGGCGCGACACGCGCGCGTGGTGACAAAGCCGGCAGCGCCGCCGCAACCGGCCAAGCCTGTGGTCCATGCCGCGCAGGCTGTTCACGTCGCCCCCCCGGCAGCGCCTGCACCTCCTGTGCGGCCGGAGCCGCGCAAGATTGTTCCTCAACCGCGCCAGGCGCCGCCGATTATTGCGCCGCCTCCAGTTGCTCCGGCCATTGCCAGCCGTCCACCGGCCGTTGCTGTTGTGGCTAAGCCGCCCGCGGGGGTTCCCGCAGACAAGTCGACGTCGGTGGCCGCAAAGCCTCACGCCGGCGCAGTTGCTGGTGCGCGCCCGGTCGTTGTGGTCGCGCCACCTCCGGCTGCGACCGTCGCATCCAAGCCCGCAGTTTCCACCGACAAAACTTCGCCGAGGAGCGTGAAACCGCCGGCGGTTCCGTCTGCGCGTGAAGAAAAGCCCGCGCCAGCCAAGCCGCATGTTGTGCCTGAAGCGCAGGCGCCCGCAGTGGCGGTTGAAGCCACGGCGCCCGTCGAGGCAGCTCCCGAAGTTCCAGCGGCAGTCGTTGTTGCGGCAGAACCAGTTGCCACCATCGCCGCAGAGTCAACGAGCACTCCCGCGCCAAGCCCGCAGGCCAAGGTTCCGCCCACCGCTCCCGCGCGCCGCATGGTGATGCCGCAAATTGGTCCGCGACCGGTCTACAAAGCCTCCGTTCCAACCGGAATTCCGCCAGCCGGAGCCGCTGGCATTCAGCGCGGCAAGCCGATCTTCGATCGCAGACCCACAGGTGGACCGGGCCAACGCGGCCCGGCAACTCCAGGCTCTTATGCTGTAGGACCGCGGCCCAAGCATCCAACCCGCGCAACCCCTGGCGGCTTTGCCGCGGGTGGACCCGCAGGCGCCGGTGCTCGTCCTGGATTTGGTGCTCGTCCTGGATTTGGCGCTCGTCCCGGATTCGGCGCTCGTCCCGGAATGGGCGCAGCTCCGCCTCCGCCCAATACCCAGCGTCCGCAGCGCGCATCCTCGCGCGGCCGCGGCCGTGGCCAGCAGCAGTACCCCAAGACCAAAGAAGGCCCGATGAAGGGCTTTGTGCCGCCTCCACGCTATAGCAGCATGCAATATAGCAACGAGCCGGTGCCGATCACGCGCGAGATCACCGTCACGGAAGGCATCAGCGTGAAGGATCTGGCCGAGAAGCTCGAGGTGCGGGCCAAGGATCTCATCGCGTCGTTGCTCATGGGCGGCGTATTCGTGACGGTCAACCAGTCGCTCGACGCGGAGATGGTCAAGGAAGTGGCTGCCAAGTTCGGCGCATCGGCCAAGGTCATCAGCTTCGAGGAGGAGTTGGAGAACCAGGCTATCGAAGAGGTGCTCGACACCGCGAAGACCGATATGGTGGAGACTCCCCGCGCGCCGGTCGTCACGGTGATGGGCCATGTGGACCACGGCAAGACCTCGCTGCTCGACGCCATTCGCGAGACCGACGTGGCTGCGGGTGAAGCTGGAGGCATTACGCAACATATTGGCGCCTACAAGGTGAAGTTCACCAAGGAAGGCTCGCCGGCTTCGGGGCGCGAAATTGTCTTCCTCGATACGCCGGGCCACGAAGCGTTTACCCGCATGAGAGCCCGCGGCGCCAGGGTTACCGACATTGTCGTGATCGTGGTCGCCGCCGACGACGGCGTGATGCCGCAGACCCTGGAAGCCATCGATCACGCCCGCGCCGCCGATGTTCCCATCATCGTGGCCGTCAACAAGATCGACAAGCCCGAGGCCAATCCGGATCGCGTCAAGAAACAACTCGCCGATCGCGGCCTGATCCCCGAAGAGTGGGCCGGCGCCGGCCAGGAAGGCACGGTCTTTGTCGAGGTCTCCGCCAAAAAGCGGGTGAATCTCGACCTGCTGCTCGAGATGATCTGCCTGGTAAGCGACATCAAGGCGCCCAAGGCGACGCCCGGCCGCACGGCGGTGGGTTCTGTGCTCGAAGCCAAGCTCGATCGCGGACGCGGCGCCGTGGCCACGGTGCTGGTGCAGGATGGAACCCTGCACATCAACGAGAGCTACATTGTGGGCAATACCTTCGGCAAGGTGCGCGCCATGTTCGATGATCGCGGGCGCGCGCTTGAGGAGGCCGGTCCTTCGACGCCGATCGAAGTGCTGGGTCTTGAAGCCATCCCCGATGCAGGCGACACCTTCCTTGTGGTTGCCGACCGTGATAAGGCCAAGTCCATCGCGCAGTACCGCAAGATGAAGGAGCGCGAGGCGCAACTGGCCAAGAGCTCACGCTTGTCGCTCGAAGCTTTGTCGGAGCAGATCAAGCAGTCGGGCATCAAGGACCTGGGCCTGATCGTGAAGGGCGATGTGACAGGCTCGGTTGAAGTGCTGGCCGATTCGCTGGTGCGCATGTCCACCGAGAAGGTGCGCGTCAAGGTGCTGCACTCGGGCGTCGGCTCGATCACCGAGAGCGATGTGCTGCTGGCGACGGCGTCGAACGCCATCATCATCGGCTTCAACGTGCGCCCCGAGCGCAAGGCGGCCGATCTGGCGGCGCAGGAGAATGTCGAGATCCGCCTGCACTCGATCATCTACGAGTTGCAGGACGAGATTCGTCTGGCCATGATGGGTCTGCTGGAGCCCGTCTTCAAGGAAAACTTCCTGGGTCGGGCCGAGGTTCTGAACATCTTCAAGATTCCGAAGGTGGGCACAATCGCCGGCTGTTCCGTGCGCGAGGGCGTGATTCGCCGCGATGCCGAGGTGCGGGTCATGCGCGACGGTGCGCAGGTCTTCAAGGGCAAGATCGGTTCGCTCAAGCGCTTCAAGGACGATGCCCGCGAGGTGACCAGCGGCATGGAGTGCGGCATCGGCATCGCCAACTACGGCGATCTGAAGCAGGGCGATATGATCGAAGCCTTCTCGACCGAGAAGATGGCCGCAGATCTGGGGGCGCTGACCTCGGTCAAGGCGTAGGAGCAGGCTGAACTTCAATGGGCGCGGCTTCCAGACCTCGGAAGAGATCCGTAAAGCGCGCTGACTGGCTCTCGACGTCATGGGCATACTGCAAATCCCATCGATCTTCCTGCCGGTCTGCCGTGGGGCGTTGCGGTGACGGCTATGCCCCGGCGACACGCTCCGGCCGGCAGCACGCCTTTGTCGTTCTCAGGCCGTGGGCGCGTGGCGCCAGACCGCGGCGTCGAAGCTGTGGGCGCGCTGGTAGCCTTTGTCGTAGTAGAGGCGGATCGCGTCGGTATTGGCTTCAGTGACGGTGAGCGAGATCTCGGCCGCGCCCATGCGCAAAAAGCTGAAGGCTGCCTGCGTGAGCATCATACGGGCCAATCCCCGGCGGCGAAATGCCGGATGGACGCAAACCTGAGTCAAATGTCCGCTCTGCTCGCTGACGCGCGAGCCCAGCACCAGCGCAGCCAGCTCGCGGCTGACGCGGTCCACAACGACATAGGATGCCTGCGCGGCGAAGGCGCCACAGCCGGCATAGCGCACAATGTTGTTCAGAAAGCGCAGGGAGCCGTGCACCGAACGATACTGATCGTTGATTGAGCTGTCAGGATGGTTGCGGTAAGCCTCGTAAATGAGCCGGGCGGCCGGGGCCAGATCGGTATCTCGCCAGGCGCGGAACTCGAGATGTGGAGGCAGTTCCACCTGGGGCTGGTTCCAACGGCCCTCCAGCGGCTGCACGAGAAAGAGGCGGCGGTAGACTTGAAATCCGGCCTCGCGAAAGACCGGAGCAAAGAGGCCGGAGGGATGCAGAAGCAACTGTGACTCGATGCGCTCAACGTGCGGCGAGTTCAGCAGCAGCTCGAAGAGGTGGCGCAGGAGCGTTTCTTCGCGAAAGTAGGCGGAACTTGCAGGTCCAGAGCCATTTTCCTGAGCGCCAGGCAATGCGAAGACGTCGCCAATGACCGCCTTCGTATCTTCATAGACACAAAACACGTAGCCAATTACTCGGCCGGTTTCGATGAGGGCGTAGCCTGGCAGCATGCGGTTATCGAGGTACTGCATCAGCAGGCGAACGGAGGAGCGATAGTCCCAGTGCAGGCGCTGGGACCAGATCGAGGCTTCGGCATCGAGCAGGGGGCGTAGCAAAGGCGCCGCGAAGTGCCGCAGGTCGAGAATCTCAAGGTCCGCGTCCGATGCCTGCATTTTTCTCCGATCGACTGCAATCCGGGTTGCCGCGAATGGCCAATGTAGCATGACTGCGCTGCCGGGTTTTGCCCTTCCGGTCACTTTGCCACGATCATGCGGCTCCCTGCAAGTCGGGAGATAGATCAGCGTGCGCCAACCAGATACACCTCCAGCCCCTGCTCAGGCCAACTGAAGAGTTGCTGATAGGGGCGGCCGTCGAGGAGCTCCTGGAGCGCCTGTTGCGTGCCCAGGTCCGCGCCATGACGGCCCTGCACGCGCGCCACCAGCAGATGCTGTCCGTCGGGAACGCCGCTTTCGTCGTAGTTCACCACCTCGTGATTGCGATAGAACGAGAGGCCGTACTCGACATCGCGGCGTACGCGAAACACGGCTACGGTTTCATTGGCCGGCGCCACTTCAGCGAGTTTTGCAGCCAGCGGCCGCGCCGAATAGGTGCGGTCGAGCAGTTCAATGACACGCTTGGTCTCGGGAACAGCGGGAATCCCGAAGAAAGGCCCCACGCCGCAGATAAAGAGAATCAGAATCACCATGATCCAGCAGGTGGCGGGGCGCAGCCATGCGACGCCAAAGCCTCGAACCACAATCGGAATCAAAAGGCCGGCTCCAATCGCCGCCAGCGCCGCGGCCGCCAGCGCGTGGGCTGGCGGCATGGTTCTGTCGTGCGCAACAAACCAGGGCAGCAGCAAAACAGCCATGGTCAATAGGGAGCAAACCATGGCGTGGCCAAGCAGAATCCAGCGGCTCAGGCCCGGCGTACGGCGGCGGAACAGGTAATCGCCGGTGAGAATCGTGATGGGAGGAATTGCGGGCAGGATATAGCCGGGGAGTTTGGAGCGGGAGAACGAGAAAAACACCACCGGGATCAGCGCCCACAAAACCAGAAACTCGGGAAAGGCGTCGCCCGGCCGCGAGGGCAGGGGTTTACCGGCCCGCGAGTGGCGCAGCCTCCACTCTGCCACCGAAGTAAGGATGCCGTCGATGAGCGCGCGCACCGAGAGGACGGTCCACGGCATCAGCGCCAGGACCATCACGACCAGGTAGTACCAGATTGGCTGAACGTGCTGATAGCGGTCGGTGGCGAAGCGTTCCAGATTGTGTTCGAGAAAGAACTCGCGGAAGAACGTCGGATTCTGATGTTGCACGGCGATGAACCACGGCAGCACCATGGCGAAATAAAGCAGGATGCCAGGCCACCATAACGAGCGGCGCACAATGCTCCACTCTTTGCGCAGAAGGGCAAAGGCGGCGATGATGAGCAGGGCGAGGAACGGCGCGACGGGTCCCTTCGCCAGCGTGGCGAGACCGGTAAAGAAGTAAATGTCGTAGAGCCAGAACTTGGAGTCGGTCTCATACCACGCATACCAGCCGAGGAGCCCGATCGCCAGCGGAGCCGCCAGTTGCATGTCCGTGGAGGCGCCGCGCGCAAAGCCGATAATCCCGGTGCAGGCGACAGTAATGAGCGCGGCATCCAAGTGACCGCCGGGCCTGAATCGTCGCATGTGCAGATAGATGAGCGCCGCCATGATGAAGGCAAATGTGGCCGAGGGCAGGCGGGCGCTCCAGTCATGCACACCGAAGTCCTTAAAGAGAAACATGGCGCGCCAGTAGTAGAGCGCGGGCTTTTCCAGCCACGGGCGGCCGTAGAGATAAGGCGTGACGCCGGCGCTGAGGTGGGCCTTGAGGGTCTGTGCCGAATCGAAACGCACCAGCATTTCGTGCGCGATCTGGGCGTAACGAGGTTCGTCAGCGCCCACTAGGCCCATGCCGTCACCGCCCAGTATCGGGGTCAGTCCGTAAAAAAGGAAGAAGACGGTAAAGACGAGAAAGACGGCAACTTCAACCACCGTCGACCAGCGCGGGAGGCGATTTTGCCAGTCCGCCGATCGATCGGACGCCGTATGTTCCAAGGGATTCCCCATCAATGCGATCTCTCCACGAGCGCTGGGGTGCGCTCCTTTGCAATTTGGTCTCCCAAAATACGCAGGACGGATGGGGAACTTGCCCGGGCCCGCACATCTCCCGCGCCGCTCCGGGCGCAGGCGCTTTCGACTATCGCGACAGGGACAAGGCTAACAGATTCCCCTCGATTCGCAAGATCCCATCGCAATCAGTGTCTCATTTCAATCGAGATCGATGGGCTGGATCCGATTTCCATTCAGCGATGGCGCCACGCAGTTCTGTCAGTACCTCCTTGAGCGCCCGTGGAACTGCGCCCTGAAGCGTGCAGCCGGCGGCGTTCTGGTGTCCACCTCCGCCCAGCCGCGCGGCAACTGCCGCCACATCGAATCCACCTTTGCTGCGCAGGCTCATGCGGACGCGTCCGTCGGGCAGTTCGCTCAGAAAAACCACGGCATCGACCTGGGCCATGCTGAGCGCCACGTTGACGATGCCTTCGCAATCTTCCTCGGTGGAGCAGGTGCGTTGCATGTCCTGGTGCGTCACCCAGAGCCATGCTATGCGGCCTTCGCGCTTGAGTCTGCGAAGCGCCGTACCCAGTAACAGCAGCTTCGAGATGGGCGAGGAGAAATAAATCGTGTGGGCAATCGCGGTGGGATCGGCGCCGGCCTCGACCATCTCGCGCGCCATCGCAAAGGTTGAAGCGCGGACATTGCCATAGCAGAATCCTCCCGTGTCGGTGAGCACTGTGGTGTAGAGGCACTCCGCGATCTCAGGTGTGATGCGAGCGCCGGCCGCCTGCGCCAGCCGGTAGACCATCTCGCCCGCGCTTGCCGCCTCGTGGTCGATCCAGTTCAGGTGCGCGAATGGCCGGCCCGTGAGGTGGTGGTCCACATTGATCAGGAAAAGATCGGCGAGCCCGTGCAGATGGGTGCGCTTGATGCTGTCGCACTCCAAAATGATGGCCGCGTCGTAGGCGCCGCGAACCTGCGAAGTTATAGAGATGGAATGGCCGCCCGGCAGGTGCCGGTACTGCAGCGGAACGCGGTCTGCCGACACCAGATCGACATGTTTGCCCATCTGCTGGATCACCATGCCCAGCGCCAGCATGGAGCCGATGGAATCGCCATCGGGCCGCATATGAGAGCACACCAGAAATCGCTCGCCCTGCTTGAGCGCATCGAGAATTGCGGCAAAAGGATCGCTCGCGGAGAAGGCTGGAATTCGCTCAGATTCCCCCTGAGGATGGATCGTTGACGGACAGTTTTTGGCTTTCCGCGGAAGGGAACTCATAGGTCTAGTGGAGCGGTGCATCCTGTTGGGAGGACGAGGGATCGCTTGAGGGGCGCGGCAGTGAATCGCCGGTTTGAGCCGCATCCGGCGTGCCTTCGGCCCCACGGCGGGCAGGCGAGGCGCCCTTGCGCGACCGGCCCATCAGTTCTTCAATACGCGCCTGGAAGCGACCCGAACGATCGGCGAGAAAGCTTAGATCGGGAACGCGGCGAAGACCCAGGCGTTCCGCCAATTCATGGCGAATGTAGCCCTTCGCGGCCTCGAGACCGGCGATGGTTTCTGCTTCAGCCGTGGCAGGATCCTTCGCGTTGCTGTCCAGCGCCACATAAACCCGTGCAGATTTTCCGCCGGGATTGAGCGCAACCTCGCTCACATGGCAGAAATCGATGCGGGGATCGGAGAGCTCACCCTCGATGAGCGCGCTGATCTCTTCGCGCAACGCTTCTGCCACGCGGTCCTGATGATGCTTGCGCGCTCTTCGCTCCGGCATGTTTCCCTCCATTCTGTGAGCCGGAACAGGTCGAACCCAGAACCGGCCTTGCACAGGTAAACCATTCAGAATAGCAGACAGTGGGCAACGACCCATTCGAAAGCCCACGCACTTTGGGGCTTGCGTGGATCTTCAGCGATACGCCTTGTCATCGATCCGCGCGAGGTCCGTGCCGTTCATTACGCCGACGGTGACAATCGCGTATGTGTATACCTTGTTTCCAGGCTCCACATGGCCAGCCATCACACGGTTCGGAGTCGCCAGCGTCATGTGCGCGTGGATGCGCCCGTGCAAGCGATCCTGACGAAACACGAGCCAGCACCTTCGAACCCAGGGTATGGGGAGGCTCGCTGGGCGATGCGTCAGTGCGGTTTGCCGGGCAGAATAAAGTGTTCGGCGCAGCGTGGTTCGTAGGCGTCGCCCGGCACCTTGATGGGGCTGTTGTAGGGCGCGGGCTTGCCGTCAATGAGCCGCTGCGAGTAGAGCGCGCGGGCGCCGCAGGAGCAATAGGCCATACACTCGGTGATGCTGCCGCCGTAGGCGTTCACCAGCCAGCTCAGGTTGAGCATTTCACCGAAAGGCAGGGCGCGGAAATCCAGATCGAGGCCGGCCACCAGCACATCGTGGTTCGCGTCGAGCAGGTATCGAGTGAAGACAAAGAGTTCGTCGACAAACTGGCCTTCGTCGATGGCGATGCACTCGACGCGCTTGCCAATTTGCTGTTCCGTGTCGTGGATAGCGCCGAGAACCTCCCACGGGTTGGCGGAGTTAAATGCCAGAGCGCTCATTTTGCCTCCGCCGTTTGGGTTGCGGCTTTCAACCACGCCGGCTCCGCTCTTGGTGTCGTCGCTGGGCTTGAGAATCATGACGTATTGCTTGGCGTACTGGCGGCGCATATCGGCGCGGCGTAACAGTTCCGCGGTTTTGTTGCTACGCATGGGTCCCATCATGAGCTCGAGTTTGCCTTGCACGTGCGCGTCTCCCTGAATTCGTCTCAGGACTCTCATGATAACGGCGTGGGGAGGTGAGTAGTGGGGATTTTCCACCAGTTGGTGGGAACGGTTGGTGCGGAAAGAGGATGGAACGCGGTAAGCGTGGGTGTGCGGCGTGGTTTTGACTCCGCGGCCAGACTCTTCCGCGCAACCCCTTCGCGCAGCGTAAATCTCTTCGGCCTGTTCTGCTACTTTTCGATCGTCATGCGCTCCGCGTCGACCGCGGCCTTGGTTACACCGGCTTGGGCAAAGAAATGGACGAGGTCGGCAGTGAGTGCGCGGCCTTGCGGGCCGGACGGAAGGATGGGCGCGGCAGGTGTGGATGGAGCTTGAGTCATTCGAGTTGGTCCAACGCCCTGGGCGTCGAGAAGGAGCGTGGCAAGCTTGCGAGCCGTCGACAGCGGAAAGCTTTCCGCGACGAAGACCATTTTGCCGCGCGTGACGATGAGAACCGGGCCCTCGTTGGTCGTGAAGAGCCGCTCCATGGCGCCGCCAATGACGGACGCGCCAGAGGAAAGCTCGCTGACGCGGGTGTACTTGCGGCCCAGATTGTTCGCGTAGATCTTGGCGAAGAAGTCTGCCGAGATGGCGTTCTTCCACACCGACAGATAAAGGAGCGAGATGGAGGCGGTGTCGGCCTGCTGTGCCGGCGTGGTGGCGCTGCGCAACTGTCCGGCCCAATAGAGACCGCCGTTCCAGGCCGGCGTCAGATCGCGGGAGGCGTTTTCGCCCCCCAAAAGCTCGGTAAGAATACGCACATCGAGCTGGCCGACCTGGCCGATATCGTAAGGCTTATACGCAGTGTCGACAAGCGGATGAATGTTGGGCATAAGCGGAATGGCTGGAATAAGTTTGTTCTCGTAGGCGCGGGGGTTCAGAATCTCCCAGCTTGACGTGGGCGGACGGTCGAGCGCGCCGGCGAAGGCTGCGGTCTGGCCTTGGTCCATCCAGACGTCCTGCTCAAAACTCAGGCCCTCGCGGTAGGGAAAGAGCATGGATTCGGAGATCAGCAGCGGTGCACGCGCCATAACGGGCGAATCCTGTTCGCTGTTCATCTGCGATTCGAGCAGCTCAATGACCGTGGGATCCTTGATGAGGCTCCTGCCCATCGGTTTGAGGACGCAATCCCACATGACGGCAGTGGCCTGGCCTTCGACGACGGCATCGCGCGCGGTGTCCATCTCGTCGCGGGCCAGATGCTCCTTATCGCCGGCAGCGTCGGTGGAGACGTCGTCGGGGGTCTGGTTGTCCCATTTTTCGAGGTCGGAGTGCTGATCCTGGAGCGCGTGCGTCAACTCGTGCGCGAGCACAGGCTGCTCGTCGTCGGGGCCGACCCAGTCGAGCAGATTTACGGTCTTGGTCTTCGAATCGTAATAGGCTTCAATCTGCTCTTTGAGGAGCGCGAGCAGAAACGGCTTGAGGTCGAAATCGTGGTCGATCAGACCGAATTTCTTGAGTACGATCTCGTCGCGCTCGAGCCGTTTGGTGCCCTGATCCTCGTTGAACTTTTGTTCGAGGTACCGGACGACGGCGTCGCGCGTGATGAGCTGGCGCTTGACGGTGCTCTTGATGGGCAGGCCGGATTCGTCGGAGGAGAACTTCATGAGCACATCGACCAGGGCAAAGAGCCGGCTCGCCTGCTCCGGCGTGATGTGGGTGTGAGTCTTGTCGCCGGCCTTGGATGAGTTTGGAGGAAGCGCGCAGCCGAATTGCGGGGATGTGGCGTCGGGAGCGGGATCTGAAGCAGGTTGCTGAGCGGCCGCTTGCGATGGGACGGCAGCGGCCAGAGCGACGCAAAACGCCAGGGCAAAAACGAGCCGGCGTCCGGTGGGGGGCAGTTTCTCGTGGTGCAGGTTCATGCCGTTTCCTCAATCGTTAAGTGCCTGTGGCGAAAGTCGAAAAGAATGCGGGATCATCTCGCAGGAGCTAAAGCCCCCGCTCATTCTGCTGGCTTTAGCGGCACAACTGATGCCGTGTCCTTTCAATACCAGCTTTCATCACAGGCGGCCATGCCTGAGACGCGGTCGGCGGGCGATTCCGTCCCTCACTCCAAGGCTATAATCAGAGAGCGGTTCTGCACCAGGAATTCCCGGAAAAACGGCGCGGAACCATGGAAGAGTTCCCATGGCCCAGTTCGATCTTGCCGCAAATTTGCAGGCCACTGCGCTGGCCGTCATCCTTGAATCTTCCCGTATATCACCGGCGTTGTCGGCTTATCGCGGCGCGCTGACTCCCCAAAGGTTGGATGCGCCGGAGGTGGAAACAGAGGCATTGGCCTTTGGCGCCGCGCTCCACGATCTGGGCTGGATGCGGCGCGTGGAAGTGCGCGGGGCCGACCGTTTCCCCTGGTTGAGCGGGATGGTTACCAACACGGTGAACGATCTGTTTCCCAACACCGGCGCCTGGAATTTTGTTCTCGATGCGCAGGGCCATATTCTGGGCGACCTGACGGTATGGCGCGGGGGCGAGGAACCATCGCCGCAGCGTCGCAGTCCGGCGAACCCGCCCAAGGACGACAACGGCGGACAGGACAAGCTGCGGGGAACGCCGTTTGCCGGCGAATCGGGGCTGCAACTGGAGATCGCCTGCGACCAGTTCGACAAGCTGATGACCCATCTGAACAAGTTCATCGTGATGGACGACGTGGAACTGGTTCCCCTAGGCACAGATCAGGTGGGCGAGACAGGTTCGGAGACCGCGGTCGGGCTGACCGGCCCGCTTGTGCCGGAGGTTCTGGAGCGCGTTGGGCTGCCGGTAATGACCAGCCCGATGGCGGGGGCCAGTATTGAGTGGAACGGCATGGATGTAAGAATTCTGCGCGGCTACGGGGTCCTGGCGCCGCACTATGAGTTCTGGCTGCCGTCGGCGGGCCTGTCCAAGCTGTGGTCGTTCCTGCGCACCGGAGGGGCCGTACCGGTGGGCTGCGCGGCGGTCGAGGCGTTTCGTATTGCCGAAGGGATTCCGGCCTACGGCATCGACATCGTGGAGCGCGACCTGCCGCAGGAGACAGCGCAGATGCGTGCGCTGCACTTCAACAAAGGCTGTTACCTGGGCCAGGAGATTGTGGAGCGCATCCGCTCGCGGGGCGCCGTGCACCGGCATCTACGGCCGTTGGAACTTGCCGGAGTCGCGCCACCGGCGGGTACGGAGTTGACGCTCGACGATGGGACGGTTGCAGGGGTGATTACCAGCGCTGCCGGGCTGCCGCTCAGCAGCGGGACGCGGCGGTTTGCGCTGGGCATGATCCGTGCCGAGGCCGAGGCGAAAGGCCAAAGCTTCCGGTATAAGGTCGAAGCTGCCGAGGGAACGGCGAGTATTCTGGAAGCGCCGCCGAAACTGATTGCCGAAGGACAGGCATAGCGGGGTTTGGCTAACCTCATGCCGCAAATGAGAAACTGAAGATTATGAGCGATACGCCAAAATTCGAAGTCATCGACCGCCGCAAGATCAAGGCGGAAGAAGAGAAGGAAAGCGGTCCTGCAGCAGCGCAGCCTGCGCGACCGGAGAAGCCTGCCGCAACTCATCCAGGCCAGCCGGCTCCCGGGCCGCAACTGGTAGTGAACGAGCCGAGGCCCGCGCAGGAAGCCCGGGAGACTCAACAAACTGCCGAGCAGCAACTGGCGGAGGAACTGTCTGCGGCGCCGACGGCCGAGGAGAGCCAGCGGCAAAAGGAGGCCTATGAGGCTTCGGCGGAGCGGATCGAAGACCTGATCCGTGCGCAGAATCCCTCGGTAGGTCCCCAGCCGCCTGTGGGCTTTGAGCATCTCGTGCAGCAGTTCTACCTGAGCGCCCTGTTGCAGATGGGCGCAGGCGCACAGGAGGGCCAACGTCCGCGTGTGGACATTATGGGCGCGCGCGCCACGATCGACCTGATGGGCGTTCTGGCGGAAAAGACCAAGGGCAACCTGACGCCGACCGAAGACCGCATGTTGCAGTCGGTGCTGTTCGAGCTGCGCATGGCGTTCCTGGAACTGAGCAGCATGGTCGCTGCACCCAGCGTTCCGCCACCACCGCCGAAGAAGTGATAGGCAGCTTCCAGCGCCTGGCTCTTGGCTGGAATTGCGCGGATAAATCTGTCGCTCGTCCCTTTATGTCGATCATGAATCGGCATCGACGGGCCAAAATTGCAGTTGAAGGCTGGGGCAATCCAGCTTCAAGCCGGAAGTCGGGATCTGGAAGCCAGAAGTTTTTGCATGGACGCTACCCTCACATTTCTGGGCACGGGAACCTCGATGGGCGTTCCTACGCTGGCTTGCCAGTGCGCAGTGTGCGCTTCAGCCGACCCGCACGATCGCAGACTGCGGCCCTCGGCTTTGTTGCGCTGGCGTGAGCCAGGAACCGAAGTCGAACGCGTGGTGGTGATCGATACCGGCCCTGATTTTCGTGAACAGGCGCTGAACGCAAAGCTCATGCACGTCGACGCGGTCTTTTATACCCACGCGCACGCCGACCACATTCTCGGCATGGACGATCTGCGGCCGCTGAGCTTTATCGCCGAGCGACGCGGCGGGCCGATCCCACTCTACGCCGACCGCACGACGACGGCGGTCCTTGAACAGGTGTTTTCCTATACCTTTTCTCCGCGCGCCACCTATCCCACTCGCGCCCGCGTCAAGCTGCAGCCGCTCGGAGAGCGCAACACGGTGCACGGCGTGGAGTTTGTGCGCATTCCGCTGATGCACGGCCAACTGCCGATTGCCGGTTTTCGCTTCGGCAATGCGGCCTATATGACGGACGTAAGCGCAATTCCCGAGGAGAGCTTTCGGCTGCTCGATGGTGTGGAGGTGCTGGTGCTTTCGGCGCTGCGCCACGCGCCGCATCCGAGCCATTCCACGCTGGAGCAGTCGCTTGCCTGGGCGCGGCGCATCGGATCCCGGCAGACCTGGTTCACGCACATTGCGCACGATCTGGGCCACGAAGAGACGAATCGCAATCTTCCGGCCAATGCTCAGTTGGCCTATGACGGGTTGAGCGTGCCCGTGACGCTATGAGCAGCACGTACAGCGCAGGGCCGGGGGATTTCGCGGCGATGCAGGTCTTTCACTCGATCGAGGAGATTCCAGCCGGGTTCGGCCCCACAGTGGCCGCGGTGGGCAACTTCGATGGTGTGCATTGCGGGCACCGCGAGATTCTCGACAGCGCAAAGGCAGAGGCGCGAGCGATCGGCGCGCGCGCCGTGGCGATCACCTTCGATCCGCACCCGGAGCACGTATTGCATCGCGCGCAGGAGCCACTGCTGATTACGCCGCTTGCCGAGAGGCTGCGCCTGCTCTCCGAAACCGGAATCGACGCGGCGCTGGTGCTCAAATTCGACGCGGCGCTCAAGAATCTCACGCCGCGCGCGTTTGTCGAAGAGATCCTTGTGGGCGCGCTGCGGCTGCGGAGTCTTCACGAGGGCAGCAACTTCCGCTTTGGACGCAAGGCCGCGGCCGGCGTCGAGGAGCTGGCTGCGATGGGCGCGGCGCTGGGTTTTGCGGTGCATGTGCATGAGGCGGTGCGTGTGCGTGGGATGGAGGTTTCAAGCTCCGCCATTCGCGCGCTGGTCGCCGCGGGCGATGTGCGCCGCGCACGCTGGATGCTGGGCCGGCCGTTTACCGTGCTTTCCAAGCCGGCGCGCGGGCGCGGCATCGGCACGCGGCTGCTGGTGCCCACGGTGAATCTTGCCCCATACAACGGACTGCTGCCGGGGTTCGGAGTGTACGTGACGCGGCTCAAAATCGACGGGCGCGCCTTCCAGGCGGTAACGAATGTGGGCAACCGGCCGACCTTCGGCAAGGCGTCGTTCGCCGTCGAGTCGCACATTCTAGACTTTGAGCCGGTGGAGATCGGTGAGGAAACACCGGTCGAGCTTGAATTTCTGCTGCGCCTGCGGGGCGAACGCCAGTGGCCTTCGCCGGAGGCATTGAAGGCGCAGATCTTCAAGGATGTAGCGCGCGCGAAGCTGTATTTTGCGCGCGTGAAGTCAATCCGGCAGAATTGATCGGTGTTGCCGGCCTTTCGTCGTCGCCGGGGAATTGCTCATCATCCTTGCCGACGATGGCCGCTTCCATGAATGTCGTCCAGATGGGCAGCGCGACGACGGCGCCGGTTTGTTTGTTGCCGAGCGATTCCCGGCTGTCATAGCCGACCCAGACGCCGCATGTGACCGAGGGCGAGAAGCCGATGAACCAGGCATCGGTGAAGTTCGATGTGGTTCCAGTCTTGCCGCCGAGCGGATGGTTCAACTGCCCGGCGGTAAAACCGGTACCGCGTTGCACAACGTCGCGCAGCAGCGTCATCATGGTGCGCGCCGTCTGCCGATCGATCACTTCTTTTACGTCGGGCGTCTGCTGCCAGAGCACAATGCCGTCGGCGTTCAAGACCTTGCGGATCAGATGCGGCGCCACGCGAATGCCGTCGTTGGGAAACACCGCGTAGGAGGTCACCTGCTCTTCGAGGGTGATCTCGGACGCGCCCAAAGCCACCGGCAGATACGGCGGAATGTTTTCGGTGACGCCGAAGCGATGCGCCAGGCCGATGACATTGCGAATGCCCACGCGCGCGGCCAGTTTAAGCGCGGGGATGTTGCGCGACTCGGCGAAGGCGTTGGCCACGGTCATCGCGCCCTTGTAATTATTTTCGTAGTCGTGCGGGACGTAACCGCCGAAGTTGACCGGTCCGTCCACAATGATGTCGGTGGGCTTGATGCCGTCTTCGATGGCCGCGGTGTAGACGTAGGGCTTGAAGCTGGAGCCGACCTGCCGTTCAGCCTGCGTTGCGCGGTTGAAGACGGAGACCGCGTAGTCGCGTCCGCCGACCATGGCGAGCACGTCGCCGGTGGTGTTGTCCATGGCGAGCAGCGCGCCCTGGGCGCCGGAGTCCTGCTCGAGCGTGGCGCGGCGCGCTCCGTTCGCCGTGCCCGCTGTCAGATGGACGTAGATGATGTCGCCCGGCTTGACGAGCGCGTTGCCGTAGGGATCGCCTGTCCATTGCCAGTCAGGGGGAAACAGAATGATCGCAGATCCGGGCTGATTCGCCGGTCCGATGCGGGCGTCAATTTCGAGCGGCAGAGCGCGCACGACCAGGGCATGAACGTAGTCGCCCGGGCCGGAGACAACCGCCCAGTCGGGATGACGATAGTTGTCGAGCGTCTGGCCCTCGGCAAGGATGTTTTCGAGCTTGTTCTTCCAGCCTTGATGCCGCTCGTAGGCGGCCAGGCCGTCGGCCACGGCGCGGTTGGCTGTCTTCTGCAAGTCGAGATCGAGTGTCGTGTCGACGCGCAGTCCGTCTTCGTGAACCTCTTCGGAACCGAAGCGATCGTCGAGTTCATGCCGCACCTCGTCCTGGAACCACGGCGCCACGGCGCCCGCCGGCTGGGCAATGCGCAGGCCAAGCGGCATGGCGCGGGCCGCCTCCGCTTCGGCGTGCGAGATCTTTCCGTCGGACTCCATCTCGCTCAGCACCAGGTTGCGGCGGTTCAGAGCGCGCTCGGGATGGAGAATGGGCGAGTAGTCCACAGGCCCCTTGGGCAGGCCGGCGAGCAGCGCCGCCTCGGTGAGCGTCAGGTCTTTGGCGTGCTTTGAGAAGTAGTACTCCGATGCGGCCTCGAAGCCGTACATGCCGCTGCCCAGGTAGATCTGATTGCCGTAGAGTGTGAAGATCTGCTGCTTGGTGAAGGTGCGCTCGATCTGGATGGCGAGATACGCCTCCTGCATCTTGCGCATGAAGGTGCGATCGGAAGAGAGAAAGAGATTGCGCGCCAGTTGCATCGTGAGTGTCGATGCGCCCTGAGAGCGGCTCTTCGATCGGAAGTCGTGAAAGGCCGCGCCGAGGACGCGGAAGACGTTGACTCCCCAATGGGATTCGAAATTCTTGTCCTCGATGGAGATCACCGCCTGGCGCAGCACGGGCGCGAAGCCGTTGTAGTCCACCACCAGGCGGCGCTGCAACGCGAAGGCGCCGATGACGCGGCCCTTGCAGTCGTAGAGGTTGGTGATGGTCGAGGGGCGGTAGTGCTCGAGCTCCTGGATCTGCGGCAGATCGACCGAGTAAACGAGCGTGAGGCCGGCGAGAGAGCCAGTGGCGGCGGCGAGAAGAATCAGAACAGCCAGCGCGGAGCGGCCGGCGAGCTTGCGACGTCGATGCTCCGGAAGCGGCGCGCCCGAGGTTGAGCGCTGCGGCAACTCGTTTGATCGCGCTTTCGTGGTGCGTATTTCTGAATCGCGCCGCCTGAGCGGCTGATGGGCGATGACAGCCAAGGCGAATCCGGCCTCATGGCGCTGCTCCGGTAGGTGCCGCGGAGGAGCGTTTACCTTAAGGCTAGCATCGAACGGGAGGGGGAAACCATGTGCGCAGGGATGGGCGCATCAGGGTGTGCAAGGGTAGAAAAATGTTCTGCTGATCAGTCTGCTCAATTCCGGGATGCAGAGGCCGCGCGCTGTTCTTCCGGCTCGGGGCCACGATAAGATCCTTGTTTGCCCGGTGGTCGACGCGCGCACCGGCCGATTGCTGTTCCCAAACGATGCTGAACGTGCTCTATTTCGCGCGCTGCGCCGGAACCACTTTGATCTCAAAGAGCTTCGGCCAAAGTTTTCCGGTGACGAAAATGCGGTTGTGCGCCGCATCGTAGGCGATGCCGTTCAGGACGGCCTCGGAGTCGGAACGTTCGTTGTTGGGCAACAGGCCGGCGAGGTCGATCCAGCCAACTACATGGCCAGTTGTGGGCGAGATGCGTGCAATGCGGTCGGTGTGCCAGACGTTGGCCCAGATCTGGCCTTGAATATATTCAAGTTCATTCAGTTCGGTCACGGGCTGACCGTGGTCTGTGACCTCGATGTGCCGCACCTCGCGGAATGTGGCGGGGTCGAAGAAGCGAATTCTTGCGGTGCCGTCGCTGAGAATCAGGTTTTTGTTATTCGCGGTCAACCCCCAACCCTCGCCGCTATAGTGGAAGGTCCGCAGCAGCCGGAAGCTGAAGCGGTCATAGACAAAGGCGACATGTGCCTGCCAGGTGAGCTGCACCAGTGTGCTTCCCCAAGCGGCAAGTCCCTCGCCAAAGTAGCGCTCGGCAAGCGGCGACTTTTGCAGCACGCGGCCAGTGGCGAGATCGTCCAGGCGCAGTGAAGACTGCCCATTGAGGCCGGTGCTTTCGTAGAGGTGCCCATCGATGTAGACCAGGCCCTGGGTGTAGGCGTGGGGATCGTGCGGATAGGTGTGCACAATCCGGTAGGAATCGTCGGCGCGGGCCAGAAGTGACACCGCCGCAAAGAACATGATCGCTAGTTTTGAAGGTAAGGAATTGAGATGCATCGGTAGCTCTATGTCTATTGCGAAGGTCCGGCGTCATCGGCAATGGTGGCGTTGACGGCTGGGTTGCTGGTGAGCTGGGAATCCATCAAAAGCACGGTGCGCACCTCGCCGCCGGTCAGCGCCATGGTCGAAAATGTGTAATGAGGCGTGGTAAGGCCCGTGGGCGTCACTACCATCGTGACGGTCTGGGAGGCAAAGCTGATGTAACCGGCGGTCCCGCCCACGGGTAGATCGGTGACCAGCGGAAGGGTGTCGGCGAGGGTGGCACCTGCCGGGACCATGTAGATGTCGACCGCGCCGGTTTTGGGAGCTTGGTTCAGGAAGCGGAAGGCGGAGTGGCCGCTCGCCGCCTGGGTTTGCTGGTCTTCGAGGATCGTGACTCCGTAGCCGTTGGGAGCGGCGTCGTTATCGGTCAAAAACACGGAGTACTGATGGCCTGTGAGCAGAGCGCCGCTGGTGTTCACGAGAGTTGCGCCGCCGGTGGCGGCGGTGACGCTGATGGCCGCGGCCGCGCTGGCGGGCACAGTTCCATAAGGAGTAATCGCGCCCTGTCCGACGTTGGCGGCCACAAGTTGCCCCTCCGCCGCTACGTTGACAGCAGGAGCAATGTAAGAAGCGTCAATAACGCGTACCAGGCTTGGCTGCGTATAAGTGGCCACATTCTCGCAGGCGGTGAGAGCCAGAGCCGCGGCAAGGGAAAGAGCAGCCATTGCCCAAAGACGCAACCGCGCGCTTTCGCCTGCGCCTCGCATCCAGCCCTCCAGGATGGCCGCCTTCCTCTGCTTCACCGGGAACACCTTTTCATGGTACAGCCAGAGAGTGAAAAGAGTTTACGACTTTTTCGTGATTGGAGACTTGGAAACAAGGGCAACTTCACGCGCGCAGTGAAGAGACGAGGCGCCGTCTCCAGTCGGATGGCGATCTTCCCTGCAGGCCGCTCACTTTTCGTTTAGATCCACTGAATAAAGGTTCACGACAGGCGTGCGTGCGGTGACGATCGGCAGGTCGCCGGGCGCGAGTCCGATGAGCCGGTAATCTGTTGCGGCAACAGGGAGCAGGTTCTTGATTGTCGCCACCTGCTCGGGCTTTCCGGCAGGCACTGCGATGCGATAGATCGGTTTTCCGGTCGCGAGAAAATCCTGGTAGTAGACGTAGCGCCCGTCGTGCGACCATGTCGGATCTCCGACGCCACTTGTGGTGAGTGTGGTCCAATGCCCGTTTGACCGGTCGAGGAGGAGCAGCGCGTGCTGGTCCATCGGCATGGCCACCAGGTAGCGGCCGTCGGGCGAAAGCCGCGGGCTGAAAAGCCCACCCGAGCCGGGAACCTCGGTGAGTTTCTTCGTATCGAGGTTCAATTCATAGATCGCTTTGGGTTGGCTGTTGTCCATGCGGTCGGGAGGACGGCCAAAGACGATCGACTTGCCATCCGGTGTCCAGGACGGGTCGGCCTCGTTTCTGTCTTCATTCAGGATCGGGTCCAGCTTTCCGCCATCAGCGTCGATGAGATAAATCTTCCAGGGCTTGCCCGGCTCCTCGGCCATCACCGCCAGCCGTCGATCGTCGGGTGACCATCGCATGGTGAAGATGGTGCGCAGTGGCGGGCCGGCCAGCTCAACTCGCTCGCTGCCGTCGGCGCGGCTGCGCCACAGGGAGTTGTCGGCGGCATTGAGCCATGCCATCCACTTGCCATCGGGAGAATACTGCGCCAGTGCGGCCGCGCTCAGGTTCTGATCGATGCCGGTAAACGACGGAGACCTGGGGACCGCGCGCAAGAGTTCGAACTGCGCCGTATTGCCGATAAAGAATATGTGCTTGCTGCCCGGCGCTGTGCTGGGGGCGGCGTAATCCAGCGGGCCGTTGGTAATTTGATGTGGCTCGTGGCTGGCCAGATACCAGGGCTTCTCGCGAAGCGCCCAGATGTTGGAGTGGCCTCCATGAGACGACTGGAAGACAAACTCCTCGCCATCCGAGGTCCAGCTTCCGCAGCACTCCGAGGCCGGCTGACTCCAGCCGGGAAGAAGGGGATGCAGATGCGAGCCGTCTGCCCAAACCTCCCATAGCTCGGCAGTCTGACGTTCCGGATCGCGCACAGTAAAGCGAAGGCGCTTGCCATCCGGCGACCAGCGGAGCCAGAAAGCAAGCCCTGGCGTGGAGATCAGTTTACGCAGGTCTCCTCCCTCTTCGCTGACCACGGAGAGAGTGTTGCCGTTTGCCACGAGCAGATGGTGACCATCCGGCATCCAGGTGGCGTCGTGCGCCAGAACGTTGGGCACCCGGCGCGCATTGCCTCCCAGCGTCGGCACCACCCACAGAGGCTGTTCAGGGGCGGCCTGGAGATGGCTGCGCACCACCAGTTGCGAGCCATCCGGCGACAGCGAGCCGATCAGCGGCGCGCTGATCTCCGAAGGCAGATTGAAATCGCTGATCTCTCCATTGGCTGCCAGAGCAACCGCCAATACAGGGTTGCCGTTGTCCATGTGGGAAAAATAAATGCGCGCGCCGTCGCTGGCGGAACTGGAAAAATTCTCAACGTCAACATCGTTGGTGAGTACATGGCCCGAAAACGTCACCTGAGCCACGCGATAAGGCCTACGTTCCGGACCGCGCGCAACAATAGATAGAGTAAGGAGCAGAGAAACCACGGCCATTGCGCCGGCAAGCCGCCACCCCGCAGCCGAGCCTTTGCGCGCAGTTTGCGACGAGATTTCCACGGTGGCGGACGGGGCTGCCGGATCCACAACCTTCACGGGAGTAATAAAGCGGTAGCCGCGCCTGGCGAGAGTCTCCACAAAGCGGGGATTCTCGGCCGAGTCGCCCAGGGCTTCGCGGAGTTTGTTTACGGCGATGCCGAGACTATGGTCGAAGTCGACCGTGGTCTCGACGCCCCAAATCTCCCGTTGAAGGGTTTCGCGGGACACGACCTCGCCGGGATGTTCGAGCAGGACCGCCAGCAGCTTGAAGGGTTGGCTCTGTAGTCGAACACGGACCCCGGAACGGTACAACTCTCCGGCCTCCAGATCGGCCTCAAAGATTCCGAACTGCACCTTGTGCGCTGCGGTATCGTGTACGCTCGGACTTGCCACAACCAGTGAAACTCCGCATTCGAGTTTACGGCAAAAGGGTCATAAAACTGCAACTTCCCGATTGGAATCCAGAGAAAAAATACTGCTACGGCAGGAGATGTGTCCGGTTAAGATATTCATAATGAACAGCTTATTTGTTGATTACGAATTGATTGCGAATTGGCGGCCTGTGGATTGACCTTCGTACCCTCCGGGAGTTCTCCTCGTCTGCGGCTGCGAGGTGACGCGTTGAGCCTCGCCAGGAACCCAACGTAGAGTCAACGCTTGTTTATCCATACCTGGAGGATTTAGTGATGTTCAGACGAATCAAATTTGCATGGATGGCCTTGGCTGCCCTGCTGTTCATTATGGCGGCAGGCATGGTCGTCGCACAGACCGATACAGGATCCATCGCCGGTACGGTAACTGATCCCACCGGCGCGGTGATTCCCGGAGTCAAGGTAGTCGCAACCAGCACCGACACGGGCCTCAAACTGAGCGCGGTTTCGAACGGCACGGGAGAGTTCTCGATTCTGGCGGTTCCCCGCGGCAACTATACCGTGGTTGCTTCTTCGAATGGCTTTCAAAGCGCCACGGCCCACGTGACGGTAATCGTCACCACGACCCAGACAGTAGCCTTCGAACTGAAGCCGGCCGGATCATCAACGACGGTGCAGGTCACCGAAGAGGTTCCGCTGGTGAATGCATCAGACGCCACGATCGGCGACACGATCATGGGAAAGCAGGTAACCGATCTCCCATTGAACGGACGGAACTTCACCAACCTCGCTCTTCTGACTCCGGGCGTGACCCGCGGCGCGTACGGCGACGTGGCCAGCGGCGGCGGCAGCGCGAATATGACCGAGACCATGCGCAATAACGAAAGCGGCTCGGCGGCCATCTCGGTGAATGGACTCAGGCCGCAGGCAGACAACTACATTCTGGACGGCATCGACAACAACGACGGTCTCGTCAACACCATTCTCATCTATCCGAATATTGACGCCACGCAGGAATTCAAGGTCGATACCAACATTGCACCGGCCGAGTACGGCCGCGCCGGAGGCGCCATCGTCATCAGCTCCACCAAGAGCGGAACCAACCAGTATCACGGCTCGGTCTTTGAGTTCTATCGCGACCGCAGCTTTGACTCGAATCCGAACTATCGCTTTAACGGGGCGCCAGCCACGCCTGCCGCAGGCTTTCTGCGCAACCAGCCCGGATTCTCGATCGGCGGGCCGATCCTGAAAAACAAACTGTTCGGTTTTGGCGACTACCAGGCGCTGCGCGAGGTGCTTGCGGTTTCGCCGCATTACCTCACTGTTCCCACCGCGAAGATGCGCACGGGTGACTTCAGTGAGCTATTTAACCCGGGAGGCGCGAGCGATTCGAACGGCAGAGGCATCCTCACGCAGTTTCCGCGCTGTTTTGCCGGCACCGATCCGGTGACGGGCAAACCCTATGCCAGCGCGTTCACTGATGGCGCGTACGCGGGTGACATCTTTGATCCCGTCAGCTGCCAGCCGTTCGCCGGCAATATCATTCCGACAGCCCGCCTGAATCCTGCCGCGGTCAACTATCTCAACGCGTTCCCGCAGCCCTCGCGCACTGACCGCTACATCAATAACTACCTCGACACGCAGTCGGAAACCAACAAGTACAACACCTTCGACGTTCGCTTTGACTGGAACGCAACGGCGAGCGACATGGCGTTCATCCGCTTCAGCTACGACAACTCGGTGAATACCAAAACCTCGGAGTTTCAGAATCTTCCTGCCGGCGGTGGCACGGGCCAGAACCCGACCCACGCGCGCAGCTATGACATCGGCTACACGCACATCTTTTCACCCAATCTCGTCAACGAGGCGCACATCGGATACAACCGCGACAACTACGGCTACACGCCGCCGATGTACGGCCAGTACGTCTCGAAAAACCTGGGCATCGTGAATGCCAACATCAACCAGGAAACCACTGGCGGCGCCCTGATCGGCGGCTGGTCGGGTGAACTGGAGTACACCGGCGACTACGGCCTCTATGCGGTTCCGCAGAACACCTACGAAGTCACCGATTCGGTGAGCTGGAACAAGGGCGAACACTCTTTCAAGTTTGGCGGCACCTTTATCCGCCGGCAGGTTTCGTTCTTCAATCCACAGGAAGGCAAAGGTTATTTCTGGATTGACGCCGGCACCGTGGACTTCACCGGATACGAAGTGTCGGAGCTGCTGGCTGGCGGCGTGGACAATTACCAGATCGGCTCACAGTCCGGCTACTTCGCCAATATCGGCCAGGAAGACGGCATCTTTGCGCAGGATGATTGGCGTATCAGCCATAAGATGACCGTGAACTACGGCCTGCGCTGGGATCTCCTGTCGCGTCCTTATGAGGCGCATGACCAGCAGGCCGCCTTCAACGTGCAGACGGGAACGGTGATGATTGCCGGCCAGAACGGCATCCGGAAAAGCATCATCGCCCAGGACTATCACAACTTCGGCCCGCGCGTCGGCTTTGCCTACGATCTGACGGGAGACGGCAAGACCGTGCTTCGCGGCGGATTCGGAGTCTTCTACTTCCTCGACTTCGGCGGCATCAACAACCAGCTCGGCGAGCAGGCGCCGTTCGGCGGCAGCAACAGCTATCAGGCCAGCAACGGCTACTGCATCACCTTCACCGGCCAGTTGAACCAGGCGCCGAACAATACCGGCAACACCTACAACTGCTCGGGATATACCAGCCCGTCGACGGTTGCGTACGGGGCCAGCGGAGACACGGGCATTCCGCTGCCGGCGCGTGGATACGTGAACTTCAATCCCAACAATCCACCGCCTGGAACCAGCATGATCGCCGTGAACCCACTGAACAAGACCAGTATGATTTACGAGTGGAACTTCCAAGTGGAGCGGCAGTTTGGATCTCACAACGTGGCAAACCTCGCCTATGTCGGGACAAACGGCAACAACCTGTCCACGTACTACCCGTATAACATCTACCAGTTCAAGACCGGCCTCCAGAACTTCCCGGGACTCGGCGGAATCAACTACAACAACTACAACGGCATCTCGAAGTACAACGGTCTGCAGGCGCACTTCGAGCACCGCGCAACGAACGGACTCATAGGAACCTTCTCGTATGCCTGGTCGCACACGCTCGACGACTCGCCGGGCGCCTTCGAGGGGCAAACCGCGGCTCTCTACTACAATCCGATGGCCGATTATGGTAACTCCAACCAGGATCAGCGCCAGATTTTCTCGAGCTCGATCCTCTATCCGCTGCCCTTCGGCCGCGGCCAGCGCTTCGGCGGCAACGTGTCGCAGGCGATGGACTGGCTGATCGGCGGCTGGCAGACCAACATCATTGGACTGGTGCAGAGCGGAACGCCACTCGATCTCTCGACCGGACAGTTCGAGCCTGGAAACCGTCCTGACCTGGTTGGAAAGATCAGCTACCCGAAGAGCATCCTGGGATACTGGTTTGATCCGACGTCGTTTGCCAATCCGACTTATACGCAGTCAGCGTATTGCAACAACTGCACAGTGTATACGCGCCTGGGGACGTTGGGCCGCAACCAGGTCTACGGGCCGGGCTACCGGGTGGTCGACTTCAGCTTGCAGAAGAATCTGCACCTGCTGGAACGCTACACTCTGGAACTCCACGGCGACGCCTTCAACCTGCTCAACTCGGCTGAGTTCACAAATCCGAATTCGAGCATGAACGGAAGCAACTTCGGCCAGGTCGAAGGCACAGAAGTCTACAGCAACCGCGAGATCCAGTTGGCGGCGCGCTTTACCTTCTAGTCTTTTGATCGCTCGAAATCAGGAAACTCGGGTACCCTATCCTTCCGGCGTTCTTTGCGGGAAGGATGGGGTACCTCGGAATCCAAAGACGCAAAATCCACTTTTCAAGGGGCTGTACCATGCGGCCACTCAGGCGGCTGATCGCCGTTAGTGTCTTTCTGCTCGCGTTCCACAGCGCGGTCCACGGGCAAGGTAAATCGGCATCTCTGAAGATGCAGACAAAAGGGATGCCCTGCATGGAGCGCATCGATCCGCCAAATTGGTGGAGCGGGTTTCCCGATCCCATGCTGCTCGTGCACGGCGAGAATCTGAAGCAGGCGGAATTCACCGTAGAGGGTAAAGGGGTTGCGATCCTGCACACGCAGCGCTCGGAGAACGGCCATTGGGCATTTCTCTGGCTGCGTACAAAACAGGCGCAGCCGCAAACTCTCTGGGTGACGGCTCGCAATGCTCAGGGCCAGGCGCGAAGCGCGTTCGCTCTGGCGGCGCGTAATACTGCAGCGAACGCCCACGGTGGTTTTTCGTCGGCCGATGCGATGTACCTCATCATGACCGACCGCTTTGCCGACGGAAGCGCCACGAACGACCTGCCGGGAGACAACCGCTCGGCTCCGCGCGGCTGGCACGGCGGCGACTTTGCCGGCATCCAGAAGCACCTTGACTATCTGCAACAACTCGGTGTGACGACGCTGTGGACCACGCCCGTTGTTTCCAACGCGGGCATGCCCCGCTCCTATCACGGCTATGCAGCCACAGATCTTTACGCGATCGACCCGCACTTCGGCGTCCTTGCCGACTACCGGCATCTCTCCGACGCGCTGCACGCGCGCGGCATGAAGCTGGTGATCGATCTCGCGCCTAACCATATTGGCATCGCGCATCCCTGGGTGAGCG
>JABEBX010024192.1_pt1 | contig 25907 bp, 27 predicted proteins | sample 7245971 | NCBI WGS metagenome assembly JABEBX01 (sample SAMN14506365, study PRJNA622280) | hot springs metagenome | biome: hot spring [ENVO:00000051]|acidic hot spring [ENVO:00002120]; feature: spring [ENVO:00000027]|sediment [ENVO:00002007]; material: sediment environment [ENVO:01001048]... | reverse complement strand
TGGGATTGGAAGTCATTCAATAAATAGAATCAGAATGGATCAGCCGGGATTTGCTTAAAGTTTTAAGTGAATCATCACCTATTCGATAAAATATACGACTCCCTTACATCTGTAAATGGGCCCGACCGGATTTGAACCGGTGACCACCGCCTTGTAAGGGCGGTATCATAACCACTAGACTACGAGCCCGTTATGGTTAATTCACTTATAATATAATAATTTTTATTACAGAATCGCTTATATTAAAACTCTTTAAAATAAATTAAGAACTCTTTAAAGGCACGTAAAATAATATATACCGTAAAAATATATAAAAATAAGTTGGATGGCAAAATTGAAGTGAATGGTGAAGTATTTCTTGACGGAGAAAATCTTGAGGATGTAAAAATATTCATTCACGTAAGGGGCTATGGAAGGGCAAGAATAACACATATAGATATTGAGCATCCTGCATTAAAAAAAGTTATACTTCCAAGGCACAGCGATTATCCTGAAATAGTTTGGGATTCTTCAGAAGTTGAAATACCCGTAAAGGGACATACTTTAAAAATTATAAGCAAAACACTTGGAAATATTATCAAATTAAAAGGAAATATCTATGTCGGAGGTAAGGGCCATGGCATTTTTCTCGGCCTTCACCATGAACAATTAATAGAAATTGAAAAATATACAACTTCTCTGGGTTTTCCGCCACAGAAGCATAAAAAAGATTAGAATAATCCTTTTTTGAATTTCTGGTCAACTTCAAAAGCCTGTATTTCCCATGTCGGCTTCAATGATTTTGCTGTTTCCATTAAATGATCCAGTGTATCTACTGTCCACCTGCATACTGCCTCATTTTCTTTCTCACCGAGGAAAAGCTCCTCAAGCTTTAATCCCTGGGGCAGTTTCTTGGATTTGGCCATGTCCATTATCTGTGTTGCAAACTTCATTACATCATCTTTCTGCTCGTCTTTCCATTTATGTATGACTATAACATCTGTCATAGTATAGCATACGCAATTCCCATATTTAATAATTTGCCAAAAATTTTTTTATCCGGCAGTTTATGAAAAATGTTTATTTACCAGACTTTATTATTAGAAGATTACTTTGTCAACAAATTTAATCATAGCTGAAAAGGCAGATGCGGGACGTAGAATTTCATACATATTATCAGATAAGAGTGCCAAAACTAAAAAAATTAAAAATGTAAGTTATTTAGAATTCAGTATTGGCGATGAAAAATATATAACCATATCACTGTCCGGCCACATTCTCGGAGCAGATTTTACAGATGAATTCAAAGATTGGGTAAAATCGGACCTTAATAAACTTATAGACTCAAATATAATTTATAAAATTACCAACCAGAGGGCATATTCAGCCCTTAAATCAGTTTCCGACATAAATAACGTCATAATCGCCACTGATTATGACCGTGAAGGAGAACTAATAGGTGTTGAGGCTCTCGATTATCTTAATTCAAAAAATTTTAATGTGCAGCGTGCCAAATTCAGTGCATTGACTCAATCCGAGATAAAGGACGCTTTTAATAATCTTATAAAGGTAAGTTACGGACTTGCAGATTCTGCAAAATCAAGGGAAGAGATCGATCTTCTCTGGGGTGCAGTGCTTACAAGGTTTTTTTCTGTTACAAGCAACCGGCTTTGGAAGGATTTTATTTCTGTTGGCCGTGTACAGACACCAACACTTGCACTTATTGTTAACCGCGAGGAAGAAATAACAAATTTTGAGCCAAAAAAGTATTTTGTAATAACCATTGTTTTTAAAAAGGGCGATGAATTTACTGCAACATACGAAAATACCGTTGATGATGGGGAAGAAGCAGTAAAAATTTTTAATGATATAAACAATAAGAACGGTACTGTAAAATCATACTCAAAGGAAATTAAAGATGTGTATAAACCTATTCCATTCAGTACAACGGACTTTTTAAGGGAGGCTTCAAGAATAGGTATATCACCGTCAAATGCAATGAAAATAGCTGAAAGGCTGTATATGGACGGTATTATAAGTTATCCGAGGACAGACAATACAGTTTATCAGAAGTCAATTCCATTAAAAAGCATTGTACAGAAATTTAAGGGCACTGAATTTGACAAAGAGGCAAATATGGTGTTATCTCAGGAGAAAATATTTCCATCACGTGGAAAAATAGAAACAACTGACCATCCTCCTGTATATCCTGTGTCCTATCCAAAAAAACAGTTAACAGGTTCATATAAATCAATTTATGAATTAATAGTGAGACGTTTTCTTGCCACAATGTATAAAAATGCAAAAATAGAAAAGTCAGAGGCAAAAATAGATGTCAATGGCTATATATTTAATGCCTCCGGGCAAAAAATAATAGACAATGGATGGTATGACATATATAAATACAGAAAACTTCACGAGGTAAATCTTCCTGAACTGATTGAAAATGAAACTGTAAATGGGAAGAAATGGAATATGGATGAAAAATATACAGAACCACCCAGGCGTTATGATATCGCATCATTATTAAAAGAGATGGAATCTTTAAATTTGGGTACAAAGAGTACAAGACATGACATAATACAGAAATTGAATGACCGCAATTTTGCTTCCGGTAATCCACTGAAACCCACACCGCTTGGAATAGGATTTATAAAATCCATCCGTGTTATAGATTCTGAAATAGCAAAACCGGATATGACTGCCCAGCTTGAAAAGGAAATGGACTTAATTGCCGAAAATAAAAAAAATATGCAGGAAGTTGTTGATGATTCAAGAAGAATGCTGCATGAAGCGTTAAAGGGCTTTCAGATAAATAAAGATGAGATAAAGGAAACAATTACAGAATATGCAAATAAGGGAGAAATAATCGGAAAGTGCCCTGTTGACAATGGTGATTTATTATTAATTAAATACCGGAATTTTTCGAAAATAAAATGTTCAAATGAAAATTGCAAAATAGATTTCAATCTTAATATAAAAGGTTTGATCCAGATTACAGATAAAAAGTGTGATGTATGTTCATTACCAATAATTAAAATAATCAGAAGGGGGCAGTCTCCGGAATACCGCTGCATAGATCCGAAATGCGAGTACAACCATAAAAAATTATCAATTGGTATATGCCCAGGCGACGGCGGTGAATTAATTATAAGGCAATCAAGATACGGCAAGCGTTTCCTTGGCTGTTCAAATTATCCAAAATGCACTGTAACATATCCATTACCGCAGAAAGGGATAATAAATGGAACAGGAGAGGTATGCCAGTACTGCGGTGCACCACTGCTTATAGCTGTAAACGGTAAGAGGAGATGGAAATTCTGTCCAAACATGAAATGTGAATATAATAAAAAGAAGGCCGAAAAAAATGAAGAATAAAATAAACAGCGAAATATTCGGTGTTGCACTTTTTATACTCTCATCACTTCTTTCGCTGTATCTGGGTTCAAATCTCATCGGCATTCCAGGAATTGAAGAGGAATCAAACCAGATAACTGTTATTTTTGTTCTTTATTATATTGTTTTTATCGTATTATTTACTTTCATAATAATATACGCTGTAAAGAAACATGCAAAAATAATGAAGGCAGTATTTACAGTAATTATTATTTACATGATATTTGTGGTTTCAAGCATAATTTCTGCAGTTGTATCAACTAATTTAATAGAATATTATATTATAATAATAGCCATGACGGGAATTTTTGCCTACGCTTTATTATTTAAAAATGAATGGTATGTTACCGATGCTGCGGGATTTATAATGATTGCCGGTGCAGCTGCAATTCTTGGCATACTTCTAAAGACATACATAGCCCTTGTTCTTCTTGTTGTTTTCGCCGTATATGACTATATTTCTGTTTATAAGACCAAACATATGGTTTCACTTGCAAAAGCAGCAGTGGATAACCAGTTTCCATTAATGTTCATGCTTCCATCTGATTCACATCTTGAAATGAACAATTTAAAATTTGATAACCGCGGCAGCAGCAATGTTATAATGCTCGGCTTCGGTGATATGGCAATACCGGAAATCTTTATAGTTTCAGCATCTGTATACAATTACAATCATTTTATCCTTTTTGCAGGTCTAACAATTGCAGGTGCCATAGCAGCACTTTTATTCTTATTTTATTTTAACCATGGAAAGCCCGCACCGGGTCTTCCATACATTAATTCCGGTGTTATCATGGGCTTTTTGATAGCCCTTTTAATTTTAAAAATTTAATGGAGAAACACCCTTTTGCCTGTAAAGTATAACGGTATATCATATTCATCACAGCGTTTTATTACATCATCATCGCGTATGGATCCGCCGGGCTCTATGATGCCATCTATGCCATTTTTATGGCACTCTACAACAGAATCATCAAAGGGTATGAAAGCATCGGATGCAAGAACTGAGCCATTTACATTTTCTCCGCCACGGTCAATTGCAATTTTTAATGATTCTATCCTGGATGTCTGTCCGGCTCCGATTCCCACTGTTGTTAAGTTCTTTGCAAGGACCATTGCATTGCTCTTTGCATGTGCAACCACCTTCCATGCAAATTCCATGTCTTTAAGCATTTTTTCATCCGCTGCTTTTTCAGACTTTAATTCAAGTTTATTATATCTGTAATTTATTCTGTCCTGTGCAAGTATTCCGCCTGATATTGAAGAATATGCCATATCTTTGTCTTTATCCATAGAACATTTTAAAATTCTTAAATTCTTTTTCTTTTTGAGCAGTTTAAGCGCTTCATCATCATAATCGGGGGCTATGAGTACCTCTATGAATTTTTTGGACATTTCCTTTGCTGTTTCAAGATCAAGTTTTCTATTTACTGCCATAACAAAGCCATATGCCGATTCCGGATCAGCATTATATGATTTTATGAATGCATCCTTTAATGTTTTTGAGGATGCAATTCCTGACGGTGTTCTGTGTTTAACAATAACAGAAGTAATATCATCAAAGTCCTGTACAGTTTCCAGTGCAGCATTTGCGTCAAGTATGTTATTATATGACAATTCCTTGCCGTTTAATTTAACAGCATTTGGTATTCCGTTTATTTCATTTGTTTTGAACATATATGCTTTCTGATCGGGGTTTTCTCCATATCTCAAAACTTCTCTTTCATTTCCATGTATAAATAATTCCTCCGGTTCTGAAGAATTAATTTTTGTATATAATTTATTATATATTGAAATATCATAAAAAGCAGAAATTGCGAATGCCCTCAGTGCAAGCTCTTTTCTCAATTCCTCACTTACTTTCCCATTTTTTATAATGTCGCTGCTTACTCTATCATAATCCTTAACATCGGATATAACAGCCACCCTGCCATAATTTTTGGCTGCGGCCCTTATGAGGGACAGTCCCCCAATATCTATATTTTCAATCATTTTTTCCAGGTCATTGCTCTTTGCAGCTTCATTGAATGGATACAAATTTGATATTACAAGATCAAAATTCATGTATCCATACTTTTCAAGCTGTTTGTTTGATTTTTCATCGCCTTTTGAGAGTATACCGGCAAATATTGCGGGATGCAGTGTCTTAACTCTGCCATCCAGGAGGTCATCGAAACCGGTAATTTTTGATGAACCGGTTGCATCAAAACCATTATCGATTAAATATTTCACAGTACCCTCTGTGCCGTATATATCATCAATATATGTTTTAATTGAATTAAGAAAATCAAGCAGTCCTGTTTTGTTATATACACTTACGAAAACTCTCATTCTGGCTAATTATAAAATCCGATAAAAATTTATTGTTGAATGCGGAATTATTTCATATATTATTGTTTATCTCCAGTAATTGGAAATCATCAGTAAGAAAGTAACCGGAATAAAGTATTTAAATCGCTGTTTATTAAACGTTAAAATAATAACTCACAGTAATATTAACTAAATTCTGGTAATTTATGTAGAGCACATACAAAAGGTTTAAAAGGATATGCTTATCTCACCGATATGGAATCACAGTTAAAGACTGAAAGAAATATACAGGTTGAGGCCATACAGCAGAGTCCCACAGTAAGCAGGGAAGTCGAAATAGTAGAAAGAAAGGGAATAGGACATCCAGACAGTGTTGCAGATGGTCTTGCAGAGGCAGTAAGCAGATCATTAAGCAAATATTATATTAAACATTATGGAAGAATTTTGCATCATAATACTGACCAGGTGGAAGTAGTTGGCGGACAGGCGGATCCGAAGTTCAAAGGAGGAAATGTACTGGATCCAACATATATATTACTTAGCGGAAGAGCCACAGGCACAGTTGATAATGAAAGAATACCTGTAAAATCATTAGCAATAAAATCTGCAAAAGATTATTTAAGAGAACATTTTCCTGACCTTGATATAGATTCAGATGTCATGATCGATTCAAGAATAGGCAATGGTTCGGTGGATTTACGTGGCCTTTATGACACAAGGAAGTTCAAGGCAAACGATACATCATTCGGTGTTGGATTTGCACCTTTTACAGATACAGAAAATCTGGTTAAATTAACTGAAAAATACATTAACGGCGACCTTAAGAAAACACTTCCCGCAATAGGTTATGATATAAAGGTCATGGGTTTCAGAAAAGGAAGAACTATAAATTTAACAGTAGCCGCAGCTTATGTTGACAAATACGTTAACGACCCCGACGAATACTTTTCAATAAAGGAAGAGCTTGTAAACAAAATCAAAGACAATGCTGCCAAATATACAGACAGTGATTTACAGGTATTTGTTAACACCGGAGATATTCAATCAGACAGCGTGTATTATTTAACTGTCACAGGTTTATCAATGGAAAATGGTGATGACGGATCTGTGGGAAGAGGAAACAGAGTTAATGGAATTATCACACCTTACAGGCCAATGAGCATGGAAGCAGCAGCTGGAAAGAATCCTGTTACACACGTTGGAAAATTATATAATGTGCTCTCAAACCAGATAGCAGATCAGGTTGTTAAAGAAGAAGGCGGGGACATAAAAGAAATACTCGTAAGAATAGTTTCACAGATAGGAAGGCCCGTGGATGAGCCACACGTTGCATCGCTTCAGGTTATATATGGCGAAAATGTGGATCCATCAAAACATAAAAACAACATAAGAGCCATAGCAGATGACAGACTTGCGCATATGTCGGAATTAACACAGATGTTTGTGGACGGTAAGGCGGAAGTATTCTAAATTATTTTCCACATTAAATAAGCATCCGATAAATCTGAATAATAATTTTTTAATGTTGAAATTATAGAAAAACCATTTTTCTTGTAAAATTTTATCCCATTTTCATTGTCAGTTCTAACCTCCAGTCTTACAGTTGAAAGACCGGCAGATAGCATAACACCCTGTTCCTGTTTAAGAAGTTTCTGTCCTATTCCATAACCACGAAACTTTGAATCCACTGCAAAGAGTAAAATTCTCCCCTCAGTTCCTGAATATTTTGCACCTATAATGAAACCGGAGACCTCGTCTATACTGTCATAAACAAGGAAAGAGGCTGGCCATGACCTGTAAAGGTCAAGTATAAGTGATTTCGTATAATACTCAGACAGTGAATTTTTAATTATCTCCATTATTGTTTCTGCATCCCTCAGTTCAAAACCGCGAACATACTCAAAAAAGGAATTTCCTGCTGCCATGACAATTATATTTATTGCTATTATATATTATAACCTTTCTCCCAAAAATCTCCTATTAAAGGCAACAGAGAGGAGAATTCCTGCAGTATTTCATCTTATAGTTCCTATTTAATTTAGTTGCCTTTATCTCCGGTGAATAAAAGAACTCTTTCTAAAGAGATATAAGAACAAAAAATTAGCAATTATATATTATCAATGGCTGCTCTTAAATTTTAATAAATTATACTAAAAAACGCGGTACTACAAGCATGGCAAAGAAAAGGTTGAATAACACTATTGATGCCATTGCAACATAGAGGTAGTTTTTATCATCAAGGAATGATACCCATCCAATGAATACAACTGTAATTGGCGTGAATATTAATACCCAGAGGCCCACGGTAATGAAATATAAACCATCTATTGCTGAAAGCCCCGAAAATATTTTATTCAATGAAATAGATTTTGAGTCTATTCCGTGTGCCAGCGCATAGTTGTAATTCGACATCTGCGATAAGGTAAATCCATCACCGCCATTTTTTATGAAAATAATAATAACACCTGCTATAATAAATGATACGCTTATAATTACTCCGACCCTGAGAAAATAACTTATAATTATTTCATCGTCATGATTTTTCATTTTTATCACTCCTTTCTTTTCTCTTGGTATTGAAATATAATAAAGATATTAAAGCCACTGAAATAATAATTGAAATGAAAAATTGTAGCATAAGCGAGAATGTTATAATAAAATTAATTAGATGAAGTCCTTTAAAAACCATGTCAAATCCCAGGAAAGATAATATTGCAAAGAATATCCATCTTATATTTTCATTTGAAATTTTTACAAGCACCTTTGCACCAAGGAATGCACCTATTAAAACACCAATTGCTGTGGCTGCTGCTATAAATAAATTAATATATCCTTCATACCAGTAAATCGAACTGCCTGTTGCAGCTGTTATACCTATCATAAAATTACTGGAAGTTGTTGTTACCTTCATTGGCAGATTCATCGCCCAGTCCATTCCCAGAACTTTTAAGGCGCCGGAACCGATACCCAGTAGACCGGAAACAAACCCTGCAAAGAACATTACAATTTCTCCAAGCCACCATCTTATTCCATGGTATTTAATTGTTTTTCTCAATCTCTCATCATAATATGAACCTGTTAATTGAAATAATTTTGTTGACCAGTCAGGTTTTGTCTCAGGCGGTACTTCCTTTCCAATCTTTTTTATTGTGGGAATAAGCGAAAATAAAAGGACAAGCCCAAAAATTACATAAACAACCCATATAAGTGAGTCTCTATCAATCAATACCAGTGTCAGCGAACCAATAATAGCTCCTGTTGTTGTTGCAATTTCAAGACCTATACCTATTTTAATATTGGCTATCTTCTTTTTTGTATATGCGCTTGCAGAACCTGCAGATGTTGCTATAGTTGAAATTAAACTTGCACCTGCTGCGAAAATAAATGGAATACCATAAAATAAAGTCAGGACGGGAACCAGGACCGTTCCACCGCCAAGACCTGTAAGTGAACCAATAAACCCGGCGATTATTGAACCAAATACAATAGTAAGGAATTTTATCGCAATTAGAATTATAGTCATTTAATCTGTATTGTTATTTCTTATATATTATTTATGTGGGCGAATTAATATTTAATTATCCATAGTATTAGAAGTATACTGCCCAGAATTTTGTGTAAAAGTAACCGGGAATGGCCATAAATTATAATGGGATTTCATGAAAAATGAAACGACGCCTTCGGGAACCGGCAGGAAGCAATAAACAATATAAGAAATATATATTATTAACCTGACCCGGGCACCGTGCATTAAAATTCAATATTCTCAAATCTCTTCAACATTCTCTTTATGTTAGATGTTGGAGCTTCCTGAGTTATCTACAAAGCCTCTTCCAACGGTCCCGGGTCTTAATTTTATCACCTGCTTTTTTTTAAGAGCCTATAAGGCTTAAATTCCGGCATACCACTGGTACTCAAATAGCCCCATCTTTGTTTTTAATAATTTTTGTAATTCATAAATAGAGCAAGTCCGGTGGCTTTTAAGCTCTGAATTACCTGCAGGAAGATATTATAAATACTATGACTGGACTATGAAAAGCTCCAGGGGGAACATCTCAAATTTACACAATTTTTTGAACGCCAGGAAGGAATTTCAATAAATTTAATATTTTAAAAACAATAACAATACAGAAAATCATGGTCAAACATATAATGAAAGGTTTTGAACCTTTAATTTCTTACGATGAGATGATAAATGTATTTAAGAGTATAAATTTTAAAAAACCCGGAATTGAAAGTGTAACCATTTTAAGTTCCATATCACGTATTTCTTCAGAAACAGTTCTTGCAGATAACAATATACCGCTACATGACCGCAGTGCAATGGACGGTTATGCTTTGAAGTCTATAAATACGCAGGGTGCTTCGGTTAACAATCCTTTAAAATTGAGAATAGCAGGAGTTCAGCTTCCATCAGATAGCGTTACAAAAAAGGCAGAGATTGGTGAATGCATAGAAGTTTATACCGGTTCTAAAATCCCCGATGGCTGCGATTCAGTTGTTAAAGTAGAGGACACAGAAAGGGAGGGAAATTATGTATATATTTATGTACCGTGCTCTTTATATGAAAACATTTCGAGATCCGGTGAGGATATATCTAAAGGATCAAAAATTATATTAAAGAATCAGAAGATAACTGCAGCACATATCTCTGCAATGGCAGCTCTGGGCATTAATAATATTAATGTATATAATAAAATCAGAATTTGTATAATAAATACCGGTGAAGAGCTTTTAAATAAAACCATAAATAATTCAACAGGTGCACTTCTTTCTGCATTTTATAATAATGAATACATCAAAACAGATATTGCTGCAACCTGTGGCGATAACATTGATTCAATAAGAACTTCAGTCAAAAATATAATAAAATTATATGATATAATCATAATTACAGGAGGCAGCAGTCTGGGCCGCCATGATTTAACAACAGAGGCCCTTGAAAGTATTTCGGAATTAAAATTCTCAGGTGTAGCAATAAGGCCTGGAAGGACAATGGCCCTCTTCTTATACTCCGGAAAGCCGGTTATTTCAGTTTCCGGGCTTCCTGTTGCCGCACTTCTATCCTCAATGATTCTGGTAAATGAGTACATTAAAAAATTATTTAATCTGGAGATATATAAAAAAGACTATGCAATTTTAGAAAGAAATATACATAATAAGCCCGGATTTTCAACATTTCAAATTGCATTAACAGAGGCAAGAAAAGATGGATTACATGCAATTCCCATGAATACAAGAGTATCCGGGAATATATCATCTATAATTGAAGGCAACTCAATTATATTTATAAATGAAAATTTAGAGGGGCTGGAGGAAGGAAAACTAATTACTGTTTATTTAATCGGTGATGTAAGATGGGATTAATTTTTCATAAATTGATAAAGTTTGATGAGGCGCTTGAAATAGTTAAAAAGGAAACAGGGCTAATTAAAGATTTTGAGGCTGTTCCTATTATATCTTCAGTGGGAAGGGTATCTGCAGGCGATAATTTCAGCAGCAATAACCTGCCATTATTTACAAGGTCGCAGGTTGATGGCTTCGCAGTTATTGCAGCCGATACAGAAAAAGCATCATATAATAGCCCTGTGGAGCTGATTATAAAGGGAGAAACAAACATTGGAGAGCCGGGCATAAAATTCACAGGCTCCGGCACCTGTATAAGAGTTCCAACCGGTGGTGTTGTTCCTGTGGGTGCAGATGCAATGATACCATTCGAGGATACTGAAGAATCGAAAAACATTGTAAAAGTCCTGAGGCCTGTGAATAAATTTAATGAGATGTCGAATTCAGGCATTGATGTTATCAGAGGAGAAAAAATACTTGGAAAATATTTAATCATTGAGCCGCCGCAAATAGCTGTCCTTGCTGCCACCGGAATAAACAGGATAAATGTATTGAGGCAATTGAAAATTGGAATTGTATCAACAGGAAATGAGCTACTGGAGCCGGGCAGTGAATATATTGATGGAAAAATTTACGAATCAAACAGTATATCTATTTTTTCAGAACTTTCAAAATATCCATCTTTTAATGTCAGGAATTATGGAATTGTCAGCGATGATTATAATAAAATAAAAAATGCCATTGAAAAATCATTAAATGAAAATGATGTCACTTTAACCATAGGCAGCACATCTGCAGGCGACCATGATGTGGTTTACAAAATAGCCGGTGAATTGAACCCCGGAATAATATTCCATGGAATAAGAGTTAAGCCCGGAAAGCCTGCACTATTTGCAAAATCCGGCGATAAAATACTCTTTGGCCTTCCCGGTTTTCCTGTCTCTTCAATGATGATACTCTATTCACTTGTCCTGCCCTCACTTTTCAATATGCTTAACGTTGAATTCAGTGAATTTTCAGTTCGGGCTGTTACAGGCGAACGTTTTGAGCTTCATTATGGAAATACGGATTTATTGTTAATAAAACTTGTTAAAAAGGATGGAATCTACCATGCATTCCAGGTGAGAGGAAATTCAGGTTCAATATCAAGAATTAGTAAGGCAACCGGATATTCTATTATAAACTCAGAAATGGACTATATGCCGGAAGGTACTGATATAAATGTGAAAATGCTTTCTCAAAATATTCCGGAAATCTTACTTGCCGGTCAGTATTTTCCATACATTGAGAATATGTCATTTCGTATTGTAAATCATGGTATATTTGTGGAACAGGGTTATAACGAGATTGTTAAATCTATGAATAATTCACTGGCGGATTGCTTCTTTATAAATTATGATGGAATTCAGGTGCCGGATAATTATGAACCTGCAATTTCCTTCAATATACCATTTGGCTATGTATATGGCAAAAAAGATTTTAAAACAATTGCCCTTCTTTATAATGGCTCGGGCCTTGCCATGAAAACTCCGGAAATGGAAAAAAATATCTCAAAAATATTTCTGGATAATCCCGAAATAATATGTGATTATGTTAAAAATGGAAGATGTGACTCCGGTATAACATACGAATTATATGCAAAAATGTACGGTTTAAATTTTGAAAAAATAGGAGATGATACTTTCAAGATTTATATAAAGAAATCCGGTAAATTTAACATTAATATAATGTCTGACCTGCAAAATATTAAAAAATCGGTGTAATATGCTTGCAATAATCTTTGCAAAAAACAGCATGCGCCTTGCCGATAAACATATGCGAACAGTGTGCGGAAGGCCAATGATTTCATTTATCTCTGATAATTTATACAATTCAGGTATTTTTTCAGAAATTATATTATTCACAAAGAATGAATATATAAACTCTGATAACTGCGAAACAGTGCCGGATAAAACCAGTGGTGTATTAATAGATTCAATTGCATACTGCATAAAAGAATACGGTACTTTTTTCGCCATTGGCGGTGATATGCCCCTGGTTGACCGTAATTTAATCAATAAATTATTCAATAATTATAGCAATGGTATTCGCATCGGGAAAAACTATGGAAATATTCAGCCTCTTTTTTCCATTTACTCACAAATTGTTTATGAAAATCTCATTAAATCAATAAAAAATGATGAAAAAAGTATGTACAGATTTTTAAATAACCATGGACATAATTTCATTGATATCGATTCAATAAGATTAAAGAGCGTGAATTATAATTATGATTTATTATTTGCCAGAAAATTCCTTGGATGTAGCTATGATGGATATTAATTTTGCAAAATCCCGCGGATATGAAATACAATCTCCGGCATAAGAGTTATTGTTGGCCTTAATTATATAGTCATGGTCGTATTTTATATAATTTTCATCACCGATAACAAGAAATTTAATTCCTGACATATTATCGTCAAAACCCTCTATAAATACAAAATCAAAGGCCTTGCTGTTCTTTAAAATTTCATCCACTTCTGTATGGCGATAAGACATCATATATGTGCGATCCGGCATTAATCCGTATGAAACAGATGCCCCGGCAGTTTCCATCTTCCAGGTGTCCTTGCCCTCCGTATCCATGGATATATTTCCATGGGGAATTTTTTTGATATAAACTATCCTGTATTCTTTTGACAAAACAGATATAAGGTTTTGAATCACAGTTGTTTTGCCCGATGATGATGAACCAAAGAAAGAAATTACCTTCATAAATAATGATTATAAAGAATTATAAAAAAATATTTAAAAATTAAAGGAATAAATGATAACCGAGGGCAAAGTTCATTGTTGCAGCAAACATAAGATACATGAGCCAGAATCCCGTTATAAACTGGAAAAATGCCTTGGTCCTTGCCCATATAGCTGACTGCTTCAAGCTTGCAGGTATATCGGATATATATACAAATGACAGCAAAATGAACAGTATCATTACCGCCATATCATGTCCTAAATAGAATACAGTAGCTCCCGTTATACTTATCCATAGAAATCCTATAGCCATAAAACCATCAACTGTGGAATCTGAATTTTTGTATTTGTTGTAACCAAGTGCAAACCAGTGTACACCGTATGAAGTAAATGCCAGAGCCGCCATATACAATATTGGTGAGGATCTGAATGCGTCAAATACAGTCAATCCCAAAAATAAATATGTTCCGGCAAGAAACTGCATAAATCCCGGCATCCATATTCCCCACATACCCATTGCATGGTTAACCCTTTCATTGCTTTCTTTAGGATACTTAAAAAGACCCGAACCACCAAAAACCAAATAGCCTATGCCAAGCCCAAAAAATCCGACCGCCAGAGGAGGTAATGCTGCATACATATTATCGAATATATTTTGTGGCTGTATTTAATTTTTTTGTTAAAGTGGTATATCAAAATATCCTAAATACACCGGAGTATATAGTTATATATGTTTTCGATTAAAATTAAAGTTGATGACAAAATTATAGAAACATCCGAAAATAAAACAATTCTTGAGGCAATGATGGAAAATAATATAGATATACCGCATGTATGTTACAATCCTGCTCTTGGCCCTATTGAAACCTGTGATACCTGTATTGTAAAGGCGGATGGAAAATATGTCCGCGCATGCTCAACGCCTGCATCGAAAGGAATGGAAATTGTTTATAAGTCCGGTGACGTAAAGAATCTCGAATATGAGGCTGTTAACAGGCTATTGAAGGAACATAATCTTCACTGCACTGTATGCGAAAATAATAACGGCGACTGTGCGCTTCACAATGCCGTGGACGAATTAAATGTTATAAGGCAGAAATATCCATATGAAAAGAAACCCTATGAGGAAGATGACACCAATCCTTTTTACAGATATGACCCAAATGAGTGTATTTTATGCGGGAGATGTGTAGAGGCATGCCAGGATGTTGAGGTTAATGAGACACTTCATATAGACTGGTCCCTTGAGAGGCCAAGAGTTGTCTGGGATGATAATAAAAACATAAATGAGTCTTCATGCGTATCATGTGGCCACTGCGTAACAGTTTGCCCTGTAAATGCATTAATGGAAAAATCAATGCTGGAAGAGGCAGGCTATTTTACATCATTGACAAGAAAAGCAAAATACAATCTTGTTGATTTTGGCAAGAGCCTTGAAAAACCTGTAGGAAACCAGATAGTTATGCAGATAAGCAATATAGAGTCAAAAATGAGAAATGAACAGATTAAAAAAACAAAGACAGTATGTACATACTGCGGCGTGGGCTGTTCATTTACAATGTGGACAAAGGGCAGAAAAATATTAAAGGTACAGCCGGAGGTTGAATCGCCCGCAAACGGAATATCAACATGCATAAAGGGAAAATTTGGCTGGGGTTTTGTGAACAGCAATGAAAGATTAAAAAAACCATTGATCAGGAAAAACGGGAAATTTATTGAAACGGACTGGGATGAGGCCATACAATTTGCGGCCAGCGGGTTAATGAAGGCTGCCGGGGTGCATGGAAATGATTCTGTAATGTTTATAGCATCATCAAAGGGAACAAATGAGGAATCATACCTTCTTCAGAAACTCGCAAGGCAGGTATTTCATAACAATAACATTGACAATTCCTCGAGATTCTGCCAGGCACCGGCAACCACAGGTCTCTGGAGGACTGTTGGCTATGGTGGCGATGCAGGTTCTATAATGGATATTTACAGTTCCGATCTTGTAATGATTGTCGGTGCAAATACTGCAGAATCTCACCCTGTACTGGCAACAAGGGTAAAGCGTGCACACAAATTAAACAATCAGAAACTTATAGTATCAGATTTAAGGAAAAATGAAATGGCAGAGCGGGCAGATATATATTTGCATCCAAGGCCGGGAACAGATATTGTAATGCTGTCAGCCATAACAAAATATATAATAGATAACAGCTGGCACGATAATGATTTTATAAAAAAGCGTGTCAAAAATTTTGATGAATATTATAAGAGCCTTGAAACATTTACACTGGAAAACGCGGAGAGTATTACAGGGATATCTAAAGAAGAGATAATCAAAACGGCAGAAATGATACATAAGGCAAAAAGCATGTGTATGCTCTGGGCCATGGGAATAACTCAACATTCAGCCGGATCGGACGAGTCAACGGCAATATCAAACCTCCTGCTGGCAACAGGAAATTATGGAAGGCCGGGTACAGGCGCATATCCACTCCGCGGGCACAATAATGTACAGGGAGCCAGTGATTTTGGTGCAATGCCAACATATTTTCCGGGATATCAATCAATTTCAGATGAAAAAGTTTTAAAGAAATTTGAGAAGGCATGGAATACAAAACTTTCAAAAGTAAAGGGCATTGACAATGTATCGTGCATTGAAAACATTGACAACGATAAAATAAAGGCCATGTATGTGGTTGGACAGGAACTGGCATCAACAGGACCCGACTCCAACATGATAAGAAAATCGCTGGAAAAACTTGATTTTCTTGTTGTTGAGGACGTTTTCTTCTCTGAAACTGCAAAATTTGCCGATGTGGTATTTCCTGCGTCTGTGAGTCTCGAAAAGGATGGTACATTCACAAATACCGAGAGAAGAATACAGAGAATTTATAAGGTTATGGAACCATACTATGATGCAAAAGCAGACTGGGAAATAATACAGATGATTGCAAATTCACTTGGTGCAAACTGGGATTATAAGCATCCATCTGAGATTATGGATGAGGCAGCATCTTTATCGCCATTATTTGAGGGAGTAAACTATGAAAGGCTTGAGGGCTTTAAAAGTCTCCAGTGGCCTGTTGACAAAAATGGAAATGGCACAGAATATTTATATAAAAACGATTTTCATTTCCCCGACGGCATGGCAAGATTTTACCCGTTAAAATACAGGCCGCCGTTAACAGAGGATGAGGAATATCCGCTGCATTTAAACAACGGCAGAATGCTCGAACATTTCCATGAGGGCAACGAAACATTCAAAACTGAAGGTATAAAGGAAAAGGTACCGGATTCATTCGTTGAAATCTCACCTGAACTTGCAGGGGAGTATGGAATAGAAACAGGGAACTTTGTCAGAATATCATCAAAATGGGGAAATTTGAAGATACGTGCCCTTGTTACTGAGAGAGTAAGCAAAAACGAACTTTACATGCCAATGAATTCTATAGATGTGAATGCAGGTATAAATCTCCTCACATCATATACGAGGGACCCGGATTCAGATACGCCTGCTTACAAGGAACTTCCGGTAAAAATCCAGAAATTAAAGGAAAAAGGTGATTCTCCACTGCCGAAAACAAATCCCAGATACTGGAAGGCGATACCACAGAAAGGTGTAATGGTCAGTGAGAAGTGGAAGAGAAAGGATTATGAAAAAATAACGGATGATTGAAATGTCTAAGCCAATAGAATATACAGAAAATAATGAAGAAAGAGAGGAGAGTATTATACCGGAGGAATACCGGGAAGGTTTTTTAAACCTTCTTGAAACCGTAAAGAATCTTAATGATTCCGGTATGTTGTCCATGATAAATGCCATAGCCGCAAACTATCCATTTATAATTGATTCCATATCGGAACAGTTCGATACTGACACTTCCAAAAATCTTTTTACAAATATTGCAGAAATAGTCAGCATTATGGCAAAAATTAACCCTGATAAAGTTTCAAATTATCTTGGAAATATTGGCAAGTCCATAAATGATACAGATATAAACAAACAGGAAAGCGGTCTTATGAATATTATGAGGCTGTTAAACAATAAAGAAACGTCAAGGACCATAGCAGCAATGCTTTCGATATTATCCGAAATATCGGGACGTAAATGACAGGATATATAACCAAAAAAATCTTAAAATTTTCCGGCAATGGTATAAACGAGTTAATGGATCCTGTAACGGAGGAGGAGCCACTTGAAATCAGGATTGACAATAATTCTTTAACATATCCTGTTTCAGTAATTATGAGGACACCTGTTGATGACTTTGACCTTGCTGCGGGTTTCCTCTTCGGCGAGGGCATTATAAATGCAGATGATATAAAAAATATCCGCTATGATGAAAATACATCGCCATCTGAAAGAAAAAATATAGTTGTTGTTGATGTTAAAAAATTTCGGGAGGATCTTATAAACCAGAGAAATTTCTATGTAAATTCCAGCTGCGGTGTATGCGGCAAAACAAACATAGAAAATGTATTTTTAAAGAATCCATTAATGGTAAAAAACAGAAAAAAGGTAAATAGTAAAATATTAATGGAACTCCCAAAGAGAATGAGGGAGCACCAGAATATATTTAATTTTACAGGAGGAATACATGCAGCAGCAATTTTTGATTATTCAGGTACTATTCTATCAATCAGTGAGGATATTGGAAGGCACAATGCAGTTGACAAATCCATAGGAAAATTGCTTCTTAATGGAATAAGCAGAAATGAAGATACAATTCTTCAGGTCAGTGGCAGGGCAAGCTTTGAGATTGTACAGAAAGCCTCAATGTTCGGGATATCAGTTATAAGTTCTGTATCTGCACCATCATCGCTGGCCATTGAACTTGCCGACCTTTATAACATAACGCTGGTTTCATTTATGCGTGAAAATTCTTTCAATATATACTCAAACAGCTATCGTATAATTTAATGCATTGTAGTCACTCTTCCAGTAGAATTGCTCTGAATTCATAGAAATACAGAAAAATATGATGAACAGGAATACATAATGTTGAAAAGCAGAGACCGGTAATGCAATAAGCATAATAGAATAACAGTATCGGTAATAAATATCGCCGGGAAAACATTAACAACCGGATTCCAGAAAGTATTATAGATTTCTTAGCACATAAATATAATAATATTTCTATACAGGAAAATCAAACTCCCAAACTGCGCCCGGGATCAGGATTTTTATATATTTACCGAATCTTAAAGAGAACAAAAAAAGCAATTAAAGACGGCTATTAAAATATGATTTTAATTTATTCCCTGGTTATTCTGGTTTCTTGTAGATTCCTCATATCTTTTCTGGATATTTTCTTCAAGTTCCTTATATTTAGCTTCCATGGACTTTTGCTGGTTTTCAAGTGTTTTTGCCCTCATCTGGCTCAATTCTCTCTGCTCATCAAGATCGGAAACAAGTTTTTCACGATCATCGACAAGATAAATAACCGGACCAACGTTCTTATAAACTTTAGTTTCCTTTGAAATGGCGGCAAGTTCCTTTAAAGTTTTTTCAAGTTCCTTTATCTTTAAATCAAGCTGATAACGCTGATTGGCAATCTGTTCAATCTGTGCCTGCATATCCTGTGCCTGCTTAATTTGATTCTGCAAATACGCATTTAAATTAGGTTCTACCATACATCTTCCTCCATTATTTTTCTGACAATATTCAAAACCCTTGTAACCGAAGAAACACTTGCTCTCAGTGAAGAGGTATCAGGTGCATTTATTATTATATAAATGCTGGTATTATCCTCTTCCAGTCTGATTCTTGACCTTCCAAATGTTTCTGAGATCTCCGGTTTTACCGCTTCAATATATTTTGAATATTTATCTTTTTTCAAAGTTAATTTAACTTTGAACATTTTATTCATTATTCATTATTATTATTTAATTCTTTATGAATGAAATTTTTCTTTGATTTCCCGTAATTTTTATAGTTTATCAGTTCAAAATAAAAAATAAATGAAAATATGACAAATGAAATTACTGATAGATAAAATAGGCCAACAACACTATCCTCAATGCCCTGAAATATACCAAGAAGGAAATAGAATATAATACCATTAAAACTGTACACCTTTTTCAATTTTAAAATATATTTGATTAAATAAAGTATAATCAATGATGATATAAACCATCCAAAAAAATTTATGACAGGAACACCGAAATATATACCGGGAGTTATCCAGTGCCATAAATGCATTGAAAATCTTGGATCAAATGACAGATCAAGAAACATCATCAGGAGAGCGCCCTTTAAATAATTATTGTTGGCCGCAATCATAGAAAAGTATAGAAGCGATGACCACAAAAATGGAATGGCATATGGCACGCCATAAAGTGCTGGCCCAAGGATGGAAGTATAATAATAATGTCCGAAAGGTATCCCGGAATGAAGGCCTATTTCTTCGATTAGAAGAGCAATAATATAAGATATTGCAAAAAATTTCAATGTATATTTAATGTTCCGGTAAAGTATGGAATGTAGAAAATAGATAATAATAAACAGCAATTCTGAAAACACTGCCAGTTCATAATTATGTGTAATCAAATAGAAAATCAGCATTATAACTCCAAAAATAATGTAAGCATAAGCTATTTTCCATTCTAAATTAATTTTTTTACTCTTCATGCCTGTTCTATTTCCATTATATACATATTAGTTTAATCTATGAGGAAGCATAATATATTTTTATATATGTATTTCCATATTATTGCTTTTAGCTTTTTTAAACTAATTATAAATGTTAAAAGCGTATGAATATATTTCTATTATTTATACGGTCGATTAGTCCTTTTTACTGACTCCGGGCAAAAATATTAAAACGCATAAAATTTAAGTATATATCATATATGCTTGATAATGTCGTCATTTACCAGCTCTGCACCGCTTCTTGTATTTCTTATCATATTTGTCATCTTTATTATGGCAAGGAGGATTTATTCCGGCATAAACGGAAGAAGATTCAAGACCACAAGACTTTTTACAATTCCATTTATCTATCTGCTTTTACTATTATTCTTTCTGGGTGCGTTTATTGGTCTTTTAGATTACATACTTATTATAATTCTTATAGGCATTGTAGGACTAATTCCTGGATTTGCCTTTGGTGAAAGCGTAACATTTTTTGAAAAAAACAACTCACTTTATTATAAAAGAAGCCCGTTAATCCTTATAATCTGGGCTGCAGGTTTTATAGTCAGACTTATTCTTGAATTATTCTATCCTCAAAATTTGCTGGCAAATTTTATTGTGGACTCTCTTCTTGGATTTACCCTCGGTATGATAATAGGAGAATCGATAAAAGCAATGAAGAAATATAAACAGTATATAAGTATTGCAGGGCCTATAAATTAAGTTCGCGCCCTGTGATGCAGTGTTCTTTCAAAAAACAGGCACTGCAAAGAGGCTTTTTTTTACATATATCCTTGGAAAGATAAACAATCATTCCATGAAAATTTTTAAGTGTTTCAATGTTTTTAAATTCCTTCTCCGCTGTATCTCTTATTTCATTTCTTGTAAAGTGCCTTCCATAATATCTGTTAAAAAATCTGAATGTATACGCATCAACTACAAAGACATTGTAATCAAGTGCGTATAGCATTATTGATTCCATTGTCTCGTTTCCAACTCCTTTTATATTTATTATCAAATTCTCAACTGTTTTTCTGTCTCTGTCCCTCATATTTTCAAGTGACCCAAAATTTTTTATTACTGTATCTGCAACATTTTTCAGATAAACACCTTTCTGGTTATAGAACCCCGAGCTCCTTATTAATAACTTTAATCTTTCAATATCTATGTTTTTAATTGCTGATAATGTTATAACATCACTATTTTTTAATTCATGTATTGATTTTTCAACATTCGACCAGGCAGTGTTCTGTGTTAATATGCATCCAATTACGGTCTCGTCGGGTGTGTCGGCGGGCCACCATTTTAAATCACCGTAGTAATTATATAACCTGTTGTAAAGTTCCCCAAACATTTTTATTTAATCGTTTTTAATATAAAAAACATTTGTCTATTTAATTACATTTAAAGCTACCAGTGCGTCCAGAAAATACTGTATTGCAAATCCGGCCAGAAGAAGACCGAATATCCTTGTAATAGCCGTCATGACCTTATCGCCCAGAAATCCAAGTATTTTTGATGAATATACAAAGAAAAGATAAACCATTCCAAGAACAATAAGGACAGATGCTATTGTAAATATCTTTTCAAGAAGGTCGCCTTTCATAAGTATAATTACCAGTGAAATTGCACCCGGACCTGCAAGCAGTGGTGTGGCAAATGGTACAATACCCATATTCTTGGTTTGTTCAACCGATGTATCGGGCTTTGCCCCCTGCCTTACCATTTCTATACCCATTAAAAGCAATATTAAACCTCCGGCTATTTCCAGTGCCTCTATGGAAATACCGAAAAATGCTATAATTATATCTCCTACCAGTGCAAAGAGTATTATTATAATTCCTGCATAGGTGACGGCATCCCTTGATATGGTTTTTCTTGTTGCAACATTGAATGATGAGGTCATTCCAACAAAAATGGCCAGACTCCCAAAGGGATCAATGACCACGAGCATGGGCATGAAGACCTTTAAGAACTCTGTTATAAACGACATATTTCCCTATATAATCGTAATATATAAATTAAGGTATTTTATATTTCCTGAAAATAATAATTATATTTTTATGAGTAAAAATATTATATGAAAGGATAATCTCAGCCCATGAAAGTTTTAATTCTGGGCATAGACGGCTATATAGGATTTCCACTTGCCCTTAAATTGCTTGATGATGGAAATGAAGTTTCCGGCATGGATAATTTTTATACAAGAAAAAGGGTTAAAAAGGTTGGGTCAAAATCAGTAACAAAAATTAATTCTTTTGAAACCAGGAATAAGAAATTGAATAATGCCATAAAATTCTATAAGGGTGATGCAAGTGATTCAAAATTAATATATGATGTAATTAGAGCTGAAAAACCGGATGCAATAGTACATTTAGCAGAGCAGAGGTCGGCACCCTATTCAATGATGTCTCTAAAAAATGCAAATGAAACAATAGTAAAAAATATTGTAAGTACAATGAATATAATATACGCGGTAAAGGATATAAATCCTGATATACATATAGTTAAACTGGGTTCAATGGGTGAGTATGGAACGCCGAATATAGATATTCCTGAGGGTTTTCTGGAAGTAACTTATAATGGGAGAACAGACAATCTTCCATTTCCAAGGATGGGGCAGTCATGGTACCACTTATCAAAAATTTTCGACACATACAGCCTTATGCTCGGCACAAGAATCTGGGATTTTCCTGTAAGCGATGTAATGCAGGGAGTTGTTTATGGAACGAGGACTGATGGTATTACAGGGCACAGGATGGCAACACGTTTTGATATAGATCAAATTTATGGCACAGTGCTCAACAGATTTATCTCGCAGGCAGTAATAGGATATCCGCTAACTGTATACGGCAAAGGAAATCAGAAAAGGGCATTTCTCTCTCTTGAAGATAGTATAGCATGCCTCGGCTTAATTTTAAATAATCCTCCATCTGAATATAAAGTTTATAACCAGTTTGACGAGTATTATCCGTTAAATTATGTTGCTGAATCTGTAAAATCAAAATACGAGGAAATTTACGGTAAAACTGTTAATATAGACCATATCCCTGATCCGAGAGTGGAACTGGAAGATCATTATTATAATCCTGTAAACGCAAATCTAAAAAAATTGGGATATAAAAGAGGGCGCTCACTGGAAGATGAAATACCCATAATGCTTGATGACATAAGGCATAATATAAATACTGTATACAGTCTAAAGAATGTTATAAAGCCGGCAACAAAATGGAAATAAATTTTTTTATCTTTCTATATTTATAAGGTCCGTGTGTTTTGGCACATCGTATTCCATTAATTCCCTGCTTAAATATGATTCTCTGAAAATTTTCCTTGCATCATTTAATAAGATATCCAGGTCATTATATCTGGAGCTGTAATGAAAAAGAAAAAGCCTTTTTACTCCCGCCTCAAGTGCTATCTCTGCGGCCTGTGCAGATGATGTGTGGCCGTATTCATTTACCATTGGCTCCATTGAGGAATCCATCGTTGTATCATGAATTAATACATCTGCATCTCTGGCAAATTCAGGCATATTTTTTACGGGCCTTGTATCTCCTGTATAAACAATTTTTCTTCCTTTTTTTATTCCGAGTGCCATCTCATTGATATTATACTCCTTTCCATTCCATTCAGCAGTTCTATTATTTCTTAATTCTTCAAGCCTGTAAACCGGAAAACCGATTCTGTCAACAGCATTTCTGTCTATTTTTATCATATCTTTCTCTTCAAGTGAATATGAAATTGAGGGAACAGGATGATTATTTTTAAATGTTTTTATGAAAAACAGTCCGAAATCATAGACTGTATCCGGTTCAATTTCGTATACTTTAATATTGTAATTAATCCTTCCATAGCCTAAATTAATTGCCTCACGTAAAAATTTTACAGCACCTTTCGGGCCGAATATGTTAATGTCCTCTGTCCTGCCCAAAAAGGACAGTGAATTTAATAAACCGGGAAGGCCCAAAAAATGATCGGCATGAAAATGGGTGATAAAAATATTTTTTATGGACATAAATGATACATTGCTCTTCATAAACTGCTTCTGTGTTCCCTCCCCGCAATCAAAGAGGTTCACAACATTATCTATTTGTACCGCAAGGGCCGGCAGACCCCTTCCTGGCTTTGGCATTGATCCTCCTGTACCAAGAAATGTTATTTTAAGACTGGATGCCATATAAATTAATTGCAGGATGGTATATTATCATTATCCCGGTAATTGAAGGTAAGGAAATTATTATTTTAAAAGTATAAATAACCCGTGCATAATTTTTTGGAATATCCATAATTTGTAAATTTTGATAAATTCATAAATTAATTATATTCAATAATTATTCCTGATATAATGATAAATCAGGAAATAGAAATAAAAGGGAAGAAATATATTTATATAAATGAAAAACTTGGAAAAAAGGCACCCATGGTTATAATTAAGGGTGAAACGGGCTATATAATGTGTGGCTATTTAAACATCGAGGCTGCGAACTCTCTTGGCGATGTTGCCGTTCGAGTAACAGGCGTTAATGATGTTAATGACGTTTTAAATTCAACAGTGAATTCATGCACAGACGCTGCAGGAAAATTAGGAATTAAAAGCGGCGATAAAATAATGGATATAATTGAAAAATTATAACCTGATAAGGTAAATTAACTAATAATCCGATAAACCAGTAATCTTATATACCGGTTTGTAATATAATTTTATGGCAAATGAAAATAATGAAACAGAAAATGATAATGAGGATGAGAAAGTTTATAGAAAGACCATTTCTATAAAAGGTGTCAGTGCAGACCTTTATAAAAGAATACAGAAAGTATCAAACGATACAGGAAAAACAATAGGTCAGGTTACTGATGAGGCATACAGGTCATTTGTGGGTTCGGTAGACAATGCAAAACATTTATCAGAAAGTTTTATGAAAGGCATAAAAGAAGGTTCATCCCATATAATAGAGAACATAAAGGTGCTGGAAATTACCGGCGATGACTTAAAAGAAATAAACAGGAAGATAATTTTCAGGAATATAGATGAACTTACATTTAAAAATGTAGATAATGAAACCTTTGATAAGTATGTAAATTCAATTATAATGGTGAAGGTTGTGACGATACCGAAAACTTTGAGCAAGGCAAAAGTCCTTTTAAAGGGTAATTTTATAGACAAAATAGTACAGTAATTTTATTTTAATTTTTGAATTTTTCCCTGTAATAAAAAGCTTCATCAACTCTGGCGACAATTAAATCGCCCGAATATTTTTTGTCTATAAAATTAAATATTTTTTCGCGCAGTGGCGTCCAGTATTCCGAAACATAATCCGGATTTATAGATGCCATAAACTGTATTTTCATTTTGTAAAGGCTGTCTGTTATTTCTGAGTTTACAGTTACAGCATCCTTCCAGTAGCCTCTTAAATATGACCCCGTTACCGTGTCTATAATATCATTTATATTTTTCTTTGTTATCTCCTCGGGAGTTTTGGATTTAAACCAGTATTTTTGTGATAATTCTTTATAG
>JABEBX010019824.1_pt1 | contig 25958 bp, 19 predicted proteins | sample 7245971 | NCBI WGS metagenome assembly JABEBX01 (sample SAMN14506365, study PRJNA622280) | hot springs metagenome | biome: hot spring [ENVO:00000051]|acidic hot spring [ENVO:00002120]; feature: spring [ENVO:00000027]|sediment [ENVO:00002007]; material: sediment environment [ENVO:01001048]... | reverse complement strand
GGACTGGCCATACATCTCTTCGATCTTCTTGAGGAACCCATCTAACGTGGTTTTATCCGGGGCTACCATTAAAAGTTGTGGACGGAGTAAAAGAGGCGGCGTAACCTAAGGGTGTCTTTTTTTTCTACTTTTTTAGGAGTACGCCACCATGAGTAACAGTATGACCGAAACAATGGAATTTCCAAGCGCTCCGTGCAGCGATAGCTTAACCGAGGTATTGCGTGCCGGTGCGCAGCGTCTTCTGGCCGAAGCGGTACAGATCGAAGCCGAGCAATGGATCGCCGCTCGTGTCGAGCAACTCGATGCACGGGGACACCGGCAAGTGGTTCGCAATGGTTATCTTCCCGAACGTCTGGTCATGACGGGTATCGGCATGATACCGATTCGTCAGCCGCGTGTGGAGGATCGGCGTCCTGGAGATCAACGGGAAATCTTTGACCGGAAAATATTGCCGGCGTATCTGCGGCGGACGCAAAGCCTGGATGACGCTATTCCCTGGATGTATCTCTACGGCATAAGCACCAACGACATGAGCGAACCCTTGACGGCCTTACTGGGACCGGCGGCCAAGGGCGTGTCGGCATCAACGGTGTCCCGGCTGGTGGAAAAATGGAAGCAGGAATACACCGGATGGAACCAACGTTCACTGATGGGAAAACAGTACGTTTATCTATGGGCGGACGGTGTCTATTTCAATATTCGCATAGAAGAAGACCGGGCGTGCATACTGGTGCTGCTGGGGGCCACGGCCACTGGCGAGAAGGAAATCATCGCCATAGCCGATGGCTATCGGGAAAGCGAGCAATCTTGGATGAGTCTGTTGCTGGACCTGAAAAGCCGCGGACTGACCCTAACGCCAAAACTGGCGACGGGTGATGGTGCGTTGGGCTTCTGGGCGGCTCTGGAAAAAGTCTATCCCGAAACACGGCAGCAACGATGCTGGGTTCATAAGGCACTCAATGTGATCGGCAAATTGCCGGATCGGCTGGGCCACGAGGCCGGCCATAAACTCCGCCAGATTTGGATGGCCGAAACTCAATCCGATGCCAACAAGGCTTTCGATCTGTTCATCGCAACGTATGAAGATAAATATCCTGCGGCGGTTACCTGCCTGAAGAAAGATCGGGATACACTCTTGACGTTCTACGATTTTCCGGCCAGGCATTGGACGCACATCCGTACGACCAATCCCATTGAAAGTATTTTCTCGACGGTCCGGTTAAGGCACAATAAGACGCGGAACAACGCCGCTCGCGCGGCCTGCGTGGCCATGGTGTACAAGCTTGGCCAGAGCGCCCAGAGAAACTTCCAGCGACTCAACGGTGCTGAACAACTACAGGATGTTGTTGCAGGAATTCTTTATGAAGATGGAGTCAAAAAATCAGCCGCCTGAATATAACTCCGTCCACAACATTTGACTGTAGCCCATTCTACCGTTATATACTCCTATGTTGGAAAGAGCTTATTTTGGAAAGAGTCTAAATCCAGTATCTTTTTTCCATGAGTGTCGAGTTCATGCTTTATAAAGGTGCAATTTATGAGTACATTACTTCATTCCTTTCAGACAGAGAGTTCCGGCAGCATGACAAATCAGTTTCACAATCACAAGCTTAAGGCGAAAAGCCATCAGAATCGAAAAGCCGGTCGGATCTGCATTCTAGCGGCAATTGCGGCTTTAAGCCTTCCGGCCATCACCGCATTTCATGCACGCGGCGCTACGGATGAGACGGCAACATGGAACTTGGATGCTAACGGCAATTGGAATGCCGCTGCCGATTGGTCTACCAGTCCCGACTCCACTGCTACCTTCCCGGACAACGGCGGCGGATACGCATACAATGTGGTCATTACCCCCTCATCGCCACTTACCGTCGATCTTCAGGGATTGACATCTCCCACCACTATCGGCAGCTTGACCCTCGATAGTGGTAATAACATTGTGAACTCGGCCGGTACCAATCAGACACTGATTATTGATCCCACCTCGTTGAACACGCAGGTCGGCTCCAACATTGCGGGAAATATTAACGGCAGCGAGCCCGACGGCGGTGGTATTACGCTTGAATTTTCCAGTGGAAGCACGGTGAGCGTGGTATCCACTGTTTCCGGTGATCTTCTTGGTAATGTTTCCTTAACCGTCAATGAGTCCGGCGGAACGGTAATACTTAGTGGCTCCGGCAACACCTACACCGGTGCCACCACCATTTCCGGCGGCACTCTTTCACTGCAAGGCGGCTCGATAGCTGATTCCAGCGGGGTAAGCGTGGCCAGCGGTGCAACCTTGGATATTTCCAGCAACGGCGGCGGTGCAACAATCAACAATCTCACTGGCACCGGTACCGGCTACGTCACCCTCGGGGGCAATGGTCTGACGGTGGATGCCACCGGCACAAATAGTGACTCGTTCACCGGTGTCATCAGTGGATCCGGTGGATCCTTGACCAAAACCGGCACTGGAACATTAACACTATCCGGCGACAACACCTACACCGGCGGCACGGCGATCAATGGCGGTATTTTAGCGATATCCAACGATAATAACATCAACGGTGGAGCTGGCGGCATCACCTTCGGCGGCGGCACGCTGCAGTTAAACAATGACACCAGCAGTCTCAACTTCTCAGGCCAGGCGGTACAGCTTGGCGTGGCAACCGGTGATACCTCCACGCTGGAAGGAACCATATCGGACGGCAGCACCCCCGGCAGCGGCAGCCTTACCTATGAAGGGCCGGGCAAGCTCATTCTTACCAGTACCAACAACACCTACACCGGTGGCACGGTTATCGATGGCGGCACTTTGAGCATTTCTACGGATTCTAATCTCGGCACCGGCGGCATTGCTTTCGGCGGCGGCACGCTGCAAACCACCGGTACTGTTACTGATACTCAGACGATTGCTCTGAATACCGGCGGTGGCACGATTGATACGGATGGACAAACCGATTCCTTTTCGGGGAATATCACCGGAACCGGAGGTTTAACGGTAACGGATTCCAGCGGTACGGGTGGCGGTATTGTGACACTTTCCGGCGACAATACTTACTCCGGCGTCACGGCGATCAATGGCGGCACCTTGGCGATATCCAACAATGATAACATTAATAATGGCCCCGGCGGCATCACTTTCGGCGGCGGCACTCTGCAGTTGAACAATTACACCAGCAATCTCAACTTCTCCGATCAGGCGGTGCAGCTTGGCGTGGCTTCCGGTGACACTTCCACGCTGGCAGGAACCATCACGAATGGCGTCGGCACCGGCAGCCTTACCTATGAAGGACCCGGCACACTGACTCTCGCCGGCGATAACACCTATACAGGTGGTACGACTATCAATGGCGGCATCTTGAGCATCTCCGCGGAAGACAATCTCGGCACCGGTGGTATTGCTTTCGACGGCGGCACGCTGCAAACCTCCGGGACTGTCAGAGAAAGTCAGGCGGTTACTCTGAATACCAGCGGCGGCACGATTGACACGGATGGGAACACTGACGCCTTTTCAGGAGTGTTCTCCGGAACTGGTGATTTAACGGTGACAGATTCGAGCGGTACGGGTGATGGTATATTGACCCTTTCCGCCGTCAATACGTACAGCGGCGTCACGGCGATCAATGGCGGCACCTTGGCGATATCTAACGATGATAACATTAACTATGGCAGTGGCGGCATCACCTTCGGCGGCGGCACGCTGCAGTTAAACAATGACACCAGCAGTCTCAATTTCTCCGGTCAGGCGGTACAGCTTGGCGTGGCAACCGGTGATACCTCCACGCTGGAAGGAACCATATCGGATGGAACCAACCCCGGCAGCCTTACCTATGAAGGACCTGGCACACTGATTCTCGCTGGCACAAACACCTATACCGGCGGCACGACCATCAACGGCGGCACATTGAGCATTTCTGCGGAAGACAATCTCGGCGCTCTTACTGGAGGAATCACCTTCGACGGCGGCACGCTGCAGACCACCGCCGCTATAACCGACAGCCGGACGATTACTGTAGGTGCCGCCGGCGGCACTCTGGATTCAGATGGCGTAAGCGATACATTCTCGGGAGTAATCAGCAGCACAGGTTCGCCGACGGGAGCGTTGACACTTACATCATCTTCAACCTCCGCCGTAGGCACAATCATCCTTAGCGGTACCAACACCTACACCAATAATACCGACATTACCGCCACCGGTACGGAACAAGGTGTTACGGTGGTGGCGGGGACTGCCGCGGCTTTTGGATCCAGCATCGTCAATTTGACCAATACCAGCACTTATTCCAGCACCACAAGCGGCGTTACAACCAAGGCGGCAACGACGCTGGAAACGAATACCTATTACAACGACATTGTTCAAGGCAATGCCAGTATCACAACTCCTCTCGCCGTCAATCTGAACGGTTACAGTCAGGACGCCAACTCCACCCTGGACCTCGCGGCGTTTGTAGCAACCACACCTACCCGGGCGCTGACCTATGACTCATTGGCGGTTGCATCTGAAGGAACAGTTTCGCTTAATGGCACCTTGAAATTGGCAGTAGTAAATTCCACCGTTACCAATTATGGCCAGCTTCAAGATTTTGACACCTTGAATGTCATTACTTCCTCAAACACCCCCACGGGGGCCACTGGTTCTGGAGGTAGCACCCCAACCACAACCGGTGCCACCCCCATTGAAACCGGTGGTTCCACTTATGGTACCGGTTTCAGCACCATTGCGGTTACGGCATTAAATGCTGCCACTACAATGAATTACTATGAAACCAATACATCCTCGGGCGAAGTGGTAACCATTCAAACGCTTTTTGCGCCCGATGCCACAAATCCCAATGCTATGGCTCTTGCGGATTATTTGGATAATAATTTTATATCCCTCATCAACGTTCAATCCGGTGTAAAAAACGCACTTGGCGCGTTAAGCAGTCTATCGTCGGCGCAAATCTCCCAAGTATTAAATCAAATGACTCCCGCAGCCTATAGCAGCCTAACGGATGCGTCCATACAGAGCAGCATCTTTACCAGTCAGCAGTTGTTTTCGCAGATTTCCAACAGCTTCACCAATCCGGGATTTAATTTTAGCGGATTATCTCTGCTGCAAACCAATCAGCAGGATCCATTCGCACAATCGCTGGAATCTTCCATGAATTTCACCGGGGAAATGGCAAAAAATTCGGTGAACTACATGGATGATACCGGTGACTTGGATTCTCCCGCTTCCAATCAAGTATCCGGCCAATGGTCCGGTTTTGCCGCCGGCGAATTGGTTACGGACCATTTGGCACAAACCAATAGCGCCGAATCCGGCCAACATCTTCTAAGCGGCGGCGTATTAGCCGGGGTGGATTACACACTTACGCCGAATCTGCTCGTGGGCGGTATGTTCAATTGGCAGTATTCCGGCATGACGCTGGACTCCGCCGGGTCGCGTCAGGCCGCGCAAAGCTACTCACCTGGATTGTTTGCGGGATATAACCGGAATAACACGTTCGTCAACGCCATGGTTTCCTATACCTACAACGATTACACCATTGATCGGAATATTGATATTCCCGGTGCGGCTTCAACGGCCACCGGCAAACCGACCGGCAATCAATATGACGCCGCGGTACAAGGCGGATACCTGTTCCAGGCAAGCCCGGAATGGAAAATCGGGCCAGCCGTCGGATTAGGATACACCCATGCGGATATTGGAAGCTTTACAGAAACGGGCAGCCCGTTTGATATGAATGTTGGAAGTCAATCCGTGGATTCATTGCGAACGCTATTGGGTGCGCAGGGCCAATACACGTTATTGGTGACCAACTACACCCAGAACAACACCAAGATGACCACTCCGGTTCTGTCTGTTAGTTTCAATGCTTATTGGCAACATGAATTTCTAAATTCCAGCCAATCCATTACATCGAGCATTAATGGCTTGGGCAATGGGTCATTTGTGTTTCAGACGGGCTCACCGGTACGTGATTCACTTTTGGGTGGGCTGGGATTGAATGGTAATCTCGGAAACGGTATAACTCTGTTCGCCAATTATGAAACCCAGATCGGTCAGAAGAGCCAATTCGCGCAAACTGTCATGGTGGGCGCTGCGGTTAGCTTCTGATGGGCGCGTGGCAGATTCGGCAGGTGACGTTTCCCATGGGTACGCATACCCCCGCATGAGTCATGCGGTGCTCATTGGATATCAATGCGCCATGAGCACCGCGATGCAATCCGGTGGTTGATTTATTGATGTGAACCGACCACCGCATTAGTCATGCGGTGATCCAAGGATTGCATTTTCCGTGAGCACCGCATGAATAATGCGGTGGTTTGTCCATTATTGCGCATCGGTTATCGCCGTTTTCGCTCGTGCTTTCTTCACCCGCCTAAAGTGTCACGCACCCCCTTCTGATAGCCGCGGCATCGCATCATTGGCGTAATCTGGCTATAATTACATCCATCGGCGTATGTATGCGCCTGGGTTGGAATTGAGGTAATGCGGATGAATCCAATAGCAAATCAGGACCCTGAACTGTGGCAGGCAATATGTGATGAACAGAGCCGGCAGGAATCCACGCTGGAACTTATCGCCAGTGAAAATCATGTCTCTCCCGCGGTCATGGCCGCCGCCGCCACGCCGTTGACCAACAAATATGCCGAAGGCTATCCCGGAAAACGTTACTACGGCGGCTGCCAATTTGTGGATGTAGTGGAAAACCTGGCCCGTGATCGCGCTAAACAGCTTTTCGGCTGCGACCATGCCAATGTGCAACCACACTCCGGTTCGCAGGCCAATCAGGCGGTATTTTTGGCGGCGCTGACACCCGGCGACACCATCATGGGTTTGCATCTGGATCATGGCGGACACCTGACGCACGGCAAATCGGTGAATCTTTCCGGCAAATGGTTCAAGGCGGTTCATTATATGTTGAACCCCAAAACGGAACGTATTGATCTGGCGGAAGTCCGTAAACTGGCCCTTGAGCATAAGCCCAAACTGATTATCACCGGTGCCAGCGCCTATCCCAGAATCTGGGATTTTGCGGGCTTTGCGGAAATCGCAAAAGAAGTTGGCGCCCTGCAGATGGCTGATATGGCCCATTTTGCCGGTCTGGTCGCCACCGGTTTGCACCCGTCGCCGGTGCCGCACGCGGATTTTGTCACCACCACCACCCATAAAACGTTGCGCGGGCCGCGCTCTGGAATGACCCTGTGCAAAGCGGATTGGGCTAAAAAAATTGATTCCGCTATTTTCCCCGGTTTGCAGGGTGGTCCTTTGATGCACATTATCGCGGCTAAGGCGGTGGCCTTTGGCGAGGCGCTCAAGCCGGAATTCAAAGTTTATTGTCGGCAGATTATAAAAAATGCCCAGATGCTCGCCGAAGAATTAACCCGTCGCGGCTATCGCCTGGTTTCCGGCGGTACGGACAATCACTTGATGCTTATTGATCTGCGCACCAAAGATGCCAATCTTACCGGTGCGGCGGTGGAACAGTGGTTGCAGGCCGCGGGCATTATTGTTAATAAAAACATGGTTCCATTTGATACCCGTAAGGCGATGGAAACATCGGGTATTCGCGTGGGAACTCCCGCCTTAACCACCCGCGGCCTCAAGGAGCCGGAGATGATAAAGGTGGCGGAATGGTTTGATCGGGCCGCGTCCAGTGCGGGCGATGAAAAGACGTTGGCGCGAATTTGCGGCGAGGTTGCAGACTTCACCCGGCAATATCCGCTGCCGCATTTGGAGTGCAACGTGCCGGCCGCAAAGCATCCGCACGAACCCGCCGCCGCCGCGGTACATTAAACTTAAGCGGGGAAAATTGTGGACCGTAAAGTTCTGATCCTGCAGCATGCAGCCTGTGAGCACGCGGGAAATATCGCCGCAGCTTTGCAGCGCTCCAATCGACACAGCCATACTGTTGAGCTGTTTGCGGGCCAAAGCATTCCCGATGCAATCGATTCCTATGACGGTTTGATCATCATGGGCGGGCCAATGAGCGTGTATGAGGCGGCAACATTTCCTTTCATACGCGATGAAATCAATCTTATTACCCGGGCTGTAGAACGCAACAAGCCAATCCTGGGCGTTTGCCTTGGCTCTCAGATGCTGGCGGCCGCTCTGGGAGCGAAGGTTTATCCGGGTGAAAAAAAGGAAATTGGCTGGTATCAGGTCTCCAAGCTTCCGCAGTCGGCGGGTGATGCGCTGGTGGATCCGTTGCCGGATTCTTTTATGACGATGCACTGGCATGGCGATATTTTTGATCTGCCCGCTGGGGCGGTGCCGCTGCTGCGGTCTGATATGACGGCCATTCAGGCCTTTCGCTTTGGCCGCAATGCCTACGGATTGCTTTGCCACCTTGAATTAACCTGTCCTCAGATTGATCGTATGACTCAGGCGTTCCAGGCTGAGTTGAAACATGCCGGTGTTTCCGGTCATGATATATTGCTTCAGTGGCCGCGCCATGGCGCAGCGATGGAGCGGTTTGGCGGTGAGCTATTTTCCCGTTGGGTGGCGTTGCTCAAGTAAGTTTTTATATAACAACATTTTGAATTTCAGGAGTTGGCCGTTGCAGAATCGCATAACAGTTGAATTTGCCTGGCTGCCCCATGGCCAAGGATTGGATATTCCATCCTATCAAACCCTGCACAGCGCCGGTATGGATGTGCAGGCCGCGGTGATGGAACCGGTTACCATCGCGCCGTCCCAGCGGGTGCTGATACCCTGCGGTTTTGTCATGGCGATTCCGGACCATTATGAAGCGCAAATCCGTCCCCGATCCGGCCTGGCGCTCAAACACGGAATCACACTTCCCAACTCTCCCGGCACCATCGACGCCGATTATCGCGGTGAATTGAAAATCATCATGATTAATATCGGCTCGGAACCATTTGTCATCACGCGCGGCATGCGCATCGCCCAGATGGTTCTCGCCCCGGTAACGCGCGCCGATTGGAAGCAGGTTGATTCACCGGAGCATTTATCATCCACCGTCCGCGGCGCGGGCGGCTTCGGCAGCACAGGGCATTAAAATATCGTCACCACCCCGCGAGCCGTCACCTGCTGTCAAAATCTTCCCCGCCACATTGATGTGCCGCATTCCCCTTTAGGTACCGTGAAAGAATAACTTTGCACTTTCTGGCTGATTCTTTTGACCGTCGGCTTCATTGCTCGCTCCTTACAGACCCTCTGGCGAGGTATGCTCGTCGCTCGCGCCTCGCCGATGGCCAAAACTCCTGCGCCATAAAATGCAAATTTATTCTTTCACGATCCCTAAGTCCATGATTTCCTTAATCTGGCGCAGCGATGCGGCGATGCCCTCCATGCGCGGGTTGATTTCCAACGCCTGGCGATAGCATTGTTGTGCTTCGGCATAATTGCCCAAATTGGCATGACAGTGCCCCATTCCCGCCATGGCGCCAAAGTGCGGCGGCATAAGTTTCAACGCCTGCCGGCAATCCGCAATGGACTGGGCATATCTCTCCGCCAGATAATGGGCAATGGCACGCTGATTATACGCCTCGGCAAATTCCGGATCAGCTTCAATGGCCAGGGTGAATTTTTCCGTTGCGGTATCCAGATTGCCATGCTTGAGATGATGCGTACCGCACTTGAGATGGCAGGTGCTGCGATTCCGGCCGCTCCGAAACCATATCGCCCAAAGGGCCTGATCGGCAGCCTGATTGACCTGAGGATCAGCATCGTGCAGCGCGGCGGCCAGCGGTGCAACGGCATTTTTATCGCCCAGCAATATGAGAGCCATCGCGGTAGTCACCCGCACCTTACTATCTGAATGCTTAAGAAACCGGCACAATTTCTCTACGCACCAGCAACGACTGATGGATTCTTTTGCCCGGTCAAAATCACCGGCGGCCACATAGGGTGTCACTGTGCGAAGAAATTTCTGCACATCGTCGCGATCAAATTGTTCCTGGCCCTGGAGCATGGCAATCTTCGTCCCGAATCCGTGGCAATATAAGATAATATCCGATCACCGCCCGCCCCTGGCCGCTTCACGTCGGATGTGCGTGCGGTTATTTCACGCCATCGAATTCATACTATTCTAGGCGGCAATGGGTCTTGATGACAAATCTGTGGCATACGCAGCCATGGCCTGTTCAAAATCCATTTTGGCCGCCACCGTAGGGCATGGCCCCACCGCCGGTTCCGCTATCGGAATGTGGTTGTTCAATGGGGTGCGGATCGGGGAAATATTGGGATTTACTCTGCATATCTTGATTATGTTTGGTAAAAAGCTCCTCCTGACATCCCGCCAGCAGCGGCATGGAGCACAATACCGCCAGCGCAATAATGGTGCGGAAGATAAGCTTGATAGACATACGTTGCTGCCGATTCATTGTTATGAATCTCCTGATCCATTTCTGCTCCCTTGATTGTAGGGATTCCATTGGCTTTGGGAAGTAATCCACAAAAGTTGCGGGTCAGTGCGCCAGGATCAGTGCGATGGCGCCCAACACCACGCAGTAAATGGCAAAGGGGGTAAGCCGGCGGGTTTCAAAATATTTCATCAGGAATTTGGTGCTTAGATAAGCGGTAATGCCGGCGGCAATGGCCGCTGGAACGGTCAGATGCAGAATGACCCGGGCCTCAGGTTTTAACAGGGCCGGTACTTTTAACAGACCGGCTGCACCGATGACGGGTGTGGCCAGCATAAAAGCGAAGCGGCAAGCCTCTTCATACGTCAAGCCGGCCAGCACGCCCCCGACAATCGCCACACCGCTGCGGGAGATTCCGGGGAATAACGCCAGAGTCTGTGCCGCGCCCACCGCCGCCCCCTGGGGAAAGCTTAAATCTTCCGTGTTTTTCTGCTGTTGTGTGGCGGAGCGTTTTTCCGCCAGTTTTTTCATGTAATCACCCAGGAACATCACGCCGCCGTTAAGAATCAAAAATACACAGACCATCCAGTAGTAATGAGGATCATCAAAAAAGAGTTTGAACTTTTTCTGGAATGCCAACCCCACCAGCCCCACCACAATGGTACCCGCCACCAGCAGCCAGGCAAATTTGCTGTCCTGATCGTAAACCAGTTGTCGGCGTTTCAGACTGCCCAGATAGGCCAGAATCACTTTTTTCCATTCTTTCCAGAAATAAATAACCAGCGCTGCGGCCGTGGCCAGGTGCAGCGCCACCACAAAGCTGAGAAAATTTTTATTATTGGTGGTGAAATGCCAATGCAGCAAATGTTTGATGATAATAATGTGCCCCAGGCTGCTGATGGGGAAAAGCTCGGAAAATCCTTGTAAAATGCCCAGAAATATCGCCTGAAACAGTGTCAGATGTGTGGAGGTGACGGTGTGAAGCATGACAAAACCTCATCTTTATAGGCCCAAATAGAATAACATCCGCAGCACCGTGCAAGTTATGCCGGATGCCTGCGTTTGGTTTTGTACCACAGGCTCTTAGAATAAGCCAATGGAATATGTTATGCATTGGAAAAAAACTATGATTGATAAAAGGCTTAGGGATCGTGAAACCATAACTTCACACTTTCTGGCTGGTTCTTTTGTCCGCCGGCTGCGTTGCTCACTCCTTACAGACCCTCTGGCGAGGTATGCTCGTCGCTCGCGTCTAGCCGTCGGCCAAAACTCCTGCGCCATAAAATGTGAATTTATTCTTTCACGATCCCTTGGCGGCGTGCTGAAAAAAATTGCCACCTGCGCTGCGGCCGGTACGCTGGCAATAATTTTATTTATTGCACCAGTCTCCGCGGCTTTGGCGGCGACGGCCCCATCCGCGAACTTGCTGGCAAAAGCAATTGATGAACAGCGCGGCGGGCAGTGGGCGGAGGCGCTGTCAGATGTGCAAATCGCCATCCGGGCCGGCAACACCACACCCGCGGCCACCAACCTGCTGATTGCGGCTGCCCGCCAGCAGCACCGTATTGGCCGCGCCTATCTGCTTATTGCGGATTTGGGAGCGCGGCATTTAATTTCCGCAACAGTTGCGCAAAATATGATCGCAGCGCTGATCCGCCATGGCCCGGTGCAATCCTTGCCGGAAGAACTTATCCATGCCCGCAATCGCAGTGGTTATGGCACACAGCGGCAATGGGCATGGAGAGATTATCTGCTGGGGGTGGCCGCGGCGGAAAGCGGCCAGCCGCGGCAGGCAATTAACTGGCTGCAAGCCGCCATCAGTGCCAAACCCAAGTTCTGGCATGCAACGGAATTGCTGGCCGATCAACAGGCCACGGTCTATGATTTTTCAGCAGCGCAAAACTTGCTGCGACAGGCCATTGATACCCGCTGGCATCGGCGGCAGGCATATCATGATCTGGTCAGCGTTTATTCCGCGCAGGACCGCCTGCGGCGGGCGCTTATTCTGGCCCAGATCGCGGCGGGAAAATATCAGGATGATCCTGAATTTCAGGTATTGGTGGCACAGGTTTATGGCTTGCGGCAACAAGACACTATCCAGCAGGTGGTCCTGACGCAGGTACTGCAAAAGTTTCCGCGCTACAAACTCGCTTATCTGGATCTGCTGGGTTTAGCGCAAAGTGATGGCGATGAAGAGTTGATTGGCAAAATCAGTCAACAATATATCCGGGCTTTTTCCACCGATATATTTTCAATCGTGCTGCAATCGCGGCTCGCGGCGCAGCAGGGCAATGCCACACTGGCATCACGTATTCTCACGGAAGCCTTACGCGCCCATCAAGCCAACGTGCAGCTTTGGCTGGCACGCATAGAATTGGCATTGGCGTTAAAACACATCAAATCTGCGGTATCCCTGGACCATCAGGCCTTGCTGTTGAATCCGGACAGCCTGATTTTGAATCAGACGTTGGCGCAATTGCTGGAGGATAAGCCGCGGCAGGCCATCGCGGTATTACAAGTCTTTGCCCGGCGGCATCGGCAGTCCGCGGCAGCGCAGCAGGCATACGTGCGGATATTGCTGCAATTCAAAAAGCTTGCCCAATGCAGAACCTTTTTGCATCCGTTGATTCTACATTATCCACACGCCCGATGGATTCAACAGTCATGGGCAGCTTATCTTGATGCCGCGGGCGAGTATCAGGCGGAACGGAAATATCTGGAGAAAATCACCGCCGGCCGCTTTGCGCGCGTAGCGGATATTCTGCTGTTGGCCACTGTTGATTATCAACTCCATGATTTACCCGCGGAGGAGGCGGCATACAAAAAAGTATTGCAACTTGAACCGGCGAATTCCATGGCGGCCAATGATCTGGGCTATACGCTGGCAATAGAAAACCGGGAATTGCCATACGCACAAAAGATTATTGAAATCGCGGTGAAAAATCATCCTGGAGATGCGGCAGCGCGCGACAGCCTCGGATGGGTGTTATACAAGCAGGGGCATTTTCAGCGGGCGCTGGCGCAGTTAAAACAGGCGGTGCAGTTGCCCGGTGGGCAATCCCCGGAAGGTCTGGAACATCTGGGTGCGGCGATGAACAAACTTGGCCACGCCGCGCGGGCGATTCTGATTTGGAAAGTGGCCTTGAAGCAAATGGGAGATTCCAAGGAACTTTCCGCACACCAGCGCATCATTAAAAAGCGAATTGAATTGCGAATTAAAAAAGCCCGGCTCTGGCGCGATCTGCAAAAGGCCGGCGGGAAAATGATGTAAGGATCGTGTCCGAAATAATATCCGGAGATGGCGGTTTGGTCGCGCTCAAAAATAACTTGAACATTTCTGGCTGGTTCTTTTGGCCGCCAGCTTCGTTGCTCGCTCCTTACAGCCCCTCTGGCGAGGTATGCTCGTCGCTCACGCCTCGCCGGCGGGCAAAATTCCTGCGCCATAAACGTTCAATTTATTTTTGAACGCGCCCTTAACCATCAAACCGCCGCCATTCTGGCCAGCCGGTGTTTTCAAAGAGCACCGCATGATAATGCGGTGGCCGGTACACATCAGTCAATCAACCACCGGATTACATCCGGTGCTCATGGCGCATTGAGATTCAAAGAGCACCGTATGATAATGCGGTGGTGGATTCACACTGCTTTTGGTTAAACGCCTCACACTGATGTACCCCGATCATTGTCCGGTGGTTGCCGGAGCAGGGGCGGTTGTGCCGGTTGCAGCGGATGTGTGAGGCTTGGCGGACTTGGCGGTCAAAGCGGAAGTAAAAAATCCCAGATAATGACTGGGCGATTGTGCGGTGAAAATGCCGGCCAATGGAAACGCGCTGATGCTGCGTTCATGCCAACCCGCGCGATCAAACCAGCTTAAAGAACCGGAGGGCTCAATAGCCGCGGTCAAATCTTTTAATGGCGGAGCAATGTGAGTCAGCGTTACCGGCAGTTCAATGCCTTCCATGGTCAACGGCATGGACATTTCCTGCGTAAGCAGTTGGTAGCCGGCGGAGAGAAGTCTGGGCGAATCTGTAAAGCTCACCGTGGCCGGGGAGGCTGGATTGCCAAGCTGTTTAATGACCCTTTGAAATGCGGGATTGTCAAGCACGGAGGTTTTGGCGGATTCCTGGGAAATGGCGGCTCGCATGGTATTGAGATTCAGCGTGATGAAAAAATTATTGTTGTCAATGGCATAACATAAAAGCGCCGCGGATGTGCCCACTTCATTGATGGTTACGTTGCCCATTTGCACAGCGTTCATGGAAAGCGTATCGCCGTTCATCCCGCGCTGTTTGATCATGGCATTGCCGCCCATGACCGCAACCGGCATCAGCACCGCCAGCGCCTGCATCAGACGATTGGGGTGCGTTAAGCGGTTGGCCAGAACATAGCCGTTGAACGCCGGCAGGCCGTGGGATGGCAGTTCATACATCAGCCAGCGGGATCCCAACGCATGAATCAAATCCTGCTGCAAATCCACGCCGGTCATCTGATTGACCGTTACCAGCGCCTGATTGATTTGCCGCTTCTGGCCTCCGGCCTTGGCGGCCGCAAGCAGGATGTTGGTGACGGCGGTTAAGTTGAGATGAAAAACCGCGGCAGTCAGGGCGTTGGCCGGGACAAGTTTTAGAAGAGTTGTTGCATGGCCGGGATGCGCGGGCGGATTTTTATATGCTAAAAAATTATCCTGCCGCCACTGCCCGGAGGTAAACCCCGCCGTCATGGAATAGGTTTTGTATGGTTGCGGTTGATTGTCCACATTCAGGTGCTTTAACAGCTTCGCGGCTTGAGGATTGCTTTTGGCGTATGCCGCCAGCAGCTTTTCATCGCCACTGGCCAAGCCAAAATTTAGGTAAACTCCCAGTGCCGGATGGGCCACGGACGTTGCCAGAGCGGTCTGAAAGTACGGATCGGAATTTAACGTCCGGCCCTGGCCACGCAGCGCCCGGAGCATGGCGGGGGTGAAATTTACAACCTCATAAACATAGGGGCCGGCGGAGCCGATGCGGGTTAGCTGACTTTTGGATTTCTGGCTGTAAGGATGTTGCGGTTGGAAAGGCTTTAATTCTGTCAGGATTTTATTGCGATCAGCCCCGGCTTTGATAATCATGGCCATGGAAAGCGTTTTGGGATGCGTTTTATTCACGGGCAGAACATAAATGGCAAATGGGTGATTGAAAAGCAGCATGGCGATTTTGCGGATATTACGCGCGTTTTTCATCGTATCCGGGTTGCCGTTGGCTCGGGCGGCAATGATGGCGGGGATATCCTGGTTGAAAAAATCAGCGATGTGGCTGTGTTTGAGAATCCCGGCCAGGCGGGAAGATTTATATCCCGGCCAATTTTGCGGGCGGCCCGCCCAGCCCGCATAAAAAGCCACCCCCGCCGGAACATGCCCAGCCAAAGGCGCGGCAACTTGATGTGCGGGTGCGGCCCATGCCGCCGTGGCACCCGTCACCGTGGCCGCAGCCGCCACCAGCATGTAGAGCCGGTTAATTATGGAATATTGCTGTTTCATCATGAATCGCCTTTTGTGTACCGGTCCGGCGGCAACACCGCCTTACGGCTCAATTTCACCATCGCCGCCAGCGCGATGGCCAAGATACTAACGCACCAAATTGGTGTTTGTAGCATAACGCGGGAAAAATAAGAATCGTTTCCAAAATAATATCCGGAGATGGCGGTCAACCATCTGGCCGCCGCCGCTGTCCCGGCAAGCCGGAGTAGCCAATGAAGCACCACATAATAATGCGGTGGCCGGCTCACATCAGTCAATCAACCACCGGATTTCATCCGGTGCTCGTGACGCATTGATATCCAAAGAGCACCGCATGACTAATGCGGTGGTGGATTCACACTTCTCAAACAACCACCGGATTATCATCCTTGGCTCACAACCATGAACGACGCGCAACCGGAAATTATTTTGATCCTCATCCTAACTTGCACACTGCACGCGCACAATGATCATGACATTATCACGGCAGATCACAGAAGATCACTGATCACGGCAAATCACGGAAAGTGCCAGTGAACTGCGCAGCGAGGGCTGACGTAGGGTAAAATACCGGCTGGCACTCTGTCCATGATGGAATGATGGATTGACAGAGCGCCAGAGAGGGGGCTTTGACCAGCCGGTTGAGACGCGGTTGACTGAAGTGTGTTGTCGGCGGCGGGGAATCGGGGTAGAGTTTCTTGCGGTATGGAACTGTTGCGGTGTTTTGATGAATAAAATTGCGGTTCGATTGTTGGCGGCACTGTTGCTGCTGGCGGCGATTACGGGCCGGGCTGCTGCCGCAGCAGGCGATTCATTTGAATCTCTCGGAACGCCTCCGCCGGGATGTATGTTTGAAAATCAACTCCGCCCGGGCATGGTTGGCTACGGTCTGACCGTGATGCATGGGGCGGATATCCAGAAATTTCATGTCAAAATTATTGATGTAGTCAAAGATTTTGGCCCGGATATGAATGTCATTCTCGTGCGGTGCTGGGGCCTGGGGCTGCGGCACTCCGGAATTATTGAGGGCATGAGCGGATCACCTGTCTATATTGACGGTAAGCTCATTGGCGCCATCGCGTACGGCTGGCATTATTCCAAAGATCCCATCGGCGGTGTCCAACCCATCCGGCAGATGCTGCATATACCGCTGCCCAATAAGCATAAAAAAATGGCCTGGCAGGGCGGTTCCAGTGCGGTGACATGGATGGAACAATCAGCGGTAACCCACGATCTTATCGGCTGGTCCGCGATGGTGCGGCATATTTATGGCATCAGGACGGAAAAAGCCGGGAAGGCCATGCGGGTCGCCGCCAACGCCGCCATTAAACTACAGCCGCTGTCCTCACCACTGATGGTGGGGGGGGGATCAGGCAGTGTGATGCGGTATCTGCAAGGCGCGTTTGCCGGCACCGGCATGGTTCCGCTGGCCGCGGGTGCCGCGGGCAATGGCGGCAAAGGGCAACTCGGCGGACTGGCCATGACACCCGCGGCGGCGATGGATTTACGGCCCGGCGCGGCCATTGCCGTGCCGCTGCTCAATGGGGATATGGACATGTCCGCCATCGGCACGGTTACCGATGTGGTCAATGGCCATGTATATGCGTTTGGCCACCGGTTTTTTGCGCAGGGGCGATCCGATCTGCCAATTGCAGGTGCATATATATATACAATTCTTCCGGATGTTGAAGCGTCCTTCAAACTCGGCACCAGCTTTACCCGGCAGGGGCGGCTGGTCATGGACCAGGCGACGGGCATTGTTGGCGAACTGGGCACGCCGGCGCCATCGGCACCGGTCACCATGACCATTGCATATCACAACCCGGCGTGGAAAAAGACTTTTCATTACAATCTGTTTCTGGATTCCCGCACCGCCATGCAGTCCCTGGGGGCCGCACTGGTGGGCACCATGACGGCCAAGCGCAAAGTGGTGGCAAAAACGGGCAATTATACGGTGCATATCACCGGCCACATCCATTTTGCCGGGGCCAATTTGCCGGTGGATAATTATTATACGACCGGCTATTTTGACGCCAATCATGTGCTGATGCCCGCGGCATTGTTGATGAACAATCCCTTTAAGGATTTGAAACTTAAAGATGTTGATCTGCACATTTCCGCCCGGCCGGTGAATCGCGCGGCGGTTATTACCTCCGCGGTGGTGCGGCGGCTGACGGTGACACCGGGCGGAACGATCCGGGTGCGCTTAACGGTCCAACCATTTCGTGGGCATCAATATTATGTGCATCTGCATGTTAAAGTGCCGGCCAACACCCCCGATGGTGATTATAACTTGGTGGTGGGGTCATCCAATTCCATTATCCAGCAGGAAATGACATATTTTCCGCAGCGTTTTGCTCCGGGAAGCATTGCGGAACTTACCGCTGACATCAAACATTTGACCGGCTACCGGGATAACCGCATTTACGCCCGTCTGGTTCTGAACATGCACGGTGTGGACCAGGATCGCACCGCTATGCCCAATTTACCATTAAGCCGCGTGGCGATCCTGGCGGAAAATCCACCGGCCAATTTATATCCACTGTTTAATTCAGTGCAGGCTGAGGTGCCAGTGGGATCCATCGTGGAGCAGGGCGGCCAGAGTTTTACCATAAAGGTACGGCGTCATGCGAATCGGCGTTTTGTCCATATTACGCCGGGGCCGGGCTTTCCGGGTCCCGGTATGCCTGGCATGCCGGGGCCAATGGTGCCGCCACCGCAGTAAGATTTTCGCTGTCATAAAGCGGGCGGGGCATAAGGCCGGGATCAATGGACGCGGTAAAAATTAAAACAGGAGAATTCATGTTTTGTAAAGCAAATTTGAGCTTAAAAAAAATTCTGGCATCGCTGGTGGTGGGGCTTCTGGCAGGATCACCCGCCGCGTGGGCGGTGCATCCTGAGAGTTGGAAGTTCACCGATGAAGCCGCTTATGCCGCCGGTCATTTTCATGGCGTGATTGTCAATAATTATGGTGAATTGGCCCTAAGCCGCAGTATGCAAAAGCTGCTGCCCAAAACTGGTTTTGATTTTATCAATGCCATTGCGGTTTCCCGGAAGGGGGGCGTCTGGTTTGGTACCAGTCCAAAGGGTAAAGTGTATCAATTGGTTAAGGGTAAACCGGTCGTGGAGTACTCGCCGCCAGCGGATTCAGATCAGGTGCTGTCTCTGGCATTTGAAAAAAACGGAAACTTACTGGTGGCGGCCTGCGGAACCAAAGGAGAATTGGTGGAATTGAGTTTTGCGGGAGGTAAAGCCACCGCCAAAACAATTTTCCACAATTCATCCGTGCAATATATATGGTCCATACTGCCATTGTCCGATGGTTCGATTATTTTAGCCACAGGCCCCCATGGAGAGATCTGGGAGATCAGCCCGGCGGGCAAGGCAAAAATTTTGCTCAAGGCCGGCGTGCATAATGTGACATGTCTGGCACAGGCCGCGGATGGCTCAATTCTGGCGGGAACCGATGGTCCGGGACTGGTGATAAAGATCAATCCAAAAATCGGCAAGTCTTATGTATTAATGAGTGCGGATCATGCGGAAATATCCGCTCTGGCGGTGGATGGGGACGGCGATATTTTTGCATCCACAGCCTCGCCGCACCGGGCCAAACTTGATGGCGGCGTGTTTACGCCGACGTTGCAGCCCACGGGCCGCCCGGTGGCGGTTGCCTCCGGAATCAAGGTGCTGGGGAAAAAGGCCCCGCGTAAAAAAGCAGTGGGAGCCGTCGGCAAGCCGGGCAAGGCCACCACAGAACCCACACGAATTCCCGGACCATTTCCGTCGGCTGACACCGATAATTCAGCCGCCACTGAACCAATGGTCAAAACGAATGTGGTCTACCAGATCAGCCCCAACGGGCGTGTGCGTGTGTTATTGAAGGTGCCGGACATGGTGCTTTCCATGCTGTATGCAAAACAGCATTTAATTCTGGGCTTAGGCGGCCATGGGCGGCTTGTGTCTTATGATCCCTTTACGCAGACTCAAACGCTCCTGGAGCGGCTCAAACAATCTGATCTCTTGGCGCTGGCTGATGGACGCGGCGGACGGTTGCTCATTGGAACCGCCAATCAAGGCCAGATATATCAGCTTACCAGCAATCTGCAGACCACGGGAAATTATGTCAGCCGCGTGCTGGATGCCAAGTTGCCGTCCAACTGGGGAGCGGCGCATATTGACGCCAAAGTTCCCGCCGGCGCCGCGGTGGATATTCAAACGCGCAGCGGCAATGTGCGGAATGTGAAACATCAGGCCAAATTCTGGAGCCGCTGGTCCGCGCTGATCCCGGCCAATAGTTATCGTAAAATCTCCAGCCCGCCGGCCCGGTTTCTGCAATTCCGCCTGGTTCTGAAACGCAGCGCCAAAGGGGCGTCTCCGGTTGTCCGGTCGGCACGTATCAGTTATCAGCAAATAAACGTGCCACCAGTACTAAGGAGCGTACAGACCAAATATATCAGCAAACCGGCCCATGCTCTGGCCGTGCGCTGGAAAGCCAGTGATCCCAATGGAGATACTTTGGAATACACCGTGAAATACCGGCAGAAGGGAATTCCGGTTTGGATTCAGGTGGCGAAGAATATTTCCGGCCATCATTACGTTTGGCATTTGGCGGGTATTCCCGATGGGTATTATCGCGTCAAAGTCATCGCCTCCGATGCTCCGGACAATATCCCGCAGATGGCCCGGAGCGTCGCCCGCGAATCCAGCCGCATTCTGGTGGATAACACGCCACCGGCCATTGCCGGCCTGAAATGGCGGCAAACGGCGGATGGGCGTGTGGTGGTAACGGGGGTGGCTTCAGATAAGCTTTCACCCATCGTGGCCGTGCGCATTCAGGTGGATTCCTCCAAGAACTGGCGTCCGGCGGCAGCTTCTGCTACTATCTTTGACTCGCCGCTGGAAGGTTTCCGCGGGAGAACAGGCGTGCTGACCAGCGGACCGCATCGAATTGTGGTAAAAGCTGTTGATGCCGCCGGGAACGAGGCCTACGCATCGGTGCTGGTAAATGTGCATTGATGCGGCATTATTGAAAATTTGGAGTTAAGCCGTGCATTATCCGCATAAAATCAGCAACCGAAAGCGCGTCCGGAAAATCGGTTTCCGCGCCAGAATGAAAACCAAAAAGGGGCGGCAGTTGATGAATCGTAAACGCCGCACTGGCCGCAGCGTCAACGTGGTATAATCTGACATCATGACTGATGCTCCATCCACGGGCCGTCCCAATCGTCTCATTGATTCCCGCAGTCCATACCTTCTGCAACATGCGTACAATCCGGTGGATTGGTACCCATGGTGTCCCGAGGCGTTGGCGTTGTCCCGGCAACTCGATGCGCCGATTTTTCTATCCATCGGTTATTCCGCCTGCCATTGGTGCCATGTCATGGAGCGGGAAGTTTTTGAAAACCCGGAAATCGCCGGGTACATGAATCAACATTTTGTCAATATCAAAGTGGATCGCGAAGAGCGGCCCGACCTTGATGAACTTTATATGCTGGCCACACAAATGACCACCGGCTCCGGTGGCTGGCCCATGAGTGTCTGGCTGACACCGCAACTTAAGCCCTTTTATGCCGGTACTTATTTTCCACCGGATGATCAACATGGCAGGCCGGGCTTTCCCTCCGTGCTCGCGGCGATACACCGGGCCTGGCAAGACCAGCGTGCTCAATTGATGCAGCAGGCGGATCATATCGCCCACACCATCACAGAGCGGTTGAATCGTGACGACTCATTGGAAAAGGCAATCAAATCCGCCGCATGGATTGCCGCAGCGGTGACGGAATCGCAACGGCGTATCGACCTGACATGGGGTGGCTTTTCCGGCGCGCCCAAATTTCCGCCGCACCAGACGCTGCTTTTCTGGATGGCGCTGCTGCAGGCACAGCATCAAGCGCTGGGGCATGAAAATGACGCCAACCGCCACGCTGAATCGCAGCCCGGCATAAATGCCGCGGCTAAGACGTTGGGCCGGGAACATGGTTCTCCGGGCAACAGTGCCGCGGGCACGCACGACATAAATGTCGCGGCTAACATTGCGGATCACCAATCCGGTGCACATGGCGATGATCTGGCGGACGCGGGCGGAATTGATACCACGGCGAAGACGGGGGTTGATTTCAGTGCCGTTTTAACAGACCTTCCAACAGCACAGATTACCCGCTGGCTGACCACAACGCTGGACCACATGGCGGCAGGTGGAATAAACGATCAGATTGCGGGGGGCTTTTCCCGTTACAGCACCGATGAACAATGGCTGGTCCCGCATTTTGAAAAAATGCTTTATGACAATGCGCAACTGGCTCTTATTTATGCCCGCGCCGGTGTATTACTCAATCGCAGCGATTATAAAAACGTCGCTCGGGCAACGCTGGGCTTCTGGCTGCGTGACATGACCGCGCCGGACGGCTTATTTTACAGCAGTCTGGATGCGGACAGTCAAGGCGTAGAGGGAAAATTCTATGTCTGGAATTGGCAGGAGATTCTTGTCGCAATTCCCGATGACCTCGATCGGCTCCTGGCGTGCGAATATTGGGATTTAACGCCCGGTGGAAATTGGGAAGGCCATAATATTCCGCGGGTGATTGCCGATGTGGCTCAATTGGCCCGGCGGCATGGACAATCTTCAGAAATTGTGCAGACGCGATTACACAAAATTCAGAAGCAGTTGCTGACTCTGCGATCCAGGCGCATTGCACCCCATTGTGATGACAAAATTCTCACCAGTTGGAATGGCCTGATGATTCAGGCCTTGGCCGAGGCCGCGATGCTTTTGCATGAACCCCGCTATTATGCCGCCGCCGCCACTGCCGCAACTGCGCTTCTCCGTGTGCATCAAGATGCCGACGGACAATTGCTGCACGTCAGCCGGGCCGGGCGAGCGGATATTCCCTCATTTCTGGATGATTATGCGTGTTGCGGTATTGGCGTATGGACTCTGGCGCGAGCAGCGCGGCAATTTGAACCCGCCGCGGCTGACTATTGGCTCCGTAGTGCAAAGCGGATGGCGGCGATTATTGTCTGTGACTTTTATGAGCCTCAAACCGGACGATTTTTTGTCTCCAGCCGCCGGCATGATCAGCTTTTTGTCCGGGTTCCCAGTGGCAGTGATAATGCCGTGCCATCCGCGGCCGGCATCGCCATGGAACTTCTGCTGAAAGCGGAAATTGCCGCCGTGGACAAAAATTATCAGAACATTGCCTGGCGTGGCATGACCGCTTTAGCCCCGCATATCGAACATTATCCTCTGGCATTTTCAACGGTTTTATCCGCTATAATGGGACATGAGGAAATCTTATCTACTCCAGCGGTGCAATGAACGCGTTGTTGCCGCCATGACAATTATTCTGGATAATACAATCGTGCAGATCAAATCATGATAGCCGCCGACTTCCCATCGCACCGAGACCGAATCAGCAATAGCCGTGTGATGCCCTCATGATGCGATGAGATAATGTTTCCCGTGAGTTCGGAATCTTGGTAAATATGCTCAAAAATTGCCGCTTCACTTCCCGCAGATGATGCGAATATTGATGTTTCATTTGCAAGGCGCGTGGAAACATTTAAGGAAACATCGTCAGCGAGCCGATAACATAGTCCCGGCGGAGTGTTTTAAGCAGGATAATGCAATGGCCGGGAGGCAACTTGATCTATTTTCTTTTTTCAAAAAATCGCGGACACCCGCGCCGGGCTTACAGAAGCCCGCAGCGCAGCCGATATCGCGCACCGTGGATCGCTCCCGCGGTGCGGGCTATATACTATTAACCGATGTTCCGTATCATAATCATCATCGCTTTTATGATCGGCTTGTTGCTGAAATGAAGGCGCATTACGGAATTTCCATCCGCAAATGGCGCAAAAGCATGAGCGGTGTGGCGTATGAGCTGCATTACAACAATGGTGACGTGCTGCGGATGATTTCCGCGCCGCGCCCGCGTTCACCGGTGAGCGTCTGCATTTTTATGCATGAGGTGGGACACCACGCGGTGGGATTCCGTAAGTTTCGCCCGCGCTGTCTGGAAGAATATCATGTATGGCAGTGGGCATTTGACCAGATGCGCAAGCGGGCCATTCCAGTGGATCGGCGTGTGGAACGGCATTATCGACGGAGTATGTACCATTATGTCCGCCTGGCCAAAAAGCGCGGCCTCAAGGTTTTGCCCCCGGTGCTGGAGCAATTTCTGACGTGGCCCGCATAATGCCGCTGTCGCGGTGCTCATGGCGCATTGATATCCAAAGAGCACCGCATGAATAATGCGGTGGTATGCGTACCCATGGGAAACATCACCTGACGGATCTGTCACGTACCCATTATAGCTTGCCGCAGCGGCGGGAGAAAAACCGCGTTTGCCCATTTCTCCATTGCGGCGGATAATCTTCCCCATGGAATCAGCGCAGGAAATTTTTAAGACATTTCTCCACGATCACCGGCTCAAGTACACGCAGGAGCGGCGTGTGGTTCTGGAGGTTATCCAAAGCTTTGACCGCCCCTTTGAAGCCGAGGAACTGCTCCTGGCCCTGCGCCGCCAACAGCATCGAGTAAGCAAAGCCACCGTGTACCGCACGCTCAAACATCTTGTGGAATGCCTGTTAATCAATCAGATTTTTTTTGGCACCGGCACCCAGAGTTATTACGATTTCGTCGGCACGCAAAGAGGCCATGATCATCTCGTGGATGTACAAACCGGGAAAATCATCCCTTTTTCCAGTCCGGAGATTGTGGCTTTGCGTGACCGCATCGCCCGGGAAATGGGCTTTACATCTGTCGCCCACCGGTTTCAAATTTTGGGCCGGCGCGTCAGCGTCACGGATCCCGCAGCGGATACAAATGTTTCTTAACGCACCACTTCTGCCTTGCATAAAATCAGGTTGCCTATATTTTGTGTCAATGCAATCGCTGATGTTTACGCCATTGGCGATCACCATCAAGAAGCACCCATGGCCGACACCCACCGGAAATCTCAATCAAAACATAAGGCGTCATCACAGGGAGCGCGGACGTCCTCGTCCGCCAACGAAAACGCATCTCGGGGAGCGCGGATGTCCTCATCCGCCTGAATCGCAAATAATATTACAGCGGGTGGGGACGCCCGCGCTCCCAGGACTGGTACGGAAAAATTGCCACGCCGTGTGAAAAGGAAAGCTGGTTCAAGATGAGAGTAGGTCTCTCGCAGTCGGGTGGCAGAACCAGGCTGCAAATCAGTTCGAGTTGCGACGGTCAAGAGCCGCCATGGTGAACGTCGAACGAAAAGGCGCAGCCATGCTTTATCTGCGCCATGTGGCGCAGGGAAAGCTGAAGCTGTTTGCCCATTGGGAAATCGGAATCTTGCCATGAATAATGGCAATGGCGATGACGGGATCCAGATGAGCCGAGAGGCTCATGTCCGGTTCTGCGAGAGCGTGGGGGTGAAACTCCCCCCGCTAATAAAAAAGCCGCCCTTAAAAGCGGCTTTTTTATTAGCAGAGCAGGTGTGAGTAGAACAGTTGAGAAGGAAAGCAAATAAGGAAGGCTGGTTTAATAGGGAGCTTTCGCTGGCGGGATAATTTCCTCAAATAATCGCCATTCTGGTGATGTTCCACATAACTTATAGGGCCGGATGTAAAGGATCGGTCCGCCTCCTGCCCCGTGGCCACATAAAATACACGTTTGCCCGCCTTGATCAGTGATCGTTCCAGCATAAGCCCGTCCACGGGATCCTTGGGCCTCGCCAGGCGGTTACGTTCCCATGCCAGCACCACATTAACCTCTTTGTCCTGCTGGGCGCGATTGACCAAGGCTTCCAGGCCGGGCCGGTGCATGTCACTGCCGCTGATGGCATCATCGACGTAAACCTCGACCAGTTTCCAGCCGCGCGCCGCGGCAAAGCCTTGCAGCTTGGCCCGTTGCTGGTCAAGAGATTCTTCCTGGCGATTGGTTGATCTGCGGATGTAACCGATGGCGTTCATGGAATGCTCCTTATTCATCATAAATTATTTAATACTGACGAGTCTCTGTAAATTCATTTAAAACAGAGTTTTTGTTACTTTTCTAACACCCGTAATTAAGTCTTCTATTTCCTCTTGCTTCGGGTCTCTTTCAGTTTTGTGATCGCAGCGATTCCTGATATCTGACAAAAGTTGGATATGCCGCCACATGGGTATGTCAATCTGTCTCTTATACACATCT
>JABEBX010020512.1_pt1 | contig 25986 bp, 22 predicted proteins | sample 7245971 | NCBI WGS metagenome assembly JABEBX01 (sample SAMN14506365, study PRJNA622280) | hot springs metagenome | biome: hot spring [ENVO:00000051]|acidic hot spring [ENVO:00002120]; feature: spring [ENVO:00000027]|sediment [ENVO:00002007]; material: sediment environment [ENVO:01001048]... | reverse complement strand
CGCGGCGCGCAGACCACATACGACGTCGCGCAGCGAGCCAAAGCCAGCTTTGCCAACTCGCGCATTCTTGGAGTGGTGCTCAACGACATCAAGAATCCGCCGCGGCGGGAATCCTATTACAACAGCTATTACTACGGCTACGGCTACGGCAAACGGGAGAGCCCTGCGGATTCGGCTTCGAAGGCAAAATAGGAAAAAGAATGATCCGGCTCTTCAATGTCTATTATTCGGCCCGCTCGGTGATTCGCGTGCTGGGCGAGGTTCCTTTGGTGGCCGGATCATTTCTGATCGCCGCAATTTTCCTGTCGAAGCCGGATCCATGGATTCCGTTGCTCTATGAGAACGGGCTCCTGAAGATTGCATTTCTCACCCTCTTCACAGTATTGCTCACGTATTATTTCGATCTTTACGAGCCGCGGCATCTTTCGGACGGATGGGAGATCTATTTCCGAATTCTTTTGGTCTTAAGCGGACTTTCATTTTCGCTGGCCGCGCTTCTTTATTGGGATCCGACATTTGAGTTTCGGCACGATGTCTTCGTGGCCGGCGTGGCTCTTCTCGCCGTGATGCTTTTGATCTGGCGGTCGGCGTACGAGTGGTTGTGCAACTTGTCGGCGTTTCGGGAGCAGGTATATGTTCTGGGCCGGGACAAGCGCGCCGAGATGGTGATCGAGATGCTGCGTCAGCGGCGCGATGCGGGCATGGAAGTTATTCCAAGAGACAGTATTGTCGGTGCTCATCAGGGGAACGACGGCAGTTATGCGGCAGAGCTGCGCGCGCTTGCAGAATCGAGGACGCCGATCGACCGCGTAATCGTCGCCATCGAGGAGCGGCGGGGCGGCACGCCTTTGCGCGAGCTTCTTGAATTGCGCTACAAGGGGTTGGTGATCGACGATGCCTGCTCTCTTATTGAGCGGATCGAGGGCAAGCTGCCGCTTGATGGACTGACGCCGAGCAGCCTCATCTTCACCGAAGGCTTCGAAATCAGCGCCGCCAAGCAGTTTCTCCGGCGTTTTCTTTCAATCGGAATCTCGCTGATAGGGTTGATTCTCTGTTCGCCGGTGATTCCGGCCATTATGCTGGCGGTGTGGCTTTCTTCACCGGGGCCGATCTTTTTCAGACAAACCCGGGTCGGACGCCACGGCAAAATATTTTCGGTAATCAAGTTCAGAACCATGCGACAGGACGCCGAAGCCGACGGCGCGGTGTGGGCCAGCGCCAACGACTCGCGCGTCACGCCGATCGGAAGGTTTCTGCGCAAGTCGCGGCTCGACGAGATTCCGCAGATGTGGAACGTGCTGAAAGGCGACATGAGCTTTGTCGGTCCCCGGCCTGAGCGGCCCGAGTTTGTGGAGTGGCTGAGCCGGGAGATCCCGTTTTATGAGCTGCGGCACATGGTGCGTCCCGGGATCACGGGTTGGGCCCAGGTGCGGTACCAATATGGCGCCAGCCTTGAAGAGTCCCGACAGAAGCTCGAGTACGACCTCTATTACGTGAAGCATCTTTCGCTCGGTCTGGATCTGCTCATCATGTTTGAGACCATCAAGACCATCCTGCTGGGAAGAGGCGCACGATGAGAACCGCGCTGTGGGCGTCCGTCGGCATTGTGCTCTATGTTTATGTCGGATATCCCCTGCTCATCTGGGCTTTCGCGCGATGGCTGAGGAAACAGTCTGCCGTGGCTCAGATCAGCCCCGAGGTGAGCATCCTGCTTGCGGTGCGGAACGGGATGGCGATGCTTCCGGCAAAGATGGACCATCTGTTTCATCTGGACTACCCGAAGATCAAGGAGATCATCGTGGTCTCCGATGGTTCATCCGATGGCACCGCGGAGTTTCTCTCGGGCCTCTGCCATCCACGGCTGAAGACGATTGTCCTTGAGGAGCACCGCGGCAAAGCCGCCGCGCTCAATGCCGGGATGAAGGAGGCAACGTCAGATGTGCTTCTATTCGTCGATATCCGGCCTACTATCGCGGAGGGCGCGATTCAAAAGCTGGTGAACCACTTTGCCGATCCCGCGGTCGGCTGCGTGGCCGGGGAACTGGTTGTTGCGCGGAACAGGCAAAACTCCGTCGCGGGCGCGGTTGGAGGGCTTTACTGGCGCTACGAACAGTGGATACGAAAGTGCGAGGCCTGCTACGACTCGCCGGTCGGCGTCTACGGCGGCTTCTATGCGGTCCGGCGTTCGCTCGCGATGCTCCAACCCGAGGGAATCATTCTGGATGACATGTATCAGCCTCTGTCGATCATCCGCCAGGGCTATCGCTCCGTCATCGAGCCGCAGGCGATTGTCTGCGACGAGTGGCCGCGGGAACCGAGGAACGAATTTCAGCGCAAGGTGCGCACGCTGGCAGGGAACTTCCAGCTGATGCAACTGGCGCCATGGGTGCTTACGCCGCAGAATCGCGTCTTTTTTCAACTCGTCTCCCACAAAATTCTGCGTCTCTTCGTTCCTTATCTTTTGCTCTCCGTGCTTGTCACCTCGCTGCTGCTTGCCGGCGGTTCGCGCTTTTATGCCGGGCTTGCGGCAATGCAACTGGTCGGCTTGCTGCTCGCGATGATCGGTTTTCAGCGCCGATTTCCGAAACTCGGCCGCATTGGAGGGCCGGTCGGCGCGCTGCTGATGCTGAACGCAGCCGCGGTCGTGGGGCTTTACAGATTCCTTGTCACGCGGGGTCCGCTCTGGCATATCTGGGATTCGCGTCATCCGCCCGGCGCGAACGAGCCTTCCGAAGCTCCGCGCTCTGATGCGCCGCTTGAGCGCCGGGACGACGAAGACGGGTAGCGGGCCACCGGAGTATTCTGATTCCATCTAAGCAGGAGGGAAGATCACAAACCATGAGAAACCCGAAAAGAATTTTCTACATTGCAATCCTGGGAATCCTGGCGGCGTTTATCGCTCTTACGGTGCAGCGCTACGTGGTCCGCGCTGCAAGAGTGGAACACGCCGTTGCGACCGCGCCTTATTTCCCTCCTGGCGCCATCTGGACGCAGGACATCAGCCACGCGCCGGTGGACCCCCAGTCTTCGGAGATCATCAACTGGCTTGCGGATCACGGCGGATGGGGCAATCGCAACCGGTTCCAGGTGGACTTCAGTCTGCGGGTTCTGACAGCGAATGCATCCACGCCAAGGGTGCGGTTCCACAGGGGATCGCCTTGGTATACGCCGGATTCAGACTTCGTGGACACGATCCCGCTTCCGAAAAACGGCGGCCTTGAGGGAGAAGACAGCTATCGGTGCAATGGCGGCGACTGCCATCTGATCGTTGTCGATCGCGCCGAGGGCAAGCTCTACGAAGCCTATGGCGCAGACTACGCCGATGGGGCCATAAGTTCCAATTTTCTTGCCGTGTGGGATCTCAATCGTGTTTATCCGCCCTCGGGGCGCGGAAACCAGTGCACCAGCGCCGACGCCGCCGGCCTGCCGATTGCGCCTCTGCTCTTCAATGCCGACGAAATCGCGGCTGGAAGCATCAGCCACGCCTTGCGCTTTGCGCTTCCGAACGACAGAATACGGGCGAAGGTATTTGCGCATCCGGCCACGCACGCCGGAGCTCCGAAGGGGCCCGATGCGGCGCCGCCCATGGGCGTTCTTTTCCGCCTGAAACCGTCCTTCGACATGTCGCAGCTCACCCCGGCCGCGCGGGTTGTCGCCCGCGCCCTGCAGAAGTACGGCATGTATCTCTCCGACGGGGGAAGTATCGCCCTCACCGCGCAAAGCGATATGGACACGAAGACCAAGTACAGCGACGTCGGCTTCGATTCCCACTCGCTCTTTCCCGTTCAGGTGTCGGACTTCGAGGTTGTGAAGATGCCGCCCGTGATTTCCTTGACCTACGATTGCGTGCGGAACAAATGATCCTACGCTCTTGGAATCGCTATCGAGACGAATTGCTGGAGTTTCGATTGGAGGCGGGGCTGTCCGTTTGAAAAAGACGGGGTTATTGATCGTAATACTGCTCTTCGATTCGTGACCGCTGTCAGAGCGCCAAACTGGGCATGAAAGCATCAAGGATTGGCGTTCGGCATGTGCGCCGACGTTTCAGGCGCTGCGATAAAGTTTCATGTAATTTGCCAGCATACTTTCGAGACTGAAATATCTGCCGAATGCGCTCAACGCATTTTCTGAATATTTTTTTCGGCTCTCTGTATGATTCCCTAGTTGTAAGATGGCAGCGGCCATCGTGCCGGGTTCTGTTGCGGGTACGATCAATCCGGCATCCGCCAGGCGGACCGCTTCGGCCATTCCGCCGACATCAGTGGCAACCGCAGGCACGCCCAATGAGAAGCCTTGCAGAAGTGAAGCCGGCAGTCCCTCGGACCGGGACGACATGACAAAAGCGTCGGCGGCGGAGAAAAACGGCGCCACATCGGATTGATGTCCCCAAAACGTTACATGCTTCGCGATTCCCAGTTCGGCGGCGAGGTTCTCGAGTGTCTTTCGTTGACTGCCGTCGCCGACCATCCAGAGCCGCATATCCGGCATGGACGGCTGGGCAATACGGAAGGCATCGAACAGCAAAGCGTGGTTTTTGACCGGCTCGAGTCGGCCAACATAGACCAAAGTCAATCCGTCTTTGGACGGGCACAGGGATAGCGGAACGCGGCGGAGCGGCTCCACGCCGTTATAAACGCGGACGATCTTTTGCGGTCGGATGCCGTGCATGCTTCGCAGGTTGGTCACGGTCGCGTCGCAAACCCCGACAACCCAGTTGCAGAAAAGCGCCGCGACAGCGTACTTGATCTCCTCGGCGCGTCGCCGCGGGGGAGCTACGAGGCTGTGCCTGGTGGATACAATGGTTGCGGCTCCCGTCAGTTTTGCGGGAAGCGCGGCATAGATTGTAGGCGTGGGATTGTGGAGATGAACAATGTCAGGACGTAGTTCTTTGAAGACGCGGAGGAAACTTTGCGCCGAGTCGAAGAGATGGCGACCCACGTTCGCGCGCACAGAGAATCCCTGGCTGATCATGCGCGCGCCGATCTTGCCAAGGGCGGCGATGGCAAGAACGCAGGGCGCGTGTCCCAGATCGCGCTGACGCCGGCACATTTGCTCGACCAGCGTTTCCGCGCCACCCACTTCCATGCTGTCGACCACGTGAACAATCTTCATTGTCGTTTCCGAGAAACCAGAATAACTTGTAGGACGAACGACCGGGTGTCGCCGCGACTTCACCCCCCAGACTGCTATCGGCTCTTTGCCGGGCGGGTCAGCGCGACAGGTTGAGAATCCGCAGCATGACATAGACGGCCGTCACCGAGCCGACCATGAGCCAGGAGGAGTACACGAGGGTGCGTCCCAAGGCAAGCCGGGGGGGCGTCATTCCCCGGCGTCGCGCGGCCTCGTAAAGCACTTCGACCATGCCGCCAAGGAAAAAGAGCGTCATCACAAAGGCGCGCGACAGGAACCATCCCGCGGCAAGAAAACCCGTCAGCGACAGAAGCAGGCAATAACCCCACCGATTGAACTCCACCTTATCGAGAGCGGCGCCTTTCCATGGTCGGGAGAAAAGAGGAGGTTCGTCAGTCTCCACTTCTTCGATGTCTTCCACGTGCTTTGGCGAGGAAAGCAGGAAGGCGTTGCGCAACGTCGGAAAAAGAAAGAGAGACCAGAAGAACTGGCCGAAGAGGCCAAGCTCGGTGACGCACACGACCACGGAGTTGTGCGCGGTGTGGCCGATGTATTCAGGCAGTTGACCAAATCCGACTCCAAAGACAGGATGGGTTTTCAGAAGTTGCAGGCTCTCGCCCCAGAGTTCGGTGCGGTCCTCTCCGGCGCTGGCGGAGATGGCCCGGCCTCCGGTAAAGTGCAACGCAAGGGCGCCGGCAAACAATACGCCGGCAATGACAACTGCCGGGATGGTCCCGATACGCCGCCGCGCCGCAACCAGAATGACGACGGCCAAGGCTACGAGAGCGCCGCGCGAATGGGTGAGATAGATACCGTAGACGAGCAGGCTGGCTGGAATCAGCACGAAGAATAGATTGCGAATTCGTTTCTTCGGTCGCCAGAAGATGAAAAGCAGAGGGATCTCGCAGACGAGAAGTTGACCGAAATCGTTAGGATCGTGAATTTCTCCGAGCCCTCGAATCCGAAAAAACCACTCTCCTGAGCTGTTCATCATTGGAAAGATATAGGGGTGCTCGAATTCCCAGGCGCCGTTTTCTGTGTAGACGGAGCTGGCCGCCGCCTGAGATCCCGTCAGGGCATTTAGACTTCGCAGGTCCCTTACCCCGTTGGCGATGACAAACAGGCAGACAAAGAGCAGCATGACAACAAGAGATTGCAGCTTTTTTCGGGAGTCGCAGTGCAAGGCGAGGAGAAAATAGGCGTAAATGCTGGGGATGAATGCAAGGAGTGCGCTGACTGCTCCGCTGGCCCAGTGCAATGCGATGAGTATGGAAAGAAAAACGGCCACGGACAAACCTGCTAGCGCGAGTGCCTGGGGTGTCTTGAACACGAACGATCTCATTAGCCGTGGGAATGAGATCAGCAGAATCAGTGAGGCCAGCATCAACTCGATGCGATACTGGGCGAGCGATCCGAACAACACGGGCGGAGTGAGATAGGATACGACGAGGTAGAGGAGGCTTAAAACAAAACCCATCTCGGTTACCCCAGCTCTTCCGCCGTGCAACCTGCAGTGAGACAGGCAATTGTTCGCGTGCCCAACTGACGCTCAGGCATAGTCTCACACGATTGGGCAGTTCCCCTTGATGAGGAGGCACCAAGACCTGCAGAAGGGGATTCTTCAGCGCAAGTTACAGCTGGCTCCGCGAACCTCAATGTGCGCTGCATACGTTTCACTCCGAATGGACGAAGAATCCTGAACTTCAATCATCTGGCGGATGCCGTTTTCTGTGTGCAACGACAGAAGGGCAATGAAGGCGATCGAGCCATAAGATCGACCGATTGAAAGAATCACGTTGCAACAGAATAATGCATGGGGGCAGCCGAGTCCACCTGCAATTTCGGCTTCAAGCGACGATTCATGCAGCTTTATGATCTCAGTTTCTGGACTGCTCAATCGCTTGGCGGCGAAGAGGCTGGAGCAAAATCGAGACGCCGTGTTGATGCGATGCCAGGCGATCGCGGGTTCCAACGTAACTTGAGTGATCAGGAAAACTCGAGGCAGTGTAAAGGGCGTGCTTCGGATGAGTTTCGGTGGATCGGTAGTTGATGAATGTCCGAAACCCTGAGCCTCTTGCCACAGGGCACACTGCGAAGGACCGTCCCCTACCATCCCCCACCAAAAAGCCGAGGGAACTGCGATTTGCCGTCAAATCGCCTCTCGCCAGAGCCGCTTGCAAATTCAAAAAAATCCGCATCCGACCTTCCCTCAGGGGCTAAGGCCCCATTGATTTCGCTCGCCTTACGGCACGGCTAAAGCCGTGCCCCTTCAAGACCGCGGGCGGCAGCATGGATTTTGCAAGCCTCTCGCCAGTGAGGAATTTTGCAAGAGGCTCTTTTGTGCAGAGAATTGCTTCAACTTTTCTTTCCAGGGGGTACAATCGGATTACCGCCTTCCCTGGCGGCGCGTTGTTGTGTGCCCCAGAGGGGTCATGGATTTCCTGCCACTTTAGGAGACGATTCCGCGTCTAAATTGGCAGGTGGTTGTATCAGAGGCGCAAGACGATGCGGACGAGCAGTATTGCTTGCACTCTGAAAAGGAGCAGCTGGTGAACTCAAGCGCTAAAACAATCATGTTCTGGGTGTTTATCGCAATCTGCCTGCTGATGCTGTGGGCCATTGTGTCGAAGAGCGCCAGCATGAACAAAGAGGTCGAGTACTCGTACTCCGATCTCTACGACAAGGTCGTCAACGGCCAGGTGCTCGACGCTACCATCCAGGGCAACGACCTGAAGGGTCACCTGAAGACCTCGCCCAAAGACGAGTTCCACACCACGCTGCCGGCGAACGACGAAGACCTGATGAAGGCCATGCTGGATCCCAGCCACAAGGTCAACTTCACCATCAAGCCCGAGCAGAGCAACTTCCTGCTCCCGCTGTTGATCAACGTAGGCCCCTTCGTGCTCATCATCCTGGTTTGGTTCTTCATGCTGCGCCAGATGCAATCAGGCGGGAACAAGGCGCTTTCCTTCGGCAAGAGCCGCGCGCGCCTGCTCTCGATGCAGCAGAAAAAGGTGACGTTCAAGGACGTGGCCGGCGTGGATGAGGCCAAGGAAGAACTGAAAGAGATCATCGAGTATCTGCGCGAGCCGCAGAAGTTCCAGAAACTGGGAGGACGCATTCCGAAGGGCGTGCTGCTGGTTGGGCCTCCGGGCACCGGCAAGACGCTGCTGGCGCGCGCCGTGGCCGGGGAGGCCAACGTTCCGTTCTTCTCCATCTCCGGCTCGGATTTTGTGGAGATGTTCGTAGGCGTGGGCGCAAGCCGCGTCCGCGACCTCTTCGAGCAGGGTAAAAAGAACGCTCCCTGCATCATCTTCATTGACGAGATCGACGCAGTGGGCCGTCATCGCGGCGCCGGCCTTGGCGGCGGGCACGACGAGCGCGAGCAGACGCTCAACCAGTTGCTGGTGGAGATGGACGGCTTTGAGTCAAACGACGGCGTGATTCTGGTGGCAGCAACGAACCGGCCCGATGTGCTCGATCCCGCATTGCTCCGACCCGGCCGCTTTGACCGCCGCGTGGTCGTCGGCCTGCCCGATGTGCGTGGGCGCGAGGAGATCCTCAAGGTTCACGTCAAGAAGGTGCCAGCGAGCGAAGACTCGAACCTCAACGTTCTTGCCCGCGGCACGCCGGGCTTCAGCGGCGCCGATCTTGCCAACATGGTCAACGAGGCTGCCCTGAATGCAGCGCGCATGAACCGCAAGCAAGTGACCATGTACGACTTCGAGCTGGCCAAAGACAAGGTGCTGATGGGCGCCGAGCGCAAGTCAATGCTGCTCAGCGACGAAGAAAAGAAGGTGACTGCGTACCACGAAGCCGGCCATGCGCTGGTGTCAGCGATGCGCAAGCACTCCGACCCGGTACACAAGGTCACCATCATTCCCCGCGGCATGGCGCTCGGCGTGACGGTCCATCTGGCCGACGACCGTCACAACTACACGCGCGAGTACCTTGAATCGCGGCTCGCCATGATGTACGGCGGGCGCGTGGCCGAGGAGATCTTCCTGAATCAGATGTCGACTGGCGCGGGCAACGACATCGAGCGGGCCACGGAGCTGGCGCGCTCCATGGTGTGCGAATACGGCATGAGCCGCCTGGGGCCGCTCACCTTCGGCAAAAAGGAAGAGCAGATCTTCCTGGGCCGCGAGATTGCACAGCATCGCGACTTCAGCGAAGAGACCGCCCGGCAGATCGATCTTGAAGTTCGCCGCCTGATCGACGAAGCCTACCAGTCGGCGCACACGATTCTCGATACCAACAAGGACGCCATGCACCGCATCGCCGCGGCATTGCTGGAGCGAGAGACAATCGACGCGGAAGAGTTGAGGCTGCTCATCGAGGGCAAGAAACTGCCCCCGCTGCGCTCGTCGCTGGCCGCACCCACCGACGGCGATGGCGGCCAGCAGCAGGTTCTGAAACCTGAGAGCCGCGGCGGCACAGGCAGCATTCCCGAGGGATCTCCCTCGCCGGCGTAAAGCAAAGGTCGGATTGTAGAGATTAAAAGGGGCTGCTCACGCGAGCGGCCCTTTTTTTGCGTCTGCGCGCAGGCGCGCGGGGAGCTTCGTGTAGATTCCGTCGAAGCCGCGAGGAGGATGCGGCTGGAGACCAGATTCACGAGGCGCTCAAAGACGGTCCTGACGGCGTCGGGCTCACCACGCCTCTCCGCGGGCGATGAGCGTTGCGGGGCCTGTAAGGAAAATCTCTTCGCCCGGTCCGCTCCATACGACAGTTTGCGCGCCGCCGGGAGCGACGACCGTGAGCGGCGAGGTGCAGCGGCGCAAGGCAAGCGCGGCCGTTGCCGAAGCGGAGCTTCCGGTACCGGAGGATGTGGTTGGCCCTACACCGCGCTCAAAGATGCGGATTTCGATTCCCCGCTCGTTCACCACGCGCACAAACTCCACGTTGGTCTGGTTCGGAAAGTCGCGGTGGGCGCAGATCTCAGCGCCGATGGTTTGCCAGAGTCTTCCTGCAACCGTGAAGTCCTCATGATCGACCAGGATGACAAAGTGCGGATTGCCTGTGGAAACTTCAACGCCAATCACTTCGTTACCGTCAGAAAGCTTGAGCGTGTGAGGAGCGAAGCGAGGAACACCCATGCCGGTGGTCACGTCGACCGTGAAGGCGCCATCCGCGTAGACGCGATCGACGTGGCAGACGCGCAGGCCGGCGTCGGTTAGGATTTCAAGCTTGTCGCCGGCCTGGGATTTGAGCATCTCAGCCATCCACGCGGCCACGCAGCGCGTGCCGTTGCCGCTGAGTTCGGCGATGGAGCCGTCGGCGTTGCGTAGGCGGATGCGACCGGATGCGGGGCCGGAAGAACTCCGGTTGACCCAGGTGAAGAACTCAATGCCGTCAGCGCCGATGCCGGTGTTGCGCCGGCAGAGACGGCGCGTGAGTTCGGCGTGATCGAGATCGCCCGCGGCGTCTTCCGTCACGATGAGAAAGTCGTTGCCGCAGGCGTGAGCTTTGGTAAACGGGATCAATCTGCCTCCAGCTTGCATGATAAAGGGTTCAGGGGTCAGAGCGGACAGGAGATCGACTGCCGGCGCCGGGAGTCGCAGGGTTAGGGTCGGGGCTTGCATCGGAGACGGGCGGATTTGGCCTGGGCGCGAAAACCGCCGTAGAGACATAAACGGTGGCCGAGGGCTGGCCCTTGGCGGTGAATCGGCCGGCGACGGCGAGGCCCTCGGGATGGGCCTTGACGGCGTGGTCGACCTCGTCGCCATCCCATGCGACCACAATGGCCGCGCAGGCGGCGGGCGCCAGAAGCGCCGTGCGCCAGATTTCAAGATCGCCTTCGTTGATGGTCTGGCGCAGGGGAATGCCGGTGAACGCGACGATCTCGGGATAGGTCGAGGTGTTCATCAGCACCGTGGCGCGGGGGGCGGTGCGAAGCAGCTCGCGCAGGAACGGAGGAATGGCTTCGTCGTAGGGCAGGCGCGCTTCCAGATTGCGGACGCCTTCCGCGTAGACGATCGGGCCGTGGCGCAGAAGGCTCCAGGCGTTGATTCCGGCAAGGACAAAGAGAACGGCGAAGGCAATATCGGGCAGGAACTGCGCATATCTCCGCCCCTGCCAGCGATCAGCCGCAGCAACTACAAAATGGGCGGCGAAGCCCGCGCCCAGCGCGAGAGCCGGAAGCAGTTCCATTCCGTAGCGCGTGTTGTAGTAAGTAAAGGGCCACCACGCGGGTAAGAAGATGGGGACGGAGCCGTAGGCGACCGACCAGGCGTAGAAGGGCGCGGGTAGCCAAAGAAGCGCGGTCCAGGCGAGAGCACGACGATGCGCCGATGACTTTTCAATGATCCAGGCAGCGACGGAGCCTGCGGCGGCGAGCGCGAGAATCAGATTGCCCCAGAGATTTCCCCACGCGGGCGCGAGTACAGCGTCGAGCTCTGAGACCTTCACGTAAAACAGCAGCGCCACCCACGGATTGTGCCAGCCCGGATGCAACGGCCCCGCGCCGTGCACAGCCGTACGTAGCTCAATGGCCTTGGCCGAGTAAGGGCCGCGGGCGAAGAAGAGCCAGTCGCCAAAGCCGGCTGAGTTGTAGACAAACCAGGCAATCGGCGCGGCAACAACAGCCACGCTGGCCAGCCAGAACAAGGGCGAGCGGCGCAGGCGGCCGCGCTTCAGCAAAGCGATGCCGATGCCGGTCCATGCGACAAGGGTGATGATCCAACCGTCGTAGCGGGTGAAGACGGCAGCAAGGAGAAGCGCGGCGATGAGGAGTTGGAGCCGGTCCGCCCGCGCCGGATCTTCGTCGAGCGCGAGCCGCCACTCCACGAGCCAGACCACGATCCAGACCACCTCGCAGAGAAAAAGCGGCTCCGTCATGGCCGTGGTTTGCAGGTAGAGCAGGTTGGGATTGAGCGCGAAGAAGGCCAGGGCCAGCGCCGAGGGCGCGGGATTGAGCCAATGGCGCGCGAGGCGATAGATGCCGGCGCAGGAGGCGATGTAAGCCAGCGCCGAAGGAATGACGCCCGCCAGGCCGCTGGCCCACCATGCGTAGTTCTGCGCGAAAGGAATCAGCAAAATGTGCGGCAGCGGGAGCCAAACCGATCCGAGTTCGGTGAGGCGCGCGGTGCGCGAGTCCAGAACGCGGCGCGCGATGTGAAGGTGCGCCACGGCATCGCCGTAGTTGAGCATCGCCGCGTGGTTCCAGCTCCAGACGATAGCGGCGAACGAGGCCGCCATGGAGAAGGCAAGAACGAACCAGCCTTCGTCCGGTCGGCCTCGGCGATTGGAGAGAGTGCGGTCAGTCAAGGTGCGTAAGCTCGCGGAAGTGTTCAAAGCGTGCGTCGATCTCAGGGCGCGAGAGCTGCTGCAATCGCTCGGTTCCGAAACGCTCGCAGGCAAACGATCCCATTACGCTGCCGTAAAACATGGCGCGACGGAAGACGCCGGGCGTGAGTTCAGGCTGCGAGGCAAGGTAGCCGAAAAATCCGCCGGCAAAGCTGTCGCCCGCGCCGGTGGGGTCGACAACCTGCTCCAGCGGCAACGCTGGCGCTCTGAATGTGCGCTCGCCCGTCTTGCCTTTGTCTGAGCCGTGGAAGAACGTAGCCCCGTATTCGCCGTGCTTGATGACAAGGAAGCGCGGCCCAAGAGACATCACAGCGCGGGCGGCCTGCACCAGATTGCTGTTGCCGGCCAGCATGCGCGCCTCGGTGTCATTGATGAGGAGCATGTCGAGGCCCTTCAGCACTTCAAGCAGCGCAGGCCGGTTGCCGTTGATCCAGTAGTTCATGGTGTCGCCGGCGACGAGCCTTACGCCCGGCATCGCCTCACGCACGCGCTGTTGCAGCACGGGATCGATGTTGGCCAGGAAGAGAAATTCCGAGTCGCGGTAAGAGGCGGGGATCTTGGGATCAAACGCGGCGAAGACGTTCAGCTCGGTGTTATGCGTCTTGGCTTCGTTCAGATTCTCGAGGTAGGAACCCTCCCAGAAGAAAGTCTTTCCGGCGGCGCGCTCAATGCCGCGAATATCGATCTTTCTGCTGGTGAAGACGGCCTCCTGCTCGGGACCGAAATCGTCGCCCACGACGGCGATGACGCGCACTTCGGTGAAGAAACTGGCGGCGAGAGAAAAATAGGTAGCGGCTCCGCCCAGGCAACGCTCACGGCGGCCGGATGGAGTTTCAATGGAATCGTAAGCAACGCTACCAACGACGGTGATGGACATGGGCGATCTCTTTCGTGTGTTGGGATAGCAGGTGAATGAGCGGTGCTGACGGCGTTGGCGGGGGCAGGTCTCTGACCGCATGAAGACATACCGTAACGGACTCCGCCGGCGCCGCCAACTCCGCCTTGACTCTACCAGCCATGGTACTTGCCGAAGAGCAGCTTCAGTTTTTCTTTCGCGGCTTCGGGAATCGCATCCTGCTGCGTCAATATGGCGTATTTTGCAGCCGTCGCGCAGGCGCACTTCCGCTCGCGCGGCATGGCGGCGACGGCGGCTCTGACGACCTTGGCCGCGTTGTCGGCGTTCTTGTGCAGCACGGCGACGATCTCTTCGATGGTGACGGCGTCGTGGCCCTCGCGCCAGCAGTCGTAGTCGGTGACCATGGCGACCGTCGCGTAGCAGATCTCGGCCTCGCGGGCGAGCTTGGCCTCCTGCAGGTTGGTCATGCCGATCACGTCAGCGCCCCAACTGCGGTAAAGGTTCGACTCGGCCTTGGTGGAGAACTGCGGACCCTCCATGCAGACGTAGACGCCGCCGAGCCTGCCCACCACGCCAACGGATTTGCAGGCATCCGCCGCGGCTTTTGCAACGGTTGCGCAGACGGGATCGCCGAAGGCCACGTGGCCCACGATCCCTTCGCCAAAGAAGGTTGACACTCGATGGAAGGTGCGGTCGATGAACTGGTCGGGCATCACGAAATCGGTGGGCTTGTGTTCTTCCTTGAGCGAGCCGACGGCCGAGACGGAGAGGATGCGCTCGACGCCGAGCTTCTTCATCGCGTAGATGTTGGCGCGGAAGTTCAACTCCGACGGCAGAATGCGATGGCCGCGCCCGTGGCGTGCCAGAAAAGCCACCTTGCGGCCTTCGAGCTCGCCGAGAATGAAGGCGTCCGAAGGCTCGCCAAAGGGCGTCTCAATGCGCTCCTCGTGAGCGTTGGTGAATCCCGGCATGGAATAAAGCCCGCTGCCGCCGATAATGCCGATCTCTGCCTGTGACACGTGGGTACTCCTTGTTCCTGGTGGTTCGCTCTTAGCCGTCGGCTTTTTGCTTTGCCGTGCGGAAGCGAGCATGATTCGCTTGCCTGTTTGGACTTGCCAAAGGCCAATCGCTCGTCACCGCTGATCGATCAGCCGGATCGTCTCCATGAACACATCGCCGTCGATGGTCAGACTGTGCGCGCTGATCTTGTCCATCGTATCCTGCGCGGTGTGGTGGTAGCTGTTGTTGGGCCCGTAGTCGAGGTCGATGATGTCGATCGAGGGCACGCCGCGCTCGACAAAGGCCAGATGATCGTCCTCGATGTCCATCGTCTGTTGGAAGAAGTACCGCTGGTAGCTGAACTTCTTTGCCGCCTGGGCGACCAGATCGACGAGCCACGGCGTGGAGTGCGACTCGCGCTGGATGTCGAGATCCTTGTCGCCGATCATGTCGGCGAGCATGAATGCCTTCATCTGCTTGAGTGTTCCGTCGCGGCCCCATCGCGCGGCCAGATGGCGGCTGCCGTAGGTCGAGTCGGAGAGCGACCACTGCACAAAGGCCTCTTCGCCGTCGAAGAAGACGAGCCAGACCGAGTAGCCATTGAGCTTCTTCGTCGGCGAGTGGGCGATCCGGTCGCGCAGCTCGTCGCCAATCGCCATCAGCAGGCCGGTGGTGGAAGCGCCGTCGTTAGCGCCGACGAAGTGGATGTTGCGCAGCGGATAGTTGGTCTCGTAGTGCGTGCCGAGGACGATCACGCCGGGCTTGGCGCCGGGGAAGCGCACGATGAAGTTGTGCATGAGCACGGGGCCGATGGGCGTGTCGGCGGTGAAGCTGTCTTCTTCGAGCTGGTCGTGCGCGCGGAGGAAATGGCCGCGGATGAACTCCTCGGCCTTCACGTGACCGGGACCGGTGGGCCAGCGCGGCCCGATGGCGGCGAACTCGCGCGCGTATTCGTAGGCGCGCGCGCCGGGAAAGTGGGCCTGGGCGTGAGCAGTCAAAGAGGCAACAAGGATGCCGGCAAGCACCCCGAGCTGCGCGGCATCAGGCAAAGAACAACCGCAGAGCCTTCGCCTCGTTCTGGCGGCTGGTCGGACTCTCTTCCAAAAGCAGGAAAGCATCAACCCGCAATCTCCTTTTTCTTTCTTCGGCTGGGGTGCACCCACCATGCGACGGCGATGCCGACCAGATAAAGCGCCAGCATGGGCAGAGCGTAGATGCACATGGTCCATGGGTCGGGGCTGGGACAAATAATGGCCGCTACGATAAACACGGCAAGAATCGCGTAGCGGATGTTTTTCCAAAGAAAGCGCGGGCTGACGATGCCGAACAGCGCCAGGAAAAAGATGAGGATGGGCAGTTCAAAGCTGATACCGAGGCCCAGGATGATCGACAGGAAAAAGCCCGTGTACTCCTCGATCGTGACCATGGGATTGAAGCCCTTGCCGAATTGGACGATGAGAATTTTCAGTGCCCCGGGCAGCACGAAAAAATAGCCGAAACTCGCGCCCGTCATAAACAGCGCGACGGTCGCGGACATAAAGGGAATGACGAATCGCTTCTCTTTTTGATAAAGGCCGGGAGCGATGAAGAGCCAAACCTGATAAAGAATGAACGGCGAGGCGACGATGGCGCCGCCCAGCAGCGCCGCCTGCAGATCGAAGTTCAGCGGATCCATGGGGTGGGTGTAGCTGAGTTTGATGCCGAGCCTGTTGAGCGGAAACTGGAAAAAGTCGACGATCTGCTGACGAAAGAACCAGCAGACAAAGAAACCTGCTCCCAGGTACATCGCCGAGTGCACGATGCGCCTGCGAAGCTCTTCAAGATGCTCCATGAGGCTCATGCCGGGCAGTTCGGCGCGTTCGGTGACGGCTTTACGGGCTTTCTCGATGGCTTGCTCGGGATCAACCATGGTGGGCGGCCGGCTCCGATGGTTCGGGTTGGTTAGCGCCGCTCGCAGTGTTTTCCGTGGCAGTCTGGGCGGCAGATTCGATGGGTTCGGCAGCGGTGCCCGGCGGCTCGGCAGCAATAACTTCGCCCGTCGACGGGGGCTGGATGCGCAGTCGCGCCGCCTCAACGGCATCCGCGGTAGCGTCTTTGACCGATTCGTCGTATGGCTCGCCCTCGGCGGCAAGATCAGGGTAGGCAGTCTCGCCTGGATACGGGCTTTCAATGGGCGATTTCGGAGCAAAATCTGGCGATTCCGCCGCACTGGCAGCAGCTTTCGGGCTGGACTCGGCAGAGGTTTCCGGTTGGGCGGCCGAAGGAGCCGCGGCCAAGGATCTCTTCCGCTCTTCCTCTTCCCGCTTGCGGCGGTCGGCTTCCTCGGCCTGGCGCAACTCCTCTTCCATCTGGAACTTGAAGTCGTTTGACGCCTTGCGGAACTCATACATGAGCTTGCCGATCTGGCGACCGATTTGCGGCAGGCGGCGGGGGCCAAAGACCACCAGCGCCAACACCATGAGAATCATTGTGTCGGCCATGCCGATGTTGGCCATCTCGATTGGCGGCGGAGCTCCCATGAAAGATCATGATAACTGGCCGCGAGAGCTGCTCACAATGGTGAGCAGAGATTTGATGCGCAGCGATCGCTGCCCGGCGCACTGCCAGGGTTGCCGGAAAGGCAGGCGAAGATCGCGTTACAAGCGGCATCTCATAGCAAGAGGCTGCAACAACCCCGTGCGTGGTTTTCTTCCGGTTCTGGAGAACCTGGTGGAAGGACGCGTTGTCAACCGCATCCAGGTTAAGCCCAATGTGAAGCGGTGGGCCCGCGTGGCGCTGGACAGAATGCTGGGTTAAAAAGCAATGAGAAAGCCGGCGGTCAAGGCCCAAAATTGAAAGTGCACGGTGATTCGCCGGAGTTTTCCTCATTTCCAACATCGAGCCCGGTTCTCAACAGTTGCTCCCAGCTTCCGCCGGCCTCACACTTTGTTACATGGCCACTGTCCCCGACCTCACCCTGGATGCCGGACTGCCCGCGAACATTGACGCGGAAAGGACCATCCTGGGCGCCATCCTGCTCGATAACGCAGCCCACGCCGAGGCTGCGGAAACCCTCAAGCCCGACGATTTTTCGCTCGATTCGCACCGCCGCATCTTTTTGCGCATGGGCGAACTGATCGACTCGGGACGCGCGGTCGATATCGTCACGCTTTCAAACGAGCTCGCCCGTTACAAAGAGATCGAGGCGGTGGGCGGCGTAGCCTACCTGGCGTCGCTCACGGAGGGCCTGCCTCGGCGGCCTGTGATTGAGGACTACATCCGCATCGTCAAGGACAAGAGCCTGCTGCGCCGGCTGATGGGCATCTGCTCAGCCGCCATTGCCAAGGCCGCCGACCAGAGCCAGGAAGCGATCAGCGTCCTCGACGAAACCGAGTCACAACTGCTCGAAGTGAGCCAGGCCGGCCTGACCCAGGGCCTGCAACCCATCGAGGCCATCGTTCGCGACTCCTTTGGGTCCATTGACAACCTGTACAGGCAGGCCCGCGACGTTACCGGCCTGCACACGGGCTTTACCGATTTCGACCGCATGACAAGCGGACTGCAAAAAGGCGAGTTGATCATTATCGCGGCGCGGCCTTCGATGGGCAAGACAGCGCTTGCCATCAACATCGCGGAAAATGCGGCCGTCCAATACCAATCGACGGTGGCCATCTTCAGTCTCGAAATGAGCAAGGAGTCGTTGCTGCGCCGCATGTTGGCCTCGCGGGCGGAGGTGGACCAGCGCAAGCTGCAAACCGGCTTCATTCCACGGGAGGATCAGGCCAAACTGCAGCACGCATTGGAACTGCTCGTGGAATCGAAGATCTATATCGACGACTCCGCCGGCTCGTCGCTGGCCGAGATGCGCGCCAAGGCGCGACGCCTGAGCCAAAACACCGGCGGCCTCGACCTGATTGTGATCGACTATCTCCAGTTGATGTCGGCCTCGCTGCCCGGCGTGAAGAAGGGCTACGAAAACCGCGTCCAGGAGGTATCGGCGATCTCGCGCGGCCTGAAAGCCATGGCCAAGGAGCTGAAGGCCCCGGTGGTGGCGCTCTCGCAGCTCTCGCGCTCGAACGAGAAGCGCGACGACAAACGGCCCATGTTGAGCGACCTGCGTGAGTCGGGATCGATCGAGCAGGACGCCGACGTGGTCGTCTTTATTCATCGCGACGCCTACTATAACCGGGACGAGGACATGTCGGCCGAGGAGCGGGCCAGGTCGGAGATCATCATCGCCAAGCAGCGCAACGGCCCCACAGGCACCGTGCAGATGCACTTTAACTCGAGTTATACCCGCTTCACCTGCGTGGATACGCGCCACGACGACGAATAATGCCGGCATCGAAGCGCCTGCTTGCGCCCGCCGCCCCGGCATCGGTATCTTGGTCGCAGAACCTCGATACTGACCCGGTCCGGAAAATTTGAGCCTCCCGCATCTGTCATCCTGAGCCGGGTCAAAGGATTCGCTGTTGTATTGCGCCCAATCGGCGCGAATCCTGAAAATCCGAATCAATGAGGGCTGAATTGCAAAAGGCCTGGAAAGCACTTCATGGACGCACTGAAACGCCTCTTCGAGCAGCACTTTCATTCGCCGGCTGAACACATACAGCCGCTGCAGGGCCAGTTGGGCGGTTCGGGACGCAATATTATCCGCCTCACCGGCGCGGGCCACACGGCCGTCGGCATTCTCTACTCCGTGCGCGAAGAGAACGCGGCTTTTCTCGAATTCTCGCGGCACTTTCGCCGCCATGGACTGCCTGTCCCGGAGATTTACGCGGAGGATCTGAGCCAGGGCGCGTATCTCGAAGAGGATCTCGGCGACACAACGCTCTTTGAATTCCTCAGCGCGCGCCGCTCCGGCGACGTCATCGGGCCGGGGGTTGTGGAAGCCTATCGCAAGGTGGTCGCTGTGCTTCCGCGCTTTCAGGTGGAGGCGGGGCGCGACCTGAATTACGGGGTTTGCTATCCGCGGGCGAGTTTCGACCGCCAGTCAATCAACTGGGACCTGAACTACTTCAAGTACTACTTCCTGCGTCTGGCCGGCGTGCCCTTCAACGAGCAGGCGCTCGAGGACGACTTCGGACGCCTGACCAAGCTGCTGCTTGCCGCGCCGCACGACTACTTTCTCTATCGCGATTTTCAGTCGCGCAACGTGATGCTGCGCGGTGGAGACCCGTGGTTCCTCGACTACCAGGGCGGGCGCAAGGGCGCGCTGCACTACGACATCGCGTCGCTGCTGTTTGACGGCAAGGCAGATCTTCCGCCGGAGCTGCGCCAGGAGCTTCTGGACCACTATCTCGATTGCCTGGCCGGATACATCGACCTCGATCGGGCGGCCTTCATGGAGCACTACTACGCCTACGTGTACGTGCGCATTCTGCAGGCGCTTGGGGCGTACGGCTTCCGCGGCTTTTACGAGCGCAAGGCGCACTTTCTGCAAAGTGTTCCTTACGCGCTTAAAAACCTGCGCTGGCTTGCGGACAACGTGCGGCTGCCGGTGGCGCTGCCGTCTCTGCTTGAAGCGCTCGATACCATGCAAGGCTCGGAGAAGCTGCGCAATCTCTCCGCTCCTCCACCCGATCTGACGGTGCGTATCTTCAGCTTCTCGTTTCACAACGGCGTTCCCGCCGATGAATCGGGCAACGGTGGAGGCTTCGTCTTCGATTGCCGCAGCCTGCCGAATCCGGGACGCGAGGAGCAATTTCGGCACCTGACAGGACGTGACGAAGCGGTCATCGATTATCTCGACCGGCAGCCGGGCGTGCATGAGTTTTTCGATCGCGTCGCGTGGCTGGTGGACGCGAGCGTGGCCAACTATCGGCAGCGCGGCTTTTCCAACCTCATGGTCTCGTTCGGCTGCACCGGAGGCCAACATCGCTCGGTCTACCTCGCCGAGCAACTGGCCGCGCACCTGCACGGCACAAAGGGCGTTGCGGTGAAGGTGCGCCACATCCAGCTTGAAAAGCTGGGACGGGAGAATGCGCCGCAATGAAGGCGATGGTCCTTGCCGCGGGGATGGGAACGCGGCTGCGGCCGCTGACAGACGACCGTCCCAAGGCGCTGGTGACGCTCGGCGGACGGACTCTGCTTGAAATCGCGCTCATCCGGCTGAAAGCCTTCGGCGTTGACGAAGCGATCGTCAACGCGCATCACTTTGCGGACCAGATCGTGAGCTTTCTCGCGATGAATCGCAACTTCGGCATGAGAATCGAAGTTTCGCGCGAGGAGACTCTGCTCGATACTGGCGGCGGACTGAAGAAGGCCGCGTGGTTTTTTTTGGAGCCCGGCAGGGGAGTCAATGAGCCATTCCTCGTGCACAACGTGGACGTGCTCAGCACGATCGATCTTGCGCGCATGGTCGAGTTTCACCGTCATCACGATGCGCTGGCCACGCTGGCCGTGCAAAGGCGCGCGACTTCACGACCGTTGCTGTTCGACGCTGAGGGCAGACTTGTTCGGCGGGCCGCTGCCGAAGAGAGCGCGTCCGCCCCGTATGACTCTGCGCAATCGTATCAGCCGCTCGCCTTCTCGGGAATTCACGTTCTCTCGCCGCGCATCTTTGCGAGCCTCGATGAAAAAGGCGCATTTTCGATCGTTGAAGCCTATGTGCGTCTGGCGAATCAGGGCGAGCGAATTCTCGGCTTCCGCGCCGACGAGGCCTACTGGCGCGACCTCGGCCGGCCTGAACACCTCCATGATGCCGAGCGCGACCTGGCGAGCGGAAAGTACCCGGTGAGCTAAAGGTGCGCAGGCCCCTGCGGCCATTCTCCACCCAGTGCTCTGTGCGCGGAGGCACAAAGGCAACGGCCGGCGCGCGCACCTGCTGCATCTCCCCGCAGCTTCGCTCAAACCTCGTTCAGGATCAAGGCAATTCTGCCTGTCAGCCAATCGCCGGGCGGCTCTTCCGGACCTACCTCAATCAGCTCCAGCGGAAATGCGAGATTGTGCGGACGCAGGATGAGGCGGCCTGCCTGGAACTCCACATAGCGAAGCCTGAGATGAGAGCCGTACCGCACAGCATAGAGATTGGGACGGCTCGGACGATAGGGAAACAGCACATTGTAGTGACGGTCAATGAGCACAATAGCTTCAGACAGCACCAGCGGTTCCATGGGCAAAGCATCGGCCGCGGAGATGCGGACCGCGACAAATCGCTGCCAGGGGCGGCGTACATTGCTGGCGCGGGGACGAATCGTTTTCAGGGCCTTCGGAGGCAAATGGAGCATAAGCTGAACCGCCGATGCCCGGATGATTGGCTCAAAAAGCGCGGTTGCGTGCGAGACCAGCGGGACCGCTCCGGATTCCTCGTTGTCGGGCCAGAAGCCGACTTGAGACAAGGCCGGCAACAGATCGGCAACCGTGAGGCGCTGCGCGGCCAGAATGCGATCCATCGCCTCCATGGAGAGCTGACGCCGACCATGCAGAAAGTTCGAGAGGTGGGCCTGCCCGAAACCCGACTGGCGGGCTAGCAGCGACACACTGAGTGTTCCTCTCTGGATTCTGCGCAGCAGTTCCAGTCGAAGGCGCTCGTGCATCTGGCTGAAGTTCATTTGTGGAAAATTTGCCTTGAGCAATAATCCTGCACACTTATTGCTTTCTTATGGAAAACTTATCAGCGCAGGATTGCCTTTATTTTCAGCATTTGTTGGACAAATAGGAAGCAGCCGATTGTCTTGGTCCCAATACGTATTGACGCTCAGGAAGCATTTCCCTACATTAGGTTTACTTAATCACGCATTGGCTTGTGGGAATCTTTTGGAAAAGGTTCATCCGCCAGTCTTTACGCGGAGGCGCAAACGCGCCTCTGGCAGCGGCAGATGAACATTGGCTGGTTCAGCTTGTTCCGTTCCGGCTTTCCGCTCTCATTTCCGGCGCAGCCTCGAGAGTGCCCCGGAGAAGCAAGCCAGTCGGGAGATTCCATGATCTGCGCACAAAAGGTCATGACAGACAACAGGAGAACACAGGTGGCAATCCCCCATCAGAACAGGAGAAATCTGAGTTGCCTGGCCTGGTTCTCTTCACCCCGCGGAGCAACACGCAGCACAAACCTCCGTCGGGAGATGAAACGAACAGGGAGAAACCGTCATGGAAGTGCGCGTACAGTTGAAAATTTGCGAAGGGTGCGGATGTCTTTGGTATCGCGCCCAGACCAATGAGAGAGTGTATTGCCGGGAGTGTGAATCGAAGCTGAAGTCCTTTCCATCGCCGGAAAGCCGCAAGCGGCGTGGCCGTCCGAGCCGCAAGCAACTGGCGAGGGTCTGGGCCGTGGCCGAGGCTACGGGAGGTGCACAATGAGTGCAGCTCTTCAGTTGCCGATGGGGTGGGAAACCAGCACAGGTCACGCCGCCTGGCAAATCGAACGCAGGAGATGCAAACGAAAAACCGGGGTGGGGCAACAGGCGAAGCTGGCGGCCGCAAATTCCAAGCCGCCTGCCAGCCTGGCCTTTTACCGGAAACATACCGAAAGCCTCTTGCGGCGCTACCTGTATGCGTCGATGCAGGTGGGTCGTGCGCCGTCGATCCTCAGCGATCCGGTGGCGCGAGGTTGGGTGTCCAGCCGCCCGGTACGCACCTTTGAAGACGCTGTCATTTTTGTTCTCGATGTCGAGCGATGCCTCACCCGGATTCCTTTGCTCGATCGCGAGATTCTGAGCCGGGTGGTGCTCCAGGAGTATACCCAGGTGGAAGCAGCCGGAATGCTGGGCATGAGTATTCGCAATATGGGTTACAAATATCCGCTGGCGCTCGACCGGCTGACGGAACAATTGCTCGCGGCGAGTCTGCTGGTTCTGCCCTACGACAAAGAGATCGACGAAGAAGATGAGGAGAACGAAGAAAGTTGAGCAGACGATTGCTCACAGACTGCAATGTAATCGGCGGGGCTGGCGAAGCGAATGCTGCCAGCCCCGTGCTGTCTTTGCGCTGAATCCTCTGAATCACTGAGCCTCTCTCGCAGTGTTGACGCCAAAGTTTCCACCTCCTGCGCTTTGTCCTTTTCGCTTTGTCCTTTTCGCTCCGATTCCTGATTACAATGGTTGGAGTAATGGAGACTCCATGCTGATTCGCTCCCGAGCTCCGCTGCGGCTGGGATTGGCCGGCGGCGGCACTGACGTTTCGCCGTATTGCGACGAGTTTGGCGGCGCAATCCTGAACGCCACCATCGATTACTACGCCTACGCCGCGCTGGAGCCGCTCTCGAACGGCGCGGTCGAGTTTGTCTCCGCCGATCTGGGGCAGAGCGCGTCGTATGCTGCCGCTCCGGTGCTTGCGAACGACGGCAGCCTCGACCTTTTCAAAGCTGTTTACAACCACGTGGTCCGCGAGTACCACGAAGGCAAGCCGCTCAGTCTGCGCATGAGCACGCGGGTCGACGTGCCGGCCGGTTCCGGCCTGGGTTCGTCCTCCACGCTCACGGTGGCGATGCTGGCGGCCTACGCCGAGTGGCTGAATCTTCCACTGGGCGAATACGAGCTGGCGCATACTGCCTACGTGATCGAGCGCGTCGAAGCCGGCCTCGAGGGCGGCAAGCAGGATCAGTACGCCGCAGCCTTCGGCGGCTTCAACTTCATGGAGTTTGGCCGTAACGGCCACGTGCTGGTCAATCCCCTGCGCATCAAGGACTGGGTGGTTTCGGAGCTTGAAGCCTCCCTGCTGCTCTACTTCACCGGAAGATCGCGCGCCTCGGCCAACATCATTCAGGAGCAGTCACGCAATGTTCGCGACCGCAACGCGCCGGCCCTCGACGCCATGCACGCCATCAAGGAAGAGGCGTTTCGCATGAAGGAGTGCCTGTTGCGCGGGGATCTCCGGAACCTGCAGCAGGTGCTTCGCGGGAGCTGGGAATCGAAAAAACGCATGGCCCGCCAGATCGTCAACGAGCAGATTGAGGCACTGTACGCCCACGCACTTGAAGCCGGCGCTTACTGCGCCAAGATCTCCGGCGCCGGCGGCGGCGGCTTCATGATGTTCCTCGTCGATCCCATTCATAAAGACAAGGTGACTGCTGCCTTGCGCGAGAAGCACGCTGGAGGCACTGCCTACGCGTGCCACTTTACGCCCGGCGGCGTTCAGGTATGGAGAGTGCCATGAGCGATCCGACGACCCATCCAGCAACTCATGTGATACGGGAAAAACTCCTCGAGGGCCTCGGCGTCATCGAAGTCCTGGCGCGCGACACGGCACTGCACGCAACGCTCGCAGCGGCGGCCGAAGCTACGGCAGATGCTCTGCTCGCCGGGCGCAAGCTCATGGCGGCCGGCAACGGCGGCAGCGCAGCCGACGCGCAGCACCTTGTGGCGGAGTTTGTCAGCCGCCTCGTTGAAGACCGCCCGGCCATGCGCGCCGTTGCCCTCACCACTGACACATCGATCCTGACCGCTGTCGGCAACGACTACGGATTCGAGCGGCTCTTTGCCCGGCAGATTGAAGCGATTGGCCTGTCCGGCGATGTCTTTCTTGGCATCTCAACCTCGGGCAACTCGCCCAACGTCTTGCGCGCGCTTGAACTCTGCCGCGCGATGGGCATTGTCACCATCGGGCTCACGGGAAAGACCGGCGGCAGGATGCCTCCGCTCTGCGACTACTGCCTGCATATGCCGTCCGAGGTGACGATGTACATCCAGCAGGCGCATCTGGCGATCGAGCACATCTTCTGCCTGCTCGTCGAACAGCGCTATTTTGCCGCGAAATCGACTGCGGCCAGGGACTGAGGCAGGATGGAAGCCATCGTTCTCGCCGGAGGGATGGGCACGCGCCTGGCATCCCGGTTGCACGGTCTGCCCAAACCCATGGCGCCCGTCGCCGGCCGGCCATTTCTTGAAATTCTGCTCATGCAGTTGCGGCGCTGCGGATGCTCGCGCGTTCTGCTCTCGGTCGGCCATCTACACTCCGTCATACAGAACCACTTCGGCGCGTCGTTCAACGGAATGACGATCGACTACGCCATCGAGAACACGCCGCTCGGCACCGGCGGTGCGATTCGTTTAGCGATTGCACAGGCAAAGGAAGATTCTGTGCTCGTGCTCAACGGCGATACCTTTCTCGACGCCGACTACGCCGCAATGATGCGCTTCCACGCGGGATGCGGCGTCGCGGTCACGCTCGCCGTTGTGCATTGCGACGATGTGAGCCGCTATGGCGGCGTGACAATGGATGGCCAGCGCGTGGTGGGCTTCGAAGAAAAAGGTCACTCAGGGCCCAGCCCCAAACAGGGATGGATCAACGCCGGCGCCTACGTGCTCGCGCGCAATCTCGCCTGGCCACCTGCGCTCGCGGAGAAGTTTTCCATCGAGCGCGATTTCTTTGTTCCCGAGGTCGCGCGTCTGCGCCCGGCGGCCTTCAAGGTCGAAGGCTTCTTTCTCGATATTGGCGTTCCCGAAGACTACGATCGCGCACAGACGGAGCTGGCGCGCTTTATCGCCTGACCGAGGCAGGCGTCAAGGCGCGGGTGCGGCTCAGCCTTTGGTGGCGGAGGCCGGATTCGAACCTGAAGCGCCCACCGCGATGTTATCGTCGCCGTCTGAGACCCATGAGCGCGTCACGGTCCAGTTTGTTGCGTTGCCCGGATCAATACCGTCTGTATTACGCGAGCTGGTAGGCGTAACCACCTTCACATCCCAGATGGCGACGTTTGATACTGGGCCCGTGGTGGAAACATGGAAAAGCGGCGAGTTGCGGATGGTGATTTTGTAGAAGCGCTCTATCAGCGTTACCTC
>JABEBX010016844.1_pt1 | contig 26075 bp, 16 predicted proteins | sample 7245971 | NCBI WGS metagenome assembly JABEBX01 (sample SAMN14506365, study PRJNA622280) | hot springs metagenome | biome: hot spring [ENVO:00000051]|acidic hot spring [ENVO:00002120]; feature: spring [ENVO:00000027]|sediment [ENVO:00002007]; material: sediment environment [ENVO:01001048]... | reverse complement strand
ACCACCACCATAGCCACCACCCCAACCGCCGCCGTACCAAGGGCCGGCGCCAAGGAAGATGCCGTTGTTGAACCACTGCGGACCATAATAGCCATAGGGCGCGCAAGCATAAGGTGCGTATCCATAGTAACCGTACTGACACACGGGTGGCGCATATCCGTAGCCGCCGCCGCCGATGTCGACGCCAAAAGAGATCTGGGCGTGCGCGGCGGGCGCCGGCGCCAGGATAAATCCAAGGATGACGAGCAGTGCGAAATACTTGAGACTACGCATGGTGGTACTCCTTAAGGGCCCTACCCGAATGCCGCATGGTCTTGCGTTGCAGGTAGATGGATCCGTCGCTTGCTTTGCGTCCGATTCCTTCTATTAGTAACACTAGATTATCGGAAAGTTTCGCAGCCGTCGACCTCAGCGATTGCGGCGCGATCTTGCGGTTTCCGCGCTCCCGAACTTGCACCACCAAAACGCCAGCGCCTGCCCCGCTACGCTGGACGATCTGAAAACGCGGTCGGAGGTCGATCCGCGTCGCATGCGACGGATCGGCCCCAGCGAGGGTGGCGTGATCGCGTCCATGGTCGCCGTCGGTGAGGGTGACGCGGCGTCTGTCGTCAGGATGGCTGGCTGCGGACGCCCGGTGACTGGATCATCGAGACGCGGCAGCGGCTCATCATCGAGGACGCGAGCGGCGAGGGCAAAGAGAAGAAGATCAACGGAAAGATTGGAGAGGATACCACGGGGGGATTGGATGGCGCGCCTTCCGCCGCTTTTACCGCTCATGGCTCGATGGACCATTCTCCCACGCCGGGATGCCTGCTCCGACGTTCTCTGCATCTAAATCCTGTGAAAGATGCGGAGATGAAACCGGCGCGACCGGAACTTTTCCCTTAAAGATACGTCTCTGTTAGTGTTGGGTCTTTGTAGCCGTGCGTAGGTTCGTATAACCGTTCCGATGAGCCTTGGACTGTAGTGACCGATATCCAAGTGGGCTGTAGTGATCGATGTCCGAGTAAGACCGCGCTGGAGTGGTTTATGATGCGCAAAAGGAGTAGGCGATGAGCGTTCGAATGATTCGCAGAGCAAGCAGCGCGGTGCTGACAGGGGGGCTTTTTCTGGGTGGGATTGGCGCTCTTGCGCAGAGTACCTCAGGCACGCTCCCGGATGCTCAGATTGAGTCCAACGTGCTAAAGGTGCTGGCCAGCGCGCCGGAGCTGTCGACGCAGGATATTCAGTCGTCCACGATCTATGGCACCGTGACCTTGACCGGCACCGTGCAGACGGAAGAGTTGCGCACGACCGCGGAGAATCTTGTGGCCCGTGCTCAGGGGGTACAGAAGGTTGTGGACGAACTGACCCTTGGAAACCCGCCTGCACCGGCAGGCGAGCCCGCCAATGCCGCGTTGCCAGCGGAAGGGCAGGAGACGCAGGCTCCGCCGCAGGGCTACCAAGTCCAACAGGCTCCGCAGGGCTACCAAGGCCAACAGGCCCCGCCGCAGGGCTACCAAGTCCAACCGGCCCCGCAGGGCTATCAGGGTGAGCAGGGTCCACCGCAGGGCTATCAGGGTGAGCAGGGTCCACCGCAGGGCTATCAGGGCCAACCGGCCCCGCCGCAGGGCTATCAGGGCCAGCAGGCCCCGCCGCAGGGCTACCAAGGCGAACAGGGTCCTCCTCCGGGCTATCAGGGTGAGCAGGGTCCACCGCAGGGCTATCAGGGCCAACCGGCCCCGCCGCAGGGCTATCAGGGTGAGCAGGCTCCGCCTCCGGGATACCAGGGTGAACAGGCTCCGCCTCCCGAGGGACGGCAGCCCATGGAGCAGGGGAATGGCCAGCCACCCAGTGAGGCTCCTATCCCCGGTGGCCAGCAAGCAGGGATAGCGGTGACGATTCCCGCCGGAGCGATGTTGCGTATCCGCATCAATCGGGGGCTTAGCTCCAATCATGTGCGGGATGGTGAGCACTTTGATGGAACTGTTCTCACAGACGTGGTTGCGGGCGACTATGTCGCGATCCCGCGCGGCGCTTACATTACCGGCGTCGTCGTTGGAGCCAAGAAGGCCGGACTCTTCAAAGGTGAGGGAGCACTTTCTCTGCAGGTCACCGATGTGACGCTCAATGGCCAAGTCTATCCGCTGACTACGTCGGTCTGGGCGCATACCGGCGCCGACAAGATGCCGGGCACCGTAAGCAACTCGGTTGGTTTAGGCGCCGTGGGTGCCCTTGTGGGAGCTTTCGCGGGTGGTGGAGCCGGCGCCGCAATTGGCGCGGGTGTAGGAGCGGGGGCAGGTCTTGCCAGTTCGGCGGCAACCCCCCGCGGTCAGCTCATCATCCCTCCCGAGTCGGTGCTCACCTTCCAGATCACGGCGCCGTCGACGGTTCGAACCCTCTCGGAGAGGGAGATCGAGCTGCTTTCGGATCAGGCTGGCCCGCCCCGGTCCGCAGGTCCACCGAGCAACCCCTATGGCTACTATTACGGGCCACCACAGTAAAAAGGCGGAAGATAGATCGTAGTGTGCGGAGTGTAGAGGGTGTCACCGCGAAACGGAATGGGAGCTGTCGCCCTCCGCCGCAGGCGGTGGACCCGCATCTGGACCGAAGCGGCCCCGCATGCCGCGGGGGAAGGTGTGGGAGTTCGCGCTGCTACGGCTTTTTGCATTGCGAGGCAGCTAAGAGAATTTGAAGGGAGCAAGGCCCCGGCTGAGCAGCCGGGGCCTTGCTCTTGTCTACTGTCTGGGTTGTGTCTGTCTTGCGCTGATTTATACTTTAAGTCGAGCCCCTGCGAGCAGGAGTGGTGCGTCTCGCAGGAGAGCGTATCCATGCTGTGCGCAAAAATCCCGGGCAGCGAGGTCTGGAGTTCGAGACCCGCCTGAAGTGAAGGTCGTTAGCCAAGCATGATCCGCATTCTGCAGCAAGACAGCCGAGTTATTAAGATTATCTTTGCGCTGATCATCGGCGCCGCTATCGTCACGATGGTGATTACCCTTGTCCCCGGCATCTTCGACAATGGCGACACCAGCAACCCCACCGCGTACGCCACCGTGCATACACCCGGCATACTGGGGCGCATCCTCGGAGAGACGACCACCATTTCGGCCGACGAAGTTCAGCGCGCCGCCGAACAGCAGATGCAGCAGCAACAGCTCCCCGATTTTTATCTGCAGTTCGTGATGGAGCGTGCCGGCCAGCTCCAGGTGGAGCGCGCCGTGCTTCAGCACGAGGCGGATCATCTAGGTTTGCAGGTCTCCGATGCGGATTTGCGCAGCTATCTGCAGCACGGCCCGTATGCCCAGTACCTGTTTCCCGGGGGCGTCTTCATCGGCGAGGACCAGTACATCAGCTTTGTTGAGTCCGCGTTCCGTCTCCCGGTGACGAAGTTTGAGTCAGAGGTCAAGTCTGATATGGAGCTACAGCGTCTGCAGGCGCTGGTGACGGGCGGCGTCAGCGTCTCGGACAGCGCCGTGCGAGCCCAATATCTTCAGAGCGGGACCAAGGTCAGCTTCGATTATGCCGTGATCTCAAGATCTTCCGTTGGAGCGGAGATTCATCCCACGGATGCCCAACTGCAGGCCTTCTTCAAGCAGAACGCGGCGCACTACGCGAACGCGATTCCTGAAACCCGCAAGATCGAATTTTTCAGCTTCGACGACTCCAACCTTCCGGGCGGCCCGCCTGCTGTGTCCAACACGGAGGAGCAAGCCTACTACCAGGCGCATATGGATCAGTACAAGACTCCCGCGGAGGTGCAGACGCGTCACATCCTGATTGCGGTTGCCAAGGGCGCGGACGCCGCGACCGTAGCCGCGGCCAAGGCCAAGGCGGAGGATGTTCTCAAGCAGGTGAGAGCGGGAGGAAACTTTGCCGAGCTTGCCAAGAAGTACTCCGACGACCCGGGCAGCAAGAATCAGGGTGGAGATCTGCCGATGATCGCAACCAGCTCGCTGGATCCGGCTTACGCGCAGGCTGCCATGAGTCTCAACCCCGGCCAGACCTCAGACCTGGTTCGCTCCTCCTTCGGCTTTCACATCATTCAGCTTGAAGCCAAGCGGCCGGCAAGCGTCAAGCCGTTTGCCGCGGTGAAGGCCTCCATTGTGCAGCAACTGCAGAACCAGAAGGCTCTCGCGGCTGCGCAGAGCTACGCCGCTCAGCTTGCTGCCGACGCGCAGAAGGACGGCATGGCCAAGACCGCGGCCGCGCACAAGCTCCAACTGGTTACGACAGATTATGTGGCCAAGGACGGCATCATCCCAAGCCTGTCGGATTCCACCGGGATTCTCATCGCGGCGTTCAGAACCGACAAGGGCGCGCCGCCGGCGACCGCCCCCACGGGAGAAGGCTTTGCCATCTTCCAGGTCGAGGACGTCAAACCGGCACACTCTCCGGACTTCGCCTCCTACCAGTCGCACATCCTGGATGACTATCGCGCCCAGCAGGAGCCGGAGCTGCTCGATGCACAGCTCATCAAACTCTCCGATCTGGCCAGGAAGCTTGGCGATCTGCATAAGGCCGCCGCGCAGATGAAGCTGACCATCGAGTCGAGCGGCCTGATCGGACGCGACGCGCAGGTGGCCGACATTGGCTCGCTCACCGGCGCTGCCGCGGTGGTCTTCACCATGCCGGTTGGCGGTGTTTCCGGCCCTGTCGATGAGGGCGTCAACGGAGCCGTGCTGCAACTCACGAGCAGGCAGGAACCGTCCGCGGCAGACATTGAGGCGCACTTCGACGCGGCCAAGCAGACGCTGCTCGATCAGCAGCGCCAGGAGACGTTCAGCGTCTTTGTGGACTCGCTGATGAATCGCTACGAGCAGGCGGGAGCCATTGTCCTGAGCAAGAAGTTCCAAATGCCGCCCATGGGCAAGTGAAGGGAACAGAGCGTAGCCCCGGGGCGCAGCCGAAAGGCCTTTCCTGAGCGTAGTTGAAGGAAGCCTGTACCTACGTTCTGGCGACCATGTGCGCTTGATTCTCGCCCGAAAGCTGAAGACAGTTGAGGTGAAGAAGACTTGGTGGCAGGTTCTTCGGCTACGCGCTGCGCGCTCCGCTCAGAATGACGGTGTAGGGGTTGCGCATGGGGGAAGCAACAGCAAACGCAACTGCGGGGGGGCTTCGTGGCCTCAACGATGACAGAAGGCTCGTTGAAAGATCGTAAACAGGCGTCTAAAACAGCGGAAAAATATGCAGCGAGAGGATCGAATGAAATCGGCAAACAAATCGGCCCCAGCATCCGCAACGGAATCCGCAAGGGACAGTAGATGAACGCTGAGCGCATCTCCGGCGTGCTGCTGCACGTTACCTCATTGCCCTCGCTGGGCGGCGTTGGCGACTTTGGCCCGGCCGCCTACGGATTCGTTGACTTTCTTGCCACCGCCAAGCAGCGTCTTTGGCAGGTGCTTCCACTCAGTCCCACAGGCTACGGAAGCTCGCCCTACTCCGCACTTTCAGCCTTTGCGGGCAATCCGCTGCTCATCAGCCTCGAGTTCCTGGTGCGCGACGGATGGCTCACCAAGGAGCGGCTGGAGAGCGTTCCCGGCGGCTTGCCGGGGCATGAGGGGCCATGCGACTTTGACACCGCGTATGCGCGGAAGATCCCGCTGGTCGAAGAGGCCGCGGCCAACTTTCTTGACCGCGCCTCGCAGCACGACCGGCGTTGTTTTCAGCAGTTTTGCCAGGACAACACCGCCTGGCTCACCGACTACGCGATCTACAGCGTCCTTCGCCGGCGGTTTGACTACCGGAGTTGGAGTGACTGGCCGGTAGAGTACTCCAGGCGCCAGCCGGAGGCACTGGCCAGTTTGAGGAACGACCATGCCCGGGAGCTTGCGGTGGAGCAGGTGGTCCAATTTTTCTTCCATGAACAATGGGCCGCGCTGCGAGCGCATTGTGCCGAGCGCAAGATTCGCATCCTTGGCGACGTTGCGATCTTCGTCAGCTATGACAGCGCCGATGTGTGGACGCATCCCGAGATCTTCGAGTTGGACGAAGATCTACGCCCGATTCGTGTCTCCGGCGTTCCGCCGGATTACTTTTCCGCGAGCGGCCAGCGCTGGGGCAACCCCCTCTATAAGTGGTCCTTGCTGCAGGAGCACGGCTTCGATTGGTGGATCGACCGCATCCGCCGGGCGCTCACGCTCTACGATCAGATTCGCCTCGACCACTTTCGCGGCTTTGAGGCCTACTGGTCCATCCCTGCCGACGAACCAACCGCCATCCACGGTCAATGGGTGAAGGCTCCCGGCTACGCGCTCTTTAATCGGCTCAAGGAGATCTTCGGAGATCTGCCGTTCATCGCCGAAGACCTCGGCATCATTACCAAAGAGGTAAACGAGCTGCGCGAGTCCTTCGGGATGCCGGGTATGCGCGTCCTGCAGTTCGGTTTTGCGGATCGTGGCGGACATATTTATCTGCCGCATCGTTACGTTGAAAACACAGTGGTTTATACCGGTACGCACGACAACAACACCACCCTGGGATGGTGGCGGGACGATATTGGCGAAGCGGAGCGCGCCAACGTTCAAACCTATCTCCACCCCATTCATGTGGATGCCGAGATTGTCTGGGCAATGGTGAAGGCGGCTGCAAACTCGGTTGCCTCCACCTGCGTCTTCCCTCTGCAGGACATCCTGCATCTGGGCAGCGAAGCCCGCATGAACCGGCCCGCTGCCGCAGCCGGCAACTGGAGCTGGCGCTTCGGCCTCGATGCCCTGCATCCCGACATTGCCGCACAGCTTGCAGCCATGATGGAGATGACCGATCGCGACGGTTACCAGGATCCTGCGGAAGACCCGGTAGGAGCGCGAGCGCGTGGCCGAACACATTCGTCACGCCGAACCAGGCTACGAGTCTGTCATTGCCGCGTTGTCGGCCAAGTAGAGCCATTTCCCTCAGCAGAAACCAGTTTCTGATTCCAGGAGGGGCCTGCTTGCGATCTTGCCGAGAGGGTCTGTTGCCTTGAAAGGACGCGGCCTTAGAGGTTGCGGAAAAAGACCTTGCTTCGGCCGCAATCCGCCCAACCGCATTCCCTCAGGGGCTAAAGCCCATTGATTTTGTTGCCTTTACGGCGCGGCTAAAGCCGCGCCCTTTCAAAGCGTCGAGTTTTTCCGCAGCCTCGAAAGCGCGCTTATTGGCGGCTGTGTCAGCCGGGCCGCTCCTCGCACCTTGGCCGGCTTACGCTTCGGCTATGAATAAAAGGCGGATCACCGCGTCCGCGACGCGTGCCATCGGCGACAGGCTCAGGTTGGAACCGGCAGCCAGCCCTGCGGAAACCTGCCCCGCGGAGATCCGCTCGGAGATCCGCTCATGGTCCTCGGGCAGCAGTCTGCGTCTCACCTCGCTCAGTCCCAGCAACTGCTGCTCGCGCTCCGGCCCTTCGTGCAACAGCGGCGCAAGCGCCGACGCAACGTTGGCCGCCGTGAAGTTCCCCTGCAAAAGCTCCGGCACCAACCTTTGCCGCGCAAGAATGTTCACCATCGAGACGGGCAGGTTTCCGTTCAGATCGCGCCGGGCCCCAAGCTCCTCGGGGTACTCCACCATCCTCTTGGCCAGCGCAAAGGTCAGCGCCGAGACGCGATAGACCACCACAAAGGGGTTGCCGACGATCGCGGCCAGCACGGTGGCCGTCCCGCTGGCCACCACCGAGGCCCGCGCATGGGACAGTGCCTCCGCGGCGTCCGGAACCAGCGTCAGCCGCAAGGTGGAAGCCTCCGGCCCGAAGTATTTCAGATGCTCCGCGTTCAGCTCGTCGATGTACCTCCGCAGAGCATCGGCGTCGATGGTGGAAGCCACCGGCAGCAAGAACTCGTAGTGGGTGTAGCTGGCCGGATCGGAGGGCTGCCGCGTGGTATAGCCATTGAAGGTGGTAAACGCGGCGGAGCTGTTGATGAGGTCGCTCATCGCCAACTCATGCAGCGCCGGAAGGTTGGCGTGAATCTCCTTCCAGCGGCTGCCCGGCAGCAGCGCAATCCAGGTCTTCGAGGGGTCCAGCCGATAGTGCGCCGCATACAACTCCCGAGACATCGACATCCTGGTGCTCATCGCCAGTGGGTGTCCCACAAACTCGGCGTCCACGCCGCGTTCGCGATAGAAGGTCTCCTCAAAGGGAAAGATCACCAGCATCTTGTCCACGAGCCGCTGCACCCAACGCAGCCGCCCGCGCTTCCAGGCCCATAGCTGCGGACTCACAAACCAGACGACCGGAACCCCCGCCCGGCGCAGATGCTTCGCCAGGCGAAAGTTCACATCCGGAAAATCGATGAGCACGGCCACATCCGGGCGTTCCCGCCGCAGGCTGGCGACCAGCCTTCGGTAGCTGGCATAGATCCGCGGAATGTGGCGCAGAATCTCCGTCAGGCCCATGACCGCGACGTCCTCGGCCCGGACCACGCGCTGTTGGCCGGCCTCCGCCATGTGGCTGCCACCCAGCCCGGTGAAGCGCGCCTGCGGCAACCGCTCACGCAGCGCGGCGATCAGCGCGGCGCCGTAGCCGTCGCCGGAAGCCTCTCCGGCGGAGATAAAGATAAGCGGGTTGGGTTTCATGGCGATGCTCTCAGTCTATCGCCGGAGTGTACGCTGGGGCGTCACCAGAAACTTGATCTCGCCGTGAGGGTCTCTTGCCTTGAAAGGGCGCGGCTGTTCACCTCCAAATCGCCACAAAATTGTCATCCTGAGCGGAGGCTCTCGCGGCTCTACGCGAGAGCCGGAGTCCCAAGGCGAAGCCGAAGGATGACAGATTTCGGGGGGGGCACTGGAGAGACGCAGCCTCAGCAAAGCCAGTTTCTGACTCTATTGAGGGGGCCGAAGGCGCATGAAGGATCTCTGAAGGAACACAGGCCTGCGCGTCCCTACGCCGGTACCGCGGCGGCGTCCGCGTCCAGCTCCTGGTCCTTGTACTGGAGCTGATACAGCTTGTAGTACAGCCCGCGCATCGCCAGGAGTTCCTGGTGTGTACCCTGCTCGCGCAGCTTGCCCTTGTGCATCACCAGGATGGTGTCCGCCCTCTGGATCGTCGACAGGCGGTGAGCGATCAGCACGGAGGTTCGTCCTGTAATCATTCGCTCCAGCGCCATCCGCACGCGAATCTCGGTCTCCGTATCCACGGAACTGGTGGCTTCATCCAGGATCAGTATTCCCGGCCGATGGGCCAGCGCGCGGGCAAAGCCGATGAGCTGTTTCTGCCCGGTGGAGAGGGTCGAGCCTCGCTCCAGCACAGGCTCCGAGAACCCTTGTGGAAGGGTGCGGATGAACTCCGCAACGTTGACCTCCGTGGCCGCGTGCTCTACCTCGGCGTCGGTAATCCAGTTCGAGCCCAGCCGGATGTTCGCGGCAATCGTGCCCGAAAACAGGAAGGGATCCTGCAACACGACGCCGAACCTCCGCCGCAGCGCATGCAGATCCTGCTCGCGCACATCCACGCCGTCCACGATCACGGAGCCGCGCTGCACGTCGTAAAACCGCATCATCAGCGCCGTGATCGTGGTCTTGCCGGCGCCGGTGTGGCCGACGATGGCGGCGGTCGCATCCGGCTCTACCACAAAGCTCACCCCGCGCAGCACCCACTCGATATCGGCGCACAGGCCCAACTCCTGCACGGACAACGACCGCACCCGCTCCCGCTGGGCGGGCGTGAGCGTCTGGTAGGTAAACCAGACGTCGCGAAACTCGATGCGTCCGCTGCCGTCGCCCGGCAGAGGATGCGCTCGGTTGGTCTTGATCTCCGTCTCCGTGTCCAGCAGCTTGAAGATCCGCTCGGATGCCGCCATGGCCGCCTGCAGGATGTTGTACTTGTCGCTGAGGTCCTGAATGGGGCGGAAGAATCGCTGAGCATATTGGATGAATGCGATCAGGATGCCCAGTGTCACCACCGGATGCAGAAAGCTTGCGGGAGCAGCCAGACCCGGCGTCGCATGCAGCACGGCGAGACCGCCGCGCCAGATCACCAGCGCGATGGCAATCGAGCTGAGCAGCTCGACGACCGGATAGTACAGAGCGTAGGCGAAGATCGCGTCCGTCCACGCCTTCTTGTTCTCAAAGTTCACCGCGGAGAAGTCGTGGAACGCCCTCCGCTCGCGGTTGAACAGTTGCACCACGCTCATACCCGATACGTACTCCTGGGTGAAGGAGTTGATCTTAGCCGTGGCTGCCCGCTGCCGCCGGTAGCTGTCCCGCACATGGCGGCGAAAGAGATGCGTTGCATACAGGATCAGGGGAAGCACGGAGAGCGTCAGCAGCGCCAGCAGCCAGCTCATCTTCACCATGATCGCCACAATGAAGGCCAGCACGAATACATCTTCAAAGATTGCGAGCACGCCGGAGGTGAACATGTCGTTGAGCGCGTCCACGTCCGAGGTGAGCCGCGTCACCAGACGCCCCACCGGGTTGCGATCGAAGAATCCCACATGCATCTGCTGGATGTGGCGGAAGATCTGGCTGCGCAGGTCGAACATGATCTTTTGCCCGGTCCACTGCATCATGTAGGTCTGCACAAACTCCAACGCGAAGATCAGGCCCAGCGAAGCAAGGTACAACAGGGCGATCTCGGTGACGCCGCGAACCGGGTCCGCGCTCAGCCTGGTGGCCAGCCAGGAGTGCTTCTCGTGCGTAGGCGCAAAGTAGTTGTCTACCGCTATCTTGACGAAGTATGGCCCGAGGACGTCGCTGCCCGCCTTGAGCACAATCGCCACCACCGAGAGGACCACCTGCGGCTTGTAGGGCGCGAGGTAGCGCAGCAGTCGGCGCATCAGCCGTCCGTCGTAGGCCTTGCCTACGACGTCGTCGTCGGCCGTCTGTCGCGAATCGTCCGACTTGGTTGGCGACTTGGTTGGCGGCTTGGTTGCCGCGGTCTTTTTTTGCTCGTCGGCCATTGGCTCTATTTTACGGGGCGGCGAGAGGTTGTGGCGGCTGGGGTGAAAGACCCATCAGCGCTACGATCCGTCCGATCACCGCCAGACCCGCGAATCGGCACGGCTTTCACTGTGGAATGCCGGCGCGTCTTTCTGCTCGGTTGGGTATTCTGTTGAGACGGAGAGAGGATGAAACCAATGAGTGATGCCCTGCCGGTCCCTTTAGCACCGCCTGTAGCGGAACGTGAGCCGAAGACGACACCGATCCATGGAATGGAACTGCCCGATGAGTACGCATGGATGCGCGAGAAGGCCGCGCCGCGTGTGCAGGCCTACCTGGAGGCGGAAAATGCCTACACCGCGGCGAGGATGCGCGGAACCGAGGAGCTGCAGACGAAGTTGTACGAGGAGATTCTCTCGCACATCAAGGAAGACGATGTGTCGTTGCCCTATCGCGATGGAGAGTGGGAGTACCTGACGCGCACGGAGAAGGGCAAGCAGTATCCGCGGTTCTGCCGGCGGCCGGTGGGCCAGCCCGAGGCGGAGTCGGTGATTCTGGACGTGAACCTGCTCGCCGAGGGGCAGCCGTTTATGAGCGTTGGAACCCTGAGCGTAAGCCCCGACGGCAGGCTGCTAGCCTACACGACCGACAACACGGGATTCCGGCAGTACAAGCTGGCGGTGAAGAACCTGGAGACCGGCGCGCTGCTGGCGGACACCGCCGACCGAGTGGGTTCGATCGTCTGGACGCCGGACTCCGCGACGCTGTTCTACTCCACCGAGGACGAGCAGACCAAGCGGAGTGACCGGGTGTTTCGTCACCCGATGGGCGCCGCGCCCGTGGAGGTGTTTCACGAGCAGGACGAGCGCTTCAACGTGGGTGTGGGACGGACGCGGGACCGGGAGTATCTGCTGCTGGAGATAGCCAGCCACACGACCAGCGAGACATGGGTGCTGGAGGGGAGGACGGCGGCGCAGGAGCCAGGCGCGGCCTTTCGCCTGGTGGCTGGCCGCGTCGATGACGAGGAGTATGACGTCGATCATCGCGGAGGGTTCTTTTACCTGCGCACGAACCATGGCGCGAAGCAGTTTCGGTTCATGCGCGCGCCGGTGACGGCCACCGGGCGCGAGCACTGGGTGGAGGTGCTGGCCGAGCGGAAGGACGCGCCGCTGGAGGATGTGGATCTGTTCCGCGACTTCCTGGTGGCGAGCTACCGGGAACGAGGGCTGCCGGTGCTGCGGGTGTTCTCTCTGAGTGAAGCAGGTTGGCCGGGCGAGTCGAAGGAGATCCGCTTTCCTGACCCGGCCTATGAGGCGGATGGGGATGTGAATCGGGAGTTCGCGGCGACGACCTACCGGTACGCCTACCAATCGCTGGTGCGGCCGCCTTCGATCTTTGCTTACGACGTGGCTACAGGGGAGTCCACGCTGCTGAAGGAGCATGAGGTGCCGGGCGGATTCGATGCCTCTCGATACGCCTCGGAGCGGTTGTGGTTCCAGGCGAAGGATGGCACGGAGGTTCCAGTCTCGCTGGTGTACCGGCGCGATACGTTCCGGAAAGATGGAAGCTCCCCGCTGTACGTGTATGGGTATGGGTCGTATGGCTACGCTCTGCCGCTGGGGTTTGGCCCCTCGCGGCTGGCGCTGCTGGACCGCGGGCTGGTGATGGCCTACGCGCACATCCGCGGCGGCGGAGAGTTGGGCGACCCGTGGCACGATGGCGGCAAGATGATGGAAAAGCGCAACACCTTTACCGACTTTATCGAGGCGGTGGAGTTTCTGCTGCGCGAGGGGTATGGCGATCCGAAGCGGGTGGCGATCGAGGGCGGCAGCGCGGGAGGTCTGCTGATGGGCGCGGTGGTGAATATGCGGCCGGAGCTGTTCCGCGCGGTGCTGAGCCATGTACCGTTCGTGGACGTGATGAACACGATGCTGGATGCGAGCTTGCCGTTGACGGTGGCCGAGTATGAGGAGTGGGGCAACCCCAATGAGCAGGCGGCGTTCGAGTATATGCGGAGCTACTCGCCCTACGACAACCTGCGTGCGGGAGCGTATCCGGCGATGCTGGTGAAGACCAGCCTGAACGATTCGCAGGTGATGTACTGGGAGCCGGCGAAGTATGTGGCCAAACTGCGCACGCTCAAGACGAACGATACGCCGCTACTGCTCCAGGTGAACATGGATGCGGGGCACGGCGGCGCCAGCGGACGGTACGACTATTTGAAAGAGATCGCGTTCGACGATGCGTTTCTGCTGCGGGAGCTGGGGGTGGAAGGCGTAGCGCCAGACGTATAACCGTTCAACCGGAGAAATATCGGCCACTGGATGAGTTCTTAAGCCGACTCAAGGGTCGCCAGGTTCTTCCTGAGTCTCAGGACATCCGTTATTTCGCCCAGAGTGTTGGGATGAAGGAGATCGCCGGCAAATCCCGGGGCGACCTGCTTCCTAAATTGATTTGCTGGACTTTTTCGGTTGCTCACGGAGGCAGAGCAATTTTCCTGTTGATGGGCATTCCGGAATGGGCGTGCGGCGACGTTTTCACCGGGGAGAACGCCCATGAAAGTCGGGGCGCCGCAAACCACCTACAGGAAAACTGCTCTGGTACCGTGACCACGAAGATTCGTCGTCTCCCAGGTCTCAAAAGCGAGACCTGGGGCGCTCAAGGATCTGGGGACGATTCCAAAATCACACGGTCACGGCGCTAGGCGCGAAGGGCGTCGGTCTGTGTAAAGTCGTTGCCTTTGAACAAGAGCGGCTCGCTGCGAGACTTCGCCAGGGCGTAGGAGAAGCAGTCACCCAGATTAAGCCCAGCACGGTCTCTGCCTCGTCCATAGCGTCGATAACCGTCGCGAGCTATCAATGCCTGTTCGTGATCGAACGGAACGATAACCAGCCGGAACCGAGCTACGATGGCGTCGAGCGCTGCAATCGGATCGGGAGCACGGCTACGCAGAGCAACCGCCGAGACCTCAAGCAGCGTGGCAGCCGAGATGAGACGCGTCCTGTCGTTTAGTATTGCCGCGGCATAGAGCGATGCATCTGGCTCCTCCAGAAAGATCGCCATGATCGCCGAAGAATCTATGACCATTCTTTATTTCCAGAGACCCTCTGGATCGTAGCCGAGAATTTCATCGCCTGTCAGGCCTTCGTTGATGGGTCGCAGGTGAAAACTATGAACCAATTCCAATATCTCTTCAACCGTAGGTTGGGCTGATGGCGCAGATGAAGGCTTCATCCGAACGAGCCGTTCTTCAACGGCTGCGCCGATTGCGTCCGTCATTGATTCTCCAGTGAGAGACGCAAGATCCCTCACCTTCTGCTCAACGGATGGATTTGTAATATGCAGCCCCATGTACATAGTGTACATGGGGCTGTGGCTGCTAGGCGGGGACCGTGTCGCCTTCGCCGGGAGCCAGGAAGAGGTTGGCTTCGAGGCCGTGCTGGCGGTCGTAGAGATCGCGATAGCGGCCGTTGAGCGAGTAGAGAGTTTCGTGCGTTCCGCGCTCGACGATCTCACCTTGCTCGACGACCAGGATCTGATCGGCGCGGCGAATGGTGGAGAGGCGGTGGGCGATGACGAAGGTGGTGCGGCCCTGCATGAGGTAGCCGAGGCCTTGCTGGATGAGGGCTTCGGACTCGGAGTCCAGGGAGCTGGTGGCCTCGTCCAGAATCAGGATGCGAGGATCGGCGAGGATGGCGCGGGCGATCGAGAGACGCTGACGTTGCCCTCCGGAGAGCTTGACGCCGCGCTCGCCGACGATGGTGTCATAGCCTTCGGGAAAGCGCTCCGCGAACTCATCGACGCGAGCGATGGAGCAGGCTTTGAGAAACTCGTCTTCGCCGGCGGAGGGGCGGGAGAACTTTATGTTCTCGCGGATGGTGCCGTCGAAGAGAAAGGTCTCCTGAAGGACGACGCCGAGCTGCTGGCGGAAGCTGCCCAGGCGCGCCGCAGCCAGGTCGTGGCCGTCGATGAGCACGGCGCCGGACTGCGCGGTGTGAAAGCCGCAGATGAGCGAGATGATGGTGGATTTGCCGGAGCCGCTGGAGCCGACCAGCGCGGTGACGGTGCCGGGGCGGGACGCAAAGCCGATGTTGTGCAGGACGGGCTTGCCGGGAACATAGGAGAAGCCCACATCGACGAAGCGGACATCGCCCGTGAGAGGGCCGAGTTCGATGGAGCGCGCAGGGTCGGCGTCCTCCTCGCACTCGGCCATGATCTCGCGGGTGCGGTCCAGACCTGCAAGGGCTTCGGTGAGCTGGGTGCCGATCGCGACCAGTTGCACGATGGGCGCGGTCATGAAGGCCAGCATCATGACGTAGGAGAAGTAGCCGCCGGAGGTGAGCTTGCCGACCGCGTTGAGGTGCGCCCCCATGTACATGACGACCGCGCCGACGATGCCGAGGATGACCGTGGAGGAGAGCGTCATGAGCGACTGCGCGGTGAGCGAGCTGATGACGTTCTGCAGAAGGCGATCGACCCCGCCGGCAAAGACCGCGGCTTCGCTGGCTTCGGCGTGATAGCCCTTGACGACGCGAACGCCGCCGAGCGATTCGGTGAGGCGGCCGGTGACTTCGGCATTGATCTTGGCGCGCTCGCGGAAGATGGGGCGGATGGTTTTAAAGGCGCGCTGAAGGACGAGCGCGAAGGCGGTCATGACGACGAAGGCGAGCAGCGTCATGCCGACCGAGACGTACATGAGGTAGGTGAAGGCGAGGATGGCGGTGAGGACGCCGCCGACGAAGTCGACGATGCCCGTGCCGATAAGGTTGCGCACGCCTTCAACGTCGTTCATGATGCGGGCCACTAGCGTGCCGGCGCGGTTCTCGTCATAGAAGGAGACGGAGAGCTTGCCGACGTGCTGCTGCACCTGCATGCGAAGCTCGGCGATGAGGCGCTGCCCGGCCTTGGAGAGCAACTGGGTGAGGGTGTAGGAGGTGATGCCCTGGATCAGCGTGGCGGCGAGGACGGCGCCGACGATCCAGGGGAGCAGGGAGTAGCGATGCTTGGTGAAGACCTGATCGATGAGCGGGCGGAAGGAGGCCGGAAGCACCAGGGCGCAGGTTCGGTTGACGATCATCAGAAGGAAGCAGCCGGCGAGAAGGAAGCGGCGCGGCCGGACCAGCGCCCAGATCTCCGGCCAGATCTCCTTGAACTTGGGCTTGGGGCGCTGGTGGGTGAGGTCGGCGGAGATGGAACGGCCCGAGCCGCGCATGGGGGCATCGGCTGAGCGCATCCGTGGGGCGCCTCCCATATTGGACATTCCGTGGTTTGCCATGATGGCCTTCGTGTAGGTTGCGGTGAGGCTCTAGACAGCGCCTGAACGGCGCGCGGCAATAAAGCTGCGCACACAGAGCAGAACAAAGAAGAAGCAGAGAATAGCCATCAGAAGCTGCTCATGCGTGGCCGCGGGATGGGCAAGCGGGAGCCCGTCGGAGTGAGACTTGATCAGGTCCTTGGCGGCCATGAACCCAGGAAACAGGAAGCCAAGCAGACCGATCGTGACCGCAATGTGCATATAGAGCTTGCGTTTGGAGGGCTCCGGGGAGTTCGCGAGCAGACCGAAGACGGCCAGAGCGAGACCGAACCACACCGGGATGAGCGAGGTCGGATGGATGGAGCCTGTAGCGACGAAGAAGTAGATTCCGATACCGGCGAGCACAACGCCGAAGTAGAGGGTGATTCGCGACATGAGTTTCCTTTCTGGGAGAAGAAGGTGGTCTGCTCTGGGAGAGATCGACGGCGGTGTTAAAAACTATGCAACTGAACAAGGATACGATGCGCGGACAGGTTGGATTGATGCGCTGCGGCGTTTTGGGAACTTCCGATGCGGACTCCGCTCGGCAGGTGCTCCGCAAGACCTGGGCTCTCTATCAGGAAGACGCGGCGCTGTGAATGTCCGCCAGCACCTGGGCGATGGTCCAGTCGTTGGTTGGATAGAAGGAGACGATCTTGCCGTCTTTGCCGATGACCACCGTGGAGAGCGAGTGCTGAATGAGACCGTTGCTCTGCTGCGTGACGCCTACGTCGAACCACTGCTCCATTTTGGGCAGTTCGGCGACAGAGGGAGCGGCGAACTCCCAGTGCTTGAAGGCCGCTTGCGTGTCGTTGCCGGTGTAGGCCGCGCCGTAGCTGCGCAGGACCTTGGGCGTGTCGTAGGTGGGATCGAAGCTGACGCTGAGCAGGTGCGTGTCCTGGTAGAGCGCTGGGTCGGACTTGAGGGTGTGGTCGATGGTGGCGAAGTTGTGGCTCATGCGGGGGCAGAAGTCGGAGAACGGGCAGCGGGTGTAGATGAAGGTCATGAGGACGACCTGGCCGTGAAACTGCTTGAGATCGATCTCGCGGCCGGACTGGTTGAGCAGGGTGAAGTCGGGAACCTCGTCACCCCTGGCGGGCACGTGATCGGTGACCGTGGGCTTGTAGTTGGGACGCGCCTCCGCGATGACGTCGATGTTGGTGAGCCGCGGGTTGGTGGGCCCGTCGGGGCCGTTGTCGACCAGAAGCGTTGCGGTGATGACGTCGCCGGGGTGGAGTGAGGAGAGGATGGATGGATTTTCGAGAGGATAGGGCATGGTCATCGCGGGCATGAAGCCGGGAATAGCCTCGTGCTTGAGCATCACCTCGCCATTGGCGGGGTTGGTGCTGAGCACGACGCCGCGCACAGAATATTGCCGCGGTGTGTTTTTGGCGACAGACGGAGCGTTCGCTTTGCCGCGGCAGCCGGTGACACCCAAGGCAAGCGCGGCCATCGCAACCAACGGCAGAACACAGGAAGAACGGAGACGCATGATAAAACCCTCCCAAGGGCTCGCGGCGACGGGTGGAGCCTCGGTTCGATGATAAACGCGCGCGGCATCGTCCACCCGAGGGGGAGATGAGAGACAGGTGGGCGAATCCTGCCTGGGCCAGGTGAAAGCGAGCGGCGGCCGCAGCGTGGTAGCATCGGCTGTCGAAAGGCAGCGCTTCCGCGGCAGAGGGTTCTTGCATCAGCCGATGATTGCAATGCGTGGAGAGGATGGAGCATGTCGCAGCGCGGGAGCGCAACTCCAACACACCATGACGGTGTTGCCGGGCCGTCGGTCGAGTGGCTGGCAGCGGGCTTTCTGCTGACGGGGCTGGGGACGGTGTTGCTGGGGCCGATCATGCCGACCCTGCTGCATGATTGGCGGCTTACCGACCAGCAGGGCGGCCTGCTGCTGGCGGCAAAGTTTGTTGGGGCGTTTCTGGGTGGCGTGCTGGTGCCGCGGCGATTGCGGCTGGGCGTGCTGGGTGGAATGGCGTTTGCATGCGCCGGCTTTGGAGCGTTTGCGCTCAGCGGCGGTCTGCTGCGTGGGGCGGCCTGTTTGTTTATCAGCGGCTTTGGGCTGGGGCAGCTCATTGCCTCGACCAACATCCTGGTGGGCCGGCGCTACCGCAAGCACACGGGATCCGCGCTGGCTTTGGTTAACTTCTTCTGGAGCCTGGGAGCCGTGCTGTGCGGATTGATTGCCGCGGCCGTGCTGCCGCGCTTTCATCTGCGCGGACCCTTGCTGGTCTTCGCGGGGTTGTTTCTGGTCACGGCCCTGGGAGGAGTTTTGAACCCGTCGCGCGACGTTGCGGCGGCGGACGAGTCCCTGGCGGTGGACGCGCCTGCGCTGCCGCTGCGCGTCTTGCTGCGCTTTGGCGCGCTGCTGTTCCTCTACGGCGGGCTGGAGACCTGCATGACGGGATGGCTGACGACCTACACGCTGCGCTTCTCCGATGCCCGGCTGCTGGGCGGGCAGTCGGCGATTGTGTTGCTTTGGTCGGCGCTGACGGCGGGGCGCGCGCTGTCGTCAGCGGCGCTGCGGGTGATGCGTGAGACGACGCTGCAGCGGATAGGGTTGGGGTTCGCGGCGGTGTGGATTGCGGCGCTGGTGACGACGCACCATGGGCCGCTGCTTTCGTTGTACTCGGTGCTGCTGGGGTTGAGCCTGGCGCCGTACTTCCCTACGGTGTTTGCGCTGCTGATGGAGCGACGGCCCACGGCGCGCGAGGCGGGATTCATCCTGGCGGTTTCCGGTTTGGGAGCGGCTCTGTTTCCGTGGATGATGGGATTTGTGTCCACGCGGAGCGGCTCGCTGCGCCTGGCCATGGCGGTTCCGCTGACGCTGGCTCTGGCTCTGCTGCTTTTGAGCGGCAGTACAGACCGCGCTCCTGACGGCGGCGAAGTTCCTGCGAAAATTCGGTATAACGATAGACGATGTCTTCTGTCACCCTGGCCGAGTTGCTGAACACGCTGGAGAGCGGCGCGACCGTGCTGCTGCCCAATGTGCGGGCGGCGCGCCAGTTGCGGGCCGCGTTCAACACCCGGCAGCGGTTGCAGGGGCGGCAGGCGTGGGAGCCGGCGCGTGCCTTGAGCTGGGCGCAGTGGACGCACTCCTTGTGGAAGGAGATGCTGCTTGCCGGCGCGGAACAGCGGCTGCTGCTGAATCTCTCCCAGGAGCATCTGCTCTGGTGGCAGATCGTCGCCGAGGATGCTGGGGCTGGTGTCAGCCGCTCGGTCGGCTCAGCCGATTCGCTTGCGGAGCTGGCAGGGTCTGCTTGGCGGCTGGCAGCCGACTACAACGCCACTCAACTGCTGCGGCGGTTTGCGAGTTCGCATGACAGCCGCATCTTTACCTCCTGGGCGGAGGCATTTAGAGCGCGCTGCCGTGACGCCGGCGTGCTCTCCGCGAGCTTGCTGGATGCTGCGCTGGAAGAGCATGCGCGCGCGGGAGGGCTCGCTCTGCCAGCGCCGGACGGGCCAGCCGGCTGTATCGAGTTGGCTGGCTTTGTGCATCTGCTGCCCTCGCAGCGAAGCTTGCTCGAAGCGCTACAACAGCGCGGCGTGGCCGTTCGTGAGCGCTCTCTGGAAGATGCGGAGGGCGCCCGGTCGCCCAGGGTGTCTGTCGCCGCACCCAACGAACGCGAGGAACTGCTCCTTGCCGTGCGCTGGATTCGCGGCTTTTTGGAGGCGAACCGCGCCGCAAACCGCGCCAGGGAACAGAACGTCCGCGTGGCGCTCTTGCTGCCGAATCCGGCCGAGAGGCGTGCCGAGATAGAAGGCGTGTTCCGCGAGATTCTGGCGCCGGAGTTGCAGCCTGTGGGCTCCGATCTCTCATCGACGCCATGGGAGTTTTCCGGCGGGGTTGCGCTGTCATCCATGGCGATGATTACGGACGCGCTCGCGATCCTCCGGTGGACCGAGGGAGCCTTGCATCGGCAGCGGACAGCCGTGAGCGGGAGCAGGACAGCCATGAGCAGGCAAAGCCGCTCTCCTGGTTGCGGGAGTTGCGTGACTTCGTGACGCGCCATGGCGATCCGCGGCGGCCACGCGGATATGCCGAGTGGATGGAGTTGGTGCGTGGAGCTTTGGCGGCCGCGAACTGGCCGGGGAATCGTGCGCTCTCCGCCACGGAGTTTGAGGCGGCGCGTGCCTGGGAGGATGTGTTGGACGAGGTCGCGGCGCTGGACGCTGCAGGCACTCTGGACGCTGTAGCTCGGAGCGTTCCGTTCGCGACCGCCCTGCGGGCGCTCGAGGTACAGGCGCGCGATGCGAGGTTCACGCCGCCATCGACCGACGCGCCTGTGAAGGTGATGAGCGTCGCCGAGGCGGAAGGCTCCTTCTTCGATGCGGCGGTGCTGCTGGGCGCCACGGATGCCAACTGGCCGGAGGCTGCGAGGGCGCATCCGTTGCTCTCCTGGGCGATGCAACGGACGCTCAGGATGCCGGGCAGCCATCCGGCACAGACGACGGCGGAGAGCCGCGCAAGGATCGAGGCGCTGCTGGCCGCGACGGGCCCCGTCCTCTGTACGCATGCGGAGGAAGATGCAAGCGGCGCGCTGCGCCCATCGCCGCTGCTGGAAGACCTGGGAATCAAGCCGGTAGAGGCTGGCGATCTGGAGTTGTGCGCGTACTCCACGCCGCGGGTCCCCTGCGAGACGGTGGTGGATGAGGGCGCGCTGCCGCCACTACCATCGTCCGAGGTGAGTGGCGGCGCGTCGGTGCTGAAGCTGCAAGCGGCCTGCGGTTTTCTGGCGTTCGCGGAGCTGCGTCTACGCTCCCGTGCGCCCGAGGGCCGAGATCTTGGGCTGGACGCGGGCGAGAGTGGAACGCTGCTGCATCGCGCGTTGCAGACGTTCTGGCGAGAGACAAAGTCGCAGGAGAAGCTTCGTTCGATGAGCGCGGAGCAGAGGGAGGAAGCCATCGCGCGCGCGGTGGAGTCGGCCCTTCCCAGCTCGTTGCACCTCGCGCTGAAGGTGCGCAATGCGTGGGACCGCGCGTATCTTTCGATTCAGAGGCAGAGGCTGCGCTTCTTGCTGCGTCAATGGCTGCCGCATGAGCTGAATCGGGGCCCGTTCACGGTGGCGGATGTGGAGCGGAAGGAGCTGGTGGAGGTTGGTCCGCTCACGCTCGACGTTCGCGTCGATCGCATCGATTCGGTTGCCGGCGGCGTCTTTCTGGTGGACTACAAGACCGGATTCCAGGTTGGCCAAAAGCAATGGGAGGGCCCCAGACCGGATGAACCGCAGTTGCCGCTGTACGCTCTGCTGGCGGAGGCGGAGGAGTTAAGGGGCATGGCCTTCGGCAGGCTGCGAGCGGGCAAAGAGATGGGGTGGGTTGGATACCAGTCGGAGGAGGGCATTCTGCCAACCTTGCGGTCGAAGGCAAACGTCAAGGACATGGCGGCGCTGGCTGCCGAGTGGCGGCGGACGCTGGATCGGCTGGCAAGAGAGTTTGCCGAAGGCAACGCCCAGGTCGATCCGAAGAGCTATGAGAAGAACTGCGCTGGTTGCGCGCAGCGGCTGCTTTGCCGCGTCGATCCGTCCGCGGCGGCGGAGAGATCGGACGACGCGGAGGAAGAGGAGGAGATTCTTGGCTAAGCTGCTGCGTCTTGCAAAGGCTCCTGCCGATACCGCTGCACGCGGCGATATCGCTGCACGCGCAGCGGCGCTCGATACGCGCTCTTCCTGCGTGGTGGAGGCGCCGGCGGGTTCGGGGAAGACGGGACTGCTGGTGCAGCGCTATCTCAGCCTGCTGGCGGAGGAGTCGGTCGAGCAACCGGAAGAGGTGCTTGCGATCACCTTCACCAACAAGGCCACTGCGGAGCTGCGCGAACGGGTTCTGGAGCAGCTCGAACGAGCGGCGCGCGGCGATACGGAACAAGCGGGGGGCGGCGACGGTGCGGCGCGGGAGTCGAGCTTCGATCGCGAGACCGGCCGCTTGGCGAAGGCGGCCCTGCGGCGCAGCATGCAACACGGCTGGGCGTTGCTGGAGAGGCCGAATCGGTTGAACATTCGCTCGATCGATTCGGTGTGTGCGGAGATTGCGAACTCGTTACCGCTGCTCTCCGGAGCGGGCGGACCGCGGACGCCGGTGGAGGATGCGGAGCCGCTCTACCGTCTGGCCGCTCGGCGGACGCTGCTGCAGCTTGGTGGAGGCGATGCTCTGCTGCACGAGGCTCTGAGCACGGTGTTGTTGCATCGCGATGGGAACCTCGCGGAGTGCGAGACGCTGATCGCCGGCATGTTGCAGACGCGGGAGCAGTGGGGAGAGCTGCTTCCCCTGACCGCCAAGCTGGAGACAGACGCCGGCTCGATGGACGAGGTGCGCGCCCGGCTGGAACGTACGCTGGAGAGCGTGGTGCGCATGGGCCTTGCGCGTGCCTTGCGAGCCATGCCCGCGGAGGCGCTTGAGGCGTTGACCGCGTTGGCTGCGAGGCTCGCCACAGAGCCGGGGGTGGACGGCCCTTCGCCCATTGCGCTCTGCGCGGAACTGGGTGAACCGCCTCAGGCGGTCGCCGATCATCGCGAGCACTGGGTCGCCCTGATCGGGCTGCTGCTCCGATCGAATGGCGAGTGGCGGAAGCGTCACTCGCGCGGGGATTTGAAGTTTGAGATTGCAAAGGCCGATGCCGCGCGCTTGAAGCGGATGGTAGAGGAGATCCAGAGCGAGGAGCTTCGCGAGGCGTTGGCCGCGGTGCTCCGGTTGCCGCCCACCAGGTATCCCGACGATCAGTGGGAGGTGGCCAGAGCGCTCTTCCGTGTTCTGCGCCACGCGCTGGCGGAGCTACGGCTGCTCTTTGTGGAGCGCGGCGAGTGCGACTTCACCGAGTTGGCGCTTGCGGCACGGGAGGCTCTGCGCGCCGACGATGGAGCGAGCGAGTTTGTGCTCTCCGCCGGTGGTACCCTTCGCCACATGCTTGTAGACGAGATGCAGGACACCTCCTCGGGCCAGTATGAGCTGCTGGAGTTGCAGGCCGTGCTTGTAAGCGACTTCAATGAGACCTTCGATCGCATCTTTCCCCGGCCCGCTGCAACCTCCGGCGGCGAGCCGGATGCGGACTGGGACACGGTCGATGTCCCTTTTGTGGAAGCCGCGGCGGTGCGCGAGGAGACCGGCGGGCCGGGAGTCGTCTGGCATACAAAAGTCTTTGAGAAGGAAGCGGCGCGCGGGGATGATGCCGGCGAGGAGGCGCGCATGATCCGGCGGATCGTCGAAGAACGGTATGCGCTGCCGCTGCCGCCTGAGAGGAACACTCCCGCGCAGTGCAAACCGTGGCGCATCGCCGTTCTGGGGCGAGCGAAGCGGCATCTTGCGGCCGTGATCGAAGAGTTCAAGCGAGACGACGGCAGCGGTCCCGTTCCCTATCGCGCGATCGATCTGGATTCGCTCGATGAGCGGCCGGAGGTTCTGGATGCGCTGGCCCTGACGCGCGCTCTGCTCCATCCCTCCGACCGCGTGGCGTGGCTGGCCGTATTGCACGCGCCCTGGTGCGGGCTGGGCATCGCGGACCTTCTCGCGCTTACTGGCGAGGGAGACGACGCGGATCACGAGGCGACGATCTTGCATCTGGCGCCCCTGCGCCGGTCGTTTCTCTCCCCGGACGGAAGGCAGCGGCTTGATCGCGTGTGGCCGGTGCTTGCATCCGCGGTCGAGACGCTGGGAAGAACATCGCTCGCGACCCAGGTGGAACGTACCTGGCGCTCGCTGGGAGGGGATGCGGCGCTCCAGGTGGAGGAGCGAGAGAATGTGCTCCGCTATCTGCGGGTGTTGCGCGGCGAAGAGGCCGAGGAGAATGGCGTTGACTTCGCTGTGCTCACCGATCGGCTGGAGCGGCTTTACGCGGAACCTGGTTCGAGTTCCATTCAGAATGGAAGACTGCCGGTGGAGCTGTTGAGCATTCACAAGGCCAAGGGCCTGGAGTGGGATCTGGTGCTGGTGCCTGGTCTGGAGCGCGGCAGCGGACAGTCGCGGAACGTGCTGTTGAACTGGCAGGAGCTGGATGGGCTTCCGGACGGCAGCGGATCACCCAGCATCGTGCTGGCGCCGATTGGACCGAAGGGCGCGGACAGCGACAAGGACAAGCTGAGCGGCTGGCTTACCGGCATCCGCGCCTACCGCGAGGCGGCGGAGAATAAGAGAGTCTTTTACGTCGCATCGACGCGTGCCCGGGAGGAGCTGCATCTCTTTGCGACCGCAACGCGCACCGCGAAGGGAAAACTCTCCAAGCCTCGTTTCAACAGTCTGCTGAAAGCGTGCTGGGCGGCGGTGGAGGATCGCTTTGAAGAGCTTGCCGGCGTCGGCGGAGCTGCTGAAGGTGCTGAAGGTGCTGAAGCTGATGAAGAACTAGCTGAGCGGTCTCAAGCGTTCGGCGGGTCTGACGAGGACACGCTGGAGCTTGCGGCCGAGAGTGAGGCGGAAGGGGCGGCGCGGCCGGTAGCGACAATCCAGCGGCTCCCGCTGGGCTTTGATCCGTTGGCGCGGTTTCGAGAGGCGGAGCAGCATCGGCTGGCCTACCCCGCGGCGTCCGCGCTGCGCCATGCGGCGCGATTTGCTCGTCCCGAGGGTTCGTTCGCGGCCCGTGCCTTCGGAAACGTGGTTCACCGCTACCTGCAACTGGTGGCGATGAGGTTGGATACGGGCTCCCGAGACGCGAACAGAGACGCGGAGTTGTTGCTAAGGGAACTGCCCTCGTGGCAGCCCCGGCTGACGGCAAGCCTGCGGGCAGAGGGGCTTGCGCCCCGGCTGGCGGCGCGAGAGTCGGCGCGGGTGGAGCAGGCTTTGTCGCGGGCGCTTCGCGATCCGGTGGGACGATGGATTCTGTCCCCGCATCCGTTGGCGGCCAGCGAGCGCGCTGTGACCATTGCGTCGGTGGAGGCCAGCAGCCTGCAGGTCGATCGCATGTTTCTGGCTGGAGAGGTTCCTCATGTTGCGGGAGACACCTGTATCTGGATTGTGGACTTCAAGACGAGCGAGCAGGGTTCACGTTCGGATCAAGAGTTCGAGGAGAACGAGATGGAGAAGTACCGCGCGCAACTGGAAGCCTATGCAAGTTTGCGGCGCGTGCTTCCGCAGGGAGATCTTCCCATTCGGCTGGGACTGTTCTATCCGCTGATCCCGCGGTTGATTCACTGGGAGAGCAGCAATCATGCGGAGATGGCGGTTTGACGCTCCGGTGGACCTCTGGTGAGGGCTTCGTGGGCCTGCGGCCCCCTCGATCGAGGCAGAAACTGGTTTCTGGTGACGCGTGCGAAATACACGACGTTTTGAAAAGACGCGGCTTTCGCTCGAAGGGTACGGGCTTTAGAGTGTGCGGAAAAACTCAACGCTTTGAAAGGGCGCGGCTTTAGCCGCGCCGTAAAGGCAACAGAATCAGTGGGCTTTAGCCCCTGAGGGAATGCATTTGGGCGGATTCCGACCGAAGCAAGGCCTTTCTCCGCAATATCTTTTGCACTCAAGGGGCGTCCGTTCAGCTCCAAACATTCCCTCAGCGGCTAAAGCCGCGGTTGCCTTATCTGCTCTTGCGGCGCGGCTGAAGCCGCGCCCTTTCAAGGCAGGAGACCCTCTCAGCAAGATCTGGCTTCTGGCGAGCCTCCGCTCAGCGACGAATCTCCGGGGGTTTGGGAGAGAAACAAGCTCGCACCTAGGAAGCAAGGCCTTTTTCCGCAACCTCTTCAGCACGCAACCCCAAAGGAACGTCTGTTCAGCTCTAAACATTCCCTCGGCGGCTAAAGCCGCGTGCCAAGCATTGGACTTATTTACGGGCTCAAGCCCGTACCCTTCAAGCTCAAGCCCGTACCCTTCAGGACGAAAGTCCCGCCCTTTCAAAGCGTGGCGTTGTTCAGAGGCTCCTTAGCGCCGGAGAAGCCTTACCAACGCGTCGGCAGCCTGTTCGCACTGGGCGCGGCTGACGTCCAAGTGGGTGACCAACCGAATCGCGTCGCTGCCCAGGGCGCTGCACAGAATGCCT
>JABEBX010022043.1_pt1 | contig 26168 bp, 24 predicted proteins | sample 7245971 | NCBI WGS metagenome assembly JABEBX01 (sample SAMN14506365, study PRJNA622280) | hot springs metagenome | biome: hot spring [ENVO:00000051]|acidic hot spring [ENVO:00002120]; feature: spring [ENVO:00000027]|sediment [ENVO:00002007]; material: sediment environment [ENVO:01001048]... | reverse complement strand
CACCCGATATATAGCCGTCTTTTACAAGATCATTATAAAGATCATTAAGATTTTTTATCCTGACAACAAATTCATTAAAAAATGGACTATTGAATGGGAAAACCACACCGTCAACTTCTTTAAGCTTGTTGTTTAAATAAACGGCATTTTCATGATTAATCCGTGCTGTACTCATAAGTCCATTTTTACCAACAAGGCCGAGGTATATTGCCACCGCTATTGCAAGCAGTCCTTCATTACTGCATATATTCGATGTAGCCTTTTCCCTGCGGATATGCTGCTCCCTTGTAGAGAGTGTTAACGTGTATGCCCTGCTGCCTTCCTTATCCACGGTCTCGCCCACAAGCCTGCCCGGAAGCTGCCTTACAAATTCCTTCTTTGAGGCGATAACACCGATGTACGGCCCTCCGAATGAAAGCGGTACCCCAAATGACTGGCATTCCATTGCAGTTATATCTGTACCAAGCCTGCCAGGCGGCATCAGTAACCCAGTTGACATCGCTTCTGTTATAACCGCTATGGACAGCACCTTTTTGTCTGCGGCTATCCTGAAAAGGCTGTCTATAGGCTCTATAATACCAAAAAAATTCGGGTAGCCCGCAACAATGCATGCGGTATTTTCGTCAACCGCTGCGGTAAGTGCGGATGCCGATGTAATGCCTGTCTGGGAATCGTACGGAATATACTCGATATTTGCATCCATACCCTGTGTATAGGTGTTGATTACTTCGCTGTAATGCGGGTGTAGTGCCTTTGAAAGAAGTATGCGCCTTTTCCTTGTTATACGCATTGCCATCAATACGGATTCCGCACACGCGGATGCACCATCATACATGGAAGCGTTTGCCACATCCATACCGGTAAGCATCGCGATATAGCTTTGAAACTCAAAAACGGATTGAAGGGTACCCTGAGCGATTTCCGCCTGATAGGGTGTATAACTTGTTACAAACTCAGAACGACTAAGGATATAATTCAGAGCTGATGGAATAAAATGACCGTAAGCACCAGCACCTGCAAAGCTTATGCTCTGTACTGCTTTACCGTTCTTTTTCGCTAATTCACTTAGCTCTTCAATAACCTCTTGCTCCGAACGCCGAGATAAGAAATGGCGGGAATGTTTCAATGCAGCCTCTGCATCTTTTCTGATAGATTGCGGAATTCCAGAAAACAGATCTTCAATGCTTTTTACTCCGATAGCATCAAGCATCTGCTGCTTTTCCTGTTCTGTTATAGATATAAATGGTCGTTTCATATGTAAATACTACTTCGATCTGCCAAACCGTTATCCGGCCTCTTTGCAGTACTTTTCATAAGCGTCCGCATCCATCAAACTGGCTACTTCATTCTGAACATCGTCCGCCGTTAGTTTTATCATCCATGCCCTTCCGTACGGGTCCTTATTGACAAATTCAGGATGGTCGATAATGTCCTCATTGACATCTGATATTTTACCGCTAAGCGGCGTAAAAAGGTCTGAAACTGATTTTACAGATTCTACGGTCCCGAACTTTTCACCCTGTTTTAGTCTGGTTTCTTTATCCTCAATCTCTATAAACACAACATCACCGAGTTTATCCTGAGCATAATCCGTTATACCGACTGTCACGCTCGTACCTTCGATACGCGCCCACTCGTGATCCTTTGTGTATTTTAAATCTTTCGGTACCTGCATATTTACCTCCATCTATTTTTTTATAAACGGCAACTGGACTACAGTCCCCGTATGAAGAATACTTCTGATGTCTACACCAACCTCATTAGCATCAACGTCATTGTCTATATAAGCCATTGCAATGCCGCTGGACAACGACGGTGAATACGTCCCTGTCGTTACCTCACCTATAATCCTATCCTTCCACAATACCGGATTTTTGTGCCTTGGTATGGACCTTCCGGTCATGATAATCCCGGTAAGTCTTTTGCTAACTCCATTTTCTGCAACGGATTTAAGGGCTTCCCTGCCAATAAATGCACCCTTGTCAATCTTGATCACCCACCCGAGGCCCGCTGAAAGCGGTGTTGTTGTGTCGTTCAACTCCATACCATAAAGCGGATACCCCATCTCTGCTCGCAGTGTATCCCTTGCACCAAGGCCTATGGGTCTTATGCCGTAGGAACTGCCGCTTTCCATGATCGTATCCCACAAATCTACAGTAGCTGCATTATCCACAAAGCATTCATACCCATCCTCTCCGGTATAACCTGTCCTTGAGATGTATATACGGCTGCCTTTAAAGGTACCGGTCTTAAACGTGAATCTCTTAATATCCTGCATGTCCCGGAAGATCGATTTCATGATTGTACCCGATAGCGGCCCTTGGACCGAGATTAGCCCGATATCCTCTGATCTGTTATCAATAACCACATCACCCTTTTTATTAGACAGTATCCACCTGTAATCCTTGTCCGTATTTGATGCGTTAACACAAAACATAAAAGAATCCTCTGCGAGCCTGTAAATGATCAGGTCGTCTATCACGCCGCCTTGTTCATTGAGTAAAAAGCTGTACTGTGCCTGACCAGCGGAGAGTCTTGCCACATGGTTTGGCGTTAACCATTCACAAAAAGAAAGAGCATCTTTACCGCTAATGAATATTTCTCCCATATGACTTACATCGAAAATACCTACTTTATTCCGTACCGTAAGGTGCTCTTCGATAATACCGGTATACTGTAGAGGCATTTCATAACCACCAAATTCCATAAATTTGGCATTGAGCCTTTTGTGCGTTTCATAGAGAAGCGTTCGTTTCATACTAAATCCTTTCAAGTACTGTGTGAATATCCTTTTCCTGACCCACGGTCATAAGATGCACACCATGGGCAATATGCTTCAGATTGCCTATAAGTTCCACAGCTATATCTATTCCTTCTATGCGAGGATCAGATGCTGTTTCAAGTCTTTTTATTAAAGAATCAGGTATTTTTATACCAGGTACGTGAGCGTTCAGGTTTAATGCCTGTTCTGCGGAATGCAGGAGTAATATTCCTGGCATAATAGTGGTATGGAATTGATCCGTTTTCGACATGAATGACGCCAAGGCATCTATATCAAAAACAGGCTGTGTCTGAAAAAATTTCGCCCCTGCATTTATCTTCCTTTCCATTGCCAAAAGGACGGGCTCAAGAGGCTCTGTCTGAGGTGTCAGCGCTGCGCCAGCAAAAAAATCAGTGGCCCCTTTAAGAGGATGATCGTTCAAATCAAAACCTGTATTCAATTTTTCTATAGCCTGCAGCAGGGTTGCAGCATCAAGATCGAAAACCGGTTTTGCTTCAGGGGCATCACCTGAAGAGGGATGGTCCCCGGTAAGTGCCAAAACATTCTTTATACCGAGCACGGCCGCACCTATAAGGTCGGACTGAAGTGCGAGCCTGTTTCTGTCTCTACAGGTAAGCTGATAAACGGGTTCCACACCTTCCCTGAGAACAAGGTATGAAGCAACAAGAGAGCTCATTCGCATAACAGCTCTTTGATTATCCGTTATATTGATAGCATGCACCTTCCCCTTCAGTGCGTTCACGGTTTTTATAAAATTGGAAACAATGGTACCCTTTCTTGGAGAAAGCTCTGTCGTAATAACAAATTCCTTTTTTTGTATGGCTTCGCTGAGTTTCGACATTACAGTCCTCTGTGAACAAGCTTCTTTGGCTCAACCTTACGATACCTTGCACTACAGTAAGATCTTGGTTTGTTAACAACAGCAAGAGCCCTTTGTTTATTCTGAGATTTTAACCTTTCATATATCTCAACCCAAACACATTTCATACTTGTGTCGACCTCACACATACCATTTACCATGCCTCCGCATGGGCCGTTCAACAATCCTTTGGGACAGCGTGTAACAGGACATATACCCGCTGTATAAGAAAGTATACAGTTGCCGCACATTGAACAATACTTGTGAAATTCACCTGCCCTGAACGTAGTACCGAGAAACATGCTATTCAAGCCTGCAACAACAGGTTTATCCGTGGCCGCGGATACAGCCTGTACACCGGCTCCGCATGATAGAACGAGGAATACGTCCGATGATGATGCTGCCTCTGACTGCCGTATCATGCTTTTTAAAAGCAATACATTACATGTCTCATCCGGTACGAAGTAACCAGAGGGCTCTTTACCGTTTTTGCGGAGTTCTTCAATCCAGTCTTTGCATTCCTCTTCGCCGCCTGTCCTGCTTGCCGTAGCACACGAGCCGCAGCCTATAACAAAAACCTTATGATAATCTTTCAGTGTCTCAAGAACTTCCTGCCTGGGTTTCTTATCCGTGACAATCATTACCTGATCTGCCTCTCGGTAGCTGCAAGTGTGTTTTTCATGAGCATGGCTATGGTCATTGGACCAACCCCACCTGGCACCGGTGTTATAAATGATGCCCGCGTCTCAGCCTCTTCGAATTCGACATCACCGGTAAGCTTTCCGTTTTCCGCTCTATTGGTGCCGACATCTATCACGACAGCACCCTGTTTGATCCACTCTCCCTTTATGATTCCGCGCCTACCCGCAGCGGCAACCAGTATATCCGCCTGTTTAACTATCCCGGAAAGATCCTTTGTTTTGGTGTGGCATACGGTTACCGTCGCATTTGCGGCAAGCATCATTAGGGCAAGGGGCTTACCAACAAGATTGCTTCTTCCAACGATAACCGCGTGAGCACCAGATACCGGTATGGAATACCTCTGCAAGAGTACCATTATACCGAGCGGGGTACATGGATAAAGAGCCTCTTCACCGATCACGAGCTTCCCGATATTGGACGGCAAAAGTCCATCTACATCTTTATCCTGATCTATCATATTCAACAGCGCCCTTGAATTCAGCGGCTTTGGCAATGGCATCTGAACAAGTATACCGTTATACTGCGGATTTTTGTTCAACTCACTTATCAATATCTCGAGTTCCTTTTGTTCCACATCTGCTGCAAAGCTGAATGTTCTCGAATGGATACCGACATCGTCGCATGCCTTCTGTTTATTCCTTACATATACGGCAGATGCAGGATCATCACCGACAAGGATGACAGCAAGTCCCGGTATTACGTTATACTGTACCTTCAACCGTGCGACCTGCTCCTTTACCTCAAGCTTTACCTGAAGAGCTACATTTTTACCATCGATTATCTGTGCCATATAATTCCCGTAATTCCTTTCTCTGTCATCCTGGGTCCGCCGCAGGCGGACGAAGGATCTATTCTTAGATTATTCGTGATACCATGTCATCACTCTGAATGATCTTGTCGCGATGTCTGTCAGCCGAGAGATAACCTGCTCATATTGAAATATATCGATTAGAAATCGATAGTTGTCAATACTTAAAGGGGATCGAGATCATATCCTTGTTTAAAAAGATGTAATAGGCTATATATCTTATCTATTAAAGAAAGGATGAATGTGAACATTGTTTTTATGCTGTTACCCTTACATCCGATAATTAGAATTATATATATAAATCCGTGTATTGTGCTCGGATTGTGGTTCTAACTGCACACATGAAGAACTGGCTTTTAAAAAAATGGCATATAGTTATACTTGCAAATGATGCTGTCGTCATATCGGTGTCATGGTTTGCCGCATACTTTATACGATGGCTTTCAACCCCGCTTTTTGGATATGCAATAAACCCTTTCCACATATATGCAGAATCATATCCGGTTATGCTCGTTCTATGGGTTGCTACTAACAGCGTATTCGGCACGTATAAACCGGGCAAGCTCAAGAAAAATCTCGAGGAAATCCAGGCTGTCATACGCGGTGTCGTACTTGCAGCCCTTGTCGTAATGTCTGTTTCGTTTCTATTTAAAGAATATGATTTTGCAAGGTCTGTACTGCTTATCTTTATAGGCTTGACTTTCATATTGACAGGCCTCTCCCGGGCGATCCTCTTCAGCATTCCAAACAGGTTGAGGAAATCGGGATACGGTAATATACGCTGTATCATTGTCGGAGCCGGCACAACAGGCATACGCGCGTTACAGAGGATCTCTGATCATCCAGAAAAAGGGTACGATGTTATAGGTTTTTTGGACGACGACCCTAACAAATTAAAGATCAATATATCAAAGAGGCCAATCCTCGATAGACTTGACAACATTCGGGAGATCGTGGAGCGATATGGGATCGAAGAAGTCTTTATAGCAATACCTTCTCTGTCCCATAGCCGTATCATGGATTTGATCATGAAGTGCGAAGGCATGCCAGTAGGCTTCAGGATAGCCTCTGATCTTTTCGGTGTTATTGCCCACAATGCGGATATAGAGTTTATAGAGGATTTTCCGGTATTTGATCTGAAAGAAGAAAAAGAAAATCTGGCATACGCCTTTTTGAAAAGATTAATGGATATAATCATCGCGGTTATTCTTATCATTCTGCTTATACCATTATGGATCATCATTCCAATTCTGATCCGGCTGGACTCCAAGGGCGGTATATTCTTCGTTCATGAAAGGATCGGGTTGAGCGGCAAACCTTTCGAGATATACAAATTCAGGACAATGCATACCACAACAAACCCGTACGCTTATTCACCTGGCAAACCTGATGATACACGCATAACAAGGATCGGCAGGTTTTTAAGGCAAACGAGCCTGGATGAGCTGCCAAACCTTCTGAATGTACTGAAAGGCGATATGAGTTTAGTAGGACCAAGACCTGAGATGCCTTTTATCGTAAAAAACTATGAAGAATGGCAAAAGAAAAGGCTCACCGTTAAACCTGGCATAACCGGCCTGTGGCAGATACTCGGCAGAAAAGACATCCCTCTTCAGGAAAATCTCGAATACGATTTCTATTACATAAAGAATAGATCCTTTCTACTGGACATAATAATCATTCTTAAAACCATCCCTGCCCTTCTCACGAGAAAGGGTGCATACTGATAATATGACAAACAAAATCACCGAGAAATTAAACATCGAACTTCATCCACTGCTAAATAGCATAACCACTATCAATAAAAATATAGTCGTAAAGAATTACATTATGGCATTGAGATCTATCCTGAATGAGTTCCATAAATCAGGTCTTGGGGGTTATGATTTTGCGGTTATTCTCAGTGATTATATAGATTTGCTCATGGAAAGACTCTACGGGCTTTCTGACACTAACCGAGATAATGCAACTACCCTGGTTGCCATAGGCGGGTATGGAAGAGCTGAATTAAATGCTTACTCGGACATCGATCTCCTTTTCCTTTATAAGGATACGCTTTCAGAAGGATTTCAAAACAGCATGCTTTATCCTCTCTGGGATACTAAACTCGAAATAGGGCATAGCTCCAGAACAGTAGACGAATGTATTGAAGATGCAAAAAATGACCATACCTTCCTCACCTCATTAATGGACCAGAGATTCATCGCCGGTAACTTCGGCCTATTTGATTCACTCCATACAAGACTTTGCGGACTGGTAAGGAGCTCACCTCAGGACTTCTTTCGTGAAAGAGAACAAGAGCTTTACGCAAGGCGCGCAAAATATTCAACACCGATTTACACACTTGAGCCGAATATAAAGGAGGGACCGGGCGGACTCAGGGACGTACATACAATGCTCTGGCTAACAAGACTTTTTACGGATATTCCTGACATTAGTGAATTTAAAAAATCACCGTTTTTTGATTCAGATATGTATGATCAATTTATGAAAAACTACAATATACTTATGAGGCTCAGGAACGAAATGCATTTTTTAAGCGGTAGCAAGAATGACAGGCTGACACTCGAGGTGCAAAAACATCTCTCGACATTCTCGGGCTATGAAAATGAAGAAGATGTCCTTGGGGTAGAAAAGTTTTTAAGCAACTTTTATGAAACCACGCACCAGATAGCAGAGCTCACGGATGATTATATACGATACCTCAAAGAGATGTATATCCTTCCCGGAAGCACCGAAAAGACGGAGTACATAAACGAATACTACATGATAAATCATAAACAGTTGATGCTGAAGGAGGATTGTACAGACATCTACTCAAGGAAACCAGAAGAATTGATACATACATTTCAAATACTTGCGGAGCTTGATGTAAAACCTGCAATTGCACTTAAAAATACCATAAAAAAAGAATTTTTTAGACTCCAAGAAGAAGGGCAAATAGACAGGTTATTCCCTGCGTTCCTTTCTATTTTTGAAAAAAAAGAATTAAGCAAGATTTTATTTTTGATGAACGATTATGGTATACTCAGCTTCGTGATAAGTGAATTTAAAGAGATATCCAACAGAATACAGTACGATATGTACCATATTTACACGGTAGGCATACATTCAATAAAGACTGTGGAAGAGATCGAGAAGATAAGGGATGGGAATAATGATAAGTTCTTAAAATCTCTTTACGATCAAGTAAAAAATAAAACAATTCTTTTGCTTGCTGCATTCCTGCACGATATCGGTAAAGGACACGGCAAAGATCATGCAAGAAAGGGCAGTGAAATAGCCTATAATATAGCGATCAGGCTCGGCATTCCTGAAACAGATGCCGAACTTATATCCTTTCTCGTCAGGAACCATCTTATCCTTTCGGATACAGCACAGCGAAGGGATATCAACGATGAAAAGTTGATATATGAATTTTCAAAGCTTGTAAAAAGACGGGAAAATCTTAAGATGCTCTACCTGCTTACCGTTGCAGACCTTCGTGCGGTATCATCGAATGTCTGGACCGAGTGGAAAGGGGCACTCATAAACGAGCTTTATAAAAGGTCCGAAGAAGCACTTGAACAGGGACTTGATATGGCAAGGCTTACGACTGAGAAATATCATATAGCAAAAGAACAGGTGAAAACAGATTTGATGGGTATTGCCGATAACAGTATTATAGATGAGTTCCTCGATGGGTTCAAATCAAGATACTTCACAACCTATTCACCGCAGGAAATAAAGGAACACTTCGATCTGATAAATAAATTTAAGGCAGACGGCATTCTTGCCGTATCAGGAACCGTTAATCCTCAGCACGGCTACACAAAGATTAGCGTTTGCACTACAGATAGACCCGGGATTTTCTCAATAATAGCAGGGGTACTGTCGGCAACAGGAGCAAATATCATGGATGCGAATATATCCGTGAGAAAGGATGGGATCATAATAGACGTTTTTCGGGTAGAAGATATAGATAAACTACACCCCTATTCCGAATACAAACTTCAGAGATTTATAAAGGATCTGAGAGAATGTCTTTCAGAAAAAATCACCGTCGAGTCTCTATTATCAGCACGGCTAAAACCGTCCATACTTAAAGATAAGGTTATAAACAAACAGCCGACAGAGATAATCGTAAATGACGATGTGTCCGATATATATACACTCGTAGAAATATACACCCAAGACAGGCAGAGGCTTCTGTACGATATAACCCGTACCATATCGAAATTAGATCTGAATATAGTAATTGCAAAGATTACGACGAGGGTGGATCAGGTAGCCGATATCTTCTACGTCGAAAAAATTGGCGGCGGAAAGATCACAAATGCCCAGGAAACAGAGACATTGGTTGCAGAATTGAAATCTATCATTGATAAAGAAAGCAGTGATTAGATTGCAGATGTATATTGATAAGGCTATCGACAATTTCATAAATTACATAGCATCCGAAAAGGGATTGTCCAGAAACACCATTTCGTCATACAGTACGGATTTAAAAATATTCTCGGATTTTTTGAATAAATACCATATAACAGATGTCTCCGATATAACAACAGACAGGATACTTAGTTTTCTAAAATCACTAAAAACTAACAACCATCTATCCTCATCTTCTGTTGTAAGGTATCAGGTTACCATACGAAATTTTTTCAGATTCATGCTCAAAGAAGGTATTCTTAAAAAAGACCCGGTTCATATACTCGAACTTCCTAAAAGGAACAAAAAACTTCCGCAGGTGATGAATGAATCAGAGGTCGAATCCCTTCTGAACAGCCCATCAATGATACAAGATAAGAAACGGCAAATAAGGGACAAAGCAATGCTTGAGGTTATGTATGCAACAGGACTGCGCGTATCAGAACTCGTAGGAATGAGACTGAATTCCGTCGAAATGACAGTGGGATATATAAAGGTAAAGGGCAAGGGCGGTAAAGAAAGGATCGTTCCTATAGGGGATGCAGCGAAAGAGGCGGTTGCACAATATCTCGAAGAAGGCAGACCAGCCTTTTTAAGGCATGAAACCGATTGTTTGTTTTTAACTCAACAGGGTAATTGCTTTACAAGGCAGGGCTTCTGGAAGCTCTTGAAAACATACCTCAAACAGACAAACATAACAAAGCATGTCACGCCGCATACCTTGCGGCATTCCTTTGCCACACATTTGCTTGAACATGGCGCGGATCTAAGATCCGTTCAGCTCATGCTCGGACATTCCGATATATCGACAACCCAGATCTACACGCATATAAATACTGAGATGCTCAAGCGCATATATGACAAGTATCACCCCAGGACATAATACAAATCTCTATTTCATTTCGGGGTTAAACTATTTTATATTTAGATAGTTTTTTACCATCTCAAGAACCTGCGGTCCGGATATGGGTTTTGTTATATAAGCATTTGCGCCCAATGCCATCGCTCTTTCTCTATCTTCCTGCCCGCCCTCTGTTGTTATGATGAATATCGGCACGTTTTTATAAACCGTATCTTTTCGTATAAGACTTACAAGCTTTAAACCGTCCATTACAGGCATATTGATGTCCGTAATAATTAAGTTGAAAGCATCTTGAGAGAGCTTTTTCAGACCGTCCACCCCATCGCTTGCCTCTACAATCTTAATATTTTTTATCCTTTTTAAGGAAAAGGCTATAAGCTGTCTCATTGTGGGTGAATCTTCTACAATTAAAAGTTTGTATTCTTCCATAAAAATTTTTCCTATCTACTTGGTGAGAAGGTCTATAAAACCCTGTATAGTTGATAATTTTCTTTCAGATTCAGAGTAAAGTTTTGAACTGAAAATGGCTGTTGCAGCATGGCCCGCAAGCAGCGTAAAAAGCTCATGATCAAGAGGTGTGAAGTTCTTTTTCTGCTGTAAAAGCTTATAAATAACAATCGCGCCTATAACATGCTCCTTTATCTTAAGAGGTATAGCAACCATCGGATTCAACCAATCTATCTTTGATAGATCGGACATATCTTCCATGAAGTAAGGTTCTCCATTCTTGGCTACCCTTCCGATTGTTCCTACACCCATATTTACGGACGGCACCTGTGTCTCATCAATACCTTCGGATGCCATTATCTTTAATTCGTGTGTCTTTTCATCAAGCAGAAAAATACCGAATTCCTCTGCACCTATTAAATTTATTATGATCTCGAGGATAATCTGCAATACTTCTTTAAAATCAAGGGTTGAATGCAATTGATAACTTGCTATATAAAGGTTCGCAAGGTTGTTGTTTTCTTCTTCCACCTCAACGTATCGTATTGCAAAATCTTTGTTTTCGTTCTCTATCTCATTGATCCTTTTATTTATCTCTTCCCGTTCAGCCTTTAAAGCCTCGATCTGTTTTGCAAGGTCTTCATACTGCTTGTCAGGAAGCACTGGGTTTGTCTTTAAGGATTTATTCTCTTCCTCAAGCTGCAATATTCTGTACCTCAATTGTTCGTTTGTCTTTAAAAGCTCCTGTGTAAACTCAGCACCTTTTTTAAAAACCTGCAGAAACTCTTCCGCTCTTTCGAAGATATTTCTGTCTTTTTCTTCCTTTTTATCCATTGTTATACCCTCTGATTTTATAAAGTAATATGTTATAGCTTAGAAATTGTCAAGGCAAGATATTTTATTGCCTGTAAGCATGCTTAACATCTTACTTCTCGTGATAATAGCCTTTGCTGTAGTAATCTCTGTAATAATAGCCCTTGCCTTTATCAAGGTGCGTCAGAACAATGCCTGTTATTCTTGCATCAATTGAGCTGAGGGATTTAATACTCCTTATAACGTGTTCCCTTGGATATCCGTTGGCCTTCACAACAAATACTATACCATCTACAAGAGACGATAGTATCGCTGCATCGGAAATTATACCTATCGGAGGTGAATCTATTATTATATAGTCGAATCTGCCCTTTAGTATTTCGATCAATCCTTTCGATCTCGGAGAATCAAGCAACTCAGCAAAGTCCGGGGGCTGTCTACCTGCTGTAAGGTAGTAAAGATTACTATAACCGCTGTCTTTTATTACATTTACGACATCAAGTTTTTCGTCTATCAGGAGTTCTGTATAGCCAGGTATCTGCTCGCTCTTGAAAATTTTGTGTACATTGGGTTTCTTTACGTCCGCATCCATAAGCAAAACCTTCGCACCAGTAATGGAAAGTATGTATGCGAGACTTGCGGATAAAGTAGTTTTCCCTTCGTTTTCACCGGTTGACGTAACGAGCAATACCTTGCCACTCTTTGCTATAAAGGAATACTTTAGATTCGTTCTCAAAAGCCTCAACATCTCTACATAAACCTGGGACGTAGCACTATTCAGTATACCCAAAAGCCTGTTGGGCTCTTTCCCTTTAAGCTCTTCGAGATAAGGCAATGCCCCGATAATCGGATATTTTACGAATCTCTCTATGTCCGATTCACCTTTTATACTGCTGTCTATCTGATCCGCAACAAATGCAGAAGCAATACCAGTTACTATAGATATGAATATGCCGAATAAGAGCCAGAACACAATTCCCCTATCCGATCTTCCGGTAGGCTCACTTGCATGTTCTATGATTGTTGCTGTCGGATAACCAATTTCACCAAAAATATTGACCTCTTTCAGCTCCTTTGTCAGCATACCGTAAAGATCCTTGCTCAGCGCTGCATCTCTACTCAGCATAATATACTTGATTCGTTTCTTGTTCGCTTCAAGCATCGCCTGTTTCATCATATTTATTCTTATATTTATTGCCTTTATGTCGTTTTTAAGCTGCACAACAAGCGGATATTGGTCCTTGTATTTTTGCAGCATATTCGTAAGCTCTATTTGGAGTGTTATGTATTTTGTTTCAAGCTCGGACAAAGCCTTTGTCCCAGCATTATCCGATGGATCCCCAAGAAACATAACAGAATCTGTATTGCTTGTGGCCTCTTGTTGTTCTACATATTTTATCAGTGCCATCTCCGATGTTTCAACCTTGTTCTTGAGAGATGTAAGTTCTCCCTGCAACCACATGGTGATATTACTTATACGCTTTTTCTTTTGTTCATCCAAAAATTTTATATAGCTGTCTATTATTGCATTTGCCGCATTGGCTGCAAACAATGCATTATGAGATTTTACCGATATTATTAATATCCGTGAGTCAGGGACACGTTCAACGGATGCATCTTTTTTTAGTCTTGAAACCATGCTTTGAAAATCATGTGTCCCTTTTTGCATCCCTAAACTTGTTGCAGCAAGGGAAAAAACAGGCTCACTCTTTATAAGTTCGACCTGCGTTTGAAAGTATAAAGTTTGCGGCTCCTGCTCTGGTCCTCCTGTATTTATATTGGCATAACGTTCCGGCTCCATAAGCAGTTTTGCCTTTGCTGTGTAAACAGGCGGAGTTACTATATAATCTATCATTATCATCAGCAAGGTAATAAAGAATACAAGTACAATAAGGAGGCGGCGCTGGAATAAAAGATCTACATAATACCTTAGATCACTCTTTGTATCTGATAAAGGCTGAGGCATCTTAGAATAGACTTTCCGGCACGATGATCAGATCGGATGCTTGAATTCGCATATCCTTTGACATTTCACCTTTATCCATAACATCACCCATTTTTAAATGGTAAACCTTTCTTACTCCATTTTCATATCTTACAAGCATTACGCCGTTTTTTTTCGAGTAATCGGTAAACCCGCCCGCCTGAAGTATAGCATTTAATACTGTATAACCCTCGTGCAACTCGTATGCTCCCGGGGATTTAACCTCTCCGACAACGTAAAAAAGGTTTAACTTTTTTTCATAGAATCTGCTTGTTATATTACCCTTTTCCTCCCTTGATACATAAATTATATCACGGTCCTTTATGACTATGTTTTGAGAGAGGTCACCATCGACAAACAATCTTGTTATATCCACCTTGATATGTTTAAGTGTGCCATCTTCACGTCTTAAAATTGATACATTATCTCCGGCATTTGAAGTTGGCCCGCCAGCTTTCAGCAGTATGTCGAGCAGCCTGCTCTCGGTTGTGAGCGCATAAGTACCCGGCTTTTCAACCTCGCCGAGCACATATACTTTATGGCTTCTGTAATCCTTTATGGAAACAGTAACCATAGGGTTCACAAGGTAATTTTTGCCGAGTTCCTTTGTAAGCAATTTTTCTATTTGAGCTGTTGTAAGACCATCGACATGAACATCACCGAGTAGGATATTTTTGATATTGCCATCCTGAGAAACCGTAAAATCACCTGAAAGATCCTTTTCTCCAAAAACTTCAATATTAAGCACATCACCAGGTCCTACAAGATATTCTCCCTGCGCATGTGCTGCAGAAGGAATTATAAACGCTGCAATAGCTATTAAAAGGATTAGCTTACAGTATGCCAGCACGGATACCGACAAGTATTCTTGAGTCCTGGTAACCGGTAACATTCGAAGCTTCTGGTTTTTCATCATAATAGTAGTATGTTGCAAATATTTCTGACCAAGGAGTAAATTTATAACTTACCCCTATATCACCACCTGCTGCATCCGTATAGTAATTTTCTCCAGCATATTTTAACTTTAGGTAATTTGCCTCGATACTCGAAACCAACCGTTCAGTTAAATGATACTTGGCATCAAGCCCGACCTCAACCTGAGTATACAGCCTCCCGAAAATATCAAAAGATTTTGAACCGTTTACATACAGATCCGACGTTAATCTGTCGTTCGGTTTGTATTCAATCTTTGCAAGATATATATTACCAGACTGAGTATTATTCGTAAAGTCAAAGGCAACATAGCTATAACTGCCGGTAAAGGACAACTGTGCGTCATGTGCGATGTCAAGTTCTATGTATGGCTGGGACTGATTGATCGTGCCTAAAGACGATGCATTAAATGTTTGGGATATATACCTGTAACCAGGTTTTATCTTTATATAACGATTTAACAAAAAAGCAACATCGAGCTGCGGCTCATTCACATAGTATGCAATGCCAAGAGAGCCCGGAAAGCTGACATCTATGAAATCATACCGTGCGTCTATATCGAGTCTCGGAGTTATAACAAATTTATAGGTAATATACGGATTAAGATAATTGGCCTGTGTGATGTTGGTAACTGCGTACGTAGGCAGTTGCGGAGATATTGGAACCATTATGTAAGAATCGAGTATACCGAATGTGAAATTTTTTACGGGATAGAAATTTAAAGAAGCGTTTAAATTGCTATAATAGGTACTGTATTCGGTATACCTGCTATAGTTAGCATACGTAAAGGTGTAATTAACATTTAGATCCGCCCCGAATCTGAAGGGCAATAAAAAAGCGAGGGACGGCTCTATATAAACTATATTATCGCTCTTATTTGCTGATTGCCCGCCGCTTCTTAAAACATTCGAATCGTAGGCGTCGCTCAATGACAAATAAGCCTTAAACAACCTTTTATCTCCGTCCTGTGCATATGCATTGCCGGAAACTAGAAAAAGAATCAATCCGGACAACAAAATTAAAACAACATTTTTATTTAACTTCATTATATCTACCTCACTTTAATTTTAATCTATCTTAAATCCCTGCCAATCATAACGGTTATGTCCCACTTGTATGTTTGTGATTCAACGATCTCCGGCATCTTCCTTAACAGCCTCGAGATATGTAATGCCTGTTCATAGTAATTAGCCCTATAGTAAACTATAGTTCTTGGTTTAGTATATTTTTCTGTACTCACATTTACTACGTTGATCTTATCTTTGATAAGTGCAACACCTACAAGCATGGATGCCCTTGGGTTGCCGCTTGCATTTAAGATGGACACCTTTGCGCGAGGTACTTGAACCTGAGTCCCTTCCATAGAAGTTACCCGCTGCTGAGTTGGTGCCGACTGAGGCCGAGCCTGTGGTGCCTGTGGTATTTGTGGACTTGCAACTATAATCCTTGAGAATATCGTATTTGGATCGTACCAGCAAACCCTTGATGACGATTCAAACCTTGGGCTTATGCCGTTATAAAAAGAATCAAGCAGTGTTTCTACGCTGTTCTGTGCAACGGATATTATCGGCGTAGTACCTTCAGCAAGAAGACCTGATGGTTTAAACGTGCCATTACCCTTCCATATAACCTGACCGGTAGCTGTATCGATAAGAGAGAGACTGAAACTTATTGTTGGAACCGCACCCTCCGTAGGAAGGCTTGACGGCTTATAAAAATATTGCGTTACCTTGCCTGCAAAAACAGCCTGTACACCTAATATTATACCCATACCAGCAGCATCATCCGGTGATACGCCATCCGGTGTATAGATGTCTCTCTCTCTTAATACCCTTTCGACCTCCATCCTGCCCATTACGTTAAAATCCCTGTGTTTCATAAGGTCTATCGAAAGAATGTCAGATAATATATTCCCGGCATTTGGATCCTGAGTATCGTTTTTTAAGGGAAGTACTGCTATACAATTTATATTATTAACGCTTGCAGAAGGTATAAGAAAGTTTGACGAAACGGTGGATGAACAGCCGGTAATGAATATTAAGAAAACGATAATCAATCTGCTGCTTATCTTCATTGTACAACCTTCTCATAAAATGACCTGACTACATCCATTGCAACATCATCGAGAGAACTGCCGGACCTGCCTTCCTTTACAAAAGACCCTGCAAAAATTATTCTTCCTGAAGAAATATCCACTATTCTTATATCAACACCGACAATGGGAAGCGTTTTATTTCCCTGCGGTGTAAGCTGATAGTCATATTCTACGACGCTGCCAAATATAACATACTTCAATCCGATCGGCTGCCCTATCTTCATGGATATCGATCTATCAACAGGAAGTGCAGGACTCAAGCCAGCATAAGGCATACGAATGGTAAACAAGTTCTCTGCATATACCCTGAACATTCTGCTCTGGGCAAACGTATTTGCGATATAATTGGAAACTCTATCCCCCGCAGACTGTGCCTGTGTAAGATTTTGAAAAGGGGCTACGGCAATGGTAGTTCCACGAATCAAATTAAAGTTAGGTGCCAAGTAAACAAGTTCGCTGGCTTCCGCCGCAGCAAGCGAAGTGAACAATACCCCACTTATTAAGACGCTAATCAATAATAGACGTTTCATCGCTATTATTCGAAAGGCTTCATAGGGCTTATAGGTTCACTGTACGTTCTCAAAACCTTCTGAGAAGGAAGTTCGGTTTCTTTAACAACCGGCATAGCTGCCAGATAAAGGGCTGTGGGTGTCTTGTTTGTTACCTGAGCAATAAGACTGCCAAGCGAGGCCTGGGCAACATTTAAAGGAACATATTGATTCGCAGACCCCATGGCAAACCCCTTTGTCCTCATAAGCGTTACATATGCCTGTGGTGTATCATTATGCTGATTTATAATAAATGAATTAGGCATCTGTCCGGATAAAACCTTCAAGTATGCGATGTGTTGTCCCTGAGATAGGCTGATAGCCTTTAAGTTTATCTGAAATGATTGTTCAACAGACGTATCATAAGGCATAACAATGGAATTATCAACCATCACATACCCTTTTGATGCACCTGGGAATGTCATGCTAAAATTTACCACCGGATCTGATGGAGTCTGGAATATAAATTCCCGAACGTTCTGACCGACCCTTATTGTTGATGGAATTTGAGCCCGAACAGGCAGTTGTCCTGCCATATCCATTGACATGGCTATTGTTCTTGCCTCTGTACCATAATCAAGTGCCTTATCTGCCACCCATCCCCCTTCAGGCTGTATTGCATTTTCCGCATAGGAACTTAAGTAAAGCGCTCCGATCGAACCTCCCTGCGGTATTGTAATGCTTAATTTATGAACACCCCTCTTTAGGATAAACATACCCATATCTTCATAATTCCATCCGTTCGAAAACGTGGATGCAGAAGTAGGCTCGTTATCTATGGTAAACATAAGGGGGTTACCATATACATACGCAACAAGGCGGTACCTTCCGCTGTGCTGGACATCTATGTTGTAGCTTATCGTATCAGGCAATTTGCCAAGTCTGGTTTTGTAATTCTTTAAGTCAACTGATATAAAATTTCTGCCTGAGAGTAGGTCGAAATAATCTTGTAATGTCGCCTGCTGTGGAATACCTTTAGCCTCCCATCCAAGCCCTCGTACCAATCCAACCGCCCAGGAACCCTGGCTTACATACTGCTGACCGTAAGACATGCTGACAAATGAAAATAATAAAAAAACAGAGATTATCAATGAATTAAACGTTATTTTTATTTTGGTATTCACATTTCACCTCTTTACTTCCTTGATTAGTAAAATATCCTAATATATGAATATTGTCAAGGTTTTTACTAATAAACTTTCATCCAACGGCATAATTTTGTTTATACCATATATTAACTTACAGATTGCTTACAGATTGCAATTTTTTTCATTCTATTTGCAATTTTTATGTAATTATTATAATAAAAATTGTTAAATGACGCGTGATGAATTAGTAAAATACATAACCGAACATAAGGATAAGCCAATGGAGCTTTCGAGTATAAAGCTGTCAGGCGAAAATCTAAGCGGGCTTAACCTGAAGAATATTAAAATGAGAAACTCCGATCTTTCGAACGCTGACCTCTCCGGAGCCATACTTGATAATGCTGATCTATCTTTTTGTATCATAAAAGAGGCCAAGTTAATCGGGGCATCGCTCAAATCCGCAATTTTGCAGGGTGCCAATTTGACAAAGACCGATGCAAGAAATGCAAACTTCTCAGGCGCAAACCTGCAAGAGGTAAATATGTCTGCAGCTACACTTGAGCATACAGACTTTACAGGGTGTCAAATGGGAAGGGCGACGTTAACGGATATAAACGGAAAAGAGGCTACTTTTGATAGTGTCAGGGCTCCGGGTATAAAATTAAACAGGGCATTGCTTTATAGATCGAGCTTCGTTAATGCAAATATAGAGTCATCTGACCTTTCAGAATCGGATCTTCGAGGCACAGATTTTTCTGGAGCAACATTAAAGGGAACCAATATACAGAAGGCGCTTCTTGCCGGTGTTTCTCTTAGAAAGGTCTTTATGCCTTCCAGTGATCTACGCAATTTAAATCTCTCCGGACTTGATATGTCTGAAGCTGTTATTACATCCGCACAGATGAGCAATATCAATCTCACAGATACCAATTTGAGAGGAGCAAACCTTCAAGGCTCTCAACTTGATTATGCCCAGATTTTCGGGGCAATAATAGACTACGCAAAATTAGACAATGCCATATTGACGGGATCCACACTTGAAAGATCAAGCATGTCTCACGTATCATGCGTTAATACGAATTTTTCGATGGCAAACATGAAAGGTGTAATCTTAAACTACGCCATAGCAACAAGGGCAATATTCAAAGAAGCCAACCTGTCAGGTGCAATAATGAACAGCAGCATCTTCTCGTTCAGTGATTTCAGCAGCGCCAATCTCAGTAATTCAGACATAAAAGAATCAGAGATGGAAGGCGTCTCTCTCCACAACGCCATACTAACACAGGCACACATCACGAGAAGAACCATAAAATCTGTATGTCCGTGGTGCGGTTACCAGCAGGATACAAAAGAGCAATGCGAGAAATGCGGCAAACCCATGAATATCCCGGAGCCTGTTATAAAAAATTTATATTTTCTTATAATTTTACCGATAATAAGCATCATCGCAGGACCAATAGTTTTCATACTGACTGGCACACGGTATATCCATCCTGGACTACTCTCATTATGGATCTTTCATCCTGCATTTCAGGCCGGTATTTTATTAACGATCCTCACCCTCATTATGTCAATAGTTATACTTTTCCTGTTAAGACGTAATCCGTTGAATAAAGGTGAAGGATACCTCAAAGGTACAATTGCCTTATCCGTATTGAGCTGCATAATATACGCGTTAATACTTTTGTGATTGTCTAAAATGCAGACAATTTTAAATAGGCCACGAAAAAGGTTAAAAATTGTTTGATAGTCAACCCAGGAATAAACGTTCAATCAGCGGCTCTATACTCTTAACCTGCACAACATCGAGGCCGCCTGCATCTATGCCTTTTGTGTTGCCATCCGGAATGTACGCTTTTTTGAATCCGAGCTTTTGTGCCTCTTTCAAACGCTTTTCCATCAAACCAACCCCCCGTATCTCTCCGGTCAAGCCGATCTCCCCTATAAACACGGCATCCGCAGGCAAGGGCTTTCTCTTGTAGCTCGATACAAGTGCCGCTACGACACACAGGTCTGATGCAGGTTCATCGATACTTACCCCGCCCACAACATTGATATAGATGTCCTGTCCGCCGAGGTTCAACCCTGCCCTCTTGTCCAAGACCGCCACAAGCATGGACAACCTCGTCTGATCGATACCGACCGCAGTCCTGCGCGGCATAGCAAGATAGCTCTGGCTGACAAGCGATTGTATCTCCACAAGCAGCGCTCTTGTTCCTTCTATACTCGCGAAAACAGCAGAGCCTTCTTTGGGCTTCTGCCTGTCTGAAAGGAACAGGAATGACGGATTTTTGATCTCTATCAGTCCTGTTTGCGTCATCTCGAAAACACCTATCTCGTTTGTCGAGCCAAACCTGTTTTTTATGGCTCTTAAGATCCTGAAGTTCGTGTTCCTGTCGCCCTCGAAATACAGTACCGTATCCACCATGTGTTCGAGGAGCTTTGGTCCTGCTATGACACCCTCTTTCGTTACGTGACCAATGATAAGGAAGCTGATGTTTTTCTCCTTCGAGAAACGCATGAGTCTGTCGGTAATTTCCTTGAGTTGGGCAACGCTACCCCTCGGTGCCGATGTAGTTTGGCTTTCTATGGTCTGAATGGAATCAATAACAACCACATCTGGGTTATTCTGCCCTACCACATCGAAGATTGCATCCAGTGCTGTTTCAGCAAGTGCATCCATAACCCCGTTTACCTTAAGCCTTCCCGCCCTGAGCTTGAGCTGTTGCAAAGACTCCTCTCCTGTAACATAGAGCACTTTTTTGCCTGCCTTCAGAATACCGTCCATGGCTACAAGCGCAAGGGTTGACTTGCCGATTCCAGGATCCCCGCCGACGAGCGTAAGCCCTCCTCGTACGATACCGCCTCCGAGTACCCTGTCGAACTCTTCCATGCCTGTCGAAACCCTGCCCTGCTGCTCTGATGTTATGTCGCTCAGCTTGATACTGTGCGCTTCTTTTGAAGGTTTTTTAGCCTGCTTCTCATGAGCTACCTGAACAAAGGTGTTCCACTCTCCGCAATTCGGACACCTGCCGAGCCATTTTCCCGAGGTATACGAACATGAGCTGCAAACAAACTCTATATTCTTTTCAGCCATATTGATAAATCTAATTTGATAACCCGGAAAAGGCAACAAAACAAAAAGAGCTATGTTTCACTGGCAGAGACAAACAGCCCTTCCTTCTGTCTATCCTCTAATAAAGATAGCATGCAACCGAATGTCCAGGCGATACTTCCTTCAACTCGGGGCTGACATCCATACAGGTATCCCTTGCAAGGCCGCATCTCGGATAAAACACACAGCCGCCACCACGCCTTTCGACTTGCTCTTCCCGTTCAATGGATCTTCGATCCTTTGATGGTACACTGGAGAGCAAAAGCTTTGTATAAGGATGCAGTGGATTAGATATAAGCTCTGTCTTTGATGCAAGCTCCATGATTCTGCCGAGGTACATAACAGCAACCCTCTGAGCTATAAATGCAACGGTCCTAAGATCGTGCGATATGAAGAGGTAACTCATATTCTCCTTTTCCTGGATCTCTTTGAACAGATTTAAAAGTTGTGCCTGGATCGAGATGTCAAGGCTCGATACTGGTTCATCCGCCACAATGAACCTCGGACCTATGGATAAAGCCCGTGCTATGCTGATCCTCTGCCTTTGCCCACCTGAAAACGCATACGGATATTTATCATAAGCAGAAGCAGGTAATCCGACAATTTCCAGAAGACTCAAGGCCTTTTCTCTCAAGATTTGTCGGTCATTAATGCCATGAACCCGCAGAGGATCTGTTATAATTCTACCCACTTTCATCCTTGGGTTTAAAGAACCGTATGGGTCCTGAAACACAATCTGGGCTTCCCTCCTGAATTTTTTGAGAACAGCTCTTCTGTTATGCTCCGCTGCATCAACCATATCAATGCCGTCGAAAACGATGCTGCCATGGGTAGGTTTTATCAAAAGCAATACCGACCTGCCAAGTGTAGACTTGCCAGAGCCGCTCTCACCGACAAGCCCGAGCGTTTCATGTTCGTTGATAAATAAAGAAACACCGTCAACAGCCTTTGTTTCGGATTGTTTGCGAAACAGGCCGTGACCTGTATAGTAGACTTTAAGGTCTTTTATGTTTAAAAGTGGCATGCGGTATTAATAGCTTGAACAATAATATTATGCAAGTGCCAATTGCTTGAAACTATAGTAATAATTGTTATGCTGAAAAAAAATAAAAAAGGAGGCAATGTGCAAAGAACACTTTCAATTGTAAAACCAGACGGAGTGAAGAAACGGATCATAGGGAAGGTTGTATCGATGTTCGAGGAAAAGGGTATAAAGGTAGTCGGTATGAAAATGCTCTCCTTGACCAGGGAGAGGGCAATGGGCTTTTACAGGGTACATAAGGACAGACCTTTTTTTGACAGCCTTACAACCTTTATGTCATCAGGACCTATTATAGTAATGGTATTGGAGGGAGAGGACGTTATTAATAAGGTCAGGGGTATCATGGGTGCAACAGACCCGAAAAAAGCCGATAAGGGAACTATCAGGAATATGTTTGCATCCGACATCGAAAAGAATATCGTACACGGCTCTGACAGTCCTGAAAGCGCTGCAACCGAGATCCCGTACTTCTTTTCAGAAATGGAGATCAATTAATAAAAAATAGGTGCAAGGAGCAAAAAGGTTATCCTTGTCAGGTGAAAATAGAGAACAACAATACTATATTAAAGGTATGGAGAAACTTGATATAAAAAATCTTTCCGTAAAAGACCTCGAGCAAACACTCAAGCAGGTAGGCTTGCCTGCCTACAGTGCAAAGCAAATATTTATATGGCTCTACAAAAAGCATGTCTCTGACTTCGAACAAATGACGAACATATCCATACCATCACGGCGTTTGCTTGCAGAGAAGTTTGCGATCCCTTCTCTGCACATACGGGAAAAAAGAATCGGCCACGACCATACAGCAAAGTATCAGTTCATCCTTAACGACAGCTCTACAATAGAATCCGTACTTATACCCATGGGCAGATGGCATACCCTGTGCGTGTCCACGCAGGTAGGCTGTGCCCTGGGATGCAAGTTTTGCCTCACCGGTATAAAAGGATTCAAACGTAATCTCAGCGTATCCGAAATTACCGGACAGCTTGAGGCTGTACAGGCTGAAAACCCGGGAACCCCGATATCACACATCGTATTCATGGGCATGGGAGAGCCCTTTGCCAATTATGATACTACGCTTAAAGCCATAGACATCTTGACATCGGAATACGGTTACCAATACTCTCATCGCAGGATTACCGTATCAACTGCAGGGCTTGTACCTCAAATCAAGAGGTTTATCGAAGAATCCAAGGCACATCTTGCCGTATCCCTAAATGCCCTCTACGATGATACAAGGACTACCCTGATGCCTATCAATGCGACATATCCCCTGAAAGAACTAACAGCATCCCTAAAAGATTATCACAAGAAAAGAAAGGGTTGGATTACCTTCGAGTATGTCATGATTAAAGATATGAACGACGGCATAGCCCACGCCATCCAACTTGCAAAGCTTCTCAAGGAATTCCCGTTCAAAGTTAACCTTATTCCCTTTAACGAACATTGGGGCACCAACTATAGGCGACCCGATGAGGAGCATATACGGGCATTCCAGGAATACCTTTTAAACCATACCATCGCATGCATGGTAAGAACAACCCACGGTGAAGAGATAGAGGCCGCATGCGGGCAGCTCGGTGGCATCAAAAACTTTAAGGAGGAAGTTCAATGAAGATAACTATTCTGGACCTTAACTTTTTTAAATCAAATTCGATAGCAAGTTTTTTGATAGAAACGACGGACGGGCCAATTCTGATCGAGACAGGACCAGACACTACTTATAAAAACCTTACAGAATCGCTGAAAGAATTCGGTTACACTCCAAAAGACGTACGCGGTGTTTTTGTCAGCCATATCCACCTCGATCACGCCGGTGCAGCATGGCACTTCGCAGACCAAGGCGCAACAGTATACGTGCATGCCAACGGAGCACGTCACATGGCGGATCCCTCTAAGCTGTTTGCGTCCGCAAAACAAATCTACAAAGACGACATGGACAGGCTATGGGGACAGTTGAAGCCAATACCTCAGGACCGCATTCACCCGACTGAGGATGGAGAGAAGATCACCATAGGGGGTGTTACTGTACAGGCATTTGCAACGCCGGGTCATGCATCCCATCACAATGTATACCTTGTAGAAGGCATGATGTTTACCGGCGACGTAGGAGGCATACGCATCAATGGCGGCCCCATCTTTGCACCCACACCTCCGCCGGACATAAATGTGGAGGTCTGGCGCGAATCTATAAAAAAAATACGTCAGATAAAGCCATCCGTACTATACCTTACCCACTTCGGTATGTTCAACGACGTAACAGAGCATCTTGAAAGGCTCGAGGACATGCTTCTGCAATGGACGGCATGGATTGGAGACAGATTAAAACAGGGTAGACCGGATGAGGCCATCGTAAAAGAGTTCGAAGTCTATTTTAAAGACCTCATACAGCATGGTAATATGGATCAAGGTCTTTTCGAGCGCTACGAGCTTGCCGACCCGGCATATATGAACGCACCGGGACTCATCCGCTACTGGAGAAAGTTCAGGGGCATGTAGGCGGATCAGTCCTTTGATGCCTTTGCCGGATATATCAAAACCTTCATTTAGGTTTGTTTTGATTGTAGGCATGGTCAACCTGTTCGTAGCAGGGATTGTTGCCGGAACAGCAAAGGCCGGACACCTCATCACACGAGGTAAAAACGCTATGCAATTGTATGGTGATTTTTGAATTGATAACGTGGATAAAATGAAAGGAAAACAAGGACAGCTCTTCCGATATCCATTGATACCAAATCAATTCGGAAGGATGGGCGGTAAGGATGAAAAACTGGTTTAACAGGTATTTAGTTTTTTTCGCGGTAGTCGGCATGATTCTGGTAGAGATCGCTGTTGGGTGTGGACCTGTCAGGATAAGCAAGCAATATCATAAATTCAACAGGATTTATGTCGGCTGGGTCGATCTTGGAGAGCAGGATTGGGTGAAGTTCGGTTATGAAACAAAAAGCGAATGGATAGATGAAATAAAGGCACAGAATGTCAACCTTCAAACGTACACCAAAAAAGATATGAAAATGTTGCATGTGATTGGCGCGGATTCAAAAACCTCGGCTATTCCCTGGTCTCCGGATACCCTGGTGATTTTGTTCTCCCATGTGTCATTGATCGCGAATCAGCTTCAGTGCGAAATGAGCTTTTATGACGGCGGCACCAGAAAACTGCTCAAGCGTATGGATGTTCAACCATGGCCTTTCTCATTCAATTCCAGTAGCGATAGTTCCAATATGTCGTTAAGCGGAGAGCTTTCAAACTCCATGTACAACATGGCGCAGGATATAAAAACTTATTTGACAATGGAACAATAAACAAAAGGGGTAACCCCTTCTCTCTACCAAAAGACAGGGATCGGTCTACACATTGCACAGCGGATTCCCGGTTCTTTTTAAGGCGCTCAGCCAGTTCGAATACTTCTTTAGGAAGTTGGTCATGCATAGGAATGGCATATCAAACCTCATTAGAAATAATAATGAAAAGACGTTTTGTTCTGTCAAAATTTTCTCCATTCAACAATATGCTTTTAACCCAAAAAATGCAATAAGGGAATTTTTTCATTCGCTCAATCCTACGATCCATCTGATATCGTAAAGTTTTCTTATAGAAACGAGGTTTTAGTCCTTTGTATGCTTATATGCTATTACCCTGTGTTTTTTCCTCATCGTATTTTCGAAGAATACCTTTATTTG
>JABEBX010017807.1_pt1 | contig 26173 bp, 34 predicted proteins | sample 7245971 | NCBI WGS metagenome assembly JABEBX01 (sample SAMN14506365, study PRJNA622280) | hot springs metagenome | biome: hot spring [ENVO:00000051]|acidic hot spring [ENVO:00002120]; feature: spring [ENVO:00000027]|sediment [ENVO:00002007]; material: sediment environment [ENVO:01001048]... | reverse complement strand
GAAGGCAGAACTTCCTCCGATTTTGGTATATCCGTAAAATCTCCAAAAACAAAACCGTTGAATTTATCAAGGGTTTTTGCAAGCTTCAGTCTAAAAAGATACCTATCAACATCACCGGAGGTAGTTGCTATATCCTCGAAGAAACCTATCTTGTTTTTTAAATCTGGCATGTAATCTGTTCCTATCAACGAGGCAAGAAGTGATATATTTGTGCCCTCGCTCACTCCTTCCACTTTTCCAGGTACGATATATTTTATTACTTTGTTTATATTGCTTGATATATCGTTTGACTCTCCTCTCAAAACCGATAAAACGTTCTGAAAAGAAGGTTTTCTAATCTCATCTGCATCGACACCCGGCATCGGCCCATGAAAAGTTATCAGCCCTGTAAATTTATGCAGCGCAAGGTGCAAAGCAGTTATATCACTATATCCGACAAATATTTTTGGATGAGATTTTATAGCTTCATAATCTATATCGGGAAGTATCCTCATAGACCCATACCCTCCTCTCGCGCAGAATATTGCATCTACAGTGTCGTCCTTAAATGCGCTATTTAACTCTTCTGCTCTGTCCTTATCCGGAGCTGCCAAATCTGCTCTTTGAACTAACCTTCTAAGATTTTCTCCCAATGAAACTCTATAACCGAACTTTTTAAGCAAGCCTATGCTTACTGAGAGTATCTTAAGATCGGGAGGACTTGCCGGTGCGATTACCTTTATATTTGCATTATTCTTCAATCTTGGTGCCTTTAATACCATTATAAGGCTATAAATCCATAAAATTAAAGCTTTTTATAATAGATTTAGTCTTAAAGACGATGAGCAATATGCAAATATTAATACTTGCAGCGGGCGAATCTTCAAGATTTTGGCCTTTTTCCGAAGTTTCGCATAAATCCCTGCTAAAAGTAGGGGATAAGACCATACTGGAACGAGTTATAGACAATATTGGAAAAAACGACATAATCCTTGTAGTAAATCCAAAAACTATACTCCCTGACACGATAAAAAGTAGAAAAAATATAACAGTAGTAAATCAAGAGGAACCAAATGGTATGGATGATGCGATATTAAAAGCCAAAAACCTGATAAAAGGCGATTTTATAGTCATTATGCCTTATTATGTGAACATCTCCGAAATAATCAAAAAATCGACTAAAACTGCTTCTCCTGCTATAGCCTTAAAAAGATACGAAGAAGGTGATGAAAAGACGCATGGGATAGCGAAGGTGGTTAAAGATAAAATCATTGAAATCAAAGAAAAACAAAAGTTTGATGGAGCAGAGTATTCTATTTTAGGTTTTTATAAACTTAACAGAGACTTCATTATGAAACTTAATAAAAGATTGCGTTCAGAAAATAACTTTGAAAACTTACTTGATGAGATAGCAAAAGATGAAGGGTTGAATTACTTTGTTTTAGATGATGTCCCTTCATTAAAATATGTTACGGACCTTCTTTCCATTAAGGATTATATTTACAATGATATAAAAAGGGAAAACCCAAAACAAAAAATTATTCCAAGTAAAGACGTCTACATAGAAGAATCGGTGATTTTAGGGAAAAATATAGTAATAGGAAATAACGTGTCAATAAAAGGAAAAACCTATATAGGCGATAATTCATTCATAGGCGATAATTCATTAGTAAGAGACAGCATATTGAGCGAGAATACTGAAATAGGGTTTGGAACTGAGATTGCAAGATCAATTATTATGGATAATACACATATACACAGCGGTTTTATCGGAGATAGTGTGATTGGAGAAAACTGCAAACTTGGAGCAAATTTTATAACTGGCAATAGAAGAATAGACAGAGAAACTATAAAGATAAAAGTGAAATCAGAAGAGTACGACACTGGTTTGACACGCTTAGGGGTCATTATGGGGAATAATGTTAAAACAGGGATAAATACCTCAATAATGCCTGGTACTATCATAGGAAATAATTCGATTGTAGGGTCCAACACTGAAGTAAAAGGAAGAATAGACTCTAATAAATTGGTTTATAGTAAAAAAGAATTGATTGAGAAGGAATTATGAAAACAGTAACTATTATAGGTGGAAGCGGTGCTAGAAATACGCTTAAGGCCTTAGAAAAAATAAAAGGGATACAGATAAATAACATAGTAACTATGTTTGATTCTGGCGGTTCCACAGGATATCTTAGAAAAAAATTCGGGATATATGCCATTGGAGACTTAAGAGACAGGATACTTGCGGTGTCAAAAAATCAAGATCTAAAAGAGATAAGCTCACAAAGGATAGAAATAGGGGGTATAAATCATAACATTGGGAATCTAATATTATATGGATTTATTAAAAAGTACGGTGATAACTATCTAAAAACAGTAAAAGAGGTGTTTAAAACCCCTAAAAATATAGATTTTATACCTATTGTATCTGATATTAACTGTCCTGCTAATTTAGTAATAAAAACGGATAAAGGCGAATTAATTGGGGAAGAAAGTTTAGATTTGAATTCTGATAACCCCCTTAAGATAGAAGATATAAAACTTGACAAGAACGTGAAAATAAGCAAGGATGCTAAAAACGCGATTATAAACTCTGATTTCTTGATATTTGGACCAGGAGATGTTTATTCTTCAATCTTACCTAATACTCTCGTTGATGGTTTTAAAGAAACTCTTAAAAAATCAAAAGCAAAAAAAATCCTCATTGTAAACATAATGAACAAGAAATCAGAAACGAACGAGTTTAAATCGTCTGATTTTGTGAGATTATTCAAAAAAAGAGGCATAGAGATAGATTATGTGATAGTAAATGACAGGAAGTTAACCAATAGTAATATAGAAGGTAAATACGCCAATTTTTCAGGATTCGTTGAAAATGACCTTCATAATAAAAATATAATAACTGGTGATTTTATAAATGAAAATATTGCTTATGAGCATGACCCTGAAAAGATCTTTAGTATATTAAAGAAAATAATTAATAATTAGCCTATCACAAAAATACACAGAAAATCTGTTAGTGCTTGTAAAGACATTTAACTTTATATGACTATAAATTTTCATGAGAACTGGTATTGCTTATCTTCCTTTGCACTCGGGAAAGGCGCCAGCTTGGCTTTTCTCGAGAATGACCAGGTTATCAAAGCTTATTGTAGAGGTCATAGTTTCAAATTTCGGTGAGGATTACCTGCTTAACAGACTATCCGATCCTTTTTGGTTTCAGTCTTTGGGTTGTGTACTAGGATATGACTGGCATTCCTCAGGATTATCAACAGTATTAACTGGTGCACTTAAAACCGCTATAAACCCGTCTGGACTAAACATAAAAGTTGCTGGCGGAAAAGGAAAAGCCTCTTTAAAAACTCCTGAAGAAATAGCCCAATTCGCGACAAAATGGCAATTCCCTGATGAGGAGGTAACTAAACTCATTAGGACCAGCAGACTTGTAGCCAAGATAGACAACAATCTCGTACAGGCAGGATATTCGCTTTATCATCATTCTTTTTTCTTATCCAAAGACGGAAAATGGACAATAGTCCAGCAGGGTATGAACAACTCTAATAAATTTGCCAGAAGATACCACTGGAATTCAAATGTTAAATCGTTGATAACGAATTCAGACAAAGGAATCGATGGTGTACCGAGCGAGGATGAAGTTTTGGATATGACTTCAGAGATGAGTGAAGACTCTAGAAAACTGTCTGTTCAAACCATAAGTTCTGAGAATGAACTTAAATACGCCTTAAAGCAGGTAAATGAGCTGAAAATGCCAGCTCATCATATGATAGGTAGAGCAGACTTATCAGATAAGGTAATTAAAGAACTAGGTACTTTATCCTCTATAAAACCTGAAAACTATGAGGAATTAGTAGCTCTCAAAGGGGTAGGGTCTAAAACTATACGGGCATTGGCACTCATATCAGAACTTGTGTACGGAAAAGAAGCGAGCTGGGAGGACCCTGTTAAATTTTCATACGCACATGGCGGTAAAGACGGAACTCCTAGGAAAATAAAACTCAATGAGTATGAAGACACTATATACACTCTTAAAGATATCCTTGATAAGTCTAGCATAGATTACATAGATAAGATGAAGGCATTTAAGAGACTCAATTCAGTCGGCACTTATATAAAGATTGTCTAGAAGGGATTTATGCTTTTTTAAAACGAATTTGGACAACTGAGCTATGTTTTCCATTTACTATGCAAATTTGGCCAATTTTAGAATTTCTATTGCCCCAAAAAATGTTATGATGACTTGTTCTGTGTAGGTTTATTACTTGCAGGAGGCTGTTCTTTAACTTCTTGTTTCTTCTCTTCAGTACTTGCAGCAGGAGTTTCCTTACTAGCTTTCTGAAACTTTATTATATCATATTCTTCTTCGTGTGGTTTAACAAGCTCTTCATAAACATCTTTAAGCTGAAAAGGTGTGTAAACCAATTCCTTCCTTTTATCTGTAGAGATATCATATTTATGGGTGTGATGCAAAACCTTGGGCGGACAAATCTCGCTGCACAAACCACAAAAAATGCATTTGTTGAAGTCTATAGCTGGTGCCTCGCTCCTTGCGTTTGTGTGGAATCCAGCCTCTTTAAAATCAATCTTTTGCATCCTTATGGCGTCAGATGGACAGATTTTGAAGCACAATTCACAGCCTATACAATTCTCTAAATCTAAGCTTAGCATCCCCCTGCTTCTTTTCTGGATCGGCAAAGGTTTGTCTGGATAAGGATAAGTAGCCCTTTTTTGAAATGATTCTTTTATACCGTACCCAAATGCATTGAAAGTTTCTTTAACGCTCATAAAACCACAAAGACCTCAACCAATATTAAATTAATCACCGCCAAAGGCAGCAGCCAGTTCCATCCAAACTTTATAAGCTGGTCTATTCTTGGCCTTCCTAAAATCCACCGTGGTGTTAATATTATCATTAAAACTACTGCTGTTTTTATTATAAACCAGATTATTCCAGGAAGAAAAGGCCCCAACCAACCACCTAAGAAAAGATACGTAACAAGCATAGCTATTACTGTGACCCGTACGTAATCCCCTACCAAAAATAAACCATACCTTATACCGCTATATTCTACTTCCCACCCTGCTTGAAGTTCCTGTGAAGCTTCTGGCACATCAAACGGCTCTCTTTCGATTATCGCTAAACCTGCTATTATGAATATTACCAAGGTCACAGGAAGATACGCAATGTACCATACGCTTGTCTGATTCTGTACAATTGCAGTTATGTTATATCCTCCTGAAAGAAGTGCTACACTTGATATGACTATTATCAAAGCTAATTCATAACTTATAATCTGAGCAGCACTTCTAAATCCTCCTATTAAAGAATACTTGTTGTTTTCTCCCCAACCTGCTACTAAAAGTAAAAGAGGAGAGATAGCTAGTAAAGTATATACAAAAAGCAATGAGTAAGGTATAGATATAAACTCTAAACTTGGACTACCCAAAGGGACTATTAAAAGCATCGCAAAAGAAGCTGTTGCTATTGCAATTGGTGTAAAATTAAAAGAAAGCCAGTCTACATTCGTAGAGATAAACCTCTTCCCAAGCATTTTTGTAAGATCTGCGAAATTCTGCAGTAATCCAAACGGCCCGACATAAACTGGCCCATACCTTGATTGTATTCTAGCAGAGTATTTTCTGTCTACCCATCCGATAAAAATCGGGATTAAAGCAGTAACTGCTATTGCAAGTATCGCTACTATTACAAAACTTATTATGTATGATAAAGGAGAGAAGATGAACCTTGACACAACTGAATAAACATAATCAAATATCATCTATCCACCTCTCCCATAACAGGATCTATGCTTGCAACTATTACGAATACATCTGCTACGTGTACATTTACAAGCAACTCTTCCAATGATCTTATAGCGAAGAATGTCGGACTTCTTAATTTAAGTCTATATGGCTTATCACCGCCGTCTGTTACAAGAAATACTCCCATCTCTCCTCTTGGACTTTCCTGCTTTACAAAAGTCTCTTTTTTAGGTATTCTTAGTATCCATGGAACCGGTGCTTTATATATCCCTTTTGGTAGGTCTTTTATACACTGTCTTATTATCTTTATAGACTCTAAAATCTCTCTAATTCTAATCATAAATCTTGAATAGGTATCACCGTCATTTTCCACAGGGACCTCAAAATCAACTTTATCGTAAGCTAGATATGGAGAAATTTTTCGTAAATCTCTTTTTATGCCTGAAGCTCTGGCTATAGGGCCTGTTATCCCATATTTTTTAATCATGTCCTTTGTAGCTATACCAATGCCTTTAGTTCTTGAAATGAATATCTGGTTTTTAGTAAACATCGCAGCGTATTCATTTTTTACTTTTTCTTCTATCTTAGATAGTTTTTCCAAGATTTCATTCTCTATACCTTCCGGAAAATCATAAAACATGCCCCCATTGCATATATACATCGGAGCAAGCCTCCCGCCGCTGATTTTTTCCACTATATCCATTAACAATTCTCTTTCTCTCAGCGTCCATATAAAACCTGTAACATTTCCTATGTCTTCACCAAAACTACCTATAAAGACCAAATGACTCATTATCCTTTGTATCTCCGCCATGATGGTCCTTAAATAAACTACTCTTGGTGGTATTTCTATACCAGCGGCTTTTTCAACCGCAGAAGCATACAATATCTCCATATTCAAAGCGGATACATAATCAAGCTTATCCATTATTGGATAATAATTTGAAAAGTAACGGGCTTCTGCTATTTTTTCGCTTGCTCTGTGAAGAAAGCCTATTTCTGTCTGCGCCTTTACTACAGTGTCTGCTTTGATATCTAATATAAGCTTTAACACCCCATGCATGGCAGGATGAACCGGCCCTATATTTAATCGTATTATCCCTTCTTTTTCCATATCAAAATTTAAGATCCAAACCTGTCCAATTTCTCACTTCATCATCTACCTTAAAATCTTTCCTTAAAGGATGACCAGGCCAGTCTTCTGGCAGTAGTATTCTTCTCAAATCTGGATGCCCTACAAATTTTATGCCGAACAAATCATAAGCTTCTCTCTCTTCCCAATTTGCAGAATCAAAGATATCTGTTATAGAGTCTATACTGTAGCTTTTCTCTTCGATATAGACTCTTAAGACAACCATTTCTGCGTTTACATAATTAGAAAAGAGATAATTTAATTCAAACTGCGGAGAATAATCTACTACAACAATAGAATATAATATATCAAATTTTTCCTTTATCAACCATGCTACTTTTTCTATCAATTTTTTGTTTTTGAGATTTATAAGAGGAATATCCTTATCGAACTCAGATATATCAACATTGTCCTTTAACTCCTTTTTTATCTTATCAAAAATTGTTTCCATGTTTCTGCGCCTTTGATTTATTCTCTTTTATCAATTTTTGTAGAACTTTGACAGCATCCAAAAATTCTTCCGGTCTTGGTGGGCAACCAGGGATAAATGCATCGACAGGCATTATCCTGTCTATACCCTCTATAGTATTGTAACTATCATGAAATAAGCCACCGCTTACATTGCATGCGCCTACAGCTATAACATACTTGGGGTCAGGCATCTGTTCATATACATTTAAAAGTCTTCTTGCCATTTTTTTAGTTATCGTTCCGCTTACTAATATAAGATCGGACTGCCTGGGCGAATCTCCGATAAACAGTACACCCAATCTATCGGAATCTACTTTAGTTGCACCGAATGGCATCATCTCTATAGCACAACAAGAAGTTCCAAAAGTAAGAGGCCAAAGAGAATTGCTCCTGCCCCAATTTAAAACGGTATTTATGAACTTATCTGCTTTCATAAAGAGTATCTCATATAATCCAGGATAAGAAAAACTTTCTTTATCTTCCATTCAATGTCTTTCCTCCATTTCATTTTCTATTTTTAAAAGGTACCTTACAAGTATGATCATATACAGAAGCGATATTACAACGGGGATAGAGATGTACACACTAAGTAATTTAGCGCTCTCTGCCCATAAAAATATCAGCACTAACAGTGCTTCAAAAACCACGAAGACCAATGCATAGAAAAAATACTGAAAGCCCACATCTCTCATACCAAAAAGAGACCTTTCTCCGCTCTCTATTGGAAACTTTCCCTTTCCCCTTGCCTTTGTCTTTGGGCTCACAAAATCAGATAATTTTATAAATGTTATCCATACTAAGATAGCAACTAAAATAAGCAACCCAAACAATACAAAACTTATTACCATCAATATTAGAATCAATTTATCATTAAAAACATTTTCGTAATAAGAATTTCTTGAGTATTTTGTGATGGCTTAAATATAGATAAAATCTGGTAGTTATCCAAGTTATTTTGTAAGAAAAGTATATATTCTTTGATTTTTATTGAAGTAAACCTCTATTATTTTCCCAAAAATTAAATAGTTCATAGTTTTTTACTGTTAGTAACCGTCTATCATACAAAGATATGTTAATATTTTCATTAATCAATAATCTTGTACCAACGCCCTTGTTAAGCGTATATATTTAAGTTTTGATTTAGAATTTAATGAGAATAAAAAGTATTTTTATAATTTTAGTAGTTTTAGCGCTTTTTGTGGGTATAAACAATTCATATGCGTCTTCTATCTCAGCTTCATTTAATCTTATTAACACAAGTGCGACTATAAATCAGAGTATTTCATTTAATATCTCTGCAGATTTTCAAAATCCTGTTAATTATACTGTATTTTTAAATAGTTCTGCTGTTCTATCTAGTACAATGCCCGCCAACCAAAGCGGTTATAAGATATTAAATTATAACGTTAAAAATATGCCAGCAGGTAATTATAACGCTTACCTTTATTTATCTTCGTTTAATATTAAATTAAACTCTACACAAAAACTTAGCATCAAACCATATCCTGATTTTACATTTAAGAATGATTATCCTACGACAGAGATTATAAAAAATTACTCAGTAATTACTGTAGTATTATCGAACAACGGCAATACCCCTCTTGAAATTAACTGGTCTCTCCCTATACTAAGAGACATCTCACTTTCACTGGATTTCAAGCAGTCGTTTCCTTTAAGCGTTAATTCAAACATGACAATCCCAATCAATCTCTCATTGCAAAAAGGATTTCAAAATAATATCTCCTTCGTATTCACAGGGATTTATAAAAACTACTCGATTACAAAGGAGTATTCTACAGAACTAATCAAACCTGTGGTAAATATGTCATTTTATGGTATAAACACGACAAGCATAAATTCAACTAGAGAACTATGGGTTTCATACATAAAAAACTATAATAATATCCCTTTAAATATAACTATGCAATTTTTACTTAATTTCAATGGGAGTGATTTCTATTATAATACTTCCTATTACTTAACCCCAAACTCCACAAAAATAGAAGTTCTATTGCCTAAAAGCACGGTTGAAAACGTAAAGATATTTTATCCGTCTACCAACTTTTCAGATGTAACACAATCTATTTTTACTGCGCCTAAGCCGCCTTTAAAAATAAATATATATTCTATTATAGACACGTTTGGTTTCGTGATTTTAACAGCAGTATCAATTATAATCCTGGTTATTATACATCTAAGATTTAATAAAAAACAAAAAAAGAAATGAAATGGAAATTATAAAAAAGAAGGATTTAAGATTTTTTTTATATATATTAATAGATCTGATAATAATATTTTCGGTTAATTTTTATTACCTCCATACAGGAGAAGTGATCCTTTACGCACTTTTGATTGTGGTTTCTTCCTTTATTATTTTCTTTACTAAGGATTACATCGGCAGGATTTTAAACATAGAAGTAAGCGGAGAATTTTGGATCGCAGGCCTGATCTTCTCTGCAATAGCAACGTTGATAGCATCTAGTTTCGGGGTACCTATCCCCATCCCTATTATAAGCTATAATAAATACAAAAGGAAAACCACTCTAAAAGGAATAAAAAAAGGAGAGGTTAAAGTTCACGAAAAGTGGGAGATTACATTTCTTTCTTCTGCGACTCTTTTATTTGTCGCGTTTATTTTCATAAGTCTTTGGCATTACTTTAACCAAAATGCATTTTTGATTTCTGGAGTCACGCTTGCGCTCTTCGTTCTAATAGATTTCCTGCCTGAAAGACGATTTAATGGTGTCAACTTGATATACCATAATTCTATCATATATTCGATAACTTTTATGTTTATTTTATTAATTGGAATATTCAGTATAATAAATTATATAATCTCGTTTATACTTTTTATAATAGCTATAATATTTGTGCTTGTAACTTATCTTACAAAGCTTTGGTAAATCGAGATTAATGATAGTTAAAGAGGATTTAACAAGAGTTCTACGCTATGCACAGTATACCTGTAAAACATAGCTATTTATAGAATTTATAACACCGTTATATTTATAAAGAATCAGATCCATTTTACAGAGTATGTCAGAATTATTTTGCTCTAAAGTGATATTGGAGATATTTCCATCAGCAAGGTCAATAATAGCCGAGAAGCTCATGAAAAAAGGCATGAAACAAAGAGAGATATCTAAACTTTTAGGGATAACACAACCAGCTATATCTCAATATAAAAATAAGCTAAGGGGGGTTATAACACAAAAAATGAAAGAAAATCCAAAATTTATGGATTATCTTAATGAAATAGCGGATGAGATTTACAACAATAATTTAGACATAAATCTTAAAACCTGTGAGATATGCAGTCTTTCAAGATCGTACGAAGTTGTGAAAGAAAAAGATTTTAAGAATTTTTTATGCCTGCTTGAGATAGCAAATCCTAATTGATATGGAAGAATTAAAAGTAAATAGCCTGGAGGTAAGTGTAAATAACAAGAAGATATTGAAGGGCGTAGACATAGACGTGAAAGTCGGCGAGATACATGTTTTGATGGGTCCAAATGGCAGCGGAAAAAGCACTTTAGCAAATGTTATAATGGGTAACCCAAAATACTTGGTTGACAAGGGCTCAATAAAATTTAATGATGAAGATTTATTAAAATTAAGAGTCGACGAACGCGCTAGAAGAGGTATATTCCTTGCATTTCAGGAGCCAGTAGAGATTCCTGGAGTAAACGCTATGAATTTTATTGTAACCGCATACTCAAACCTAAAGAAAGACAAAAACCCAAATTTAAGAAAATCCGTTATTGAGAACATGCAGACAGTTAATCTCTCTGATTCCTTCTTAAAAAGGTCTTTGAATGAAGGTTTCTCTGGAGGAGAGAAAAAAAGATTTGAGTTATTACAATTAATGACACTAAAACCGAAAATAGCCATACTAGACGAAATAGATTCTGGTTTAGACATCGATAGCGTAAGATTATTGGGTAAGATAACAAAAGAATTATCAAAAGAGATGGGATTTTTGATGATAACGCATAATGACCATATATTGGACAGCATTAAACCTGATAAGGTAAGCATAATCAAAGACGGAAGAATAATAAAAACAGGAGATTACAGCCTTATACAGGACATAAGAAAAGAGGGATACGAAAAACTTATTTGATATGGAAAAAATAGAATTTGATTATAGCAAATACGATTTTAAGAATCCTACCTCAAAATATAAAATAATATTTAACAATGGAATATCCGAAGAAGTTGTAAGAAGTTTATCGAAGCTCAAAAAAGAGCCGGAATGGATGACAGAATTTAGATTAAACGCCTACAAGTTTTTTAAAAGAAGACCCATACCGGAATGGGGAGCTGATCTTTCCCACATAAACTTTGCCAACATAATTTATTTTGCCAGAGCCACAGACAAAAAAGCGAATACCTGGAAAGATTTACCAGAAGATATAAGAGAAACATATAATAAACTTGGTATCCCAGAAGCTGAGAAAAATTCCTTATCAGGAGTAGAGGTAATGTATGAGAGTGAAGTTGTTTATGATAGTATAAAAAAAGAACTAGAAAAATTAGGAGTTATATTCTGTGATACTGACACAGCTTTGAAGGAATACCCTGAATTAGTCAAAAAATACATTGGAAAAGTAATTTCAATGAATGATAATAAGTTTGCAGCCCTTAATTCGGCCGTTTGGTCTGGAGGCAGTTTTATTTACGTTCCAAAGGGAGTTAAAGTTCCAATGCCTTTACAAGCTTACTTTAGGATAAACGCTGCGAATATGGGCCAATTTGAGAGAACCTTAATAATAGCAGACGAAGGCGCAGATGTTACATACATAGAGGGTTGCACTGCCCCAGTATATTCAAAAGACGCGTTACATGCCGCAGTAGTAGAGGTAATAGCACACAAAAACGCACATGTAAAATACATAACGGTACAGAACTGGTCCAGCGATGTTTATAATTTAGTCACAAAAAGAGCGTTTGCGTATGAAAATGCCTTTGTTGAATGGGTAGATGCAAATATGGGATCAAAAGTCACGGAAAAATATCCTTCTGTCTACCTTATGGAACCTGGAGCAAGATCGAATGTATTATCTGTAGCTTTGGCTAACAAAGGACAGCATCAAGATACAGGAACAAAGGCAGTGCATCTTGCCCCGAACACAAGTTCCGTGATAAGATCAAAATCTATATGCTTAAACGGAGGAAGAACAACTTATAGAGGTTTAGTAAAGGTAAAAAAGGGAGCCACGGGTGTTAAATCAAGTACACGATGTGATGCTCTAATATTCGATGATGATTCGAGAACGGACACGTATCCTTACATGGAAATAGATGAAGAAGATAGTACTATATCTCATGAAGCATCAGTTGGAAAAATAGGCGATGAACAGCTTTTTTACCTTGAATCCAGAGGATTGTCTGAAATAGAAGCAATAAACATGATTGTATTAGGGTTTATTGCAGAATTTGTTGAGGAGCTACCAATAGAATTTGCTGTTGAATTTAATAGACTCATAAAAATAAATATGGAAGGCTCAGTTGGTTAATTATTTTAAAGATGGAAAACGAACCTTTATGGCTGAAAGATTATAGAAAAAGAGCAAAGTTAGATTCTAGTGAACTTGGATTAGAGAGCCGCCCATTATTTTTTAAATATATAGAAAAAGAAGATGAGCTTTACTTTGATAAAGACGAGATAATAAAGAACACAGAAGTAGCATATAAAAACGCTAATAAAGACACAGAAGTTATGTCTTTAGAAAAATTTGAGAGGGAGCCAGAGATACTTAAAAAATTCAAAAATCTAGATAAGATACATGCATTATTAAACTCATATTTTGATTCTGCGTTATTTATAAAATTTAATAAAGACACGAAAAGCGAAGGTATATTTAGGATACTGCAAAATATTAACTCGCATAAAGACATTAAAAAAATTGTGGTACTTATAGAGAAAGGAAGCAAAGCGTATCTAACAGATGAAGTTTATTGTCAATTAAATGCGTATGCGGGCCAGAATATTGATATATTAGTTGAGGAAGATGCTGAACTTAACTTGCTTTTATTAAGCAGATCTGAGGGGAGAAGTGTAATAAACCAAAATATAATAAATAACGGCAAAGTAAACGTATTTTCACTTAATGCCGGCGGAGGGATGAACAGAAACAGATTATGGGTCAATTTGAAAGAGCATTCTGAATTTTGTTTATACCAAGCTTTAATAGGAAAACAAAATGGATACTTTGATCTTGAAAGTGAGATTATACATTCTGAAAAAAACACTACAAGTAATGTGGAGTATAAAGCTGTCTTAAATGACAGTTCAAAAGCCATATACAAAGGAGTTATAAGACAAGAAAAACCGGCCATAAACTCTTATGCTTATCTTTCAGAACATTCGCTTATTTTGAATAAAAACGCAAGAAGCATCTCCGTACCGAGTCTTGAGATAGAAACAAACGAACTAAAAGCATATCATTCGGCTTCTTCACAGCCTCTCGATAAAACACTGCTATTTTATGCTATGTCTAGAGGGATAGAAGAAGATCTTTCTACAAAAATGATAGCGGATGGGTTTATATCTTCTATATTTAGAAAGATAGAAAATGAAGAATTTAACAATATCTTATTTTCACAGTTAGAAAACGAATTTATAGGCCTAAATAAAATAAATAGTTAAGTATTTCTATTTAAGCAACTTAGTATAACAAATGGCGATAATATTTGATTTAGACGGAACCTTAATAGATAGTTTCGGAGTACATTACAAACTAATAAAAGAAGCAATGGATGAAATCCTTGGAAAAGATTTAGTCCCTTTAGAAGTTATAAAAGAAAATATACGATTTCCTTCAAAAGAAATGTTAAACTTATTAAATAAAAAATTTAGCTTGGGCCTTACAAATTCACAGATGTTTGAGATTATAAGATTAAAAGACGAGAAATTTACTGATAAATACATAAAAAAGATAAAATTTTATCCGGACGCTAAAAACATGCTAAGATTCCTAAAAGCAAAAAAGATAAAATTTTGCATAGCAACATCTATGAACACCGAAGAGCTCAATAAAGTAAAGCCGTATCTTAAGTTAAAATACATAAAAATAGTAAATTCTGAGGCACTTAAACACGAAAAACCTGATCCTTATATAATAAACAAAGCAATAAAAATTTTAAATGTAAATAAAAAGAACACTTTTTATGTAGGAGACGCAGAAACGGATTATACTGCCAGCCTAAATGCTAAAGTAAAATTTATAGGTGTTAATAATCCAGATCTAAAGACAAGAGGAGCCTTTTATTTTAAGGATATAAAATCTTTATTCTCTTTTATAAAAGAAGGTTACCGTGATTTTTTCTGATTGCCTTTATTTACTCTAACATAATATGATAGAGGATTTTTTATTAATTTACAAGTTTGATCAGGAAAACAAACATTAAAAAATTTATAGTATCCCTTTGCGTCGCAGTTTGGAGGCGGATATGATTTGCCCGAGAATGCATAATCCACTTGCTGTGTAATTAAATTTTGTTTTAAGGGTGGCTTATTCTTTTGGTTCCATTCCAATAAAAAAGAGGTTATCTCTTCCTTAGTTTTTCCAATGTTCCGTAAAAAGTTTATTAGTATGAATACGCTTCTCTTTCTACCATCGGATAGTCCTTGTGTTATTATTTTTATGCAGGGCGGTAGCTTATCAAGATTTAAAGGTAAGTTTATTGGGATAAAGGACTTTGATTCTTCTTGAACATTCTCCTTAGAGCTTTCTTCCTGAAATGCATCATATGCTCTGATAAATAGAGATGAAGCTTCGTTTTTTTGTGGAGTTAATTCAAAAAAGTCAAGATGTGTATCAACGTTTTCAGGCTTGGCCTGTTCTAAAGTAAAATCCTCTATTTTGTTTTTTAGAATGGGCAAAGACACAAACCATTTCTTTTCATTTAAAGAGTACTGCATTCTAAACATGTGCCTTTCTGATATCAGAACAGTGTCTATATCGATTATAGAATAAGGATCGAACTTCCCATTAATGTAAAATTTAGTCTTTTCTGTGTTTAATTGATTGGCGATTTTGTCTATACCATAACTTTTTATTTCTGATTCTAGTTTATCTTTTAACTCATTTTTTAAAAAAAGAGATATTATCATAGGAGCGTCGGGAAAAAGCCGTTTTGTATCTGTACCATTGATAGACTGAGGAAATGATTCATAAGGGATTAAAACATGAAAACCACTCCCGCCACTAAACTTCACAGAGACACTTCTTACTCCTTCTTTTTCTATCTTTTCGACTAACATCTTGGTAAAAATCTTTGATACCTCAAAAATTTTGCAATCGATATCTATTAAAAGATCCCAGCCGTTTCTCATTTCATCTAACTGATCCTTTGGAAGCTCTTTATCAAGTAGTAATGGATTTACCCATCTCTCTTCACTGACATGAAAACTCGTTGCACCACTTCTTATTAGAGATTCTATATCACTTTTATATTGAAAAAGCATTGGTCTCTTTCCAAATTTTTCATAATATCTTACAGCACATTCTCTATCTTTAACATTCAAGAGTTTATTTATTACCTCTTCATTAAGGTAGTACCTTAGAATCTCCGAGGGTTTCATGATATTTACTAAACAATTGCAGTATATTATTGTTATTTGGTAATAAACTGCTATCTGATAGGGTAGGAAACCTTAAAAAGCTTTAAAAACATTAGGTTTCTTTATATTTCAATCGTATGGAAAAGGGAAACGTAGAGAAAGCACTTGTAGATGTATACAAAGAAATAGCCGAAAATAAGAAAAAATTTAAACAGTCTATTGATTTTATAGTTGTATTAAGGCCAAGAAAGAATAAATCTGAAGTTCCAATAGATGCTGTTGTAACAATACCTAATAAAGTAAATGAGATAAAAACCTGCGCCTTTGTGGATAAAGACATGACAACAAAAGCCTCTGAGGTTTTCTCAAAGATAATATTAAAAGATGATTTTCAAGCTTATGATAAAAAAGCAACAAGAAAGCTAGTAAAGGAATATGATTATTTCTTTGCAGAGGCATCTATAATGGCTCAAATGGCTGCTAAATTTGGTAAACAGCTTACAGTAGCGAATAAAATGCCAAACCCGAAAACAAATACTATAGTAACACCTGTTTCTGACTTAAATTCACAGGTTGAAAAAGTTAAAAATTTTATAAAGATAAATACGAAAAAAAGCAACGCTGTAAGTATAAAAGTAGGAACTGAAGATTCAGATAAAAACACAATTATAGACAATATAATGGCGATTTATTCTTTCATAAAAGCAAATGTTCTGAATGGGGATGCAGGAATAAAACATCTTTATATAAAACCTACAATGGGGAAGCGTATCGGTATATGAAAAAATCAAAAGGATCACAAATTAAAGAGAAAAAATCTCAGGAATTAAGCTCAGAAATAGCAAAATATAAAACGATTGGATTGATAGAGATGGAGGGTTATCCATCTGAAAGTTTTGAAAGATTAAAGAAAGTGTTCAGAGAAAAAGCAAAATTTGTCTATGCTAATAAAGTTGTAATATATAACGCTCTTAACAAAGCTAAAATACCCTTAACTGAAAAAGTTAAAGAAGTGATGATACCCGTATTGTTACTTTCGAATCAGGATCCTTTTCAAATAGCTCAAGAGGCAATGTCTAACAGTTCTTTTACAAAATTAAAAACGGGAGAAATATCTAAAAATGAGATAGTTTTACCAAGCGGGCCAACGCCTTTTCCACCAGGTCCAATGCTCTCACAATTTTCGTCTATAGGTGTAAAAACAAAGACCGAAGGGGGTAAGATAAGTATAATAACTGATAGCACTATTGTGAAAAAGGGAGAAAAAGTAAACGATAAAATAGCATCAATACTCTCAAGTATGGATATAAGGCCAAAGGAACTCACGCTTTCAATAGTATACGCATATGATGGAAAAATACTTTTCAGCAAGGATTTACTTTATACAAAGAAAGAAGATTACATAGAAAAAGTAACTTCAATATTTAATTCCGCTCTTCTTATATCTCTAAAAAATGGAATTTTAAACAAATATTCCGTAAAACCCCTGATTAAAAAGATTTATATAGGAGTAAGATTTTTATCTGTAAATAGAAATATAGTCTCAAGTTCCAATGCAAGAGACATATTGGCAAAGGCGGTGTATCAAGCTGATGCTTTAAATAAAAATGTAGGAGGAAAATAAATATGGAATATGTATATGCTGCAATGTTATTGAATAGTTTAGGCAAGGAGATAACAGAAGATTCTCTTAAGAGTATAATTTCAGCAGCTGGTGTGCAGCCAGATGAAGCGCAAATAAAGGTTACTGTTTCAGCATTAAAAGACGTTGATATAAATAAAGTAATAGAAGAAGCCCAAAATGCACAAGTAGCTCAAGCACAGGCTCCCGCGCCACAAAGTAATAAAGAAACAAAGAAAGAAGAACCGCATAAAGATGAAGCTAAGAGCGCAGAAGAAGCTGCTGCAGGATTAAGCAGTTTATTTGGTTAAGAGACCCGCTTAGAGATAGAAAGAGAAGTAGCATGATTAAGATATGGTAGTATTAATAACAAATGATGATGGCTATAAAACAGAAGGTTTACATATTTTATACAGAGCGGCAAAAAAAGTTTTCGGTTCTGAAGTGGTAGTTGTTTCACCAGATAAGCTACAAAGTTCAAGTGGGATGAGTTTTACTTTTCATAAACCATTAAGAGTAGAAAAAATAAAGTATAGGGATATGCCTTGTTACACTGTCTCTGGAACACCTGCAGACTGTGTATTTTTATCGGTATATCATCTTTTCAAGAAAAAAATTTCATTAGTACTATCAGGCATAAACGAAGGTATGAACGCTGGATTAGAAACTGTGTATTCCTCCGGTACAATATCTGCAGCTATGTTTGCAGCGATATCCGAAATACCTAGTATTGCTTTTTCTAAAAATATTCGAGATAGTTGGCCTCAAGATAAGACAGACTCAAGTATGAAAGAATCTTATCAAAGTGTGGTTAAGATACTAAAAAAAATAAAATATAGAGGTCTACCTAAAAATATAGATATGATAAATGTAAACCTGCCTTTAAACATAAACAAAAAAACGGAGATGAAGATTGTAAAGACTGATAAGAGAGTATTTGATGATTTAGTTATAAAGAAAAGAGATCCTAAAGGGAAGGAATATTATTGGCTTTATGGTACACTTAGAAAAGATCTGGATAAAAATGCCGACCTTTATAATTTGTTTAAAGGCAACATAACAATAACCCCAATAAAACTTTCAACGGTTGAGGATACTCATTTAAAAAGCTTAAACGAGTTATTTAACATAATTTAAAATCATAATATATAAAATTAATAAGTAGATAGATACTAAACCTATAATGGATAAAAGAAAGATTATTTCAATTTCTATATCTATTGTTTTAGTAGCTGTCATTGTGTATTTTTTCTTTTTTACAAATTCACTTAATAAATTAAATCAAAATTCAAATGAGAATTCATTTAATTTAGTATATGATAAATGCACTTCTTGCAGTAATTCTGCCTTAAATGTTATTTATAGTTTATTTAAGTCACAAAATTCTCCATTAAATGCAAAGAATATCTCTTTTAATTCTTCAGAAGGTATCTCTTTAATTTCAAATTATTCAGTAACCGCTTTACCCTCATTAATGATAAATGAGACTAATAAATCAGAAATGATACTTGATAGTTTAGTATACTTAAATATGTTTAATGTAGAAGGAGATTATTTTGTTTTGAATACCCCTTTTTTGGCGGGACTAACAAAAGGAATGACATATTTTGATCTAATCCAAAATAGGACAATAACCTCTTTTGATATATTTAATCAATCTAGCATTTATAACAATACAAATCAAAGCTTCATAAATCCGTCAGAAGTACTTGAACTTTTTAATTCAACGAATTACACCAACAAAAACAAAATTATAATAGATTTTATTTACAGCAATTCGAGTTTCAGCGCCGTACAAAGTTTGATACTTTATAAAGCATTGAGCAATTTTGGTAACTTCTCAAATCTAAACACTCTTATTTCTCCAGAAGTCTCTTTTTCACAGGGTGAAACTCTAGGAAATACAGAATTTTATGTTCTAAACGGAAAAGACTACAGCAGTAATTACTTTAACCTTGAATCTTCTAATATAATAAATTTAAGTACAAGTACATACGTAGATACGTTGGAGAAACAACTATTCGAATTTGATCAGAATTCAGCATATCCTTTCTTTAGTAACTTAGGGAATTTCATGCCTTTTATTGATATAGGCGGTAAATACATAGAGATATCTTCTATGCTGAATCCTAAGATATTTTCAGGCCTCACAATAAACCAAATTGATAATCTTATAATAACAAATAAAACTGCGGGAGAAGCATTCAATGATAGTGTGTATTTCGTTCAAACGTTGCTATGTAGTTATATAGGGTATAACAATACAAGGTGTAACTCGCCCATCATAGATTAATGCTAAACTATCAGAATTCTTTTTTATTAAATCACAGAACTCTTTTACTATATCAGGTTTTGAATTTGAAACGGAGATATCCCCCCCTATAAGCTCTGGTGGTTCATAACAAACCGCTGTCGGGCCCATTTTAACTATCTTCTCTGCTTCTTCTAGATTTTGAACACACACATAACTTTCTAAACCATTCTGTTTGCATGAATTTATAGCCTTATTTAATTCAGGATAAGCTATTATGCCATCTTTCGAGTAGGAATATCTTTTCTCAGAATGATTAAGCAGCGTACCTACTGCACCACTTTTTTTTAGTTCATACCATGTAACATGCGCAGTAAATGCGCCAGGAGCACATTCATCCATTCCCTGAGCTATGGTCTTTGCTTTGTTTGAAAACTCTTTTATTAAAGTAAACGGAGGAGCTAATAGTATGTTTATTTTATCATTTTTAATATTCCTTATAAAATCTGCTATTTCTTCTCCCTTTGTAAATGCTTCCTCATACGCTTTATAATTAATTATTAAAGTTCTCATATTCATCTAAGAAATAACAACCTCTTAGTACATAAAACTTTCCTCTTACTATTTTTATGTTTATTTTGCGCCTTATACTCTTCTCTTGTAATATTTTATGAACGCTAGGTTTCATAAATTTCCAAGAATTTGCAAAACTACCACCAATCACTACAACTTTTGGATCTAGAACAAATAACATTGAGGATAAGTAATAACCAAAAACTGTTCCTATCTTATCAAATATCTGTATTGAAGTTTTATCCCCATTTTCGGCTTTCTTATGAAGATAAAATCCATTTATTCCATAAATTTTCTCTATGCTTCTCCCCCCTATAACGTTTTCAACACTTCTTCCATTTTTATAATCGTATATTAAATGGCCTGATTCCGTCGCAAAACCTGCTCCTTTATATATTTTGCCCTCTGAAATGATTGAACTGCCTATTCCTGTGCCCCAGACTATTATTAGCCCGTTCGGAGTTTTTTTGAGGTATCCCTTGTATAATTGATACAATGCAAAACAATTGCCATCATTTTCTATATTTACATTTTTAGAGAAGTTTCTTAAAAATTTTAGTAAATTAACACCTTTTATTGGAAGATTCGGAGAAAAAGCAACTATGCCTTTCTGGTTTAATCTTCCCGCAATTGATACATTTATTATCCCATTAGAATATGGCAGATATTTCTTTATATTTGAACCTAACTCCTTCAAAAACACATCTTTAGACTGGGGAGTCGATACTCTAATACTTTCTATTATATTATTTGGACTACTTAATATCCCAAATATTATTTTTGTGCCACCGATATCTATACACAATTTCCCTTTTACCATTAATCTTTTACTATGCTTTTTATCTCTTTTATTCTTTCTACAGGATTATCACTTTGCCAAATATTTCTGCCTATTGCTATGCCACTAAAACCAGAATCTACTGCTTTTTTTACATGCTGCAGTATATTCTCATCATCTAGTTTTTTACCTCCTGCAAGAAAAACTTTCGTTTTATCTGCAGATTTAACAACCCAATTTAATTTGGAATCATCATCAGGATACTTTAATTTTACAATATCTGCACCTAATTCAAATGCCGCCCTTGCAGCATAGGCAACGATTTCTGGTGATTCATCATCCTTTATGTTTTTACCTCTAGGATATGACCACATAATAACTGGCAGACCAATACTATGGGCTTCTTCTTCTATCTTACCAAATTCTCTTATCATAAACTTTTCATACTTACTGCCAAAATATATTGTATAACCAACAGCAGCTGCTCCTAATTTTACCGCTTCTTCTACACTTGTGTTTTGAGTTGAAAATGGTTCGCCATCAAATAAACGTGTCTTGCCATTTAATTTTAATATTAAAGGTATAGAAATTTTTTTCTTGTCGTAATAATGTCTTGCACTGCCTTTTAGAAGTATCAATGCATCCACTTCTGATTTTTGAGCTATATCAATTATATACTTAGGAGAAACGTTAAGCTCGTTGAAATCAGTCGGCCCATGTTCTAAACCATGGTCATAAGCAAGAAATACTCCTCTCATCGGTAATTTTTCCATATTATTTTTAAAAGTTTATTTCTTATATACTTATCTTGCTTTTTATTATCCTTAATTTCATATTATCAGGAGGATAACTACTTGCTAATCCTTCTTTTGCACCGTATTTTTGTATTACTTTACTAGCATTATAACTTCCTAAAGTTAGTGAATCCTCTATATTTTTATTATCATCTAAAGCTGTAACAAAACCTGATAAGAAAGCGTCTCCTGCACCTATGAAATTTATCTGCTTTGATTTAAAAACATTCGATATATAGAGATTTTCTTTATCCATAACAATAGAACCATTTTCGCCCTTTGTTATTATAGCCATCTCATTAACAGCTTTGCTTAACTTCGTTATGTTACTAATATCATTTGAGTAACCAACAAACTTTCTTGCTTCTTCATCATTCATGCTTATTATATCAATATACTTTAAAAGATGTTCCATTTTCTTAAATTTGATATTCAATTCTACCGACCCTGGATTTAAAATTGTCCTCATGTTCTTAGATTTAGCAAATTTAAGGACTTCTGTAAGAAAGTTTACATCCTTTAGAGGAAGCGGCCCAATATAAAGCCAATTAGAATCAAATTCTAAATTTAAATCTGAAAAAGATAAAGTACGTTCTATACCCCTGTGGATTAACAAAACCATATGTCCATTGCTGGAAACCACTATATTTGAGAAAGGCGTTTCTCCTTCTCCTGTTACCATAAATTGTGTAGCTATCTTCCTTTTCTTTAAATCATTAATTATAAATTTACCGTATTCATCAGAACCAATTTTTGATATCACCGCACAGTTTTTACCGAAGTTGGCAAAAGTCGCTGCTGTGTTAGTAGCGCTTCCGCCGCTAAATTCAAGAACTTTATTCACATCTATTTTTTTATCAAAAGGAATCTCTAAAAAATGCCGATTTACACCTGGTTTAAGCAGCGATTTATCTAGGAAGAGAAATGTATCTTTTGTCGCGGATCCTAACGTAACGAAATCAAACATATAATTCTGTTGTTTCCTATAAATAAAAACTTATAACTTTTACTTGACACCCAAAAGCATAAAATTTCAGATAAACCTGAGAATTCAGTTATTTGTAGAGTTATCCTGCATCTGCTGTAATTTCTTAGTTATATCATCTATAGATTTATTTGAAGCTTTTAAACGATAATCTATAATTTCGGACTTTTCTTTTAGCTCCTTCAAAATTGAAGATTTTTCTTTCTTTATAAGTATTTGACCAGATAACTGAAACAAATCCGACCCATCTTGAGTTTTCTCTACATCTTCTATTGTCCTTTTTAACTCATTATACTGCAACTGAAGCGTCTGTTTCTGAGTCGTCTCAACTTGAAGTCTCTGCCTTAATTCTTCATATTCATTTTCATTCATATTTATCAACACTTTCTATCATTTTTATAGCTTGCATTACGCTGTTATTAACAGCTAACATTATATTTAAATCAATCGCTTTAATAGTTATATCTACTTTATTTTTATCTCTTTTTACATTTGTAGCCACCCTCCTGTCAGAGGTATTATTATGCATCAGTGCTTTCGCCAAAGCTTCAGAAAATCTAGTATTTGATCTTATTTGTATATCAACTTTATATGAGCTATCTCGCTTTAACATTGTGCCCGCCTTCTGGTTTCTTTTTTACTAAAACCCTACCACCACAATAAGGACATCTTACTATGTCTCCAATTTCGGAAGAGTCTACTGTTGCCCCACAATTAAAACACTTATATTTCGACATTTTATATCACCTTCGTATTAAAACTATAAGCACTGTCCGCTATTTCTAATCCACAATGTTTACAACGCCATATGCCGGCAGAGTCTCTCTTTATTGTTAATTTTTTGCACCTAGGGCATACATACTTTTGAGCTCTTAATTGCTTTACGGCATCAACCCTTTTTCTTACACCAACACCATATCTTGCTGTTCTCATATCTCGTTATTTACGATTTTTTCGTATTTAAAGCTTAATTTATTATATTATAATGTAAATTATATTATAAATATGAAAACTAATAAGTCCGGGCTACTTTTACTGTTTATAATTTTAGTAGTATTTCTATTAGCCGTAGATAAAGCAAATGCATTCCCATACTCTCAGATAAACATCTTAGATAATATAACACAGACTTCTGGAGCTTATTCTTATTCTTCTGTTTCATACACAATAACTATGCATAATCTATCAACTTCTTCCTTTAACATAAGCCTGCCAGCTGACATAACTAACTTGACTGCATTGGGAGGTGCAAAAATAATTAAATACCCTTCATATGACTGCCAAGTTTTTTCTACATCTAACAGCTGTATTCTCGTAAACATAGAGAACATAACGAATAACACCCCTATAACTCTAAATTATAATTATTATCAAAATTATACAAGTACAAACAACTCATTCAATTCTACAATTTACTTCCTACCCTCCAGTTTTACAAGTTCGTTGACAATTAGGATGTTACTGCCAGAGAGTGCTTATGTCCCGGACAATGCTTATTATGCACCGGGAGTAGAAAGTATAATATTCTCTCTCCCAAACAAAAGATTCAATGTAACTTGGGGGCTTATAAATCAGACTTTTTCAAATTCCGCAAAGGAATATGTAGAACTACCCTTTACCATCCAATATAATCTGCAAATAAAAAAGACTTCTTCTCAAAATAATTTAGATACTATTCTAACATATCTAGTAACATCAATAATAATCTTAATATTGCTGATAGTGGCTTATTTCTTTTATAAACGAAGAAAGAAGAACGGTAATAATAGCCATAAGATGAAAAATCCAAAAACACGCAATAAAAATTTAAGATTAATGGTTGATATCTTAAACAGCGATGAAAAGCTTGTGTTGAATAGTATAAATAAAATAGGATTTACAAAACAATCCGAAATAATTAAAAAAACTACCTTTTCAAAGGTTAAAATCAGCAAGATATTATCTAAGCTTTTAAGATATCACTTAATAAAGATAAAACAAGAGGGTAGAGAAAACAAGATAAAGAGAGTGTAATTATGTTAAATAAAATGAAAGGTTACAGAGCCGAACGAAATGTAAAATTAAGTTTCGTGAAAAGAGGATGGAAAGTAGTTAGAGCAGGAGGCAGCCTTGGAGAATATGACCTTATAGCTTTTAAGAAAGGCATTTGTCTTTTTTTGCAGATAAAATCTACAAATAAACAGAAGTTTTATTATTATGGATATATGTCTGATAAATATGAAGACTTTCCCTTCAGACTTATAGTACATTTTGATCGAAGAAAGACTGTCATACTACCTCCACAAAAAGTTGTATCTATACAGGATGGAGAAAATCTAGAAAATTTTATAGATAAATTAAGTGAGTAACAGTTTCCAATAGTTTCTAGCAAATATTTTAATATCACTAAATTTTATTTTAAGTATGAGTTTTTTTATTTTAAGGACAGTTTTTGCATACTCGGACTCAAAAACTGTCTTTTATTTTTTTAACCACCAAATGCTAATTTAACACCTACAACTGCTATAACTAATATAACGCCTAATAAGATTACAGTCCTCGGCTTAATTGTTATCTTACTTTTATAATCCGAATAGTACTGAACTAACCCCCCAAACGAAGACGGCATCCTTGTCTGTGCTTTTTTATTAAACATAGTTTATAGATTATTCTGCAGTATTATTAAACTTTTCTATGTGTACTATTTTGCTTAAATCACTCTTTAAAAGATCTTTTTTTATTATTTTTTCTTCATTTGGGTAACCGACAGGTATTACCCCTCTTATCTTATATTTTTCAGGTATTTCAAGTAATTTTTTAAGTTCCTCTTGCTGTATGGTCGCTATCCAAGCACTGCCTAGATTATAGCTGCTTGCTGTTATAAGGATATTTTCTATTGCCAACGCTGCGTTCTCAACGCAGAAAGTTTCACTGTTCTCTTCATCAAATATAGCGTCCATCTTAGATTTATCACACACTACTATTATTATAAATGGGGCTGAATCTATATTTGGAGTCAAACAAATCTTGCTTATTTGGCCTTTTATTGAAGGGTTCGTTACTATTATAAATTCATACTCTCTTATACCTCCTGCAGTGGGAGATTTAACCGCGGCTTTTATCAAATTTATTATTATTTCTTCATCTACTTCTTTATCTAAAAAGTTATATGTTGTTTTTCTATTCGTTATCGCATCATTTACATCCATAAAGTTAATGATTGCTAAGAATATAAATAATTATAAATTTGTATACAAACG
>JABEBX010024304.1_pt1 | contig 26255 bp, 29 predicted proteins | sample 7245971 | NCBI WGS metagenome assembly JABEBX01 (sample SAMN14506365, study PRJNA622280) | hot springs metagenome | biome: hot spring [ENVO:00000051]|acidic hot spring [ENVO:00002120]; feature: spring [ENVO:00000027]|sediment [ENVO:00002007]; material: sediment environment [ENVO:01001048]... | reverse complement strand
TGGGGCCGTCCGGATTTGGACCGGAGTCTCAGGCTCCCAAAGCCCGTAGGATACCAAGCTACCCCACGGCCCCATATCACGTAGCTCAAAGGAAATCTCCCTCAAGCTTTCTAAGTGATTGAAATTCATGTTATAGCTTTTTCTATGGCAGCATATTACCTTATTTATCGCCAATGATAGAAAATTACATTTTTATAATACAAATTTAAACGATAAAATTATATATTAACTTCTCGTTATTGGACTATGACTGGATTAGATATATTGCTGATAATAATAATCTTCATAGCAGTGATAATACTACTTTCTGGTATTCACGTGCTTAAGGAGTGGGAAAGGGCCATAGTGCTTACCCTTGGAAAATACGGCGGGATAAAGGGGCCAGGTATAATATTTATCACGCCAATAGTAAGCAAAGGAGTTTTCGTATCAACGAGAATTCAGCCCATACAGTTCAAGACTGAGGCGACATTCACAAAGGATAACGTTCCGGTAAATGCAGATGCAGTTATGTATTACCAGGTAATTGATCCAAAAAAAGCTGTTCTTAACATACAGGACTTTTCTGTTGGAACAAATTACGCCGCTCAGACCACGCTCAGGGAAGTTATTGGAAAAACATCATTCGATGAAATACTTTCAGAGAGAGAAAAACTCGGTGAGGATGCAAGAGAGATAATTGATTCCAAGACAGAGGCATGGGGAATAAAGGTTACATCCGTCGAAATAAGGGACATAATCGTACCATCACAGCTTCAGGAGGCCATGTCCAGGCAGGCTTCTGCAGAGAGGGAGAGAAGATCGAGGGTCACGCTTGCCCAGGCAGAAGTCGAGGCCGGGCAGAAAATGGTCGAGGCATCGAAGCAGTATGCTGAGAATCCAATAGGGCTTCAACTGAGGTGGATGCAGATAATCTATGAAATCGGACTTGAAGGGAAATCAGACATGATACTTGTACCGGCGCAGCTGGAAACCGCTGGATCACCCCTGACGTTTATGGGAATTAAAGACATTATTGAGAAGAATAAAGGTACTGCACAAGATTCACAATCTCATTGAATGAAAGTTCAGACGGTCTCTTATTTTCAAATCCGTCTGGGTATTTATTGAATATATTAGAAATCATTTTTCTTTTTTTTGAAAACATATCTACCAGTATTTTATCAAGAAATTTCATATCAAATGGGTAATCATACTTCTTCTTCCTGATGTAAATGATCGCAGAATCGACCTTTGGAGCTGGAATAAAATTTGATTTGCTGACATACCTGCTTATTCTGATCTCAAAGCGTACATTTGCATTAACGTAAAGCCTTGAAATTTCATTTTCCTTTACAAGTTTGTCGGCGAATTCCTTCTGAATCATAAGTACGGATCTTTCAAATACGAAATCATATAATCTGAACAGTATTGGCGATGAGATGTAATACGGTATGTTCCCGATTATCCCTGCGTAATTATTCGGGGGAAGTTTCAGTATATCCCCATTTATAACTGTCACCCCGCTGGAAGCGTATCTGCGGGAAAGATCCATGAATATGTTCCTGTCCTTTTCAATGGCCGTAACGCTTATTCCACGTCCTGCAAGAATATCTGTGAGAATACCTGTCCCCGGGCCTATCTCCAGGATATTTTCACCCTTAACCGGGTTAAGGAGATCGACTTCGTATTCAGCGATTCTCTTGCTTTTTAAAAAAACCTGGCCGGTTTTATGCGACCATGATGTCATTTTGCAACAAAAAGCTTGTATTTTTCGTATCTATCCTTGAGCTCATCAATTAAGCGGCTTACTATCATTTTTTGCGGATTGTGTATCGTCTTCACCCTTTCAACAAGATCCGAAAAGGATGTAAAAGGTTTGTTCTTTCTCTCCTCAAGGATATTCCACATGGTCTTGTTTCCGAGGCCGGGCAGGAGCTCAAGTGTGTGGAGGCGTGCATTTATAGGTTGCGCTTCGTTAAAGAACTGCACAAATCTTGCCTCCTGCTTGTTCACAATATCTTCAAGTGTGTATGGGAGTTCATTTGCTGCCGAACTTGTAAGGTCCTTGTATGTTATTCTCCTCTTTACCGAGAGGATTTTTTTTCTCATCTCGGCATTCTTTCCGATATATACCTTTTCCCCAACGGTAATTACTTCATTCTGTTTTGGAATCAGTTCAAGAAGCTTAAATTCGGTTTCGCCAACTGCAATAACAAGAGGATTCATCCTGTAACTTCTATCATCAGGTCTGCCCTGCGGTAAATAATCAAGAACATATGCATATTCTTCCAAGCAACCACTCTCCATTAGAATTTCAAGGTTTTTAAATAATCAATAACCATATTTAAATCTTTGTCAGCGATCATAACGTTATATGCAGAGAGTATGCTTGTAATCCCATCCTGTGTGACAGGTTTGAGATCTAGTATTTTTGTTATTACCTTATCCGGTATGTCGGCCATACCCTTTATCGCAGTTTTCGCCGCTTCGGCATCTTCAGGAGTCATCCTCCTGAATCTGTCGACATAAAGAAAATTAATTTTTTCCATGTCAGAAAGTTCTTCCTTTCTGGACATGATTCCGTATACTTCCGGTATGGATATATATTTTTTATCCATTTTCATCCTTCTATGCGTTTCAAATGCACCGGGTTTGCCAGGACATATTTCACTAAAGTATCAACCTTTACAGCTATCTTGTATGAACTTCCCTGCTTTCCTACAACCTTTCCGGTATATCCCTGGAATCTGTGGTATGGAAGGCCGTTATGGATGGAGGGCTCAATGTTTATTGCCACCGTATCACCCTCATCAAATTCCTGCATAATTTTACGTATTACAGATCTTTTTCTCTCTTCGTTGCTCTTTGTCATTTTCCTTCTTGAACCCGATCTGGGTCCATGAGACATTTTAACCATTATTCATCCCCTCTGCATATATTGATAACGTCCAGTTCTTTAATTTCAAGATCCTCCCCATAAATAGCTGACAGACTTGGATTTGTTCTGCCGTCATCGCCATTCACGAGTTCCTTAATATATGTCCCGGCTTCCGCCTTTATCACTATTTCGGCATTATTCGCTTCAACACTGGTTATTTCCATTGATTTAACCAGTCTTGTCCGCACCATATCTGATCTTGTCTTGGCAACTCTTAATGGTGTTCTCTGATATATATTTTTTCCGTTCAATGATTCAACTGCCGCTTTCAGTCTTGAAGCTTCAATATTTTCTTTCGAAACTATGGTGGCCCTATAAACTTTGTCATACCTTTCCTGCTTTATCTTTTTGACAGTTTCTCTGTCAACGAACTTCAGATCAGATATATATACGCCTTTGCTGGCGCCATTTACTGTATTTTCAAGATCTATGAGTGATATATCCCTTATTTTAGGGCTTTCAGATTCTATCACAAATTCTCTCCCGTTTCCGAGCATCCTTACGTCTACGTCTTCCCTTCCTGCACCGTGCAGATAGTAATTTGATCCACCTGTAAGGGAGTTCATTGCCTCCCCGATCACCGATTCCACAGAATCGCCTGATGGTCGGTGTATCCATCTTGTCTGTGGCATATCGCGTCTCAATTTCTTGTATTTTCCATAAACGTATAAGCTCTTTATCAGAACGTTTGCATAATCATATTCGGTATTTACAGTTATTATAATATCCGGATCGTCTTTCCTGTAGTTTTTTCCTGATTTAAGGGAGAAATATTTCCCAAATTCCCTGTTGAATTCCTTTTTGATGATCTCTCCCCTTGATCCGAATTTTTTCTGTATTTCCTCCTCTTCCATGATTACACCTTCAGCGAATACAGAACCTATCAGGAATGTCTCATACTGGTATCCTTTTAGTTTATCGTCTATTATTGAAAAGTAGCCGTCAAATCTCTTAAAAATTCCAGAGCATAGCCTGCAGTTTTCTTCGTCGGGTAATTCTGCTCTGTCGATGCCTTCCGTGCATTTATAGGAGAAGATGAGCATGTCACCACGCTGATCATTCGTTAACCCTGAGCCTATTGCCGCAAAAATTCTGCCTGTGCATCTTCTGCATAAATTATTTGAAAAAATATCTTTTAGATCATACATAAAATATGTTATCTTGCCAAAATTGTTTTTTCAATGCTTGGACGGTCCTTCACGAATACTCTTGAACCGCACTCGCATTCTATCTCGGAGGTTCCCATGGATTTCTCCAGAAGCCTCCCGCATCTTACGCATTTATAGGTAGTCATTCCTCTATTACCTTCTCCTCATATGCTGGGGTGTATGAACCGCCCGCAAATTTATATCCGCAGTGCCTGCATTCCCATATCCCTGATGCTGTTCTTTTGACCTTTTTCTTCTTGCATGATGGGCAGACATAAAAGGCTATTTTCTGTTTGTATATTTCATGCCATTCTTTCCTTAATGTTACACCATATCTGGGACCGAAACGACCTGCTGCTCCAACCTTGTTAGTTCGTCTTGACATCTATTTCACCTGAAATATTTTTCCCTTATTTTGTTTCCAACCTCAGTTGACATCTTAATTGCATTTTTTATATCATCGACAGTAAACGTTCCTATTTCACCTTTTTGCATGGCTCTTATATGCCCGTCTTCTGTTGTGGTGACCGTTATCCTCCCACCGCATATCTGGTCCTCTTCAAGCGAAGGATCGCAAACGAGCACATCACCCACTTTCACCATTGTCACTGATATTGGTGTACTGATGATTGGGAGCTTAAAATCTTCCTTTCCTTCCCTGGAGGCCGGAACTATGGCATTTTTTAGAGCTGAGACCGCTGCAATTGTGCATGCATCTATTAGATTCCCATCGTAATCAAGAACGTTTATGTCAAGAAATACTATCCATACCTTTTTGCCAGGTTCTATCACAAGGCTATCAGGATTTATCATCTTGCTTTCTCTTATTCCGCGATCCACAACTCTTGAAAGCTCAATGGCCATATCATTTGGGGGCCCGGCTTCAAAGCTTGGGAAAGCTATAGGAAGCAGCTCGACATTTGTGGTAAGAACTCCCTGTTCAGGAGTATCAGGAAATGGTTCTCCAGATTCTATCTTGATACCGGCAACTACCTTTGTCTTCCCCAGCGAAACATACGCCGATCCGGAGGCCCTCGAGACATAGTTTTCCTGTATATTTATTTCCCTGAAATCTTCAGGGGATCTCCCGTCTATTCTCTTCCCATCCTTCATTGTGGAAAGAATGAAATTCTTTCTTATTTCTGACAATATATCAGCTGATTCTTTAACCATTTTATTCACCGCCCTTGAATTCTTCAAGCTTATATTTGCTCAGCAGAGCATCCCTCTGCACCTGTGATATTTTCTTCATGGCTTCAAGCATCATGCCCTGTGCCTCAAAGAATTCATCCTGAGTGACATCGCCATCCATCTGTAGAAGAACTATTTCGCCAGTCTTTGGCATTATCGCCATGGGTATGTCTGCCTCTCCGAAGTTATCTTCTTCCTTTGACAGATCCAGAACAATGTGACCGTCTGCTTTTCCCGCAGTACAGCCAACTATCATGTCCCTCATAGGAACCCCTGCATCCGCAAGTGCCACAGTAGCGGCGGTAAGACCGGCTATTCTTGTTCCTGCATCTGCCTGCATGATTTCTATGTAGACATCTATTTGGGCTCTTGGAAACTGCTCTATCATAATTGAAGTGCTCAGCGCCTCAGATATTATTTTGGATATTTCCATTGTTCTCCTATCCGGGCCAGGCCTCTTTCTTTCATCAACAGAGAACGCAGCCATGTTGTATCTTGCCTTTATGACTGCATGGTCGATATCCTGAGAATGCTTCGGATATGCTTCCCTAGGTCCGTAGACTCCAACCATTATCTTGTTTCCGCCCCATTCTATGTACGCAGAGCCGTCGGCCCTGTTAAGAACTCCCGTTTCTATTTTTATAGGCCTTAATTCGTTAAAAGACCTCCCATCCAACCGGATGTTGTCATCATTGATGAGCTTAATTTTGCTTTCCGTCTGCATCACCTTTCAATCCCTTCAAATACTTTTCAACTCTGTCAGTAAGTCCCTCAGTGTGGGCTTCCCTTTCTATCATTTCGATGGCAGATATTGCCATAGTAACACCGTCGATCGGGCCATCGATCCATATCAGTCCATTCTGGCCTATTATTATGCGTGTTGCTGTTATTTCCTTGACCATGTTAACCATGGCCCCGCCTTTTCCTATGATTCTCGGCACTCTTGACGAGTGTATGAGAACCATATGGCCGCCTTCAAGTTTTTTAAGGCCGGGTTCTTTCATGGTAAGCCAGCTTTCTTTTATTTCATTCACGCTCATAATTTTGCTATATACGTAATCCCCTGAATTAATATATTTTTTCAGGTCTCCAGATGAAATTCTCCATGGAGTATCATTCATGTGAAGCATTGCAAAATATGGTGAGTTTATGTCGACTGTCCACGTAGAAGGCCCGACTTCTATGACCTTTCCTATGACCTTATCACCCTTTCTCGGTATGTACTGACCCGAGAAGGGAACGACATCCACGAATTGATCGTTTATCTGAAGAGTTCCGAAGAATTCAGAATAGTATTTCTCATCGCTATCCCTGTATATACCGTTCCTCATCTTTCCCTGAATATCTATTGAATCCCCGGGCAGGACTATTTTCTTGATATCACCCACTTGTTACACCTTCATTCTATATATGTTGCCAATATAGTGATTTGGATAATATATTTTCGGTTTATTCTATGACAGCAGGTCCTGTTAGTTTATTTTAAAATATTTTTCCACATGATGCGGGCCTGATGGTTGATTCCCGTATACGGCATGTATGAGATGCAACACCCGTGTTGTGAAAAATATAGGGAAAAGGAGGAAGAAAAGGTGCTATAAGTTTGTTGATGAGATGAGAACCATCAGGAATCGTTATCGAAAATGATAGAGATCTTAAGAATACGCCACCGGGAAGAAAATAAAAATCGCATTCAAAACTGGATTAAAAAAATACCATGATCTCTGTAAATCACTGTTTAATCATATTTATTATGTATATATCGGATTACCTGCAGAGGGCTCATTGGCATAAGCGTATCATGCCTGGCTCCAGGAACAATAGAATTTTTCTGGATGAAATAAAGGCCGTTAAATGAGATGTTTTTTACAATTCCTGACGTTTTTATAACCAAATTTTAATTAAAATAAAAAGCTTCGAGGACAATAATATTATTATTTGAGTACCTTGATCTGCACCTTATCTCCGCCTTTCCTTGAAATGCTCTCCATTATATCGCCCTGAAGACCTGCCGGCACCTCAAGAACCCCCATCCATGAACCGTCTTTTCCCCATTCCTCCTTTGTTATATATCCTGACCTGCTCAGTTCTCCATAAATCCGGCCATAAGCGTCGCCAATTAAACGAACGGCCATTCTTGCCTTTTCAAACCTTATCGGTATTAATGGCATTATGGCTTTCAGCACAGACTGAACCTGCTCCTCTGCGCCCTTAAAGGGATCAACGTGTACCTTAGCCTCATCCATGGCCTGGGATATGCGGTATGGTGTGTGCGGTGTGTTTGTTTGCGGATTTATACCCTCACGCACTATTATGTTTATTATCTGTTTTCTCCGTTCATCATACATCTCCCGCCTTTGTTCTGTTGTAAGCTGTATCTGCCCTTTCTTCACTATTTCTATAGCTACCTGGGCAATGTTTACGGTCTTGAAGGCTTCCTTCAGCGATTCCTCACTCGCCTTCTCGCCTTTTCTAACATCTTTGTATATCTCCGGCATTGCAAGATCGTTTTCAGTGTCTATCTGGCCCTTCTTTATCTTCTCAATAGCGTCAGGATCTACAAGGATTTCAAATCGATAAGCATGAGATTCAAGTCTGGCCACAATTGCATCTTCTACTTTAACCATAAAGAGAAATTGTATTTATAGATAAAAATATATCATTATTTCAGAGGTATGTCTTTACCTCATCCTGACTGTATGTTCTGTATTTTCCATCCACAACAATAGATGAAATTTCAGGGTTTTTCAGCTCCTCGCCCTCTTCAAGTGACGATTTAAGGGCCTTTATTCCAAGAGCTACAGCTTCCTTCTCTGAAAGACCATCTTTATACTCCTTTTCCAGATAAACAGTAACAGCTTCCTTTCCTGATCCGATTGAAGTGGCTTTGTATTCATTTATTGTTCCTGCAGGATCACAGTCGAACAGTCTCGGCCCAATGGTATCAACACCGGCAAATATAAGTGAAACACCGTATGGCCTGACTCCTCCGTACTGGGTGTATTGCTGCATCTGATCGGCAACTCTCTTGACCAGATTCTCAATATTCACAAGGGAACCGTAGGTAACCTTTTCCTGCTGGGTGCTTATTCTCGCGAAGTCGATAAGAACTCTTGCATCAGCTACCAGCCCGGACGTGACGGCTGCCACATAATCATCAATTAACTGAATTTTTTCAAGAGAATTCTGCTCTATAAGCTTGCTCCTTATCTTTTTGTCCGAAATTATCACTATGCCATTCTTGAATTTGATTCCTAAAGCGGTTGACCCTTTTTTTACAGCCTCTCTTGCATATTCAACCTGAAATAACCTTCCATCTGGCGAAAAAACAGTAATTGCCCTATCATAAGCCATTTGACCCTGTTGCATTTTTATTCCTCTAGGCTCCTATAATCAAACGAATAATAAATATTTCTTTTATCTTTTGGAATGAATATTTGAAATACATTACTCATACGTAAGTAATTACTCAATAATTAAATATGCTAATATGATAAACTATTATGCTTGGAACGTTTGATGACAGGCCGCTTGGATACTTTCACATTAAAAACGTAATAGTAAACGGCATCGGAATATTCTCAGACGCATATAACCTCTATGCAATAGCGCTTGTTTATTACCTGGCATCATCATTCCTTAAACTTAACGCCATAGAAAGTTCTTTCATGACCTCAGGAGCATTCTTTGGGGCTGCCGTGGGGGCAATTATCTTCGGGGTTGTTGCCGATAAGATAGGGAGGAAACCCATGTACGGCATCGATCTTATACTTATAACTATAGGTGCCTTTTCACAGTTTTTTGCCGGTGGATTTGACTGGCTATTCATATCGAGAATTGTGCTCGGTCTTGGAATTGGTGGAGATTACGTGCTTTCACCTGTAATAATGGCTGAGAATTCAAACGCAAGGGATCGCGGAAAGCTCATGGTTTTCACTTTCCCGGTAATGGCGGCGCTTGGAGCCATGCTTGCGGCTTTTGTCGATCAGGTTTCGTCCATATTTTTTGCTCCGGCAATGGTATGGAGAATTGTGCTCGCATTTGGTGGAGTTCCGGCGCTGTTTATTATATACTTCAGGAGAAAGATACCTGAAACGGCAAGATATTCAGCCAGGATAAAGGGTGACGAATCGGAAGTGGAGAAAATAGAAAAGATGACTGATTCGCACATAAACATTGACCGTGACAGGGAGAAATTTTCAAAGAGGCTAAAATCATCACTGTTTCTGATCATGATTTCATCTATACTATGGATTCTTTATGATATGTATTCGTCAACATTTGCAATATACGGCCCTATAACAATTGCCGAAAACCTTGGCCTTACGCCAGTTTCGTTCACATATTATGCAGAAATATTCGGCGGCATTCCGGGGGCGCTCATATGTGCAATTCTTATAGACAGAGTCGGAAGGAAGAAACTGATTGCTGCAGGCTACTCCGGAGTTTTTGTGTTTCTTCTGATGTATTCACTTCTGCTCGTACATCCAGCGATTTTCGGGTTCAGGTATTCTGGAGGCATAAGCCCGGCGAAGCTTGCCGGAGACGCTGCGGTTCTTGGATTTTCATTCTACCTCCTTAATTTCCTGTTCTCTGCATCAGGCCCTGCCTCGATAATCGGAGGCGCAATGATAACTCCAGAACTTTCTCCCACGAAGGTCAGGGGAACGGCCCAGGCAATGACTGTTGGCTTCGATAGAATTGCAAATGCAGTTGCATTAACGGCGTTTCCCCTTTTGTTGATCAGATTCGGGCTTTCCTCAATACTTCTGGGATTCTCTGTTATAGCCGCGCTTTCAATAATCGTAACAATGCTGTGGATACCCGAGGCAAGGAGAAGAACACTGGAGGATATTTCCGGAGAAATGATCCCGAAGTTAGGAGTAGCCGGATCCGGAAGAAAATAGTTACAACTTATCGAAAAAGAAAGATCTAATAGCAAGGAAAGCTTCATGAATACGATGAAAACCGGACCAGTGACTTCCAGTGCATTCAATATGGCAAAGCGGAAAAACCATGCGTTCTAAAAAATGTTTATTAGCGGCGCAGCATATTAGGCTTTGATGGGATATAACGGCAGAGTGTTTGACAACCATTTTCATCTGAATTACAATGGGGATTTCCTCAGGTCCATAGACACTTTTATCAGGGCCGGCGGCAATGCCATAAACCTCACAAACCTGCCAGATGATGCCGGATCCGATAATTACTACAAAAATATCTATGAAAATACGATAAAGATGGCAGAGAAGATAAGGATTGAGAGAAACATTGAGGTTATCGTCACCATAGGGCCATATCCCCTTGATTATTTCTATTTTAAGGATCATGGGATTAATGCATCAGAAATAATGAAAAATGCGATACTGCTGGCAGCTAGGTATATAAAGGATGGAAAAGCAGATGCGATTGGTGAGATAGGATTCCCACATTTTCCTGTGGACGGCAATACATTTTCGGTATTTCATGACCTCCTGGATTTTACATTCTCAGTGGATTCCGATATAAAAGTCCCTGTGGTACTTCATACGCATGATCTTGGCCAGAACGATTACCTTGACATTGATAACATGGCACGCAGGTATGGGATAGCAGGACTTATAGTAAAGCATCATGCACGCGTCAACGATCTATCAGTGAAGAGTGATACATGGAAATCCATCCCGGCGACAAGAAAGAATATAAGAGATGCTCTCCCTGTAACAAGGGATTTCATGATGGAAACAGACTTTGTTGACGATCCCCACGACAGTAATCGTTATCTTCCAGCGGACTCTGTTCCGAAAAGAAAGATCATGATCCAGCAGGAATATCCGGATGCTGATGATATATTCTCAAAAATATTTCAGGATATTCCGGAAAAAATATACAGTCGATTAAAGAAATAACTATTTATTCTGGTATATTTTTAATAGATCCTGATCTCAAATAGTTGCCATACCTGAAATGTGCGATGCCAGTGCCGATTCAGGGGAGATACCGGAAGATATCGTTTCTATATTCCGTTGCCATTCCTTAAATGGACAGTCCCCATCAAAAGTTGTGTTGCAATAGCGGAGTTCCATGATAAGCAGGATCGTAACTTCCAAAGGTGTATGCCAGCACGGTTAAAAGAAGTTACAACGTGAATGCCTTAAACAAATATGACATAAGAAAGTTTGTGCAATATATGGCGTTTATGCTGAAAGGTACCGGTTTTACCAGTAATTTTCGTTTATATATTCTTCATATAGTTCCGAAAGGTAGTTTTTGCTTTCCTCCTCGCAGTTATATAGCGATCGGAGCAGGCTTTCCATGGTGGTGTTCTGATATTCCTTTGAGACTAGGTTTATCAGGCTCTGGAATTGCTCTTCCTCCTTAATGGATGCAATAAGCACATCTTTTATATCATTCGGATTATAGTTATCATGTGTATCAACAAGATGCTCTATCATTTCAAAGCTGGAACTGTCATTTCCAATATTTTTTATCTCACCAGACCAGAGAAGTTTTCCTATGTTAAGCTGGCTTTTTCTCTGAAGGTTTGCTATCTTAAGCAATAATTTTTTAACGTTATCCTTGCTTGCTTCTGATGCCATTTTAAGATATTCCTCTTGCCTTTCTTTTTTAATATCCGATAATCTTTTCATAAGTTTTTCCAGAACATCGTTGTAATTCTTTCCAGAAATTGTCCCATTTTTTACGTTCATGGCAATTGATACCATGCACTTATGATTAATATACGTTTTTATAATTCAGGGCTACATTTTTTTATGCTGTGAATACCGCCATGATATCTTTGACGTAGCCTTACCCAGCGTTTCAAGCAGGTTTCGGAACTTTAATATAAGTTGATCCTATAAAGCGCCGTTATATTAAATGTGGGCGCATGGCCTAGCCTGGATAGGGCAACAGCCTCCTAAGCTGTGGATCAGGGGTCCAAATCCCCTTGCGCCCGTTTTTTATCAATCAGATCATTGATGATATATAGGATGATATTCCACCCAGTATCCTTTCATTGACCAGTGATGGCTTTCTCCACGAAAAGATTGAGGGCTCAAGGTAGCATGAAAGCGAGCAGGCATTGCAGCTTTCGTAGTTTTCCCATTTATATTCGTTCCACAGCTTCATTATATCTGTTTCCCATACCCTTGTGCTTCCACTGTATTCATTTATAACATAACATGGTGTCACTATCCTGCCCTCAGGATCGATATTTATGGTAAGCCATGGCTTGCATGTCCATTTTTTGTTAAAATACCATGAATTGATGAGCGATTCAAAATATGAATTTGAGTTTATTATGGGTGCGCCATCCCTCTTGAGCTTCTGGAGCTTTACAAGTGTATTATAAAGATCATCTTTTTCGGGGGAAATCCTGTTGGCGGCATGATAATCATATGATACCTGTATATTTACACTGACCTTCAGGCTTTCAGCAAGATCCAGCACCTTATCAATTTCGTTCATGTTGTTTGTCGTTATAGTGGTGCTCATAGACACAGGCACATATTTTTTTGCTTCCCTTATCCCTTCGACTGCATGGTCAAAAGATCCCGGGACTCCTCTCTGCTTGTCGTGTGTTTCCTTCATTCCGTCAATTGAGATGAAAAGATAGTCCAGATAACGGCCAAACTCATTTATTCTTGATTTAATAAGCCACCCGTTGGAGACGAGAGACGTGTGGAACCTTTCATGCGATGCTCTAAGTATATCCGGAAGATCTTTCCTCAGCAACGGCTCTCCACCCTCAAAACCAAGGAATGAAACATTGGCTGCAGCAAGAGAATCCATCATCTTTATCTCATCGCCAAGAGATAGCAGCTTTTCATCCTTTCTTCTCCAGAATGGGCACATATCGCATTTAAGGTTGCATGAATAAAGTAATTTATGGCCTGCTATTACAGGTGTTTTCATCCCTTTAAAATTGAGTACCTTCCTTTTTAATGTCCGCCCTATTACAGGTACAATGAGTGCCATATTTTATGTACACGATACCATTATTTAACGTTTCTTGATCAGCAGGCAGGAATATTCGGTTTGTATGTTGAAATAAAAAATTATCTAAAAATGTGGTATAAAATAAAAAACGTTACCATTTCAATTTCATATCCCTTGCAGCCTTGACCTCATCTATTCTGGATATCGCCGTGTTTTCTGGCATTTTCTCAAGTTCTTCAACACTTTTGTCGAGTGCTGATATGAAGATTTGCGCATAAGAATCCAGATCATTTTTACTGGCAGATTCGGTGGGTTCTATCATCATCGCTTCCTTCACGATAAGCGGGAAATAAATAGTTGGTGGATGTACACCATTGTCAAGCAGATATTTTGCGATGTCAAGGGCCTTTTTACCCGTGCTCTCAGTTGAGAGAACGAATTCATGCTTCTTCAATGGATAATACGGTACCTCAAATTTACCCTCGAGCTTCTTCTTCAGGTAGTTTGAATTCAGGACCGCTTTGATGCTTGCGTTCTTAAGGCCCTCTTCACCGTTATATGTGACATAGGACCATGCACGCAGAATCACGGAAAATGACCCATAAAATGAAGAAACGCGCCCTATTGTGTTCTTGAGGCTGAAATCCAGAAAGTATTGCTTCCCGTCAAACGCAACGATCGGAACCGGAAGAAATTCCTTAAGGAATGATTTCACTGCCACTGGCCCGGATCCAGGACCACCACCACCATGCGGTGTCCCGAAGCTTTTATGAAGATTAAAATGCACTATGTCAAAGCCCATGATGCCCGGTGAGGTGATTCCAAAATTGGCGTTAAGATTGGCGCCGTCGTAGTAAAGAAGAGCACCGGCATCGTGCATTATTTTTGCTATTTCAACTATATTCTGCTCAAAAATACCAAGGGTGTTTGGATTCGTGATCATCAGCGCTGCCGTTTTTTCAGATATTGCCGCTCTCAGAGCATCCACATTCACCATGCCCTTTTCATCCGAAGGCAGTTCTATAACGTCAAAACCACCCATAGTAGCGGAAGCCGGATTTGTTCCATGCGCAGAATCCGGGATTATTATCTCTGTCCTCTTCTCTTTCCTGTATTCGAAGTATTTCCTTATTATAAGTATTCCTGTAAACTCACCGTCTGCACCTGCCATGGGCTGAAGTGTTACAGCATCCATGTCAGATATCTTCTTGAGGTATTCCTGCATCTCGTACATCACCTTCAGGGTACCCTGAATTGTGGAAAATGGCTGATAGGGGTGAACATTTGTGAAGCCGTCAATGGATGCAATTTTATCGGCGTATTTTGGATTGAATTTCATGGTACAGGATCCGAGGGGGTACATTCCAAGATCAACAGTGTAGTTCATTTCTGAGAGCCTTGTGTAATGCCTTACGACATCAAATTCTGATACTTCGGGAAGTTTCAAATCTTTTCTTGCCAGTGATGGATCTATCAATTTTTCTGCGTTTCCCGGATCTTCGTTTATGGCAAATGAATTTTCAGATTTTATATCCTTTATCAATGGTTCGTCATAATATGCCTGCCTGTAATTCATGATATCACCTCTAAAGCCTTTGCAAGTTTAGAAATAGATTCTGCGCCATTCTTTTCGGTTACCGTGAAAAATGTTCCGGTATTCAATCCTGTATCTTTTATGAGTTCCCTGAGTCTGGTTCCTCCGAGGATTCCATTCTTTGCCAGTTTCTCCTTCACATCATTTTTCATGTCGAAGAGAACGTCTGAAAACGAGAGGGAATCAAAATATTGATGTATGCCTATTTTTTTAAGTTCCGTTTCGAGATCCCTGGCATGCTTTATCGTAAGCAAAGCAACCTTCTTCAGGCCATTCTTTCCGAGTATAGAAAGGTACGATGATGCTGCAAGAGTTAAAAGGGCCTGGTTTGAGCATATGTTGCTTGTGGCCTTTGCCCTCCTTATGTGCTGTTCTCTTGTCTGGAGCGTCATGACATATGCCCTCTTTCCGTTGTGATCTACAGATTCTCCTATAAGCCTTCCGGGAGATTTCCTTACATATTCTGACTTAAAGGACATAAGCCCCAGGAGAGGTCCACCGAAATTCATGGGTATACCGAGCTGCTGGCCCTCTGCTATCGCTATGTCGGAATCATAGGCACCGGGTGGCGTAACTGCGCCTAATGATACCGGGTCAACATAACTTATTATGATGGCTGATTTTTTTATGTCTCCGACCTTTGTCACATTTTCATCAAGTATTCCGTATCCATTTGGATTTTCAACCACAATAGCGGACGTATTTTCACCAATTTTTGAAGACAGATCGTCCAGATCTATTTTACCGGATCTGTTCATTTTATACTTCCGGAATATGATACCTAAGCCCCTGCCGTAACTATTCATAACAGCAAGTTTGCTGTCATATGTGCTTTCCGGAATCAGTATTTCATTTTTGCCGTTTATCCTGTATGCCATTCGAACAGCTTCACCGAGAGCTGAATAGCCGTCGTACATGGATGCATTCGTAAAGTCCATTTCAAAGAGATCCGAGATAAGGCTCTGGTACTCAAATATCGACTGCAGCATACCCTGTGATATTTCAGGCTGATATGGTGTGTATGCATCCAGAAATTCCGATCTGCCAAGGATATTATTCACGGCTTCCGGGATTATTCGATCGTATATCCCGTTACCCAGAAAGTTTACCATGTCAGATTTATTTTCACTGGCGTAGAGTTTGGCCCTCTGAACAACCCTGTATTCTTCGAGTCCCCTGCCTATTCCCATACTCTGTTTTCTCACGTTCTTCGGTATATCTGAAAAAAGTTCGTCGACACTTGAAAATCCTAAAAATTCCAGCATAGATGATATCTCATCCATGAATGACGTAGCGTTTTCAGTCATTTATTTGTTTGCTTTGTACACTGAAATCCGGCATTTACTGATATTTTATTAATACTTGTTATCAACTCGCATCATATAATTTCTAAAAACATATGAGAATCATTCCGTCAATTATATCCGGTTTGATATATAGTACCCGTAATCCCGGATCCTGGCATGGCCAGTAGCTTGAATGATTATTGGCACCTGCAAAGACACTTATAAATTATTGAATAAGTATATTAATGAAAAGCCGGTAATTCATGCGGAAGTGCCGGCAAAAAAACAAAAAAATGATCCGGCTGATCAAATTGAGCAGTTAAGGCAATGGCACTTCATGAATGGATACTCTGTAAAAACCATGTATTCGAATATTGCACCCTGCTATAATGGGCATATGATCAGGCCGGCGAAGCTTAAACATTAACAGATATACGCTAACACTGTTCGGTAATCACAGCTTAAATACTTACAGGCAATCTGATGGCATGGCACTAAAGTTTCAGATGCCAAGAGAACATGGACTTGTTGTCGTCTGGCTTAATGCCTTTTTAATATCCATTTTTGTTTCAAAAACTTATTCGCTGTATGGTATTGTGACGATAATACTTCTGTCATTCACGTTCATAATTTATGACCCGCTGATCAGCATGATGAGATTACAGAAAGCCAAGAGAAATGTTTTGTACTATTTTTCCCATGACTATGCATATGTGCCTGCAATTGTTCTTCTGATAGTGGGATGGCTTTTGTTTGAAGTATTATATAGAAAGCTCGATATTTATGTGATATTAATTGCGCTTGCGGTATTCGTAGTTCTCTATCTTCTCTTTCCTATGGGAGAAAGGAAAGCATATACCAGGGGCGTATCAATAATAAGCGTAACTTCATTTTTCCTTATAATTGTATCATCATTCACCGCAGTATTGAATTCAGAGGAAATTTTCCTTTTTATAATATTTTCACTTATCGAAGTAATGCTTGGAATGGGGCCTGTAGAAATTAATAACGCAAAAATAGAGAGGAAAAATTTCACCGGCATATTCCTGGGGAGAATGATTCCTGTTTACCTGATATCCGTGGCGATATTGATTGCCATCTCAATTTACGTTATGGATCGCTGGTGGATCTTTATCGTCATATATACGGTTTTTTTCCTGTCATTTCCGTTTATAAAAACCTGGAGGATGAGAAACATAGGGGTGATTGCAACTGTATTCAATATAGTCGTTCTTGTATGCATTTCATTATTATTTTTCAGATCCGTTTAAGTGATACCCGTGTTCCTGACATCTGAACAATGAAAGGTCTGATATGTTTTTGAAATTGAGAGTCATATAGCCACATTTTTATAGTTATGATGAAAACCTTGAGTTTATGCACATAAAGCGAATCCATTATCCCTAAATCTCTGGATCTCACCCGCAGTGGATTTTAAGCGTAACCATATAAGTTAGGGACAGGAATGCTCCAAAGCGATGAGCCCCGATAAGATTCTTTCCATAAGGAAGATCTCATCAGTATGAGATTCCCGGATTTTAATAAGATACATTCAGAACCGTTCCATGGGCATTATGAAAGCGATTCTGGGATTCGGGCAATAAGGGATAAAAGTACCCGGTTACGCCACTAATTTGATAATCAGATCTATAATTGCTTTCAAAAAATGCATTAAAACTGTTAACAGATTCCAGAACTTCAATCGACGTATGATCCTTTTGCAAGCCTGTTAAGAAGGTATATGAAAAAGGGGACTCCTATTATTCCGGTTATTATTCCTATTGGTATTGTTTCCTGCGATATTACAAGTTTGGAGATATCATTGGCTACTATGAGGAATATGGATCCGAAGATGGCAGATGATGGTATTACATATTTGTTTGAACCACCGTAAACAAGGCGCGACACATGAGGCATTATCAGGCCAACAAATCCTATAAGGCCAGATATTGATACTGCTGCCGAGGTACTGAGGGTTACAAGTGCTATGAGAATTGCTTTTGATCTTTCAACGTTGACCCCTATGGATCGTGCATGCGCTTCTCCCATCTGAAGCGCATCGAGCTCCCGCCTCTGCAGAAATATAAGTATGGATGTTATTGACGTAACCAGGAAAAGCATTGATATTTCCTCCCATGTTATAGCCTGCAGGGATCCCAGAAGCCAGAAATATTCTGTACCTTCAAGGTTTATGTTTGTGTATATCAGGAATGAGACTATGGAGGACGCAAAAAATGATAGCGATATGCCGATAAGAAGGAGATATGTTGGTGGCACTTTTCCATGCCTGTATGATATCATATAAACGATTCCAACTACCACCATGCTGAATATGAATGCATTCAGCTGCATTGTGTAAAAGCCAAAGAAAGAAAGGGAAAGTGTAATGCTTATGACAGCCCCAAGCGCGGCTCCGCTGGATATTCCTATAATATATGGCTCTGTGATTGGATTTCTGAATATGCTCTGTATTACGGCCCCGCCTATCCCGAGGGTTGATCCTATAAGTATACCCCCTATTATCTGGGGTTCTCTCAGGGAGGTTATGATTCGATACTGGGTCAATGGAACCGATGCGTGTACAAAGCTGCCTAAAAATGGAATCTGGCCTGCAACTATGTATAACGTGTTCCTGACAGGTACGTTCACGCTTCCAATTCCCATGGAAAATATGGATACGAATAGGAGAAGAAGTATCGATATCCCGAAAGAGATGCCGATTCTGTGGTTTATCTGAAATTTGTATTTTCCTCTGTTTTCAAACAAATACTCTTACCTCTATCAAGTTCACTTTACTAAGGTTAAATTTATTTTAGATTTAAAACTTACCTCTGTATCAAGTCGATAAAAAATTTTATATATGAAGTTATTTTACCAAAAGTAAAGTAATTTGAGTGATCTGAAATGAAAAAAAGAAATCAAATACTGACAATTGCTGTTGTTCTGATTATAATTGCCGGATCATCGGCATATTTCTACGAGAATGGCATTGGGACACAGAATAATGTTAAAGTTTATGCTCCCGGAGAAGCGCTGCCGTTTCACAACCTGACAAGAATCGTATCGCTCCTGCCGAGCATAACGGCAAATATATACGCTATCGGGGCGGAGAAGGATTTAGTCGGAATAAGTACGTATACATCATATCCGGCCAACATTTCCCTGCCCGTAGTCGCCTCACTGAGTACGGTAAATTACGAGGAACTTGTGAATCTATCACCCCAGGCCGTTATAACTATACCTGATTATTATCCGTCATCGGTCATCGAAAAAATAGTTCAGCTGGGAATTCCGGTTGTAGAGGTTGGACAGGATAATTTTTCCCAGATAGAGCAGCAGATCACCGCACTTGGACAGATCACCGGAACATCGTATAACGCCAGCCTGACAAATGTCTGGATTAACCAGACGCTTTCTGAACTGGGCACTGATGCTGTGAATTATTCTAATGGCACAGCCCAGACCGTTTTCTATCTGCTGAGCACTGAAGGCGGATACTGGACCGCAGGAAATGATACGTTTATAAATGATTTCTTCAACATAGCTCATTTAAAAAATATAGCAAACGGGACCGGTTACTATACGATCTCTGCTTCTTTGATCATAAGTGGAAATCCCAAAATTGTCATCCTTGATCAGTATGTGAATTCCAGCGTAATGACGTCAACACCAATGAGCTATACCAGTGCTTATACGAATGGGAAATATTACTCAATATTCAACGATGATTATTTTAATGAACCTAATTTCAGGTCCGTTTACGCAGTCCAGTGGATCTTAGATGAGGTTTACGGCAAGAATGTAAACATTGCGGCTTTTCCCATCGACCTGAACGACAATCCTGAGCCTGTGATACTGAGATGATCTTTCACAGGCCCAGCTTTATTACTATGAACAGAGAGAATAATGTTATTATAAGAACCGGTAAGGCGTTTGCAAACCCGACTTTCATGTAATACAGTGAATTTATTGATATCCCTTTTTTTCTATTAAGCGTGTACAGCCACAGGAGTGTGGCAAGCGATCCTATTGGCGTGAACTTCGGGCCTATATCATTCCCTATTATATTTGCATAGACAAGGTAAGGATTACCTGAAAAATGCGCAATTGTGAGATCACCCATCATGACCGAGGGCAGGTTGTTCATCGCCGCGGCCATAAAGCCAAAGAGAAGGCCTGATAATAACGTTGATACCGGGTTCCCGAGAGACATAAAGAATGAAACAACGTATACAAGAATCTGTGTGAGCCCTGCATTTCCCATACCGTAAACAACGATATACATGCCAAACGAAAATATGACGATCTGCCAGGGCGCCTCATACAGGACTTTTCTGGTGTTTATGATCTTTCCGTATTTCGCTACAGCGAGTATTATCAACGCGGCAGGAAGCGCCACAAATGATATGGGAACGCTGTCAAAACTGGTCAGGAAATATGCCAGAATGAGAATAACGATAAATGGAAATGAGATCCTAAAAATCCTCTTATCCACAATGACGGTTTTCTCATCCGGCAGCTTCTCATTGCTGTATTTTTTTGGAAGGGCCTTCCTGTAGTAAAGGTAGAGGAATCCAAGGCTTGCCACTATGCTGACAGCGTCAGGTATCATCATGGTTTCGGCATATCTTGCGAATGTTATGAAAAAATACTGTGATCCTATTATATTCACAAGATTGCTCACCATGAACGGGAGGCTTGAGGAATCCGCTATGAATCCGGTCGCTATTACGTAAGGGATGGCATGCTTATTATCCATGCCTGTTCTGATCAGGATTGAATATACGATTGGCGTGAGTATCAGGGCAGTTCCATCATTTGCAAAGACAGCAGATATAAGTGATCCGAGCAGTATTATCAGGATGAAAAGTTTCACTCCGTTTCCCTTAGCAAATTTTGCAATTTTGACGGCATAGTACTCAAAAAAACCCGCATAGTCGAATATGAGGGAAATTATTATTATGGCCACAAACGTGAACGTAGGATTCCAGACTATATCCCATACAGAGACGATATCATGCAGCGTTGATATTCCCAGTGCCAGGGATATTGCGGCGCCTATAAGCGCTGAATACCCTATACCGATTTTCCTTGGCTTTATTATAACAAGGAGAAGCGTGAATATGAACACTGCAACTGAAATCGAGAATCGAAGGAGAATCATCAAAAGCGGTTATGTGAAGGAAATAAAAAAGGTATTGGAATAAAAATTATTTCTGGTTATAATATCTTTTAAGGTTTTCATCGTTATACTTGTTGTTTCTGTTCTCATCCTGGTCTTTGTCTTCCGGCTGCGTATTATAAAATAGTGCCGTTATAAGTATTACAAATATCAAGACAAATCCTGAACTCGCCACCCAGAACGGTTTTGGAGCGTATGTGTTTGAATCTCCTGAAACCAGCGCAGCAACAACTATAGTCAACAGTATGCCTATTATTATGAATATTTTCAGATATGTTTCTCCTTTGTACAGATCATTCTTCATATTCTCACCTATACACGATCTTTGCCGTTATAATGGCAAACCCGATCACAAACACGCCAAACCAGAGTCCGCTTGCCGCCATCTGGACTGCACCGGACAGGATATGTCCTGAAGCGCAGCCGTCAGCCATCCTGGCACCGAAAAGCACAAGGTACGCACCTATGAAAACTCCGGCCGATCTCTTTATTTCACTGTTTCCGAATCTTTTTGCCCATGATGGGGGTATTGATCTTCTGAATGCTGTGAATCGCCTGCTAATAAAAACGGCAGAGAAAAATGCACCCATGAGTGTTCCGATGTCAGAAAACGGCTCCCACCCGATTGTGCCGAATACAAGCTTGCTGTACCTGAATGTGGGCAGGAAAAGGTACCCGGCAAGCCATGAGTCCGTTGTTGATTCCCCGAATATCTGGTGAAGGAATATGTCAAGAACGACTGCGAGTCCCACAACGGACGCCACTATTATCATGAACCAGGCATACGTGTTGTTTTCAACTGTGTAGTTATGGACAAGCCTATCGGAAAAGCTTTTCTTTTTATAACCGATTCCATTTGCCATCAGGTAGTCCGCAGTATCCTCGTATCTTCTGACATCTTCATCTGAAACTGCGCATGATTTACCGGATTTCAGGTTCAACGTTACGCTTGCAGAATTTTCTTTCTTTTCTGACTTTGACATGAGTCTCGGTGTGGAATGCGTGAGATGTGCAATGCAACTTCTGGATCCACCTTTGAACCTTGGAAGGAAGTACGATATCAGGAAGAACACAATTCCATATGCCACAGCCACTCCGAATATAATGAACCTGATGCTGTACAGATCATGTATGTTGTTTCCTGTTATTATTATTGACCCCAGGTTATCGGTGTTTATGAGCCACTGGCCGGCTGGTATCTGGTATAGAAGTGTCCATGATGCCGCCCCCAGCAGGGCCCCGGCGACAGCATAAAGAGCGTCTCTCCTGCCTTCTCCAAGCGCCATCCAGATGGAACCCGGAAAATAACCGGATATTGCAAGGCCAACACCGAAAATTGCGCCTCCCAGCGAAACACCGATTATGTAAAGCGGTTTTGCACTGAAATGCATGAAAACACCGCTTGCAAAAAGCCCATACATGATTATTGCACTCACTCCTGCACCAAGTAGAACACAGGTTATGAATAGTCTGTCTTCCCATTTGGACAGCCTGATCAAAGTCTCCGGGTTGGCTATACCCCAGAGTTCTGCAAATGCCCCGATTATAAACCCAACAACAATCCCGATCCAATCAGGAGCTGTTATTTCAAACGTATAATCACCGGTAATTATAACACTTCACAATATTTATATTTTTTCATTTCTATGTTTATTACGTATATTTTTCATATCCATGAATATATAATCCAGATAATGATATTAAGGCCTAAAATTTCTGGCAGGTGTATCATCTGTAAAGCGGCTGTCGAATTATTTCATAATTTATCCGCCAGTGGACGGGATATACGTGAAAAACTGGATGGAAAGGTTGGCTTTCGCCCCCCTTAAAAGGCTTCCCGATCATGAAAGCTTAAATGGGATGTAAACGAAAAAGTATATAAATTTAAATCCGTATCGTAAACCATGAAGTGTCCTGTATGCGGAAAAGAAATAAATAGCAGTCCAATTAAGGAGTGGGAATTCAGTATTTATGATGTAAAGCGATATGTATGCCCTTCATGTGGAGCAACTTTCAACACATATGAGTACAACAATGCGGAAAAATACACAATACCGAAGAGGATGCGGTTTTAAGAATTATCCTGTATTGTGAATGAATGATTGTACAATCATAATGAAAAATATATTAGATTTTTAAGTCACATCATTAAGCCGGTTATAACCGTTTCAGGTTTTCAATGCAGTTCTGACAGCTGCTTCTCAACTTCCTTATAATCAGGCTCTTTACCTGGGTCTTCACTGACCCATTTATATTTAACAGTTCCATTTCCGTCAATGACAAATACGGATCTTTTGGAAGCTGTAAGACCCTTTACGCCTGCGAAATTATTGTGGAGCACATCGTACTTTTTTGATATTTCACGTGAAGAATCGCTCAAAAGATCAAATTGAAGTTTATTCTGCTTTGCAAATTCCGCCAGAGAGAATGGTGAATCAACACTTAATCCAATTACCTTGGCATTTATCTTATTGAAATTTATCATCGAATCCCTGAATGTACACATTTCCTTTGTACATACAGCTGTAAAAGCTCCAGGGAAGAAAGCAAGAACAGTCTTCTGTCCTTTAAAATCTGATAATTTTTTCATTTTCAGCGATGCGTTCGGTGCTTCAAAATCAGGGGCCTTATCCCCCACGTTTACTGTCATATTTTATCAAGTCTGAATTACGTATGATTATAAAAAGATAATGAAACTTAAATAAGCGAAAACCGACGACCGCAAAAAGATTCGAGTCTCCTTTGGCGGTGAATATATTGATTAATTTAATTTAAAAATAAAGATTATTTATTTATTTCCACCGTGCTTTTTCTTTCTTTTCCAGCGGATATTATCGATATGGGTATGCCAGTTTCCTTTTCTATGAAATCGATGTATTTTATCAGTTTTTCCGGTAAATCTGATTTTTCGATAACTTTTTTCCCGATCATATCGGCTATATCTCCCCACGGTTCAAATGATCTGTACACAGGCTTAAAATTTTGAACTGTTTTTATGTCCTTAGGAGGGAATTTTGATTTCTTGCCATCTATTTCATAGGCCTCACAGACTTTTATCTCATCCATAATTCCGAGTGTATCAACTTTTGTCAGAGCTATTTGATCCACATCATCAAGCATTAATGAATATTTAAGCATTGGAAGATCAAGCCAACCAACCCGCCTCGGACGGCCGGTTGTTGTCCCGTATTCCCCTCCAGCTTCTCTCAATTTCTTGGCTTCATCCCCAAACATCTCTGTGGCAAACGGGCCCTCGCCGACCTTTGATATATAAGCCTTTGCAACGCCTATAATCTTTTTAACCTTTCTTAAAGAAAAACCGGTTCCTGTGAAAGCGGATGCGGATATGGTATTTGATGAGGTAACGAACGGGTAAAAACCAAAGTCCGGATCAAGTAGAAGACCCTGCGCTCCTTCAAAAAGGATGTTTTTTCCGGAGGAGTAAGATTCATAAATAACATTTTCCGTATAATCCATGTATTCCTTAAGTTTTAATCCTACCTCATAGAGTTCCCCCGCCATTGAATCCCTCTTATTTTTTTCTGAGAACTCTGTATCTTTTAACAGATTGGATTTCATGCCGTATATTGATTCTATCTTTTCTTTTAGTATTGATAAATCCAGGAGATCAAACATCCTTATTCCAGTCCTTGCGTATTTGTCCTCGTAGGTTGGACCAATCCCCTGGGCTGTGGTGCCTATGCTCATGGACGATCTCATCTTTTCCTCCATGTTGTCAAGAACTTTATGCATCTTTGTGACAATATGGGCATTAAAACTTACCTTGACAACAAGGTCCCTGTTCACGGCCCTTATCTTGGATATCTCATCGATGAGTGCAAATGGGTCTATTACCATTCCATTTCCAAGGATCACCATTTTTGTTCTCAGCGATCCGGATGGGACAAGATGAAACTTAAAAACGCCATCCTGAGTCACAACTGTATGACCTGCATTTGTGCCCCCATTGAATCTTGCAACTACATCGTATTTATCGCTTAAGTAGTCAGTAATCTTTCCTTTTCCCTCATCCCCGAATTGCAATCCAACTATAACCGATATTTCCTGCAATAATTTTCGCCCCCTATAGAATCAGACACCATTCAAACCTTGACTCTATAAACCATTCAAATAAATATTTTTCCAATAGTACAAATATTGAATTTTATGTCTCTATAGACTTTTGTGCGCGTAAAATAGAGCGGTTGTGGCGTTTTCCCACTTTACGGAGCGATATAAGGATTAGCACAATCTATATTTTTGAAGGAAATTAAATTCATTAATGATCAGGAAAGCAGAAAAATATAGAAGGATTATCCTGCCATGGGATCCTATTCACATGAAAACTCAATGAACAGAATTTTTTATTATTTTATTAGGGTAATTTTTAAATAATGACTCCGATCATCGCTTGATTCGCAAACTTAAATAATCCATGAAAGATAACACCTCTATGTCTAACGTACCAGAGGGTTTAAAATATACAAAAACTCACGAATGGTTTTCCGTTAAAAATGGAATTGCCACAATAGGCATAACAGATTATGCTCAGACGCAGATGACCGATATTGTCTTTGTAGATTTTCCGGCTGCAGGATCAAAAAAAGAAGCTGGAAAGCAGCTGCTGACGATAGAATCCGTGAAATCTGCAGAAGATGTTTATTCTCCCGTCTCTGGAACTGTTATAGAGATAAACAATGAGATATCAAAAGCTCCGGAAAAAGTCAATAAAGATCCGTACGGGAGCTGGCTCGTGAAAATAAAAGTAGATAAGGAAGGCCCTTCAATGAGCGCCCAGGAATACAAAAAGATCATAGGTTAAAATGAGTGATAGGCGGGATAATTATTACTGGAAGGCTAAGGAGGAAAAGTATAGGAGCCGCGCCTCCTATAAACTACTTTTTTTGGATGGAAAATTTCACATTCTGCGGAAAGATTCAAAGGTTCTTGAGATAGGATCTTCTCCTGGAGGGTGGTCGCAGGTTATAAGGGATTATACCGACAGGATAGTTTC